>WNFT01025045.1_pt1 | contig 10148 bp, 8 predicted proteins | sample 5400191 | NCBI WGS metagenome assembly WNFT01 (sample SAMN13153359, study PRJNA577476) | soil metagenome | isolation source: 80 cm saprolite under Madrone tree | place: USA:California | collected 2016-06-14 | reverse complement strand
GGGCATGTCGCACATGAGACTTCAGCGCTGTGAAAATTTCGAACGAACCCAATCGCGATTCGTCGAGCAGTGTCACGGGAATTCCAAGCATGCGCAGTTCGTCCATGAGCCGGCCTTCATTGAGCACAACGGCCGACACCTGAAGATCCTTGTAGCGACGAAGTGCACCGAGGAGCGAGGCGATCTGTACTTCTGCCCCAGCCCACAAATCCCCTGACGCCACGTGGCAAACCCGAAACCCGCTCAACGTATTCATCGTGACGTCCTCAGGAGTTCCTTTGCACCAAAAACTGATTGTGTCGGAGCGTCCTTTGCCCAAGGACAATGATCTCTTCCAACGCGGCAACCTCATAGAGAATTCACAAGCAGACACATACAACCGAAATCACATCAAGGGAGCAGTGCACCCAAGTACTGCACTAGCACCTGCACGCTAGCCCCTAGAAGGAAATCGGTCCGGGATGTATCGCAACTCAAGCTTTAGACAGTCTAACCCGCTAAGTTCGCTTCCCCGACTTTGCACACGCCGCAAACGATCCAACACGTCAGACACCGGAACGAACCATCCAGGCTTCCTGGCCAGGTATTGGAAGTTAGCTTCGGTGTCCTGATGGAGACTCCCGTCTTGCACAAACCCTTTTCCATTAGGAAACTCCATGCACTCCCTCGCCCCCTAGTTGTCACAACAAGAGGATAAACGTGGATCGATTCAGTTACCGGAGAGGGCGGCGACTATGACAAACAGGAGTCGTACAGATCCTGATACCGTTCCAGCATTCGTGCAGTGGTGAACTCTCGGGCGACCCATTCTCTCCCTCTTTCCCCTAGCAATCTAGTGGACTCTTGGTTGCTCATGAGCTCAATGATACGTGAGGCCAATTCCTCTGACCTTTGTGGAGGAACCAAATAACCGGTTTCCCCATTCACAACAATCTCGGGGTTGCCACCCACCTTCGAAGCAATAACCGGAACCCCTGCCGACATGGCCTCCAATAAAGCAAGGGAAAGCCCCTCTGACAACGAGGGAAGCACAAAGAGATCGAGGAGTGGAAGTACGCGAGGCACATCGTTTCGCAAACCGAGGAAGGACACGGCTTGTTCAATTCCGAGTTCCGACACTTTTTGTTCAAGAGTCTGCTCTAAGTCCCCTTGGCCAATGACGAGAAGCCGTGTCTTTGGGCGATGCGCAAGAACGGTTCTTAGTGCGTGGAAGAGACATGCATGGCCCTTGACCGGATACAGACTGCCCACAATCCCGATCACAAACTCATCCTCACCAACCCCGAATTCAGACCTCAATCGTCGCACCTGGGCGAGTGATACCTGCTGAATCATATCAACTCCGTTGTGAATAACGGAGATCCGGTCATGAGCGATTCCTATGCGCTCTTCAAGAAAACGTCGTAGGTCATGAGAGACCGCTACCATATGAGCCGCGCGGCTGGCCCAGCGGTAAGCCATACGACGCTTCACATGGTCGGGATAGTAGTTTTTCCCGTGAACCGTACCCACCAGAGGTATGCCACACAGCTTAGCCACAAGCGCACCAAAGGCATTCGCTCGAAACTCGTGGGCATGGATCAAGGACACGTTCTGTTGGCGTACCATTCTGCAGCATTGGACAATCCAAAGAAAATCCCATTGACCCTCCATTGGGACGACAAAAGTGGGAAGGCCCAAGGTTTCACATCGGTCCTTCAACCAACCCAAGGCGAAAAGGCCAATGATGGACCTGAACCGCTTCTGATCGAGACCAGCCGCAATACGGCTCACAAGCATTTCTGCCCCACCTGGACCACTGGTACTGGAAAGATGAAGTACGATGCGGGGTGTCATGGGTGCATAGGGCGTATCTGCAAGAAAAAACAACCGACCAACCTTCTCAGCCGAGTGCGGCAGAGCGATTCCTCCCCCTAGAGGAACGCATAGACGTACTTCCTAACGGGCTCCCTGCCCACTCCCAACTTTGTCGGGAAACAGGAACTCGATAAATGGAGCAGCTACCTGAGCGAGGTTAACAGCTTCCGCGCGATTCCCCTCGCTTGTAAGGTGGCAATCGTCGAAGAACATTTCTGGGGCTAACTGGTGTGACACGTAGGCCGCCGGAGCGCCAGCCGCTTTGAGTTCAGCCACAACTTTCTGCATTCGCTTAGCGAGAGCGACGCGATACTGCTGCGTTGTCGCGGCATCTATAACCCAATATGAAAGGGTAGATGTGTCGGTAGGCTTGTACAAACTCTCGAGCGATGAGGCCGGCGTCGACAATATGAGAGTCGCATGAATCTCGCTTGCGATACGGCTAATGTCACGAATATTTACTTCAAAGTTTTCTATAGCTTGCGGGTTAGGAGCAATGAGTGCGCGCTGACTCTTAACCGTTCGCTGCTCTTCATAGATCAAGGAAAGAAAGGCAGGAAGCCGGATTAAATACGAATATCGTTTCGCCAGCCGGTACAAGCTCACAGGGCTCTTCTCTTCTTCGCTTAATAGGCGAAGCACTTCACGCCATCCATTGGTCCGAGGATCATAAAACTTAAGATCAGAGATATGCGCGTTTCGTACATCGTTGATACCCTCATTAATGACAATCATGTCCGGGTTAAATCGAACTCCGTCGCTCTGCAATCTTAAAAGCAATTGATAGGAGTCATACCCGTCATAGGCTAAGTTGACGACCTCAAATTGGATGCCTGAATACCGCTCAGACAGGATTCTTCGGAGATGCGCGTCGATGGTCTCTTCATCATTCACATCAAATCCGTGAGTCGTCGACCCCCCCAGCAGGAGAATACGGTAGGTTCCCGGAGGTTTCTCCAAAGCTACAAGAGAACCATGTGCTCCGTACGCTTCAATCGGCATTGTGGCCGGACTGATTTCGTACTTGGCCAATCGATGACCGAGCTCACCACCAAAGACCGCAAAGACTCTCACCAATCCTTCTGCGATTCCAAAGCCTACGAACAGGGAAAATCCCAGCATCAGCCAGTACTGCATGCTCTTTTTTTGAAGGTCGGTCGTAGCACCCTCCTGAACGGGCATGGCAGATCGTCCCTCGAACATCTTACTTATGTCCGCCATGAAGGATCTTTTGTCTCGATATACCGCCAATGAAGTTTCTGCGCGGGATGGGATTGCGCAGAGAGTCGGGCAGGACTCTGCGCGCCAGGCTCGCGGCAACGAGTGCGAGCATCATAATCGACCAGAGCCAGTTCGTATAATATTGGTTGTAAAAGATTGCATTCGCCAAATACGCAACCATGGCCGCCTCAAGACCCAGAGCAAGATTGACCGAGTCAATGAATCCTCCCGTGTGCTCGTGCCAGACCTTTCGAACAGCCTCTGTGCGTAGAAACCTGGTGGCTTTATGGAAGTATACAAGCATGGCCAGCAACCCAAATAATCCAATGACCCCTTGCTCAACCATGACCTGCACAAAGTCATTGTGCAGAGTCATCATGTACAACTTCGCAGGGTCGTCGTAGGTGCTGCCCAAGTTGGTCGCTCCTTGGCTCAAGAAGTACTCAGCGGCAGTCCAGCCAAAATTGCCGGGGCCAACTCCCAGGAGTGGGGACGATGTGAAAACTTCCCACGCAGTCGTCCAAAGTACCCACCGCTGCAATCCCGTCCCTTTTTCTTTACCTTCAGAAAAAATCGTCGCCATCTCATCCCAAAATTCTCCATTGGGAAAGGCTATTTGAATCGCAACAAGCCCAACCACAGCAAGTATCGTCCCTAATCCAAGAAACGCGAGCTTTCGCGGAGTGCGAACTGCAATGGCGCCGAAGACAACGCATAGGGCAATCATCGCACCGCGTGCAAATGACACGACCGTCCCAGCCATGCACAACAAACAGACCAGAAAAGCCCACCGTCGGTACGCTTTCTCATTCGCGCCCATCGCAAGATAGTACGAATAGCCCAAACCTAACGTCATGAAGGGGCCATACGAATCTTCATTTGCGAGATGGGGGTGCCACCCAACGATACCTCCCGCAAGAAGACCCTGCACCCCTAACCAGACAAATTGGAAGAGAAACAGTTTGAGCAACGGGATCATCTGTCGAGGCGTATCCAACACCGAAACGGTCAGCGAAAAGAGAGCACAGAATTGGAAAACTTTCCCTAACCCATTGATAACAAGCCCCCTGTTTAATGCAAAAGGAATCCAGATCAAATGGATGGCCAGTACCAGCAGATACGGCCAAAAGACTGCTTCTCGCCGCCAATGCTTTGCAAGCAAGAGGAATACAGGCAGATACATCAGGGCATAGAGCTTTACGAAGATGACGGTAGCCCCGTGGGTTGCGGCAAACCAGTCTGGCTCATACCAAACAATTGCCCACATGACGTACACGAACATCACTCTGGCTGGGGTCTTCTCCTTGGCGGGCGGCTTGCCATGGGCTCCCATACCATGCTGATCGATAGGTGTAGCCCCGAGGTATTTCGGGGTGAGAGTACTCATAGAGTTCCAGACATGACAAATAGTACACGGCAAGCTAGCGTACCGTTCGAACTTCTTTGCATCATGCCAACCGATTTCAAGACCATGATTCCAACACACCGGTTGGGGCCAGTCACAGAAATGGCCTTCGTATAGGCATCTCCCGTAAACCCCCCAAAGATATCGGTCATATCAAGAAAGATCGCCCCCGTTTTCGCCGTACTCCGGGTTAAGTAATCGACCACCAGCGGCTTCGCCTTATTCTTAAACTCGACTAAGTTTTCTTGCCACTGCTGGTCCAACTCCTGATAAATGTTCCGCTCTAATTCGGTGAACACTTTTGACTGCTTAAAGACAAGCTCAGGCTGCAGGACAAAGACCGGCACCACCCCTTCATATCGAAGGATGAGCGCGTTACGCTCGACCATTTTCAGGAAATTCGACTGAGCATTCTCCGCCAAATTGGCCAGTGCGTCATCGACGTTAATACGAGCCCGTTCATGCCCCATCGTCATCAAACCGATCCAGATAGGCCGAAGGGTTTTTGCTGCCAGATGGATAAAGTGACTCTTCCGAAAGAGCCACCATCCCGTATATTCAACCCAAGCCTTGATGGTTGGGTCCCCCATATACAGACTTGCTCGTTCTTGATACGCATAGTCGCGAAACTGATCAAACCCCTTTGCATAGCTAAAATAATCATTGAAACCATCAATAAAGATCACCATATCGGGCTGATATTTCAGGATGGTCTGGTTCAGGTAGATCAAGTGATGATGGCTAAAGTGACTGGTAATTGCCGCATTGATGACCTCAACTTTGTTCTTCGCTCCTAATTTGCGCTGCAGATACTCCTCAAGATAGGTATCGATTGTTTCGCTGTTTCGAATCACCGAATACTTCACTTGTCCGTATCTCGATAGGGATGGGAGGCCATACGCAGTGGATCCGCCCATAATGAAAATTCGATAGGTATTCGGCGCTTTCCTCTGTGACGTATCTACATCTTCCCGAAATCCCTGTGCATTATGATGGACTCCGTTTGCATTATGGTAATTAGGAGTTGGCCGTATGTTCTTGTAATTATCAAACTCATACGTAATAAGATGCTTCCCGTCATACCCCGTGAACAGTCGAAGATATGCATACGACGCGATCTCAAGCACAGAGAGCCCGAACAGAACCATCAACCCATAGGCAATTACCCTTACCGCCACCCTCGCTTTCGGTGCACGACGCGACTCACCCATATCCGACACATCTTTCGCCTTGGTTTCGGCCACAGGAAATTCTCCCTTGCTCAATTGGCCGCTATCGGCCGGACTTCGGCATTGCCATAATGAAGCGGGCAATTTGTTCAGCCGCAATTCGATGAGCGTTTGGGTTCGGGTGCCCATCCCATTCGATAAACAACGATCCAAACCCCGTAAACTCTCGCTTGAAACTATCCAACAGATCAATGGATGGAATGCCATGCCTGTCAGCGATAGCCCGCACCCGTGTTTGGTACTGCGCGTGGGGATAATCACGCAGGAGTTGTTCTGCCATTGGAAAGGTGACCAGGAGCAAATCGAAGCCGTGTTCTTTTTTCAGTATAGCCATCTTTCTCAGTGAGGCATCAACTTCCTGCCAACCCCGTTCTACGAAGTCGTCCTTGGTTCCCTCTAGTATCGACTGCTGGTGTAAGAATTCTGATGACGGGCGAACCCGATTGTTTAGCTTATTAACTCGGTCCCTAAGGAGGAGGAGCAACCGACTCCTCTTGAGCGTATGGACAGCAAAATCAGGAAGCAGTCCACCAAACCCCTGCCTCCTAAGCGTACCGTCATCCGTCAGGTAAGCATTCACCCTTTCAGGCTTGGGAACAACATCATTCGCATAAAAACCAATCACAACCGTGTTCGGCTCCAGCCGAATCCCCCATTCCTCGAAATAGGCCACTTCCTGCCACGTGTCGTACGCAGGCACTCCCGCATTGATGACTTCATATTTTATTGTCCCTTCGTGACCCAACCGTGCTTCAAGCTGTTTCGGATAGGTATCCTCGACGGACACACCATCGCCGAACGTCAATGAATCTCCCAAACAGAGTATCCTGACAACACCAGGACTCGGAACGGCGGAGAACTCACGATCTCTCAGTCCATACGAATTGGTGACAACCGGAAATGAATGGGTGTAGGAATGTTGTCCAGGCACCAGTCTGTGCCCAACTTTTGGGTCAGCACGGTAGGCTTCTTGCGGGTCAAGCCACACGATGGGAGGAGGCACAAAAAACACGAGGAGGCCTTCCATAAGGGCAAGACCAACAGCGGAACTCAGAACGAGCAAGAGGACATTAATGACGATCGCCCGACGCCTGCGAACCGCTGATCCAACGATGGATGGATGACGATCACTCATCGGCTACAATATCCCTAGTTTCCCGAGCCCTTTCTATCAGGATCAAAGTTCCGAGCAGGACAGATTGAAAGACTCCCTGACCCGCACGCCCACGTCCACATCGTGCGGCCGACGACAAATTGCACGGGATTGGAGACGAGCAGAAACGATTCGTCAGCTATGCGGGTGGACCTGCTTTCTCAGATGGACGAGAAACCCTTCGCAGGCCGCCGAAAGATACGCATAACACCGAGCAAATTCCTCGGGCGTGCCGCCATACGGGTCCTGTATGTCGGTCACGGGCTTTTCCTGCGCAAAATGTCCAAGGAGAAACGTTTTTCGTCCAGCATCCGGAAACTTCGCAAGGAGCTGCCGAATGTGGGCCAGTTCCATGACAAGAATCACATCGGCCTTCGCCACCAGTTCCGCCGACACCACCGTCGTGCGATGGCACCCCAAATCAATGCCGTAGTCACGAGACACGATCGCCGCCAAGGGATACGCTTCTTTCCCAGGAATCGTATCCAACCCGGCAGAAGAAATTTTAAGAGGCAGGTTCTGCTCGGATACTTTGCCTTGAAGCCACCAGTCGGCAAAGGGGCTGCGACAGATATTCCCCCTACAGAGCACAAGAACGCGTGTGACCTGTCTCGGGAACCTGGATTTCAGCGCCCTGCGATGAACGCCGACTAACAGACCAGCGTTCCAGAGCGTGCGAATAAGCCCACGGTACAAATCATAGAGACGCTTGGTGAGCGCCCCTCCGATTGCTTGAATCAAGGAGCGACTATAGTCCTCTAATTCATGAACACCCGGTTTCGGATCGGAGAGCCGGAAAACCTCTGACTTGGTGTTGCGGTCAAGGATATGCAGGAAATTCCACAGCGTCGTCCATCGTGACGGACTTCCAGGAAGCAGGGCAAGTTCGCTGTCCGACTTCCACCATCGCAGCAGCAAGTGATCGAGATCGCCTAGCCACCAACGAGACCGTACACCAGTCTGATACGGGTGGCGATCGTCACTGATGGCTCCGGTCGTTGCGAACTGATAGAGCAGCCAGGGAAAATCGATTCCGGCATCAATCGCCAACTGCAACGACCCCCAAAACCGGCCGTTTACCTCCATGAGATAGGGTATTTGCGATTGCCGCGCGATCTTAAATTCCACCATGGCGATGCCATGCCAGTCTGCAGACTGGGCCACGCGCACCGCATAGTCGGTCATCGGCTGTGGCAGCGGGATACTCTCGCGTAACACGCTCACCCCTCCGGACGGTGGCCGTTCACGCAGACGTCGATGGGAAAACAGCGCCAACGGCTTGCCGCGATCGAATAGCCCAAAAACGCCCTGCCCTTCACCGGAGATTCTCTGCTGAATCAATGACGGCCAGGCGAGATACCAGACCTCGTGATAAAACCGACGAAGCTCGTGTGGATCGTGGGCATACAACACCGTCGTCTTTTTCCAGACGCCATCGACCTTGAGGAGTGATCGCCCCGGCTTCACCACCACCGGCCATGTGGCGATCCGATCGATCACGCTCGCCACAACACCGTCGGGAACGAAGATCGTGGGGGGAACCGGAATCCCCTGCTTTTCCGCCCACGCGGTGAGTTGATACTTATCAGACAGTTGGTGGTACTGGTCGAGGGACGGAATGGGAAGTGCGACCTCTACTCCTAGTCGCTTCTGCTGCTTTCCGATAATCTCAACAGCCAAGTCCGTCATGGGAAAGATGACGGTCACCTTCCATCGTCGTATAGCCTCAATAAGACACGATACATACTCTTCCGGATGACGCCAAGGCGACGGATACACAAACGACTGAGTGCAATACCGAGAAGCCCCGGACAGGGACCTTGGAGTTTCTGCCCCGACATAGACGGAGAGGCCTCGTTGCCCGAGCGATCGCGTGACCGCAAGAGCCGAGCGCTCATTCCCATCCGTGACAATAACGCTACCTGGCCGCATCGTGTTCCTACTCACTGTAGGTCCCTACCTGCCCTCGTTCTGAAGAACAGCCGACGCGACCTCTTTACCCTCCCACTCAGCGAATACCGCTCATCATCTAACGTTGAACCACGACATTCCTTGTAGCGGAAAGAGTTGCCGCAGGATGAAGCAGCTACCAAGGCCTTGCATTATTATAACCTGCAAGATGGAAGGCAAAGAGCGTGTCGCTACACGAAATATCGTCGTGGACACTCACTCGCTTCAGCCCGAACAGATTCGACGGGGCCTGAGTCTCGTAACCAAATTGAGTCGTCGTCGCGGCCTGATACCCTGCCGCCTTCACACAGCGACCAATCTTCTCTGACCAATCTCCATTCGGGTAGCAAAAGATGGGAACCGAACGGATGGGCTGCTGCTTCAGCGCAGACCACGAATCTACCGCTTCTCGCATTACGTCGTCACAATGAAGTTTCGTGAGAATCGTATGCGTGACCGAATGCGAACCGAATGATACCCCCACCTCGGACATGACTCGAACCTCATCCCAATTCACGACCTGCCGATCAGAGGGAAGCGTGACCTCAAGCGCCGCCGCCCATCCGGACACGAAAACGTCGATCTGAGCAGGAAGCAGCGTCTTACACCATTCGACCACGGCATCGGAGTCCCTGTGTAACAGTGCCGCCTCTCCTCCTTGGACCCACGCATGCTGGTTTCGCAAAGCGAACACGATACGTTGTTGTTCTCCCACAGGTCGTTGAGCAAATCGCTGATACAGCCACCCCACCTTTTCAGGCCAAAACCACTCGTCGGTGCCGATAAAAGACGTCGGCAGGAACACCGTGGCAGGGACGTCAAAACGTTTGAGCACTGGCAGAGCATGGGTGTAGTTGTCGAGCCACCCGTCATCGAACGTCACCACACAGTATCGCCGCGCAGGATCCCAGCGTTTCTCCGCCCACATACTCAGGAGTTCTGAGAATGAGATGACCGTAAAGTGTGTTTTCAAAAACTGCATCTGCGCGGTAAAGGTCGCAACCGTGACATACATGCCATCTTGAATATATTGAGCCTCCAGCTCTTCTCCTGACACCACCCGGTGGTATGTCAAAATGACCGCCTTCCCCTGAAGACATCGGAGAAATCCAGGGGAACGAGCATACAGTTCCGCCGCCCAATGACGAACGAGGCTCTTTATCGATGCTACCGCTTTGAAGGTTCCCATACGATCAATCGCTCACCCGCCCAATATCGAACCCGGGCTTGGAAGATCGAGGCATTGACCAACAAGAAAAGGGAAACAGTCTAATCATAGTGCGACGATCAAAGTGGAAGTGTCCTCGTTGTACGATCTAACATGATTTTTCCT
>WNFT01009022.1_pt1 | contig 10149 bp, 10 predicted proteins | sample 5400191 | NCBI WGS metagenome assembly WNFT01 (sample SAMN13153359, study PRJNA577476) | soil metagenome | isolation source: 80 cm saprolite under Madrone tree | place: USA:California | collected 2016-06-14 | reverse complement strand
ATACCTTGACCTCCTCTTCTTATCTAAACGGTATTGGGCAAAGCCAATGCACGAACGTTGACCCGTGCCCGGGTCCTGCTCAAATGCGATGAAGGCTGGAGCAACGGCGAGATCGTCGAGGCCTTCGATGTGTCAGACCAGACCATTCGCAATGTACGGCAGCGATATGGGGTCGGAGGGGTCGAAGCCGTGCTCACGGACAAACGGCAAGAACGCCGACGCCAAGCGCTGACGGATGGACAAGCAGCCCATCTCATTGCGATCACGTGCAGCAGCGTCCCGGATGGACATGACCACTGGACCGTGCGCATGCTGGCGGGCAAAGTGATCGAGTTGGGGTATGTCCGAGGCATCTCGCCAGAAACGGTGCGCCAGTTACTGAAAAAAACGCGTTGAAGCCATGGCAACACGAGCAGTGGTGTATTCCCAACGTCGATGCCGACTTTGTGGCGGCCATGGAGGATGTACTGGATCTGTACGCCCAGCCCTATGATCCCGAGGCACCGCAGGTCTGTTTTGACGAAAAACCGCTCGTGATCCATGGCGAGGTACGAGAGCCACTGCCGGTGAAGCCGGGCCATCCCCAGCGCTCCGACTATGAGTACGAGCGCTTGGGGACAGCGAACTTGTTCGTGTTTGTCGAACCGCTGGCCGGTCGTCGAGCGGTTGAGTTGACCGAGCAGCGCACCAAGTTGGATTTCGCGCAGACGATCCGCTGGCTGGTGGATGAGGTCTATCCCGAGGCGCGCGTGATCCGTCTGGTGATGGACAACCTCAACACGCATACGGCGGCCAGCCTCTACGAGGCCTTTCCTCCTGAGGAAGCGCAGCGCAACGGGCCTCGACTGGAGGTGCATTACACGCCTAAGCATGGGAGTTGGCCCGAGTACTGGCCGAGATTGAGATCAGCATTTTTGAGCGCGGCTGTTTGTCCAAACGCGTCAAGAGCCTCGGTCATCTGTGGCAGCATATTGTGACGTTGGCGACTGAGCGCAATGCGCAACAATCGCGTATCCATTGGCGCTTTACCTGCGCTGATGCTCGAGCTCAGATGCAAGATCTCTATCCTTCCCCAAAAATCAAACTGGACTGACTACTAGGGTCGGTCGTCAGGTTTTGTGCGCGAATCTTTCAAGAACTTGTCCAAATCTTCGCGGCGCACTAAGTAGGCGCGTCCCGGCTTGTACGCAGGCAGCCGCTTCGTGCGTATCCAGGAGCGGATCGTGTCGAGAGGCACACGCCGCCCTAACTCTTCATAGATATCCTCGACTGTCAGCCAGCCGGTCTCATCTTTCGGCACGCATAACACCTCTCGGAGCGATTTCTTAAGGTGAAGTATACAGCCGGTGTCAACTTTACCATACAATACAAAACTAATGCGTGTTTTCTTGACTTTCTAGAGTTTCCTGATATACTTTAAGTAAATCGCGTTTCTCGATGTCTTGCCTGTTACTTATAGGTAGGTCATCCGTTCTATGTTTAAGTCTTGGTTTTCTACCACTCTGAAAGAGGTGTAACTTTGGCTGCATCCGAAAAGTCCGTCACTCATCCCACGATCGTCGATCTCTACTGCCGCGTTTCGACCGACCCGCAAGAAGACAACAGCAGCCTGGACGAGCAGGAAGCCGCCGGGCGGGAGTATTGCCGCGCCAACGGCCTGATCGTCGGCATGGTGCACCGCGAAACCTTTTCCGGCTACCAGTACCGCGAGCGCAAGAAGCTGTCGCTGATGCGCGAACGCTACCGGGACGGGAAGATACAGGGAGTTGTCATCCGCACATTAGACCGTTTGTCACGTTCCCAAACCCATGTCGCCATCCTCATGGAAGAGATGGAGCATTACCACATTACTTTGTACAGCGTCAAAGAGGTGATCGACGATACGCCGATGGGGAAGTTCGCCCGTATGGTGCTGGCCTTCGTCGCCGAGATGGAGCGCGAGAAAATTATGGACCGGACGATTACCGGCAAAATCAATAAGGCGCAACAAGGCAAGGTAGTCAGCGGCAATAAGGCACTCTATGGCTGGAAATGGGTATTCAACGAAAAAGGCGAGCGAGACTACCTGGTACTTGATGAGGAACAAGCTGAAGTGCTACGACAGGCCGGACAGGAATATGCCTATGGCGTTTCCTTGCGCCAAATCCTGAAACGGCTGGAAGATGAAAAGATACCGCCGCCCAAAGGGGACAGGTGGTATCCCCATACCCTACGGCATACCTTGACTGATCCCCGTATGACTGGCAAGAATGTGCAGATATTCACCGTTAAGAACAAGCGGGCCAAGCAGCACCTGGAAACGGTCGATCTGCCTGACGGTACCTACCCGCGCATTCTGAGCGATGAGGTATACGTCCGTATCCTGGAACGGGCAGCGCTCAACTCGGCGCAAGCCAGCCGGAACTCGAAGTACCCCGAGATGTTTCTCTTGCGTGCCGGTTTCGCCCGCTGCGCCTACTGCAAACAAACGATGATGGCACAACGGTTCACTTCGCGCCGGCGGGGGGAGGAGTGGTTTGTCTATTGCTGCCCGAACCGCTTCGACACGTGTTCGCGCTTCACCGTTCCGGCGGCCAAGCTGGACGCAGCGGTGTGGGCAGTACTGGAACAATTAGCGGACCATATTGATTTAATTGAGACATCTATCCGGCTGGCGATGGAAAACCGCTCGCTCGATGAAGACTTGCGGGCAACGGCGGCGACGCTAGCCGACTGGCAGGCCAAAGTCGAGAACTATGAGGGTGACCTGCAAGACAGTAATTTGCGCGGCGATACCAGAGCCGGTATCCGCAACCTGCTGAATACCGCCTACGCTATGGTCGAAGATTTAGAGCGCCAGCAGGCCGAGCTCCTGATGCACTCCATTGACCGGGACAAGGTACACGCTGAGTATGAAAAGGTCCTGGCCTGGTGCAAGCAGGTTAAGAGCGATCGAGTTGAACTTACCTACACGCAAAAACGTGACTTCCTGCACATGCTTGGCGCGACAGTCCTCGTCTACAAACAGGAGCGGCCAGGCGCCGCTCCCGCCTGGGATATCCGGGTGGCGCTCCCGACGGTCCAAGAGGTCATTTATCAGGGGCTCGATGGTGCAATTGGAAATGCTCTTTCCAGAGGAAAGAGCGGGTGAGCAGTTCTTCGGCGCTTTTCATTGAAGACTCGGTGATGCTGCCGCCCATAATCTGGGCGATTTCGCGCACCCGCTGCTCAGGACGCAGTTCGTTGACGACCGTGATGGTGCGGTCGTCGGCGATTTGCTTGTGGACGTTATAGTGTGTGTCAGCAAAGATGGCGATCTGCGGCAGATGGGTCACACAGATGACCTGGTGGTTGTGTGTGAGCATCCACAGCTTCTCACCGACGATCTGGCCGCTACGCCCGCTGATGCCAGCGTCGATTTCGTCAAAGATGAGCGTGGGGGTGGCATCGGCTGCCGAAAGAATCGTCTTCAGCGCGAGCATGAGTCGCGATGTTTCGCCGCCGGAGGCGATCCTGGTGAGCGGCTTAAATGGCTCACCAGGGTTAGGCGCGATGAGGAACTGCACGCGGTCGATGCCTGTCAGATCGCAGGCGTAGAGCTGTTCGGGCTGGCCGTCGATGCTGGCGGGAATGCCGTTCTCATCGGGCGTCTGCACGATTTCGACGGAGAAGCGAGCCCGCCTCATGTTGAGGTCATCCAATTGCGCCTCCATAGCAGCGGAGAGTTCGGTTGCCGCTGTGCGTCGTCGTGTCGAGAGTTCCTGAGCGATACTGCCAATCTCGTGCCGCAACTGGCCGTCTTGCTGCTGCAAATTGGCGATGAGTTCGTCACGGTGCGTGATACTGTCAAGTTCGGCCTGGTCTTCGGCAGCACGCTGGAGAATGTCCTCAATCGTGGGGCCGTATTTGCGCTTCAGCCTGGCGATCACGTCAAGTCGTTCTTCAACATCGGCGAGACGCTGTGGGTCATCTTCGATGTCGGTTTCGTAACTGCTGATACTAGCGGCGACATCTTCCAGGTGATAGATGGCTTCTGCAAGACTAGATTCTTGCTCTTCCAGACTTTTGTCCAGGCGAGCGAGTTCACTCAAGCTCTTCTGGGCTGTGCGCAACTGGTCGAGCGCAGGTCGGAAGTCGTCGCTACCGCTATCCGCGCCCTTGATGGCTCCGTAGACCAGCATGCAAAGTTCACGCAGGCGTTCTGCGTTATTCAGCACTTTGCGTTCCTGTTCCAGCTCTTCTACTTCGCCAGGTTGGAGTTCAGCCTTCTCGATTTCTTCGATCTCGAAACGCAAGAACTCGGCGCGGCGTGCTTGTTCGCGTTCATTCTGCTGGAGAGTTTGCAAGGTTTTGCGTGCATTGCGCCACTCGGCGACTTTTGCGCCGAGTTGCTCGCGTAGGGGCAATAGCTCGGCGTAGCGATCGAGGAAGTTGACGTGTTGTTCGGGCCGGAGCAGGCTCAGGTGTTCGCTCTGCCCGTGAATGTCGACAAGCCAGCTTGCTACCTGGTGGAGGATTTGCTGCGAGACGGCGCGGCCATTGATGCGTGCCACGGTGCGGCCAGAGCGGAAAATATCGCGTGAGAGCATGAGTTGCCCATGCTCTGGTTCAATATCGTACTCCTGTAGTAGCGCAGCGAGGGCGATCCGTGCATCGGCGCTTTGCGCATCGACTTGTCTGCGTTGGGCACTTTGCGCCTCGGCGGCATCCAGCGCCTCGAACATCGTGCTGGTCCCGTTGGTGGCTGAATAGACAGTTGCGACAGATGCGCTTACAGGTGAGGCGTTGAATACGTGCCATTCGTTGCTGATGGGAGGGAGGCTATCGATAGAGAAGACGCCTTCGACAGTGGCACGTTCGCAACCAGCACGGACGGAATCAGCCCCGATTTTACCCCCGAGCAAGGTATTGACGGCATCAATGATGATTGATTTGCCTGCGCCCGTCTCGCCCGTAAAGACGTTGAACTGGCGATGGAGTCGCAGGTGTAACGAGTCGATGATCGCGAAATCTTTGATGCTTAGTTCAAGTAACATGGTTGTTTGCTAATGGGTACCTGACGGATCGGCGTCACTTTTCAGCTTGGCGTTAATGATCTGGTAGAAATAGGTTGGCGGCCTGCGCCTGAGAAACTGCGTCACATACGCACTTGTGTGAACAGTAACGAGCGCCCCATCTTTTATCTCGCGGTTCATCTGCCCGTCTGCTGAGAAGACGCCGTTCTGTGAGCCGGTGAATATTTGCAGTTTCACCCTGGCGTCGGGCTGCAAGATCAGCGAGCGGTCAGAGGCGAGTTGGGGCGCGATGGGAGTGAGAACGCTGCTTTGCACCTGTGGATGCAGCAGTGGTCCACCCACTGACATATTATAGGCGGTTGAGCCGGTGGCAGTCGAGAGTATGATGCCATCGGCGTAGGTCGTGCTGTAATAGTTGTCGTCGATCCAAACGCGCACCTGTACTACACGTGGCCATGTCCCGCGAGCAATCACGATATCGTTGATAGCCAGGAACTCTTCGCTGTGTCCATCCTGGTGGAGCACGGCGTGCAGCATGGTGCGCTTGTCGATCCAGACGGATGCATCTCTCTGCAAGTAGTAAGGCAGCTTGGCTAGTAATTCCCCCGGTTCAAGCTCAGTCAGAAAGCCTACCCGTCCAAAGTTGACACCCAGGATGGGAACGTCGGCAAACGCACAGAGGCGTGCCGCGTGTAAAATGGTGCCATCGCCACCCAATACAATCACCATGTCGCAGTCTTTGAGCAAAGGGTCCGGTTTTCCTTGCCCTGCGCTGATAGCAGGTTCTTCTCCTTCGTCACGAAGATCAATGCTACGCACGTCGTACCCTTGATGCTGTAACAGCGGTACGAGCTGACTAGCAACTTCTGTGGTGCCCTGTTTGCGGCCCTGATAAAGTATTGCAATTGTCTTCAACAACAGTCTCCGAAACGGCAATCCAGGGCGAACACGGGTCGTAGTCTCTACCACCGCCCTTCGGCCACTCTAATGGTACGATATGGGGGCCATGTTGTCAACCTTGAGCTTCTCTTGACAGGCCGTAGTGTTACTGCGGCAGTTTCTCCTCGGCCAACCAGATGGCTTCCTCTTTAGAGTGTACCAGCCCTTCGGCCTGCGCTTCTGCAATGTGTTCGAGCAGTTGTCCAATGATGGGGCCGGGCTGCAGTTTCAGGCGGCGTATCAGTTCCTCTGGACTAACGAGCCGGGCAGGCAGGATGCTCTGCCGTTCACGAATGTAGCGTGTGAGCAAGGTACGAACAAGGGCGAGGTGACGTTCCCATGAATTGTCTGGACGTCTGATGTATTCGTCCCAAAGGGGACCCGGAGTGGCGAGGTGATCAGCCAACGAGAACAATGCCACGTGGATGCCGGTCGGGCCAAGATCAACGAAGTACCGGCGAACAGCGCGGGGTGTCACGAGATCAACATGTGCCAGTTGACCAGGGCGCATGTGATGGGCCGTGACGAGTTGTACCAGGCGGCGGTCCTGAGTGCTGGCGCTCAAGCGCGTCATGATCCGCTGAGCGAGTGGTATGCCAGCTTGTGGGTGATCGTAGAAATGTATCTTGCCCACTTCGTCAGTGAAGTAGGTGATGGGTTTGCCGATATCGTGTAGCAGCGCAGCTAGCTTCATGCGTGGTGCGGCGAGGCTGGCGAGTTGGAAGATGCCCTGTTGCTCTGCTTCTTGCAGGAGAGTGCGTATTTCGGCAAGGTCGTTTTGGGTTGTATCGGTGTCTGGCCTGGGAGCTGCGTTGACTTCCCCTCTCAATGGTAGGTTTTTTGGAAGAGGGCCATCGTGTCCATAGGGATGGAGCGAGGTTGGGTGGGGAGGGTTACCTGCCCCACAGGCAGGGTTCCACCTACTCCCTGTCCCCGTTGTCTCCGTTGTCTCCATTGTCTCCGTTGTCTCCGTGCTCAAAAAATCTACCCGTAAAAGGTTGGCTTCCCTCCCCAGGGCGCGATAAATCGGGCCCGTACGCCCATGTTCCTCCTGATGGCTGGAAGGTGTAAGTAATGTTGCAAGGCGTTCAAGTGCACCAACAGCTTCCAATGAATGTTCTAACACATCCCAGTAGTGCGGGCTGGGCTGGGGCATGCCGCGTGCGGGGATAAATTCTGGCATGAGGACGGTGAGTAATCCCAGGGCGTCGAGATAACGCAGTTGCCCGGTTGCACCGTCCGGTTCCAGAATGGCGCAAAGTTCGTCGTGGATACGTTCGGGTGCCGCGAGAAGCAGCAGTTTGGCGTCGCGTTTGATGAGATGTTCGGTTGAAGGGTCGATACTGAGTTGGTAGCGCATGTTGAGTCGGATGGCGCGGAGCATGCGCAGTGGGTCGTGTTTGAAGACGTTATCGTTGACGGCTTTGAGGCGACGGGCCGAGATGTCGGCGAGGCCGTTGAGGGGGTCGATGAACTGTATAGGGTTCCCTACATCGAGGTAGTGGGTGACCTCGGCCAGGGGAGCGGCGATAGCATTGATGGTGAAGTCGCGTTGGTGCAGGTCTTCTTCGATGGTATTGCCTTTGAGTGGGGCGATGTCGAGGATGGTTTCTTGTTGCTGGTGTTTGACGACGACGCGGCTAGCTTTGTCGTGCATGTGGACATAATGGCCTTCCAGCTTGTCGGCGAGGGTGCGTGCTAACAGGGAGGCATCGCCACTGGTGACGATATCCCAATCGGTGCATGGTTCGTTGAGCAGGAGATTACGGATGGAGCCTCCGGTGAGGTAAGCTTGCTGGTTGTGGTCGCGTACATGTTGGCTTGTCTGCCGGAGAAGCTGGAGGGTCCAAGAATCCAGGTTGTGTACTGCGATGTTCATATATTTACACTTACTCGTTACTATAGATGTGTGTTCTCAGGGTGATCGCAAGGGTCAACTCCGTTGTATCTATAGTATCACCTGTGTCTACGGGCTATCTTGCGGGTGGTTTGCGGGAATATGTGCACGTGCGGCGTTTCTTACAAAATTGATTTTTAGGGACAGATTTTGTCCCAACCAACATGGTATGCTTCAGCTACAAAAGCATTGCTGGTGGGCACCTTCTTATAAGACGTTTTGTCCGCCAATACATCGAAGGGGGGTTCATGGAGGAAGAGTTTTCTTCAGACCAATCTGCGGGATCGAGGCAGCCGGGGAAAAGGGGGGCCACGGCTAGTAGCGATAAATCACTGCGCACAGTACTTTTGGCTGTCCTTTTCCAGGTCTCCTGGCCAAGACGCCTGACGCGCCAGGAGATTTTCGACCAACTGCCTTTGTACGGTGAAAACCCGAAACGTGCCCTCTATCGCGATATCGAAACGCTGACAGATTACCAGGTCGAAGACTTACCTGAGCCTGACGCCGAGCACCTGGCTGAATGGTGCGCCGAGCAGCGGGACTTGAAGCGGCTGGCAATCACCTATGAGAGGCAGACGCACACGTTTGGCCTGGCGCAATCTTTCTTTTCGCTCGATATCAGCGAGGATGAGGCGCGAGCTTTTGTCGCGTTACAAGAGGGATTTTCACCGGGAACACCTTTCGCTGAAGCGGTGCAGCGTCTATTGAAGCATTGGGAGTGGTTGTTCACGGAAAAGAGTCATCAGTTAGTGCGGCAGAAGCGCAAACGGCATGCACGACCTGTGCTGCTACCGTTATCACCTGTCGTGGATTATAGCCAGCATGGAGAGACGATCTTGTTGCTGGACCAGGCGTTAGAAGAAGGAGCGTATGTCTCTTTTGCTTATACGCCGCTTACGCAAAGTTGGGATACGAAGCCCGTGTTGCACGAGCATACAAGCCCGTGTTGCACGAGCATACAGAGCCGTACGAACTGGAGTATCGCGATGGGCATTGGTATTATACCGCTTATGTGCTTGCTTTGAATGTGTTTCTTGATTATCGTGTGGACCGCATCCGTCCAGGCTCTTTGCGCAAGGACCATGATCGCTTTTACCCGGGTATTCGTCAACGCCCTGGGGTGAAGATTCGCTATTGGGTGTCGCCCATGTTGGCCAGGCACGGCAGCTTGAGTGTCCGCTTACGCGAGCAGCAGGTGACGATGCTGGGAGACGATCAGGGGGCGATCGTTGAAGGGTATGCGAAGTCTGTCTGGTGGGCCCGACGTTTGTTGCTGGGCTACGGTGAGCAGGTGAAGGCGTTGGAGCCGGAGAAGCTGGTGGTTGCCATGCGAGAAACGGTGCAGGCGATGGGCCGGTTATATGAGGAGGAAAAATAGTGCCGCCCATTGATGGGCGGCGGGTGAGACAAGCCCTAACAGGAGGGTAAGCTGTTACTCTCACGAGATATGCATTGTTTCAATCGCTAGCGCGAGGAATGTTTGTCTAAGTTAAGGATACCATAAAGAGCGAGGTAGCACAATGAAAAAGTAGCTTTTTCTAAGATAGGTAATATTTCCTACTAGATATGCATTCACTGCGATTTTGGCCAGGCTTATGTTATGCTGTGCAAGACAGAGTATCTGCTCTGTTTTGTCTTTCCCTGGCGGTAGCTACTCAGCGGCGGTTCGCCTGCTTCCTCTCTCCCGTTCCAGCGCCGAAGGCACCACAAAAGAAGGGGGAGATCTGAATAGTTACGCTAGGTGTTTTAACGGAGGTCTGATGGCCAGGAAAACATTAACCAGCTTACAGAAGCTGAAAGTTGTTCTCGATGGTTTGCAAGAAAACATGGTTGTGACCACGCTCTGTGTAGAGCAAGGAATTTCCCGCAGCACCTTCTATAGGTGGCGAAAGCTTGTACTGGTAGGACTTGAAGTGCTTTTCGCTAAAAACAAAAACTTGTTGCAGGACTCAAAAGTATCTCGTGCTCACAAGCGGCGTTATCGGTGCCGTATCAAATAGGTAAACGCATCGATGGGCGGTAGTGCATGACATTACCGCCCATCAAAAAAGTTAGTGGCCATGTGGCTAAGGAGCATATTCATGGTATCCATATCTATATCCATTTTACCCGTTTACTCAGAATTGCACCCTACCGAGGCGATTGGTAGCATGCCTTTACTCAAGCACCAGGTAGAGACTCTGCAAGCGTTTCGCAATTCTGATATCGATGTTATTTTCAATACTGCCATGACAGGCGATGGCAAAAGCCTTGCGGCCTACCTTCCAGCCTTCCAGGATCACAAGCACGTCGTTGCACTGTACCCAACCAACGAATTGA
>WNFT01006715.1_pt1 | contig 10149 bp, 7 predicted proteins | sample 5400191 | NCBI WGS metagenome assembly WNFT01 (sample SAMN13153359, study PRJNA577476) | soil metagenome | isolation source: 80 cm saprolite under Madrone tree | place: USA:California | collected 2016-06-14 | reverse complement strand
CAAGCATGGCGCGCGTGCCGGCTATGAGACCAACTTGGGGAACGGTGACTTCGTGTTGTTTCATCTGTTATTTCACTCCTTTTGATTTGCCTTTCATAAAATGGCGAAATGTTTGATTCATTTAATGTAGTTTCGCATTTCGAGCTTCTGTGACGCGTAACGTACTTACGTTCCGCGCAACGACATGGAAACTCGACCGACGTTGCCACACGTCGGCTGAGCACACTCGAGCAGGAACTCGTGCGGTTTGGGGCGGCTAAGTAGAGTGTGTTTGGGACGAGAGTAACTCTCCAACTTCGATCCTCGCCCATTTGGCGAAGCCTTGGAGGAAGAGTTTCGGATTGCCAGAATGCAATTTGAAACCCGGGATCAAACACCGGTGTGCGCGGTTCATTTTGCCCAGCGCTCTGCGTTTACGACGGCGACGCGCAATCTCAGCAAAACGCCGATTGTAGGTTCGCATAAAACGAAAGATGCGTCCGAACCCGATACTGGAAAATGGCGGAACCAACAGCGCATTCTCGCCCGATTTAAACGGCCGGGATGCTACGCCCAAATAGTAAAGACAAAGATCGAAGATCAGAGCAGTGCTCATAAGATCAAATTCGCCCATGTATTCGTACTTATCTTTGTAAACGGCTTCAAACCAGCAACGATGAGATGTTGCGAAATCGCGATTGTGCCGCTCAACTAACTCGCTCATCGGTTCGCCTCTTCGTTGCGCGCCGATCAGTGCAGCGGCACGTGATGTCGTGAACGAAATCCAATCCATACCCGGGCTGTAAAATGGATCCATGAACGCGGCCGCGTCACCGACGAGAACAAAGCCGTCTCCGGCGAAGATCGTACTGTAATACGCGAGATTTTTTCGCCAGTGCACATCGTTCTCATCGAACTCCGCGTCGACCAGAATCTCGCGCGCGACCGGATGTTTTATCAAAAAGGCTTTCAATCGTTCGCCAATTTTGCCGCCGTCCTGCGGCCAATTGACCAGTCGTTGATCGAGAACAACACCGACACTCACGTCGCCGCCCTTGAGTGGGATCCACCAGCTCCACCAGCCATCACCAATGACATGATTAGTGGCGGTGTTGCGCGTGGCATAAACGGCTCGCGACCATTGCGGATATTTCTCGGCCAACTCGCGGCTGTCCCAATCTTTGACGCCTTTCCATCTCGACCACGCCGCCGCAGTCGGGTGCTCGGTGTTAGATTTCCACCAACCCTCCTTCCGTGCGAGGATCGCAGCCACGCCCGATGCATCGACAATCCAGCGTGAACGAACAGTCTTGATCTCATCGCCATCGCGATACGTAACGGTTTGCTCTTTTCCAGAGCAAAGTTGCACATCCGTTATCGTTGCCGGACGGACAACATGCGCGCCGGCAACGGTAGCCCGGCGCAGTAACTCTTCATCAAACGTCGCGCGGTCCAGTTGATATGATGGTACACGTACTTGATAAAGTGGACCGAGCTCGCTTGCTTCGGCCAGCGTTTTTACTTCATCGTTCGTGAACCAAAACCGCAGCCCCTGTTTCGCGAGGTGCGATTCGTTGAGGTACTGCGTCAACCCCAGCACCCGGCCCATGAAATATGCACTGACCTCGACGGTTGCTTCACCGACGCGTCGCGAAAGTTTTGTCGATTTTTCCAGGATCAAAATGCGAATTCCAGGATTTTGCCGCAGCAGCAGTGTCGCGGTTGCTCCGCCGGAGAGCGCGCCTCCCATGATTACGACGTCATAAAAGTCGGTGTCATCGGATTGACGCGGATCTATACGGCTTGCCATGTTACGAACAGATTTTTTTACTCCGTCCTTACTGCGTCAAATGAGCGAATGATCAACAGCGAATCACGCTCTAGTCTTTGGAGCGCGTTCGGCCGGGTACCCCGCATCTGGATCGCGCCGGAAGTTCAAACGCGTTAGGTTGAAACGTTTCTGGATCGACACCAGGCCGAAGAACAGGTGATTCAAAAGGCGGGTCCATAAACTCGGGTTCCACTTGCCCGCAAGGATGGTGACAACCGATCGAAAAATCAGGTCCGGGGGTTTCGGGCTGAAGAAGACGTCGCGGAACTGTGGTGTGTAGAAACCCACAACAAACCGGCGGAACGATTGGAAACGCCTGCGCTGGCGACGGGAAAACGCCGCGAAGCTCGCAGCTGAGAAGTTATTTTTCAGGAGCGCATGATGAAGCTCGGCAGCGGCTTCAATCCCTGATTCCATGGCAATCGAGACACCGGTCGAGAATACAGGATCGAGAAACGATCCCGCGTCCCCGGCAAGGATCCAGCGATGCCCGGCATAAGTCGAAGCACTGTACGAAAAGTCCTTCTCAACGCGTACTGGCCACTCGCGATGGGCCTCGCACATTAACTTGGCGACAATCGGCGTATCGGAGATCGCGCGGTTGAACGTTTCCTCCGCTGAACCGTTCGCCAATCTGCGGTAAAGTAGCTTCGGTAGAACCACTCCAACGCTCATAAGCTCTTTTGAAATTGGGATTAACCAGAACCATCCGGCGTCGCTGCGTGCGATAAGTCGAATGTCGTCGGGCCGTGGACCTTTCAGCCGCGGCACGCCCGTGTAGTGGGAGAATATTGCTATGTTAGCGAGCCGGGGTTCCTCCGTGCGAAGATTAAACTTTCGAGCGATTAATCCCCCACGGCCTGTTGCATCGACTATTGCGCGTACACGCACACGTCTGGTCGCAGCATCAACGCGGCACGCGACATCGAGGATTGCCGTGTCAGGTGCAAACTCGCACGCGATGACGTCGCATCCCTCTCGAACGTCGACGCCAACTTCGCGGGCCCGTTCCAACAGGATCTGATCGAATTGCTGGCGGCATACCTGATACGTTTGAGGCCTCGTGACCTCTCGGACGTCGGTGAAGTCAACGTAGCGGCCGCTCCGAGCGTCATGAGTGTACAGGCGCGCACCCCACTTCTCTGGAAAACATGCGGCCTCGATCCTTTCGGCCACGCCCAAAACCGCGAACGCGTCGTTGGCAGTCGATAGCAACGACTCGCCGATATGAAATCTGGGGAATGTGTGGCGCTCAAAGAGAACGACCGAATGACCACGCTGGCCAAGCGAGATGGCAGCGGACGAGCCGGCAGGACCGCCGCCGGCAACAGCGAAATCAAAGTCATAGGATGCTTTGGTCATTGTCATCGAATTGCTAAGGCACGATTTCGAGAAATTGGCGAGAAGGCAAGCAGCACAAGCAGCGATCTATAGTTGTAGTTCACAATCAGTCGCCGCCGTTCTGGCTGCTGTTCTAACTGCTTCTCTCTTATCCGCGTTCTAATTTGAAAAGCTGCCTCGCTAGGATTCGAACCTAGACAGAGAGATTCAGAGTCTCTAGTGCTACCATTACACTACGAGGCAACGAGCGAGCAAAATAAGGATCGATACGCCTCGCTGCAAGTCGGACGCAGCTGCCGTCGAGGATGAATTTATGCGGCGGCGATCTTCTTTGCTTCGAGCAGTATTTCGCTGCCTTGCTGAGCCCCTGCCACTTCCAGATGGCGTCCGCTCTTTATTACGAGTTCGCGAGCGGATTCTACCATCGTGTCTACCATCTTGTCGTCATGACTCGGATCATGGTGAAACAGCAAAAGCGTCTGAACCTCCGCTTCGAGCGCGAGCGAAACAGCGCTGGAGATCGAACCGTGTCCCCATCCGATGTACGTCGTGTATTCCTGATCGGTGTACTGCGTGTCGAGGATCAGAATGTCGCTGCCGCGCAAAAATTGAACCAACGCAGCGTGCTGGTCTGCCGCAATTTCTCTGGCTTGTTCCGGACTCAGTTGTTTTCCTCGCGCTGCATGGAGAAAAAACTCATACGGCTCATGATCGGGAAGAAAAGCAATTGAGCCGGCGCTGGTGAAAACTCGATAACCAACGCAGACGCCGGGATGATTCACGAACGCTGCGTGAATATCTAATTTCCCGAGCGAGAACTTCATCTCGTTCAGTTTGTTAATGTCCATTTTCGCGGAGAGCTCACGCATCGTGATCGGAAAGAACGGCGATTTCATGGGCTCGGTCATGATCTCGCGGAACGTCGCCCCGGCGCCATCAAAACCGAAAATGCGAATTTCGTTTTTGGAATCGTACGCGGGCTTAAAAAATGGGAATCCCTGGATGTGGTCCCAGTGCGCGTGAGTAATCAACAGTGACAGCCTGATCGGTCGCGCTTGGAATTCGCGGTCGAGAGCGATACCGAGAGGCCGGATGCCCGAGCCCGCGTCGAGCACAATAATCTCGCCGTCGGCTCGTATTTCCACGCAGGTGGTATTCCCGCCGTAACGCAAAGTCTCGGGGCCGGGCACCGCTATCGAGCCACGTGTGCCCCAAAACTTAATTCGTGCAGACGGTGACGATGCCGAGACGCTGGGCATGGGTGGAGGAACGCGGATTTTGCCATGCATTTTTAATTAAACAAAGCGTTTTTAAGGAGAATATCTTAAGGAGCCGTGGACCTCGTTGGCGTCTGGGGTAAAGCATCAGCGTACCGCCGAAGCTTAAAAGAAAATAGGGATGATCAGGATTGCGAGAATGTTGACGACCTTGATCATCGGATTGATCGCAGGGCCGGCGGTATCTTTGTAAGGATCGCCGACCGTGTCACCGGTAATTGCCGCCTGGTGCGCGAAGGAACCTTTGCCGCCAAGATTGCCTTCCTCAATGAACTTCTTGGCGTTGTCCCACGCGGCGCCTCCGGAGGTCATGGCTATGGCAACAAAAAGGCCGGTGACAATCGTTCCCACCAGTAATCCCCCGAGCACGACCGGGCCCAGCTGCGGGATCACCGCCACCGCCACCACGAAAATCAGCGGCAGCAGCGCTGGTACGATCATTTCGCGCAATGCTGCTTTGGTCACGATGTCCACGCACGTCCCGTACTCAGGCGTGTCCTTTCCAGTCATGATGCCGGGATGCGCCTGCAGTTGCCGTCGCACTTCGCGAACAACGGCGCCGGCGGCTTTGCCCACTGCGTCCATGCTGAACGCGGTGAAGATGAACGGAAGCAATCCACCGAGGAACAAGCCGATAATCACCTTCGGATCGGTAAGCGAAAACTCGAACACGAACGGCTGGCCATTGCGTGTCACGTGTGCCTTGAGCTCCTGTACGTATGAGCCAAATAAAACGAGTGCTGCGAGGCCGGCTGAAGCAATTGCGTAGCCCTTGGTCACTGCTTTCATTGTGTTGCCCACCGCGTCGAGTTGATCCGTGACATTGCGTACTTCGTTGGGCAACTTGCTCATCACCGCGATGCCGCCCGCGTTGTCGGTAATCGGACCAAACGAATCCAGCGAGATGATGATCCCGGCCATCGACAACATCGCCATCACTGCGATCGCGATTCCGTAAAGGCCGCCAAAATGAAAGCTCAGCAAAATAGCGATTGCGATGAAGCCTACCGGCAGCGCCGTGGCGTGCTGACCAACAGCCAGGCCCGCGATGATGTTCGTCGCATGACCGGTCTCTGAGGCACGGGCAATTTTTTGCACGGGCCGGTAATGCATCGACGTGTAGTAATTGGTGATAACCACGACGACGGCTGTCATGATGATGCCGACCAGCGATGCCCAGTACAGTTGAGTCGGTGAGCGCATTTCGCCGGCGATCATCACGCCGGTCGGAAACAGATAATGCGTAGCCGGCCAGAAGAGGATGGCCGAAACGATCGCACTCGTGACTACGCCACCCATCAACACATTGGCCGGTTTTCCGCCGGCAAAGTTCACGAACAGCACGCCCAAGATCGCGCCAAGCACGGAAATTCCTCCGAGTACAAACGGGTAAATCACAGCCGCCTGGTTGTCCGGTAACGTCAGTGCTCCGACAAGAATCGCTCCTATCAAGCTAACTGCATACGTTTCGAACACATCGGCGGCCATGCCCGCGCAATCGCCCACGTTGTCGCCAACGTTGTCTGCGATCGTTGCCGGGTTGCGCGGATCATCTTCTTCAAGACCCTTCTCGATCTTGCCCACAAGATCCGCTCCGACGTCGGCCGCTTTGGTGTAGATCCCGCCGCCGAGTCGCGCGAACACGCTGATGAGACTAGCCCCGAGGGCGAGACCAACCAGACTATTGATCGCCATGTGCGAGCCGGCGATACGCGCGACCAAAGTGTAGAAGATTGATACCGACAGAAGCGCGAGCCCCACTACGAGTAGCCCGGTGACGGCGCCTCCGTTGAAGGCCATTCGCATGGCTTTGTTAATCGACTCCGTTGCGGCCTGCGTCGTCCGCACGTTGGCCACCACGGCGATACGCATCCCAATGAAACCGGCCGAAAGCGAACAAAACGCACCGATCACAAAGCCGATGGCCGTCGGCCGATCTTTGAAAATGAAGAGCAAAATGAAAATGATTACGGCGATCGAGCTGATCGTGATCACTTGACGATTCAGATATGCCTTGGCGCCTTCCTGGATGGCTCCGGAGATCTCTCGCATCCGTTGATTGCCGGAGGGCGACCGAACTACCACGCCGATTAAATAAAACGCTGCGGCGAGACCGATCACCGCGCAGACCATGGACAATGGCACGCCGGAGGTAAGGATGTTGAAGGCGAGGAAAATCATGGTCGGATCAGGCTGAAGCGCACGATTCTATAAAGAATTGCTGTCGTGGCAACTGCCTTAGTTCAATCTTTCGCGACCATGCGGTTTCGTTAGGTCGAGCAGTGGACCAATGGGAACGATGCGGGTTGGATTGATTGCCGTGTGCGTCATGTAGTAATGCCGCTTGATGTGATCCAAGTTGACCGTCTCGGCGATGCCGGGCTGCTGGTACAAATCCATGAGGTAGCCCTGCAGGTTTGGATAATCGATGATGCGCCGCAGGTTGCATTTGAAATGGCCGTGGTAAACCGAGTCAAAACGCACGAGCGTGCAAAATAATCGCCAGTCCGCCTCGACAATCCGGTTCGCGAACAAATATCGGCTTTTCGATAAACGCTGTTCGAGCTCATCAAGCGCTTGAAAAACTCTGCGGCAGGCGGCTTCGTACGGGCGCTGGTGCGTGGCGAATCCTGCTTTGTAAACCCCATTGTTCACATTGTTGTAGATAAAATCGGAGAGCTTCGCGTAGTCGGCTTGGATTTCTTTCGGGAAAAGGTCGACGGATTTATTTCGGGCAAAGTCGTTAAACACGTCGTTGAACATGCGGCAGATGTCGTCCTCGCAATTGTTTACGATCCGCTTTGTTTTCGTGTCCCAGAGGACTGGCACAGTCACGCGGGCCTCATAACCAGGATCGGTGGCTATGTACGCTTCGCTCAAGAATTGGAAGCCGTTGATCGGATCGGTAGATTCAAACGGCGCGCCAGGCGGGATCTCGCCGGAAGTATCGCGAAACGCCCAGCCCAATTCGTCTCGAACCGGATCAACCACTGTCATGCCGATTGCGTCTTCGAGTCCTTTTAGTTTCCGAGCAATAACCGTGCGACTCGCCCATGGGCAGGCCAGCGAAACGTAAAGATGATAGCGGCCTGCCTCGGCAGCGTAAGGTGTGGAACCGTCGTTTGAGATCCACTCGCGAAACGAGTCCTCCTGGCGTTTGAATTCTCCGGACTTAGTCTCCTCGTCTGGAAATTGCGGTTTCATATGACCACGAATGGACACGAATGAGCACGAATGCAAAGCCAAGAAGCCATTTGTGGCGATGGGTGATCGGTTCCACCCGCGTTGACACGCAATAGCGCTAGTGATAGCGTCGGCCAAATTTACGCGGAAGTCCGTAAAAGGCGGGCCATAATGCGGTTACCTTTCCAGACTTGCACACGTCATTGAACTGTCAGGTTTTGGTGCTCAACCGGCTCTGGCAGGCGGTGAATATCTGTTCTGCTCGCCGCGCCTTTTCGCTCGTATATGCCGGGCATGCCCAGATTGTTTCTTCGGATGACGCGAACAACTTTTCGACGCACGATTTCGAAAGCTGGCGCGATCTGTCCGCGAACGCGCCCGATCATGAAGTGGTTACGACCATCTCGTTCAAGATCCAGATCCCGCGGGTGATCGTGCTGCTTGTGTTCGATCGGCTTCCGAAGAAGGAAGTGAAATTCACCCGACACAACGTGTTTGAGCGCGACAAGAACACCTGCCAGTACTGTGGCGAACTCTTCGATCGGAGTGACCTCAATCTGGATCACATCGTGCCACGCGACCGGGGCGGGACGACGACTTGGGAAAACGTGGTTTGCTCCTGCATCCCATGCAATACGCGCAAGGGCAATCGGCTTCCGCGTGAAGCACACATGAGTTTAATCCGGAAACCGAAGCGACCGAAGTGGCGGCCGTTTGTCCAGATCACTTTTGCTGCGCCCCAGCACGATCTCTGGAAACACTTCGTTGATCTCGCGTACTGGAACGTCGAATTGAGCGATTAGTCGCCGCTGCGAATTGTAGGGCGTTTGACTCGCTCGCTCCCGCTCGCTCGGTCTCTCGACCTGCCCGTCCATGTCGCTGGTTCCCGCCGGCTCCATTCTGTGAAACGCCAGCCGTCTTCATCGTTTCCTGGTCCTTCGGTGCAAGTGACGCGACAATCTTTTCAAACCGAGGATCGCCACGGAGCGAGTCCCAAAACGGCATCAGTTTCAACTGGCCATAGCTGAGATCGCCCGGTTTGCGAATGACGATCGCCAATTGTTCGCACGCGAGATCCTTCTCGCCGGCCCAGGCTGCGATCAGCGCCAAATACTTCACCATCGCGACGCCCTGGAACGCATCCTTCTCGATCGGACAAAGTTCCACCGCCCGTCGGCCTTCGCGCAGCGCTCGTTCTTTCTGCGCGAGGGCGGCGTCAGACAACGCAAGCGCACATAATGCCGGACCGTAGTTGGGTTGGGCTTGGATAATTTTTTCTTGCTCCGCGCGCGCAGCCGTGAAAGCGGAATGGGCTCGGGCATCGTCCTTCGCTATAGTGGCGATGATTCCTTCGATAAATGGACGATTGAATCTGACGTCGGCGATCGGACCTAAAGGGGCTGAATTCTCGCCTAAGGCAATTAAGGCGTTCCTCGCGGAACCCGCGTCCCGTTCAGCGAATGCACAAAGAAGCCAATTGTCAGCGATACTGGACAGCGCAGCGGGGTTCTTGTCTCGAATTGAATCGGTTACTTCATGCAACGGTCGTGTGTCAGCTTTCGAATCGAGTTCGATGAAGGCGTGCAACGTTTTCGTAACGGGATCGTTTGGCTCGAAAGCCAATATGCGCTCCAACGTCGATTTCTCCTCAGCGTAGCGGCGGAGCTGCTCGTAGGTTAATGCCAACTGCTGAAGTGTTAGAACTTTGCGTGGATCGAGCTCGGTAGCGCGCTCGAGATCGCGTATGCACTCTTCCCAGCGCCCCTGCCGCCGCTCGATGTAGCCCTCAACGAGAATATCCAATCCTCGCCGGGCAGACTTTGGCGGGCAATTTCCAGCTCGCGTAAAGCGCCGTCATAATCGAGGTAACCCCAATAAAGATTGCGGGCGCGCGCGAGGTGCGTTTCACCGGCGTCTGGACGGAGGCGAGCCGCCGACTGCAAAGCTGCTTCGGCTTGCGCCAAGTACGCCGGGCTATGATCAAGAACACCGTAAATGTTGATCTCAGTGAACGCGAGTTGGCAATATGCCTGGAAGAACGATGGATCACGCGTCACAGCTTGCTTAAGCAGATCGGCCGCTTGCAGTAAATCGGCGCCATTATTACCCCCAAACGCCGTCAGAAAGAGATTTTTGGCGTGAGAGTAGAGATTAAACGCAGTGATATCGGCCGTCGGCGCCTGTTCAATGGCACTCTTCTCGCTCGGCGAAAGTTTCGCCTGGAGCTGATCGGCGATGGCTTTTGCGATCTCGCTTTGAATAGCGAAAACGTCAGCCAGATCGCGATCGTAAGTCTGCGCCCAGAGATGCGCATCGGTGCGCGCATCGATCAACTGCGCGTTTACTCGCACGCGATTACCAACACGCTGAACACCTCCTTCCACGACATGCGCGACGCCAAGTTCATTTCCGATTTGGCGCAAGTTACGTTTCGCTCCGGTCTTATACTGCATAACCGAGGTGCGACTGATAACTTTCAAGTCCGCGATCCTGGCCAGGTCGGTCAGAATTTCATCCTGTACGCCGTCGGTAAAAAAT
>WNFT01006712.1_pt1 | contig 10149 bp, 8 predicted proteins | sample 5400191 | NCBI WGS metagenome assembly WNFT01 (sample SAMN13153359, study PRJNA577476) | soil metagenome | isolation source: 80 cm saprolite under Madrone tree | place: USA:California | collected 2016-06-14 | reverse complement strand
CCGCGCCGCACCCGGAGGCGCGCCCGGCCGTCGCCCAAGGACACGCCTAGATGGCCATCTCGGGAGCCGGCCGCTCGAGCCACCACGACGAGGAAGAGTTCGGGCCATCGGTCTTCAGCGACATCAACATCACGCCGCTGACGGACATCTTCCTCGTGCTGCTGATCATCTTCATGGTCGGCAGCAGCATCGTGGTGGAGCAGGCGCAGGGCGGAGGGACCGGCGTGCGCGTCGATCTTCCCAAGGGTGCGGCGAAAGAGCTGCAGGTCCAGGCGCGGGACTTTCCGGTCGCGGTGCTGAAGGACGGGACGGTGGTGGCGGAGGGGAAGGCGATCGATCTCGATGCCTTGCGGGAAAGGTTCCAGAAGCTCGTGCGCGACGCCCCGGAGGCGCAGGTGATCATCCAGGCGGACGCGGGTGTATCGCACGGGCGGGTGGTGGAGGTCATGGAGGTCGCGAAGGTCGTGGGGGTACAGAGGCTCGCGATCGCCACCGAGGGACCGCCCTAACTTTCGTCTTCCGCCGGAATGCCCTGGGTCGCGGAGTCGAGGACGGATTCCAGCTTGGAGAGGAGATCCTCGTTTCCGTCCTGGGAGTAGCGGGAAAGATTGGACTCGAATTCCGGGATGCGGCGGAGGAATTCGGCGAGCCTGGGCCCCGTGATCTCCTCGGCGTAGAGGCCGTAGCCCTCCTTCTCCAGATAGCGCGCGTTCAGGATCTGCTCGAACTGCTTTGCGACAGGCTCCGCCAGCATGGGCTTGTGCAGGTAGACCGCTTCTCCCATCAAGGTGAATCCACCGTTTGCGATCACGCCGCGGGCGGTGCGCAGATCCTCGATGAAGCCGGGCTCGCTGAACGGCTTGTAGACGAGGTTGCCGTCGCGCTCTTCCGCCTGCAGCTCGCGCCGCAGCCCGTACACGCGGCACTCCAAGCCCGTCTGCTTCAGGATCTCGGGAAGCTGCTGGTTGCTGGTGTACGTCTGATAGACAAGCAGGTGCGATCCCGGCTCGCTGCTTGCGGCGAGGATCTCCGGCCGGAGGACCGGCGGGTGGAGCGAGGTCCGCTTCTTGCGGATCGGCGGGCGGAAGAACGTGGTGATCAGGTAGTGGTATGCGCCGGGGACCTTCGCCTTGATGATCCCTTTGGCGATCTGGAATGACGCTTCGTGCCCCGCGATCATCTCCTTCTCGTGGCGGCAGCGGTTGACGATCTGCATGTTGTCGACGGAGATCACCGGGACGCCGTGGTTCACGGCGTACAGGTAGCTCCAGCTCTCGAAGTCGCTGATCACCGCGTCGGGACGGAAGCTCTCCGCGATCTCGAAATACGCCTTGATGTTCTGCGGCCAGCCTCCGGTCAAGGCGCCCTTCACGTTCTCGAGGAGCGTGCGGAAGTTCCGCACTTCGTTGTCCTCGGTGACGATGGTGAAGCCCCAGATCTTCTTCACTTGAAGGTGATCGCTGGCGCGCTTCGCCAGATAGTCGTGGGCGCGGCCGGAGACCACCACCTGCACGTCGTGGCGCTGCACCAGCTCGTCGAGCACGACGCGAGAGCGGATGGCGTGTCCCATGCCCTCACCGACCACGCCGTAGAGGATCCGCATGCGCGCGAGTCTCCTATGCGATGCGCTCCAGGACCAGAGGGCGCTCGCCAGGGCCGGCGCCGATGGCCACCGCGGCGCGCAGACGCGATTCGCCCGCATCCAGGCGGGGGGCGGTGGCGGCGTGCAGCTCGGCGAGGACCTCCCCGGCAACCACCTGGTCTCCGACGCGCTTGCGCAGCAGCAGCCCCGCCGCGGGATCGACGGCGTCCTCCTTGCGTGCGCGGCCCGCCCCGAGCTCGACAGCGGCGAGCCCCACCAGCTCGGCATCGAGCGCGCCGAGCACGCCCGAGCGGTCCGCGACCACTTCGCGGCGGCATCGCGGCTGCGGCAGGCGGGAGGGTTCGTCGGCGACGCGCGGATCGCCGCCCTGCGCCTCGATCAGCTGGGCAAACCGGCGCAGGGCGCTTCCATCGGCGAGCGCAGCCTCCAGGCGCGCGCGAGCGACGCGCGCGTCCGCGACGCCGCCGAGCCGCAACATCTCGACGCCGAGGAGCAGCGTCAGCTCCCGCACGTCGTCGGGGCCGCCGCCGTGCAGGACGTCGATCGATTCGCGCACCTCGACGGCGTTTCCCACCGCGCTGCCGAGCGGGGCGTCCATGCGGGAGAGCAGAGCGACGCAGTCGCGACCCACCGCCCGGCAGAGGTCGACCATGGTTCGCGCGAGGAGGCGGGCGTCCTGCGCCGTCTTCATGAAGGCGCCGCGGCCGACCTTGACGTCGAGCACCAGCGCATCGATCCCTTCCGCCAGCTTCTTGCTCAGGATGCTGGAGGCGATGAGCGGCACCGATTCCACGGTCGCGGTCGCGTCGCGCAGCGCGTACAGTTTGCGATCCGCCGGCGCGATCTCCGCGGTCTGGCCGATCAGGCATAGCCCGAGCCGATCCACCAGCTCGGCGAAGCGGGCGGCCGACAGATCGACGCGGAACCCGGGGATGCTCTCCAGCTTGTCCAGTGTCCCGCCGGTGTGTCCGAGCCCCCTGCCCGAAACCATCGGAACGCGCACGCCGCAGACGGCGACGAGCGGGGCGAGCGGGATCGAGATCTTGTCGCCCACGCCGCCGGTGGAATGCTTGTCGACCTTGCGCCCTTCGATGCGCGACAGATCGAGCACTTCCCCTGAGTGCAGCATCGCGTCGAGCCAGTGCGGCAGCTCCTCGCGCAGGTCCATCCCGCGGAAGAAGACCGCCATGAGGAACGCCGCGAGCTGCTCGTCGGCGATCTCCCCGGTAGTGGCTCCGCGCACGATGAACCGGAGCTCTTCCGGGGTGAGAACGCCGCCGTCGCGCTTCTTGCGGATCAGGTCGTAAGCGCGCATGAATCCTCTTCGGGACACCATATTATGGTGTCCCAGTCAGTTATTATGGTGTCCCCGTCAGTTGTAGGGATACAACGGCGCCGTGAACATCGAGCCGGGACCCGGGGCACGAGCCTTTTCCGCCGAGCTGGCCACGCGCTTGCGGGAGGCGGTCTCGAGGCGGAAGGAGTTCCGCACGCATCATCTGCGCGAGGATGGCACCCCGCGGTGGACGAACCGGCTCGCGCTCGAGAGCTCACCTTACCTGCTGCAGCACGCGCACAACCCCGTCGATTGGCGCCCGTGGGGCGACGAGGCGTTCGGGGAGGCGCGCGCCCTCGATCGGCCAGTCTTCCTCAGCATCGGCTACGCCACCTGCCACTGGTGTCACGTGATGGAGGAGGAGTCGTTCGAGGCGGAGGACATCGCCCGGGTGCTCAACGAGAAGTTCGTCCCGGTGAAGGTGGATCGCGAAGAGCGCCCGGACGTCGATGCCATCTACATGCAAGCGGTGCAGATGCTCACGCAACAGGGCGGCTGGCCGATGAGCGTGTTCCTCACGCCGGACCGCAAGCCGTTCTTCGGGGGCACGTATTTCCCCGCCCGCGACGGACAGCGGGGGGCCCGGGTCGGATTCGCCACGCTCCTGGTCGAGCTCGATCGGGTCTGGCGGGAGGAGCGCACCCGGGCGACGCATTCGGCGGAGCAGATCGCGCAGGCGGTGCAGCACAGCCTCGCGGCGGACGCGTCCACCGGGCTTCCCGAGCTGCACGTGCTGCACGGCGCGATGAGCTACTACGCGCAGGTATTCGATGCCCGCGAGGGAGGCGTCCGGCGCGCGCCGAAGTTTCCCTCCAGCATGAACGTTCGTTTCCTGCTCCGTTACTCGAAGCGCACCGGGGACGAGCAGGCGCTGGCGATGGCGCGGCTCACCTTGGAGAAGATGGCGCTCGGCGGCATCTACGATCAGGTGGGTGGCGGGTTCCATCGCTACTCCACCGACGCGCGCTGGCTCGTCCCCCATTTCGAGAAGATGCTGTACGACAACGCGCTCTTGACGCTGGCGTACACCGAGGGGTGGCAAGCGACAGAGGAGCCGTTCTTCCAGCGCATCGCCAGCGAGATCCTCGACTACGTCGGGCGCGAAATGACGGATTCGTCGGGCGCATTCTGGTCGGCGACCGACGCCGACAGCGAAGGCGAGGAGGGGACTTTCTTCGTCTGGACCCTTGCCCAGCTTCGGGAAGTGCTCGGCGACGCCGACGGCAAGAGGGCTGCGGAGCTGTTCCACGCCACCGACGAAGGGAACTTCGAAGGCAAGAACGTGCTTTCGCTCGCTCGCGTTCCCGACCGCGACGAGCTGGACTTCCTGCAGCAGATCCGGCCGAGGCTCTACGCGGCCCGCGCGCGACGGCCTCCCCCACTCACCGACACGAAGATCCTGACCGCGTGGAACGGGCTGATGATCTCCGCCTTCGCTCGAGCTGGTCTCGCCTTCGCGCGCGAAGATTATCTCGAGCGCTCTGCGCGAGCCGCCGACGCGTTGCTGCGGATGCACGAGAGCGGCGGCGTCCTCCGCCGCACCGGCCGGCACCCCGGCATGCTCGAGGACCACGCATTTTTCGCGGCTGGCCTGGTGGACTTGTTCGAGGCCACCGGCGAAGGCCGATGGCTCGCGACGGCGCGCAGGCTTCACGAGACGCTCGAGCAGCGGTTCGCGCATCCCGACGGCGGTTTCTTCCGGACGCCGGCGGACCACGAGGCGCTGCTCGCACGCGAGAAACCCGGGTACGACGGCGCCGAACCGACCGGCAACTCGGTCGCCGCCCTCACGCTGCTCCGCCTCGAGGCGCTGACCGGGGAGGCGGGATGGCGCGAGCAGGCCGAGCGGCTGCTGCGTTCGTTCGGATCGCTGCTCGCCGGCGCGCCGGCCGCGCTCGGCGAGATGCTGCTGGCCGTCGACTTCCTCCTCGCCGAACCGCGCGAGGTCGTGCTGGTGCGGCCCGAGAAGGGGGACGACCGGGAGCTGCTCGATGTCGTCCGGAAACGGTTCGCGCCCTGGCAGGTGCTCCTCCGGCATCGGGAGGAGACGCCGCCGGCAACGCCGCTGGCAGAGAGCCGGCCAGCGCAGCGGGGAAAGGCGACCGCATACGTCTGCGTGCGAGGAGCCTGCCAGCTCCCGGTGACCGAGCCGCAACCGCTAGCCGCATTGCTCGATCGCGTCCCCGGAGCAACTGCGGCGCCGTAGGCGGTCGCTCGCGGCGAATCCCGGCGGCGGACTGTGCGGAAGAGGGCTGGGACATCGAGCGGTCGAGCACGGGACTGACCGGCGCTTTTTTGCTTCCAACCGTTTCCGCGGGTTCACAGACGCGCGCGCCGTGGCCATGGTCGCCGCAAAGGAGGAAGTGATGAGGATTGGTAGACTGACAGGAACGATTCTGGCGGCGGCCGCCCTGGCGGCGGCTGGCGCCTTGGCACAGACGGGAGGAGGTACGAGCGCCGGCTCCCCCGGCACCACCAGCGCGGGCACGCCGGTGAACCCCTCGGGCACGGGCACAGGGACGGGAAGCGCGACGGGAACCACCGGAACTGCGACACCCGGCACGACGGGTGAAGACACGCGGGCCGGAACGAGCGGCACCGTGAGCGGATCGACCACCGGCTCGGACACCAGCGCGACCGGCAGCGCAACCGTCGGCGCCAGCCCGAGCACGAACCCGAACACGGGCGTGAGCTCCAGCGGAAACGCGACCACCGGCACTTCGACGGACAACACCGCGACTACCGGCACGTCGACGGACAACACCGCGACCACCGGCACCTCGACGGACAACACCGCGACGACGGGTTCGTCGACGAGCACTTCACCGACGACGGGCGTAGGAGCCGGAACTTCCTCGAGCGGCACCAGCAGCAGCGGCACGGGAACCTCGAGCCCGGGATCGATGGGGTCCAGCTCGGGCGTCGACAACTCCGGCTCGACGAACACCAACAGCACCAACAGCACGAACCCCCCGAACAACCCCAACAGCCCGACGGATTCGCAGAATCCGAAATAGCAGGAGGCGGGCTCGGGTTCGCGGCATCGGCCCTGCGCCGGTGCCGCGTTCATTTTCGTGATCGAGGCCGGGCGGCGCGATGTCCCTCTACCTGGAGGCAGGAACGCCGCGTTCTCGGGCCGCCCTGATACAGTGCCGCGGCAATGAAGCGAATCGCCTTGTGCGTTTGCTTGGTCGCGCTCCTTGGCTGCAGGAAGAAGCAACCGGCACACACCATCGGGCTCGCGGTAGACGTCGGCGGACGAGGCGATCAGTCTTTCAACGACGGAGCGCTGCGGGGCCTTGAAATCATGGCCGCCGGCCTGCGCTACACCGCCCACGGCTACGAACGGCTCAGCGAAGCCGAATACCGGGTCCTGCTGCCGACGGACCTGCGGGGGATGTCCTTTCCACATCTCGGCATCCCCGAACCTTTGATTCTTTACGGCAAGGCGCAGGAGGATTACGAGCCCAACCTGCAGCTCCTCGTCGATCAGGGCGCCGAGCTGGTGGTCGCCGTCGGCTTCATGATGGAACCGGCGACGCGCGCGGTCTCCTCGCGCAACCCGAACGCTCGATTCCTCCTCATCGACAGTCCCCTGCTGGACGCGTCGGGCAAACCGACCATCGCCCCGAACGTGCGGGCCGTCGTCTTCCGCGAGAACGAGGGAACCTTCCTCGCCGGCGTCCTGGCGGGAAAACTCACCGCGGGCAAGATCGGGTTCGTCGGTGGCATGCAGCTCCCGCTCATCCGGAAATTCGAGGCCGGGTTCCGCGCGGGGGTGAGGCAGGCGAATTCATCCGCCGAAGTCTTCGTCGCGTACACCGGCACCTTCGACGACGAGAGGAAGGGAATCGAGGTGGGACACGACCTCTACCAGCGCGGCTGCGACATCGTGTTCCACGCCGCGGGGCTCGACGGCCTCGGCGTGATCAAGGCGGCGCAGCAGGCGGACAAGCTGGTGATCGGCGTCGACAGCGATCAATCTCACGTCGCTCCCGGGAACGTCCTCACCAGCATGGTGAAGCACGTGGACGTGGCGGTGTACCTGGCGGTGAAAGACGTGCTGGAGGAGAAGTTCTCCGGCGGCGACATCGTCATCGGCCTCCGAGAGGGAGGAGTCGGACTTGCTCCGATCGGCGGGATGGTCCCCGCTCCGAAGCGCGAGGCGATCGCCGCGGAGCTCGACAAGCTGAGGACGCAGATCATCGATGAGCGGCTGGCGGTCCCGGCCACCCTCGACGAGCTGGCGAAGTTCATGGCGGCGCGCCCGTGAACGCGCTGGAGCTGTCCGGGATCGTCAAGCGCTTCGGCCCGCTCACCGCCCTGGACGGCGTCTCGCTCGCGGTGGCGGCCGGCGAGGTCCTCGGCCTCGTGGGCGAGAACGGCGCGGGAAAATCGACGCTCGTCTCGGTGGCCTGCGGACTCTACAGCGCCGACAGCGGCACGGTGCGCGCGTACGGACGCGAGCTGCCCCCGGGCGATCCGCGGGCCGCCATCGATGCCGGGCTCGGCGTGGTCTACCAGCATTTCATGCTCGTGCCGCCGCTCACCGTCTGGGAGAACATCGTCCTCGGACGCGAGCCGCGCCGGCTGGGCGCGATCGATCGGCGCCGGGCCCGCCTCGAAGTCTCCGCTGTCGCGCGCAGGTCCGGGCTCTCCCTGGATGTCGATGCGCGCGCCGGCGATCTTTCCGTCGCCGCCCAGCAGCGCGTCGAGATCGTGAAGCAGCTCTGGCGCGGGGCCCGGGTGCTCATCCTCGACGAGCCGACGGCGTTGCTCTCGCCGCTGGAGGCGGCCGGGCTGGTTGCAACCGTGCGCGCGCTGGCCGCCGAGGGGCGGGCGGTCCTCTTCGTCTCGCACAAGCTCCGCGAGGTGCTGGCGGCCGCGGATCGGATCGCGGTGATCCGGCGGGGCCGGCTCGTGCAGGTGACGCAGCGCTCGCAGACTGACGCGCTGCCGCTGGCCGAGGCGATGACGGGCGGCGGGTCCGCCGGCGCGCCGCAGGCAAGGAGGCCGTTTCGAGACGGCGCAATCGTTCTCCAAGCGCGCGAGCTCGTCTGCGCGTCGGAGCGCGGCGGGCCGGCGCTCCGCGGGCTGTCTTTCGATGTCCGCCGCGGCGAGATCCTGGGGGTGGCCGGCGTGGACGGCAACGGCCAGACCGAGCTCGCGGAGATCTTGACGGGGCTGCGGCCCATGCAAGGCACGCTCACTCTGGATGGCGACCCTTCCTTTCACCGCGATCCGGCGACTGCGCGCCGAGCGGACGTTGCGCACCTTCCCGAGGATCCCCGCCGCCGCGCCCTCTGCCTGCCGCTCAGCGTCGAGGAAAACCTGGCGCTGGGCCGCCAGGCGGCGCCGCCGTATGCCCGGGGCTGCCTCATCGAGCGCGCCGGCCGGCGTGGGATGGCGCACAAGCTGATCGCCCGATTCGACGTGCGCCCACCGGAGCCGTCCGCGCGAACCGCGGAACTTTCCGGCGGCAACCAGCAGAAGCTCGTCGCCGCGCGAGAGCTCTCAGGCGGCCCTCCGGCCCGCCTGGTCGTCGCCGTCCACCCGACGCGGGGACTCGACCCGGGAGCGACGCGGAAGGTGCACGATGCGCTGCGCGATGCCTGCGATCGGGGCGCCGCCGTCCTGATGATCTCGTTCGATCTCGACGAGCTGCGCGCGCTCTGCGATCGCATCCTGGTGCTGTTCGAAGGCCGCTCCGCCGGCGAGGCGTTGCCGGACGTGTCCGACGACCAGCTCGGCCGCATGATGCTCGGCCAGGTGCCCGCGCTTGCCTGAGTTGCGCGCCCGGCTGTTTGCTCCCGCGCGCGATACGCTCTGGGGCGCCTTCGCCGCGCTGATCCTTTCGCTGCTGATCAGCTTCGTCGCCATCGCCGCCTCGGGGCGTGACGCCGTGACCGGATTCGCCGATCTCTTCTCGGGCGCATTCGGAGGACCCGGTCCGCTGGGTGAAACCGCGATCAAGTCGGCCATCCTGGTGCTCACCGGGCTCTCGGTCGCCGTCGCGTTCACGGTCGGCCTGTTCAACATCGGGGCTGAAGGCCAGCTCATCTGGGGCGCCCTCGCCGCCGCGGTGATCGGGCAGCGCGATGTTCCGGGCGCGATGGCCCTCAGCCTGCTCGGTGCGGCCGTCGCGGGCGCCGCGTGGGGATTTCTCGCCGGCTGGCTGAAAGTGCGCCGCGGCGTGCACGAGGTGATCAGCACGATCCTGCTCAACTGGATCGCCATCCACCTCGTCCACGGATGGCTCGTCGCCGGCCCGCTGGCCGCGGCCGGCTCGGGAGCGACCGTCAGCATCGCCGGCACCGATCCCGTCAGCGCTTCCGCCTGGCTGCCGCGACTGCTCGCCGGCAGCCGTCTCGACCTCGGATTCCCTCTCGCCCTCGCCATCGCGGCCGCAGTCTGGTTCTTCCTCACGCGGACGGTGCGCGGCTTCGAATGGCGGGCGGTGGGCGCCGGCCGCGACGCCGCCCAGGCGAGCGGCATCCCTTCCTCGCGTCGCATCTGCGAAGGAATGGCGCTCTCGGGCGCGCTCGCGGGCCTGGCCGGTGCGCTGCTCATCCTCGGGACCGAGCACAAGTATCCCGGCGTCTTCCGCACCGGCTATGGCTTCGACGGGATCGCGGTAGCGCTCGTCGGCGGCGGCACCGCGCTGGGCACCACTGCCGCCGCGGTCGTGTTCGGCGCCCTGCGCGCCGGCGCCACCCGCTTGCAACTGGTCGGGATCCACCCCTCGTTCGCGGAATTGACCCAAGGTCTCGCCGTGCTGCTGGTGGCGGCGCCGCGCATCTTCCAGCCGCTGCTCGCGCGACTGCGGGGGCGTCCCTCCGCCGCCGCCAGCGCGCCGCCGGTGCCGACGGTGCAACCATGAGCCTCATCCTCGACTTCGCGCCGCCCCTGGTATTCGCGGCGCTCGGGGGCGTGCTCAGCGAACGGGCCGGCGTCGTCAACATCGGGCTCGAAGGCATGATGCGCTTCGGAGCATTCGCCGCGGCGGCCGGCGCGATCTTCTCCGGTTCACCCTGGGTGGGAGTCGCCTGCGGCGCCCTGGCCGGCGCCGCAGCGGCCGGAGTGCACGCGCTGCTGTCGCTGCGCTTCCGCGCCGATCAGGTGGTGAGCGGGATCGCGCTGAACCTGGTTGCCCTCGGGCTCGTGACATTCCTGTTGGAGGCGGTCTTTGGCTCCAGCGGCGTGAGCCCTC
>WNFT01006711.1_pt1 | contig 10149 bp, 12 predicted proteins | sample 5400191 | NCBI WGS metagenome assembly WNFT01 (sample SAMN13153359, study PRJNA577476) | soil metagenome | isolation source: 80 cm saprolite under Madrone tree | place: USA:California | collected 2016-06-14 | reverse complement strand
CCAAGTCGAAATGCCCGTCGGCCGCGGTCGACTGGTGCCGTGACAAGGTCAAGGCCGGTAAGGCCCGCGTGCTGGTGGTCAATTCCGGGAACGCCAATGCCTTCACGGGCCGCACCGGGCGGGACGCCGCGCGATACACTGCCGCGAGCGCCGGCAAGGCCGCGAGTTGCAAGCCCGGCGAGGTGCTTCTTGCCTCCACGGGCGTGATCGGCGAGCCGCTCGATGCCCGCGCCTTCGATCGCGTGATGGATGATCTCATGGCGGCCGCGAAGCCCGGTCATTTCGAGGCGGCCGCGAGCGCCATCATGACCACCGACACGTTCCCCAAGGGCGCGACCGCGACCGCCAAGCTCGGTGCGGCCTCGGTCACGATCTGCGGCATTGCCAAAGGCGCCGGAATGATCGCGCCCGATATGGCGACCATGCTGTCGTTTGTATTTACGGATGCGCCTATTGCGGCGCCGGCTTTGCAGGCGCTGCTGGCGAAAGGCGTTCTCGACAGCTTCAATGCCGTGACGATCGACGGCGATACCTCGACGTCGGATACGCTGCTCGCCTTCGCGACCGGCGCGGCGGCGGCCCGTGGGGCGCCGCCGATTGCGCGCGCCGGCGACCCGCGGCTCAAGGGATTCGTGAAGGCGCTCGATGCCGTTCTCAAGTCGCTGGCCGAACAGGTGGCGCGTGACGGCGAGGGCGCCCGCAAGCTTGTCGAGGTGATCGTCGAAGGCGCCGCCTCGGCCAAGTCGGCGCGGCGCATCGCCATGTCGATCGCCAATTCGCCCTTGGTGAAGACCGCAATCGCCGGCGAGGACGCCAACTGGGGGCGCGTCGTCATGGCCGTCGGCAAGGCCGGCGAGCCGGCAGACCGCGACCGCTTGTCGATCTGGTTCAACGGAATCCGGGTCGCCCACAAGGGCATGCGTGATCCGAACTATGACGAGGCCGAAGTATCCGGCACAATGAAGAAGCAGGTCATCGAGCTCAAGGTGGGTCTCGGGATCGGGCGCGGCCGCGACCGCGTCCTCACCTGCGACCTCACCAAAGAGTATGTCGCGATCAATGGCGACTACCGGTCGTGAAGCTGGTTCTGGTCGCCGCATGCGCGCTGGTCGATGCCGACGGACGGGTTCTGCTGGCGCAACGTCCGGCCGGGCGTGCGATGGCCGGATTATGGGAGTTCCCGGGCGGCAAGGTGGAGCCAAGCGAACGGCCGGAACAGACGCTCATCCGCGAGCTTAGAGAGGAATTGGGAATTGCGGTGACAGAGGCGTGCATCGCCCCGCTCACCTTTGCGAGCCATGGATACCCCGACTTTCATCTTCTCATGCCGCTCTATGTGTGCCGGCGCTGGGAGGGTGCCGTGACCGCGAAGGAAGGACAAAAACTCGCCTGGGTCAGGCCGAACCGTCTGCGCGATTACGATATGCCGCCCGCCGACGTGCCGCTGATATCCCATCTTGCAGCGCTTTTATGATCGCACCTTTCATCTTTCCGGCTTTTCGCCGGCGGCAATTTCGGTCGTGCCGAGCGCATCCGCGAGCCGTTGCTTGGCGGAGCCAGGCTGCAGCGGCTTTTGCTGGCTTTCGTGCGGCGACCAGCCTGACAACCACATGATGTCGAAGCTCGCCCGCACCCTGCCGTCGGGATCGGCAAAGCGCGCCGCGTAGATCTCCATGGCGCGCATCAAGGTCGCGCGGCGCAGCGGGACGCGGCGGCGTTCGACCAGCGGATTCGCCGCCCCCATCCGGCGCAAGTCGTGCAGCAGCCCTAGCGGCGTGGCGTAGCGCACCGTGATGCGATCCACATCGGTCACCGGCAACGCGAAGCCGGCGCGCTGCAACAGCGAACCGAGGTCGCGCAGGTCCGGAAATGGCGCCACGCGGGGCGACACACCGCCGTCAAGCTCGCTCTCCGCCATCGCGAAGCTCTGGCGCAACTCAGCGAGCGTATCGCCGCCGAGAAGCGCCGCAAGGAACAGCCCATCCGGCTTCAAAGCGCGGCGGACCTGCGCCAGCACACCCGGCAGATCGTTGACGGCCTGCAGGGCAAGGCCGGAGACGACGAGATCGAGCGTGTTATCGGCAAATGGGAGGGCCTCCTCGTCGGCGACGACGCGCAATCCCATGGCGGCGGCGTGATCGCCTGAAACCCCCTCCCTACCCTCCCCCGCACGCGGGGGAAGGTTAGGGAGGGGGCCAATCACCGGGTCGACCGCGATCATGGCGCCGATCGCGCCGTCGCGCAGAAGCGCTGTCCGCACCGCGGCCGTGGGAGTGCCGAGATCAGCCGCCAGGTCAAATCGGCGCAGCACCAGGCGGAGCCGGTTAGCAAATTCGTCCGCAACCTGATCGAGCAGGAATGTCGCCGGGCCAAGCCGCAGTCCCCGCTGCCGACGCGCGCGCAACAGCAATCGATCGAATATGAGCGGAGGAGTCATCGGAATCTCCGGCCTGGTCATATCAACGCTTTTCACTCGCGATCCATCCGCCACGCCGGGAGGACGGCATTGATTTCGTTGGGAATTCCAAAATTAGTTCGTTTTGCAAAAATCTGCCCTCGACAGTCCGCTTCACGGCATATGGTATATTAATACCTTACCGCACGTCTCGGTGAAGTCGGGTTATGCGCGGCGCGGCACAGCTGGACTTGCTCCCTCTCCCGCTTGCGGGCCCGCAAGCGGGAGAGAGCGCGCGCCAGTCTGGCTCCGCCGCCGTTGCGACGCTAACGTGCGCCCATGTCCGAGACCGAGCTTCCCACAAATCATGCCAATCGGGAGTCGGTTTTTGCCCGCGTTGCGCGATTCGGCCGCGCCGCCCTCGGCGTTGCGCTCGATGTGGCATTGCCTCCCTTGTGTGCATCGTGCCGCACACCGCTCGGCAATCCCGGCGGGCTGTGTCCGGCGTGCTGGTCGCGGGTGTCTTTCATTGCGCCACCCTACTGCGAGCGCCTCGGCATTCCATTCACCTATGATCCAGGCCCTGGAATTTTGTCCATGGAGGCGATTGCTGATCCGCCCGCCTATGGACGGGCCCGCGCCGCCGTGCGCTACGATGACATCGCTCGCGATCTTGTCCATCGACTAAAATATGGCGATCGGCTCGACCTCGCCACTGCGATGGGCCAGTGGATGGCGCGTGCTGGCCGGGCGCTGCTTGAGGACGCGGATGCGGTGGTCCCGGTCCCGTTGCATTGGCGAAGGCTGTGGGGGCGGCGGTTCAATCAAGCTGCGGCCCTCGCCAGGGTGGTGGCCGCAGACGCCGGGGTCCCGCTTCTCACCGCCGCCCTCAGACGCGCGCGCGCCACCTCCCAGCAGGTCGGCTTGTCGCGCAGCGCGCGAGCCGTGAACGTCCAGGGCGCATTTGCCGTAACGCCGGTCGGCAAGGCCGCGATTCATGGCAAGCGGCTTGTCCTTGTCGACGACGTGCTGACCTCCGGCGCAACCGTCGATGCGTGTACGAGAGTCCTGCTGCGCGCTGGCGCCCGCAATGTGGACGTGCTGGTCTTTGCCCGGGTTGTCGTGACAGTGCGGGTTCCCATATAGTGGGAAGCGCTGTAGCGCAGGGTCGACGAGAAATGCCTCCCATTGTGGTTTACACGGCTCCCTATTGTTCTTACTGCATTTCGGCCAAGGCATTGCTTCGCCGCAAGGGCGTCGAATTCACCGAAATCAACGTCGCGGGCGCACCGGATCGGCGCGCCGAGATGGTGGAACGCGCCAACGGCCTTACCACGGTGCCGCAAATTTTCATCGGGCCCAATCATGTAGGCGGCTCTGACGAGCTTCATGCGCTCGATGGAGCCGGCGAACTCGACTCGCTGCTCGCCGGTTAGGAACGAGGGCTCTCATGGCCACAACCGCTGCGACCTTCCGGGTCGCCCTCATACAGATGCGCTCCGGGCGCTCCCCGGCCGCCAATCTTGACGCCGCGACGAAACTGATCGGCGAGGCGAAGGCGGGCGGCGCCGACTATGTGCAAACGCCTGAGATGACCAACATCCTCGAGGCGCGGCGCGACGCCCTCATGGCGGCGATCATGCCGGAGCACGCCGATTCCTCGCTCGCAGCGTTCCGTGACCTCGCGCGGCAGCACCGGCTATGGCTCCACATCGGCTCGCTTGCCCTCAAGATTTCGCCCGATCGCGCCGCGAACCGCGGCTTCCTCATCGACCCGCAGGGTGAGATCGCAGCGCGTTACGACAAAATCCACATGTTCGACGTCGACCTCCCCAACGGCGAGAGCTACCGGGAATCGCGCAGTTACGCACCCGGCGAACACGCCGTGACGGCCGATCTTCCGTGGGGACGGCTTGGTCTTACGATCTGCTATGACCTGCGCTTTCCGGCGCTCTATCGGGCACTTGCCGAGGCCGGAAGCATGTTCCTGGCGATCCCGTCGTCGTTCACCAAGCAGACCGGGGAGGCGCACTGGCATACGCTAAACCGCGCGCGCGCGATCGAGAACGGTTGCTTTGTCTTCGCGGCGGCGCAAGGCGGCAGCCATGAGAACGGCCGCGACACGTTCGGGCACTCGCTCATCGTCGACCCCTGGGGCCGCGTGCTCGCGGAGGGCGGCGTTGATCCTGCCGTCGTGATCGCCGAAATCGACACGGCCGCGGTCGCGACCGCGCGGGCTCGCATTCCTTCGCTCCTGCATGGCCGTCGCTTCGAAATTATCGACCCGATGGCGAAGCCGGCGCACCTTCATGTGGTTTGAGTCATTGAAATGATCCGGTACACACTCGTCTGCAACGAGCGGCACGAATTCGAAAGCTGGTTCTCGAATTCGGCCGCCTATGACAGGCAGGCAAAACGCGGCCTCGTCATTTGCCCCTTGTGCGGCAGCTCGAAGGTCGAAAAGGCTCTGATGGCGCCGCGACTCGGGAGGGCCGATACGCCGTCGAAGCAAGAGGCGGCGCCGGCACAGCCCTCTCCCCCGCATGCGGCGGATGGTACGGAGGGGAAGGCCGCACCGGCCGCCGCGAAGACCGCGACGCCGGTCGCCATGATCTCGCCGCAGGAACAGGAGTTTCGCCAGAAGCTTCGGGAACTGCGCGACCATCTTGTCAAGAATGCCGAGAATGTCGGGTCGCGGTTTCCCGAGGAGGCCCGCAAGATGCACTACGGCGAGGCCGAGCACCGCTCGATCTACGGGGTCGCATCGCCTAAAGACGCCAAGGCGTTGCACGACGAAGGCATCGAGTTCTCGCCGCTTCCGGTGCTGCCGGAAGAGCGCAATTAGGCTCAATTCGCCCAGCCTGTAGGGCGCAATAAGCGCAGCGCATTGCGCCGCACCGGCGCGAAAGCGGCGCAATGCGCTGCGCTTATTGCGCCCTACAGGCTGGTTTTTGTGGGCAGGAATTCGTTTTTTCATTCTTGTCTATTCCTATATATCGAACCTCTCCAACCCGCGCCCGTTATGGCACGTCCGCTTAACCTCAGACGGCCGCCGCGACGTAATTGCAGGCCTGTGTGAGCCGCTTCACATTTGAGGCACCGGCAAGTGTGCTAGTTTTGGCAAGGATGAAGTGGGCTTTCGCCAATCGGCCGGGCGGAGATTTGCTCATGACAGGGTGGCGTTCATCATCGCGATGGTGCCAAGGACAGCGACTTCGTCGAGGCGATATTGTCGGTGAAGAACGAGGTGCACGACAATAGTCATCTGAGAGGTGAGCTTCCATCGAAATCAGGAAAATGCTATTAGGTCACCAGGCAAATTGAATGGGTGGCACTCGAATTGAGGATGATCCCATGCCGATAGAAGCCAGAACATTGGTTGCAATCGTTTACCTCGGCATTGCCGGCATCGTGGGCAGCGCCGGAGCGCATGCGCAAACGATCACCAATTCGCCGACCATAGCACTCAAAAGCGGTGAGAGTGCCGAATTGAGTGACATCTATTGGGTGGTGAATTGCAGGTCTGTTCTGAAAAGTACACCTGAGGCCGAAATTCTCGATGGTCCGCCGGGAGTATCCGTTGCGATCAAGGCAGCCATGGTTACGCCGCGCGCTCAGAGATGCCCAAAGCCGGTACCCGGCGGCACGCTCGTGATAACGGCGGGAGATATAGAAGACGCCAGCTACACGACGCTCACGATTCGGATCACCTACCGCAGTCGCGATGGCGACCGGAAGCCCAGTCAAATCTATAATATTTCGCTGCTTCCATGAGTGCTGCGAATATGATGTAACGCAATACGAGCAGCCGCAGATCAGGGAGGTGGTCATGCGAGTCCGGTTGCCTACATGCGTCTTTGGCTTCTGTCTCGGCTCCGCGCTCTTGTTCGGCTGCACTGGGGCGCACGCGCAGACGCGGATCGCCTTGAAAAGCGGTGAAAGCACGGAGGTGGCAATCGTTTACTGGGTGACCAACTGTGCGTCGATTATGGTGGGTAACCCCGAAATTGAAGTTCTCGACGGCCCCGCAGAATTAACTGTTTCGTTCAAGCCCGGAATGGTACTCCCACGCGCCGCGAAATGCGCGAAGCCAGTGCGGGGCGGAACGATTATTGTGACAGCAAAAGAAATTGACGAACCGAAGCAGGCCACACTCACCTATCGGATTAACTACAAGACGAAGGACGGCGATCGTCAACGCAGTGTGGTCTACAACGTCTCACTGTTCCCGTGATTGTGTGCGGCATGCGTGGCTAACGCCAACGCAGGTCTCACGTTTGGGAGAAAACCCATGCGCATCCGGCCGAACAACCTTCTTGCGATTCTGGGAGTTGGCATTGCAACCTTCGTCGGCACGGCCGGAGCGGCCGCACAAGAAGAGCTGCCGCGGATCTCCTTAAAAAGCGGCGAGACTGTCGAGGTGAGGAACGTTTTTTTCATAAGAAATTGCAGATCAATCCTGAAAGAGACTCCTGTCATTGAAGTTCTCGAGGGGCCTGAGGAACTAACTCTGGCGATCAAGCCGGCCATGGTCGTTCCTCGCAGCGACAATTGCTCAAATCCGGTAGCGGGCGGCACCGTGGTGGCGACAGCGAAAGATGTCAAAGCACCCAAAGAGGCCAAGCTCACCTATAGGGTCAAGTACAAGACGTTGGAGGGTGACCGTCAAATCGCCAGGGTCTACCTGGTGTCACTTTTTCCGTAAACGCAGCGCGACCATGGCCGCGCGTTGTGGCGATCCTACTGACATGTCGGCGTGCCAGAGGCGAAACCTCTCGATTGAAAGGCGGCAAGTTGTATGAAGCGGAGACGGGTTTGGTCGGCCCCGCGATGACCGCTTTGGGCGTTAAGCAGGCATTAGACTGACGATTATCAGACTGACGATTATCGGTCCGCGGGCGGAATGTGTTTAATGCGGTTGGAGTGAGCGGCAATCTCATCCAAGTTGTACGAAAGACGTATTCGCTTGGTTGAAGGTGGTCGCTTCGCTATGGAGAGACCGGGACGCCATTCCGTCGCGGGCCGAATTGGTCGAGGAGTGAAGCCGCCACCGCAGTTCGGACAGACATTGAAAAGCACACCTTCCACGCAGTCAGCGCAAAACGTGCACTCGTAGCTGCAAATCCGGGCCTGCGGCGATGACGGTGGCAAATCCTTATCGCAGCATTCGCAGTTGGGTCTCAAGTCGAGTGCCATCGCGCTTCTCCTCCACTCCGAACGATCAAGGCTGCAGCCGTAGGCGCAATAAGCCACCGGGTCCGGCGTTTGGCCGGCCCGATGATAAACTCAGCGCGTTGCGCCATTCCGGCGCGAAAACCGCGTGACGCCGCCAAAGCTGGAGCGGCGCAATGCGCTGCGCTTATTGCGCCCTACAGCATGCGGGACTTCCTCGATAGCTCACGCCGCTGCGGATGCAATCGGTCCGGAGTCGGGTTCTCCCGCCCGCTCAATACGCCCAGATCAGCAACACAACGCCGATCACGATCACCCCAATGCCTACACCTTCCCGGCGCGACACCGGCTGCCGGAACACGAAATGTGAAATCGCCTGGGCGAACAGCACCTCGACCAGCGCCAGCGTTCGCACATTGGCGGCGGTTGCCAGCGCGAAAGCCAGAAACCAGAATTGCGAGGCGAGCGCCCCCATGAATCCCGCGAATACGGAAGGCCGCCAGGCGGCGAAAATCGCCGCCAGTACGGCGCGATCACGCAGCGCAAGATAGAGGGTCAGAAGCATCGACTGGACGGTCAGGCCAGCCGCCACCGTGAAAGTCGCTGCCACCGCGTAGCTTGGGTCATGCAGGCTCAGGATAGCGCCGCGAAATCCGATGGCCGACAGGGCAAAGCATGCGCCTGCCGAGAGACCGAGGACGGTCGGCCGCCAGCGGCGGCCCGATGCGCCGCGCAAGGCGCTCCCCTTCGTCGACATCACGATGACGCCCGCCGTGGCAATCATGATGGCGGCCGCCATCACGGGCGTCACGGCATCGCCAAGAAACAGGAGGCCGAACAGGGCCACCTGCACGGGCTCGGTCTTGATATACGCAATTGCGACCACGAAAGACCGCTCCTCCATGGCGGCCAGCATAAGGGCCGTGGCGGCGACCTGAGCGAGCGCACCGTCGAGAAGCCACGGCCAAAAGCTCAACGGCGGTCGCGGCAGCGCCGCGCCCGTCCCGAGCATCGCCAGCAGGAAGATGACGGCGAACGGGCAGCCGAACAGGAACCGCACCAGGGTTGCCCCAACTGTGCCGAGCTTGCCGGTCAGCTCCCTTTGGGTGGCATTGCGTACCGTTTGGGCGGCCGCCGCGACAATTGTGAATACGGCCCAAAGCGAGCTCGAATCGGCCACTTTCAATCCGTCAGGGCCTTTTCGGCCGTCAGCATGTAGTTCACATCCATATCCGACGACACCCGCCATTGGTCGGTCAGCGGATTGTAGATGACGCCGGTCTCGCCGACGACCCGCATGCCGGCCTGCCCGATGGCATATTCGAGTTCGGCGGGAGTGACGAATTTTTCCCATCGATGGGTGCCGCGGGGCAGCCAGCGCAGCACGTATTCGGCGCCAACGATGGCGAGCGCAAAGCTCTTGAGCGTGCGGTTGAGGGTTGCGGCGATCATGAGCCCGCCGGGCCTGACCATGCCGGCGCAACAGCGCACGAATAGGCCGACGTCGGCGACGTGCTCGACCACTTCCATGGCCAGCACCACATCAAAACGTTCGCCGGCGCTGGCGAGAGCCTCGGCTGCTGTGACCCGATAGTCGATCGTAAGGCCGCCGCGCTTCGCATGCAGCGCCGCGGCCTTGATGTTGTCTGCCGCCGGATCGGCCCCCACCACTCCGGCGCCGAGCCTCGCCAGCGGCTCGCACAAAATGCCTCCGCCGCAGCCGATATCGAGAATGCGGATGCCATCGAGGCAAGGCGGATGACCGGCGTTGCGACCGAACTGCCGGCACACCGCATCCCGGATATAGCCGAGCCGGATTGGATTGAACTTATGCAACACCGCCATCTTTCCGCGAGAGTCCCACCATTCCCCGGCGAGCCGGGAGAAGCGGTCGACCTCGGCGGCATCGACTGTGGCGTCGGCGATGGCGTCTGCAAGGGCGTCTGAATGTGTCGTCTCGGCGGTCATGTTAACGATTTCGCCTCATTCTTGATCCCCCTCCCTACCTGGGACCGCAGGCGTCTCGCCCGCTCTTTTTGAGCATCTATGCGTTAGATGCGGGCGAGACGCCCGCGGTCCCAGTCGGGGTGGGGGCGCGGTTGCGGCACTGCGCGCTCATCGCTATGTATACGCGCCATTTTGCCCCCACCCTAACCTCCCCCCGCGCGGCAGGTAGGCGCGAGGGACTTGCCATGGCGCTGGCGGAGAAATTTGAGTTCCACAATGGCTCGGTTGGTCATGAAGTTCGGCGGCACCTCAGTGGCCGATATCGCGCGGCTCCGCAACGTGGCGCGACATGTCAAGCGTGAGGTCGACGCCGGTCACGAGGTCGCCGTGGTGGTTTCGGCCATGTCGGGGGCCACCAATCGGCTTGTGGAATGGTGCCGCGAGGCCTCGGCGCTGCATGATGCCCGAGAATACGACGCGGTGGTGGCATCCGGCGAGCAGGTCACGTCGGGCCTGCTCGCTATTGCGTTGCAGGCGATCGGGATCGCGGCGCGGTCATGGCAGGGTTGGCAGCTGCCGATCGTCACCTCCGATGCCCATGCCTCAGCCCGCATTCTCGGCGTAAATGGCGACGA
>WNFT01019900.1_pt1 | contig 10152 bp, 9 predicted proteins | sample 5400191 | NCBI WGS metagenome assembly WNFT01 (sample SAMN13153359, study PRJNA577476) | soil metagenome | isolation source: 80 cm saprolite under Madrone tree | place: USA:California | collected 2016-06-14 | reverse complement strand
GCCTCCTCCTTGAGCCAGTTGGACAGGCAGTTGCGGCAGAAGCCCGCAAGATTCATAAGATCGATGTTCTGGACATCGGTGCGGGAGCGCAGATGTTCGACCAGGCGCCGGAAAACGGCGGCTTCGAGTTCCGTTCTGGTTTTGTCGTCAATGGTCATGACCGTGATCTCGCCGTTTTGCGCGAAGCTTATTGATATTAGGTGTGTGTTGTCACAGATTTTACCATATCGCAGCGCAAACAGAGCATGAACGGGCGGGATTTTGGCTGCCGGTTCGCCCAAAATGCCATCCTCCACCGTTGACAGCTCCCGCTGGCTTACGCGAAATCGTCAACGATTTGATATAGCTTCGCGAAAATGATCCCGAGAAATTCTCATCGTCCCAATCTTTTCTCCACTCGCATGGCCGCCGGTCTGGTGCCGGCGCTGGCTCTCGCCGTCATGTGCCTGTGGAGCAGTCCGGCGGCGGCGGACTTTCGTCTCTGCAACAACACCTCGAGCCGGGTCGGCATCGCGCTCGGCTACAAGGACGCCGAGGGTTGGACCACCGAAGGTTGGTGGAACGTGTCATCGCGGAGCTGCGAAACGCTGCTGCGCGGCACGTTGGTTGCACGGTATTATTACATCTATGCACTGGACTACGACCGCGGCGGCGAGTGGTCAGGACAGGCCTTCATGTGTTCGCGCGACAAGGAATTCACCATCAAGGGCACCGAGAATTGCCTGGCGCGCGGTTTCGATCGCACCGGCTTTTTCGAAGTCGACACCGGCGAACAGCGCGCCTGGACCGTGCAACTGACCGAATCCAATGAACAGCCGGCGCAACGGGTGCCGGGCATCCCGGGGACGGTCGGCCCGGGCGGACCCGGAAACCTTCCGGGCATGTCGAGTTCGCCGGGCGGGACGCCTCCGGGCGGATCTGGTCTGCCGCCAGGCGTCGCGCCCGGAAGCAAGCCATGAGGCGCCTGCGCCGCATCAAGATCCTTGCAACGCTTGGCCCCGCATCCTCCGATAGCGCGATGATCCGGCGCCTGTTCGAGGCCGGCGCCGACGTCTTCCGCATCAACATGAGCCACACCTCGCACGACAAGATGCGCGAACTGGTCAAGACCATTCGCAACGTCGAGAGTAGCTACGGCCGCCCCATCGGCATTCTGGTCGACCTGCAGGGCCCAAAACTTCGCTTGGGCTCGTTCGTCGAAGGCTCGATCCAGCTCCACAACGGCGAAAGCTTTGTCCTCGATTCCGACAAGGCTCCGGGCGACAACACCCGCGTTCAACTTCCGCATCCGGAAATCCTTGCCGCGCTGAAGCCAGGTCACGCGCTATTGCTCGACGACGGCAAGGTGCGCCTGATCGCCGAGGAGACTTCGCCGGAGCGCGCCCTCACCCGCGTCGTGATCGGCGGCAAGATGTCGGATCGCAAGGGCGTTAGCCTGCCCGACACCGATCTGCCTTTATCCGCCATGACACCAAAGGATCGCGCCGACCTGGAAGCCGCGTTGGCGACCGGGATCGACTGGGTCGCGCTGTCGTTCGTGCAACGCGCCGAGGACGTCGTGGAGGCCAAGAAAATGATCCGCGGGCGCGCCTCGGTCATGGCCAAGATCGAAAAGCCGCAGGCGATCGACCGGCTCGCAGAAATCCTGGAGATGTCCGACGCCTTGATGGTGGCGCGCGGCGATCTCGGCGTCGAACTGCCGCTGGAGCGGGTGCCGAGCCTGCAGAAGCAGATGACGCGGCTGGCCCGGCGCGCCGGCAAGCCGGTGGTGATCGCTACCCAGATGCTGGAATCGATGATACAGGCCCCGGTGCCGACGCGCGCCGAGGTCTCGGACGTGGCGACGGCGGTCTACGAAGGCGCCGACGCGATCATGCTGTCGGCCGAATCCGCCGCCGGCAAATATCCGGTCGAAGCGGTCTCGACCATGAATCGGATCGGCGAGGAAGTGGAGCGCGACCCAACCTATCGCGGCGTGCTCAATGCGCAGCGCGCCGAACCGGAAGCCACCGTCGGCGACGCCATTGCCGACGCCGCGCGGCAGATTGCCGAGACCCTCGATCTGTCCGCGATCATTTGCTGGACCAGTTCAGGATCGACCGCGCTGCGGGTCGCGCGCGAGCGGCCGAAGCCGCCGGTGGTGGCGATCACGCCGAACCTCTCCACTGGCCGCAAGCTGTCCGCGGTCTGGGGCGTGCATTGCGTGGTTGCCGAAGACGCCAAGGATTTGGATGACATGGTCAGCCGCGCAGGCTCAATCGCGTTTCGCGACGGTTTTGCCCGCGCCGGACAGCGTGTCATCATCGTCGCCGGCGTGCCGCTACGCGCTCCCGGCACCACCAACATGCTGCGCATCGCCTCTGTCGGGCCGGACGGCGACGCGGAGATGTGAGGCGATGCCCACCGTCATTCCGGCGAGCGTCCTAACCCGCTGTCATTCCGGGGCGCGTCGAAGACGCGAACCCGGAATCCGGAAGTTGCGGCGCGAGATTCCGGGTTCGCGCTGCCGCGCGCACCGGAATGACGACGTTGTCGAAGCCGCTCAGCCCGTCAGCGTCGCATCGAGGGTGATCTTGGTATTCAACAGCTTCGATACCGGGCATCCGGCCTTTGCCTTGCCCGCCAGTTCTTCGAATTTCGCCTTGTCCGCGCCGGGGATTTTTGCGTTCAAGGTGAGATGCACGGATGTGATGGCAAAACCGTCGCCCTGTTTCTCGAGCGTGACGTCGGCGCTGGTCTCCATCTGCTCGGCGGTGAGCTTGGCTTCGCCGAGGATCAGCGACAGCGCCATGGTGAAACAGGCAGCATGGGCCGCCCCGATCAACTCTTCCGGGTTCGAGCCCGGCTTGCCCTCGAAACGGCTCGCGAAGCCGTAAGGGTAATCTTTTAGCGCGCCGCTCCTGGTCGAAATCGCGCCCTTGCCGTCCTTGATGCCGCCCTGCCATTTGGCCGATCCTGATGTCGTCGTCATGGGATGCTCCGTGGGATGGGTTGAACAGGTCGCGCTTCTTAAACGACCAATGCGGCGGAATATGTCGCAGCGCGCATCCCGGAAGGAAAAGTAGGATGGGCAAAGGCGCGCTTGCGCCGTGCCCACCAGCTTCGACGACAGCTAGATGATTGCTATGTGAATTCTGTTGGTGGGCACGCGGAGTTTATCATCGGGCGCGCATTCGCGCGACCCGTTGGCTTTGCCCACGCTTTAATGGTTGCAACGGCTCTGACGGCGCCTTAGCCGCTACGCCCCCACCAGCGTTTTGGCCGGCAGCACCGCCTGCACCACGAGGCCGCGGGCGCGGGCGTCCATCACGCCGACCGCGCGCAGCGCCAATAGCGTCACGGTTTGAACGGCGTCGCGCATTTTGGCGGGATCGTCCAGATTGTCCGGCGCCAGCGGCCCGACCAGCGATTCATGCAACGCCCCAAGCAGCGCGGTCGCGGCCAGAGAAGTGTCCTGCGCGGGCAGATGCCCGGCGCGGACCGCGGCCTCGATCCGGGCCGCGATCTCGCCTGATATTTCGCGGCGGCTTGCGAACCGCGAGGCGGTGACGTCGACATCGACCGGTTCGGCCAGGATGCCCCATGCGAGCTTGCGCTGCGACAGCACGTGCACCGCGACCGTGGTGACGGCCGCGGCCAGCGCCGAAGACGGCCCGGGCGCTGCGTCCGCCGCACGGCGGATCGCCGCCAATTCATCGCGCGAGACATCGGCGATCAATTCGGAAATCAGGTCCGCCTTGGAGGGGAAATAGCGGTAGACGGTGCCGGCGGCGACATTGGCGCGGATCGCGACGGGCGCGATTTGCACCGCGGCCATGCCGCCGTCCGCGGCAGCCTGCCTCGCCGCTGCCAGAATAGCACTGCGCCGCGCCGCAAGGCGCTTCACCACCTGATGGGTCCGCCGGTAAACCATGGCGCGCTTCTCGTCCCCGGGGCGCATGCCACCCGAATTGCTTCGGGTCGGCAAACGTCGTCGAAAACGGCTGGACCTATAGTCGCTTCGCGACGACAGCGTTCGAGATCAGCGAGCGAACGCCATGGCGATGGAAAGGAACGATGAGGAACAGGTAGATTTTTCCATAGACGTTATGCACCGTGCAGATCGTCGAAACCACGACGCTCGCCGTATCCCCCTCCATCGCCTTCAGCACCGACAGCCTGAAGTCGAGGTGCTTGTTGTTGCGACCCGCGACAATTTCATTTTCAGCGATAAAGAAAATCGGCCATGGCCCTATCTTTTCACCTTCGCAGTACTCGCGCCTAATGGCCGGCTTCATGATTTCTCCGACAGTCGGAGCTTCCAGACCGAAGACCTTCGCCGCCGCGTTACGGACAATCAGCAGAACCTTCATCCAGAGCGGAGTATGTCCGAACAGCGCAAAGAAGATGTCGACGATGCCGAGCTCCGGGCGCGCTAGTTTTGCGCGATAGGAATCGTGAAAGTATGCATTTCTGATCGCATCTCCCCTCAAGGCGCTGCCGGACGGAAGATCGCATTCGATAACGTGCATGCCGAACATCCCAAAGCCCAGGCAGGCCATAACAACAGCACTGGCGCACTGCTGGCACTGAACGATGATACCGTTCTCGGGGTCAATCGCGATTCGCAACTGACCTATTTGGTCATCGGCGTGGTGCCGGGGACCGATCTTGCGGGATATTCTTGCTCTGCAGGTATTTGGCGATCGCGGTGTTGTGGGCGGTGCCGATCGAGGAAAAAATCAGCGCAACTTCATCGCTCTCCACCAAACGCCGGGTCTGCTCCACGGTTTTCGGCGGCGCGTAGCCGTCATCCAGCGAAATCAGGTTGACCTTGCGGCCGTTGATGCCGCCGCGCTCATTGATCATCTTGAAATAGCCGATCTCGCCCTTGCCGAGCGCGCCGAACGCCGAAACCGGGCCACTATACGGCATGGTCTGGCCGATCTTGATTTCGATCGATGTAACGCCGCGCATTTCGGCGGCGTTCGAGGTGTGGTGCCATGCGACTGTGGCGAGCGCAGTAAGCGCGGCCAATCGGGTTGCAAGTCGCTTCGGCACCCTCCCCTTTTCGCGGCACGGCGCGGGCGCAGTTCGGCCGCGCTCTCGGTCGGAAACATGCCATGGCGATGCTGTGGGCGCCAACCACAATGTGGAGGGATTTGCGCCCGCGGACGATTGCGCGCGCGTCGCTGGCCTCTCCTGCCCGGAAAGACGTCGCAGGCAGAGGGCCTAGCGCACCGCGATCAGGGGCAGGCCGAGGCGGCCGTAGTCGACGGCGAGATAACCGGAAAGAGGATCATGAACCACCGCCGCGGGACGAAGCAGCGCTACCTCCTGCGCCATCACGCCCACATAGACGCTATCGCTCCACAGATACTTGAAACGATAGAGCCCGAGCCCGTCGCTGCGGCGCGCCACCAGGGCGACATCGCGCTTAAGCCGGATATCCGAAAATTGCAGGATCTGCTGAGCCGATGAGGTGTAGACCGCGTCGGCGCTGTTGCCCCAGGCGCCGCCGGCCTGCCCACCGGCATATCCGCCCGCCCACGGCGCGGATCCCGCCGGAGCAAACCGATAGCTCAGCCCCATCATTGCCGCCTGGAACTGCGCGTGAACGCTGGCCGCCTGACCAAGCGTGGCAATACCTCCAGGCACGGCGCCCATCGTCGACGAAGAAATGCTGACCCGTCCGAGATCGACATATTGATAGCCAAAGGTGAGCATCACGTTCGGCGCCAGCAGATATTCGAAACCGGCGCCGGCCACCCAGCCGATCCTCGGCTCAGAGGTCTGCGAGAAGATCTCCAGTCCGAGCGTCGAGAACCTGCTGCCCAGATCGACATTGCCGTAAGCGGCACCCGCGGTGCCGTAAAACATCCACTGCCCCATTGTCACGCCGAGGCGGCCACGGAAGGTCCCGTAGTAGTCGATCGTGGCCACGGTCTGGGCAAAATCGCCGGCGGGCATCGGCATAATCGGAGGATTGTGGGTCAACCCGCCGTTCATCGAGCTGTTGAGATGCGTGCCTTGAAAGTCGGTTTCGAAACCGAAGACCATTGCACCCTGCTGCCAGTTGTAACCGGCATGCGCGCCGGCCAGCCAGCTCGTGGCGTTCGCGGAATTCGCGCCAAAGGCGGGATTCGGGGGTGGAAGAACTATAATAATCTTGCCGGCAGCCGCTTCCATGCACGACACGGCCAGCATCGCCGCCGCCAGGCAAGCGGGTATGAAGATCTTCCGCAATGGAAACAACAGCCCCTCCTTGGTCGCGGTCAGCCCATCACCTCGACGCGAGCCGAGAATTGAAACGTAACGGACACGCCGCGAATCGACAATGACCGCCGGCCCTCGATCCTCGACCGGCAATCTATTGATCTGTCGAATCCCTGTGTATCTCTCAGAATTTTCTTGGCAAATCCCTGTGTGACAGAAATGTCTCAATTGGCCACAATTTGTGCCGCGGTGCGGAGCGCCAGCGCCTGAATGGTGAGCGAGGGCGCCTCGCCGCCGCCTGAGGAAGGAAACACGCTGGCATCGGCGATCCATAGATTGCGCCAGCGATGGCTGCGGCCGAACGCATCGACCACCGAGCTTGCGGGATCATCGCCCATGCGGCAGGTGCCGAAGACATGGGTTGCGGCGAACCAGTCCCAGCTCGAATAGCTCTCGTAGATCCGCTCCGCGCCGGCTGCCGCGAGCAGCTCGTGCGATTTTCTGGCCATAAAACGAAGGCGCGCGATGTCGGATTCGGCGAGGACCGAAGCGATGCGCGCCAGCGGCATGCCGAAGCGATCGCGCACTTCTGGATCAAGATCGATACGGCTGTCGCGATTGGGGAGCCGCTCGCCGATTGCGCCGACATGCAACGCGTGGCCCCACAGCCGCCGCACCGATTGCGCATGGGCGCGTCCCCAGCCCGGAACCGCACGCAGCGCGAGGGCGGCGAGCCCGCCAAGCCCGCTCTCGGCGGCGCTGTAGAAACGACAACCGCCAACCACGCCCGGAATCGCATCGGGCGCATTGAAGTCCCAGGCAATGGCATCGCTCGGCAGCCCGCGGCGGCCGTGCTGCAGATCGGGATGCAGCGCCCCGACGGTGACGAAGAGCGTGTCCATGAAGTTCTGCCCGATTTCCCCGTTCTCGTTGCCGAGGCCTTCGGACGCCAGCAGCAGCCGCGGCGTTTCGACGGCGCCGCACGCCAGCACGACATCCCTGCCCGCGATGCGTTCGATGCTGCCGTCACCCCGACCGACGAGAACCGCCGCCACCTGATCGCCGGGCCCGGCTTCGATGCGGATCACGGGAGCATCCGGCCGCACCGTGCAGCGGCCGGTGGCGAGCGCGGCGGCAACGAAGGTGACGTCGGCGCTGCCCTTGTCGCCGCGCGGGCAGCCCTGGTTGCAACCGCCGCAGTAGTTGCAGGGCGCCCGCCCATTCCAGGGCAGCGACAGCGCCGCGCGGCTATTGGCCTGCCAGTCGAGGCCGAGCGCCCTGGCTCCCTTGCCGAGCGTTTGCGACGCGTAGGACAGAGGATGCGGCGGCAGCGGAAATCCGCGCGAGCGCCAGCGCGCGCCCTGCGTCGCCGGGCCCGCCACGCCGATCAATTCCTCGGCCTCGACATAATGCGGCTCGAGCACGCCATAATCGAATGGCCAGTCCGCGGCGACGCCGAAGCGGGTTTTCATTTGCATCGCCGCCGGGTGAAGGCGATGCGACTCGCCGGTGAAGTGCAAGGTGCTGCCGCCGATGCCGCGGACGTGCTGGTAGCTGTCCATCAACCGCGTCCCGCCGCTCACGAGCGGTCCGAGGCCGCGGCTTCCCGATGCGAGCAGCGGTTCGCTGCCGAGCTTCTGGCCCGGCGCGAACGTGACCTTGCCGGTGCTGCCCGGCTTTTGCGGAAATTCTCGCGCGTCCCAGTCGGCCTCGGTCAAGGGATAATCGGTCGGCGGATCGAAGCGCGGCCCTGCGTCGAGCAGCAGCACCGATCGTCCGGCCCGGCACAGACCGTAGGCCGCAGCCGCGCCGCCTGCGCCCGCGCCAACCACGATCACATCCCAGCCGGAATCATCGCTCATGCGGGACGTTCCTGGAAATCGGCAAAGCCGTCCGGCTGCGGCGGACCGGTATAGGCAAAGGCTGACTTGATCGCAGGCGCCGAGTAATAGGCTGTGCAAAGGTGATATCGGAGGGTCAGCACGAACGTCTGAACGCCTTGTTGCGGCGATGCAAACGCCGCATCGAGGGCCGCGAGCCTTTGCGCTTCATCGAGCGCCAGAAAATCGGACGCCCCCAGCAGCGCCGCGCGCTTGTCGAGCCAGCTTACGCCCGTTGCGATCAAGGCCTGGAGGTCGGCCATCGCGAGGACGCGAAGATGAATTCCGAGCTCGGTTGCGCCAGGGAGCCCGTCGCCCGGAAACATCGCTTCCGCAACCGCTGCCATGGTGCGGGGGATGTGCTCGCGCGGATCGGGCCGCCGGAACGGTTGCAATAGACGCCACAGCGCAGCCCCGCCGCCGAGCGAAAAGAATCCGAGAAGGGCTATGACATGCCGCCGCTTCATGGCTGTATCCTTGTTTCCGACGGCCGTATCCTATCACGCCGTCGAGTGAGTGACCTACTCCGGGCGTCTGGTTCGCTGGTCTTTCGGAATGACGAATTTCAATCCGGACCAGATGTCGTCGATCGCGCCGACCTTGATGTCAACGTGACCGAGCGGAAGCGCGATGTCGCGCACCACAACGTCGCTCAAATCGGTCGCAACACCGCTCGCCTTCTTTGGCCACGACACACAGATCATCCCATCTGGTGCAATCGCCTCACGATAGGTGCGAGGCTTGCCGGCGAGCCCGGCTGCTTTGGTCGCGAACAGATGCACCATATCAAGCGGAGCCTTCAGACGGCTGATGATGGTCACACTGGCAGGCAATTTGCCGACGATATCGGCATAGGCGGCCGGTACACCTGCCGCAAAAATACAAAAGCCCGGCTTGATGCCGAGCTTTTGCACAACAGGTTTGCCGGAATAACCAGCCATTTGAAGGCGCGGCGTCAGGCCTGTGGCTGCGGCTCCAGTCCGGGATCCGGATCGGGACGCGGCCGCGGCTTGCCGGCCGGCGGCACTGCCGAGGTGCGCGGCGTGGCCGGCTCCAGCACCGACTCGCGGTTCGGCTTCTTGCCCTTGAGCAGCTCGATGATTTCATCGCCGGTCAGGGTTTCGTATTCCAATAGGCCCTTGGCCAAGGCTTCAAGATCGGCCCGCTTCTCGGTCAGGATCTTGGTCGCCTGGTTGTAGCCCTCTTCGACCAGACGCCTGATCTCGCTGTCGATCTTCTGAACGGTCGCCTCGGAGGCGTTCTGGGTGCGCGATACCGACATCCCCAGGAAAACCTCGTCCTGGTTCTCGCCATAGGACACGGTGCCGAGTTCTTCCGACAGACCCCAGCGCGTCACCATCATTCGCGCCAGCCGGGTCGCCTGCTCGATATCGGAGGCAGCACCCGAGGTGACCTTCTCGCGGCCGAACACCAGTTCTTCCGCGACGCGGCCGCCCATCATGATGGCAAGCCGCGAGGTCATCTGCTCGAGCGACATCGACAGCTTGTCGCGCTCGGGCAGCTGCATCACCATGCCAAGCGCACGGCCGCGCGGAATGATCGTCGCCTTGTGGATCGGATCGGTCGCAATCACGTTGAGGCCGACGATGGCGTGCCCGCCTTCGTGATAGGCGGTCAGCATCTTCTCTTCTTCGGTCATCACCAGCGACTTGCGCTCGGCGCCCATCATCACCTTGTCTTTGGCCTCTTCGAACTCGGCCTGCGTCACCATGCGCTTGTTGCGCCGCGCCGCCGTCAGCGCCGCCTCGTTGACGAGGTTCATCAGGTCGGCGCCGGAAAATCCGGGCGTGCCGCGCGCGATGGTCTTCAGGTTGATATCAGGGGCCAGCGGCACCTTGCGGACGTGAACTTTAAGGATCTGCTCGCGGCCGACGACGTCCGGATTCGGCACAACCACCTGCCGGTCGAAGCGGCCCGGGCGCAATAGCGCCGGATCGAGCACGTCCGGCCGGTTGGTCGCCGCGATCAGGATCACGCCTTCATTGGCCTCGAAACCGTCCATCTCGACCAGCAACTGGTTCAGCGTCTGCTCGCGCTCGTCATTGCCGCCGCCGAG
>WNFT01017721.1_pt1 | contig 10153 bp, 9 predicted proteins | sample 5400191 | NCBI WGS metagenome assembly WNFT01 (sample SAMN13153359, study PRJNA577476) | soil metagenome | isolation source: 80 cm saprolite under Madrone tree | place: USA:California | collected 2016-06-14 | reverse complement strand
AACCGGCTTCGGCATACCGATGAGATGTTGCGTCATAGTGCCACGCGCAACGTCAACGTGGAGGAAGCAGCGCGGTTGACCCTTGCCGATCGCGCGGCGGACATCATCGCGGAATTTGGCGGCAGTTGGAAATTCATCATCAGCGCAGTGCTCTTTTTCAACGTATGGGTGGTAATAAACAGCTTACTGCTCACGAACCGCGGCTTTGATGCTTATCCCTACCTGCTGCTCAGTACAATGATTAACATGCTTGCTGTCTTGCAAGCGCCCATCATTTTAATGTCGCAGAATCGGCAGGCTCATAAGGACCGGCTTCGTTCTGAAATCGATTATCAAATCAATTTGAAGAACGAGCTCGCGTTGAATGAGATTCTTGAGCGCCTCAAAACGCTCGAGCGCGAACATCTGCAACTGACATCGGATAAACGACACGAATGAGTGGGAGGTTTTCGGTTTTAAGGCTTAAGGGGTCTGCAAGGCGTGTTTAAGACTTAAAGCTCTCTCACTTCTTGAAACATTGCCGCACGCGCCAGCTTGATTATGTTGCGGCTGCTTTATGAAAAGACTGGCCATCTTCATGTTTTTGATTCCGGGCCTGACTCTTGTTTTCTTCGGCTGCGCAAACCAAGGTCCCGACCCTGAGCAAACATCGCGCGAGGCGCAACAACGACGCGAAGCTGAGCGACAGCAGGCGGAGTTTCGCAAGAGCCTCCCTCCGGAAGGCAATCCCAGCCAGGTCCGGTAAGGATCGAAATGACGAAGTCCAAATGACGAATAACGAATGAAGTTCGAATGTTCCAATTACGAAACATGGAATGTTCCCCTTTGTCATTCGGGTTTCGTCATTCCTTCGACATTCGACATTCGACATTCGACATTCGCGTTCTGCTGAGCGCCGTCTTTACAGTCCGCCATGCGCTCATACTGGAAGCGACCCCGGTACCGCCTTGAATGGATCGGCCTTCTTCTTGCCACAACATTGATCCCGTTGTTCTCGCGAAGGGCCTGCTATCATCTTGCCCAGACAGCCGGAGCGCTGCTTAGCTTTCTTGATCGGGGCGCCTATCAGATCGCACTGAGTAATCTCGAGGTCGCGTTTGGCGATCGATTCGCTCCTCGTGAACGACGAAAAATTGTCCGGAAATCGTTTCAGCATTTTGCGCGGACCATGGTTGACCTGCTGTGGAGCCCGCGCCTAACACAGAAGAATTTTTCTCGCTACATCGAGTTGCAGAATTTCGAGGAAATCGCGCGGGCCACCGGACCGGAGCACAGCATGATCGTCGCCTGCTATCATTACGGCAATTTCGAATGGCTTAGTCTGGCCGGTGGTTTTCTCGATCTGAAAGGCACAATCATCTCGCAGGAATTCAAGAATTCGTTGCTCGATCCAATTTTCAAGAAACTGCGTGAACAATCCGGGCACGAGCTGGTACCGCGCGAACGCGGCATCATCCGGCTTTACAAAGCGCTTCGGCGAAAGGGGCGCACCGCGTTGCTGGTCGATCTAACGGTCCCGCCAGCCCAGGGTGCAGTGGTGATTGATTGTTTTGGACTAAAAACAAGCGTGACTTCCGCGCACGCCTGGCTGCATGAGCAAACCGGCGCCCCGATCATCCCCGCGCACTGCGAACCTCTGCCGGATGGACGTTACCGGCTGATCTTCCATCCGAAGATCGAACGCACCGCCGAGATGACTCATCAGCAAATCGCCCAAGCCTGTTGGGATTCATTCGAACCTTACGTGCGAAAGAATCCAGCGCCCTGGCTCTGGATGTACAAGCATTGGCGCTACCGCCCCGCAAAGGCCGACCGGCCTTATCCGTTTTACGCAAATTTCTCCCGAACGTTCGACGACATGCTTCAACGCGACAAAGCGCCCGACGCAAAAGAAGAAAACGCCACGCGATGAAACGTGGCGTCTCTTGGCAAATACTGTAGCCGCCTCGCTGTGTCGAGGCGTTTTTCCAAAGACACGGCGACATAGCGCCGTGGCTACAACATCACTAGTCTTACGGTTTGTTCGCCACCACTTGCGGCATAGGTTTGCTCACTTCAAGCTGGGCGCTCACTTTTTGGATTTGAGCGGCCTGCTCTTTGAGCTGCGCTGTGAGAGTCTCTATTTGTTTCTGTTGCTGCGCGACCGTTGCTTCCAACTTCTCAACTCTGCCAACTTTGCCATTGAGCATGGCGGGGCGCTGGGTAGGCGCGCCGGGCGCGCTACGATGTAGAGGTGCGCTACGAGGCGCAGCAGGTGCGCTACCACCCTGGCTCGGGCCAAGAGCCCAGCCAAGCTCGTCGGTCGCAAGGTCTAGAGTAACTTCAACAACGCTGCCGCCAACAGGCTGGAAGTTATTGAAGATACCACCGATGAAGCAGGCTAAGGACCCGCTCCCGTTCCCGTTCGAGAGGTCGCCGATGCGGATCGTACCGTCTTCGTCGGGGGCGAGGGTACCAACGAAGTCGCCGATATAAGTGTTATTGAAGCCAGCGACCAAGTTTATTCCTGCCCCTGTACCCACGGCTGTGTTCTCACTGCCATCAACGTTAAAAAAGAGCGTCGTGGCGCCAACTGCCGTGTTGTTGTTGCCCAAACCGAGTCCACTCGAGTCATTAAACGCGAGCGCGACATCACCAAGGGCGGTGTTTGAAGCGCCGATAACATTAGAGAAAAGCGCGGAGTTACCAAAAGCGTTGTTGCTGAATCCGTCAGTGTTTTGAACGAGCGCAGAGGCGCCGACAGCGTCGTTGAATTCGCCATCACCGTTAGAAAAGAGCGCCTGAGCGCCAACGGCCGTGTTGCCGTTTGCATTGGCGGCTCCGGAGACGTCATTAAATCGGAGCGCTTGGGACCCCACGGCGGTGTTTGAAGCCGCATCAGTGTTGGCTCTGAGCGCCCCAGCGCCAACTGCCGTGTTGTTGTTGGCAAAGGCGTTGTCCGTGGAATCATTGTTCGCGAGCGCGAACACGCCGACAGCCGTATTGCTGAACGCGCTATCGTTATAGACGAGCGCGTTAGTTCCAACGGCCGTGTTTTGTGTGCCGCTGGTGTTGAGCAACAAGGCTGCAGTGCCCACTGCGGTATTGGAATCACCGGTATTGAGGACCAGCGTTCCCGCGCCGACACCGGTGTTGTAGTTGGAAGCGCCGGCGAAAAAGAGCGAATACCAACCAACTCCAGTGTTTCCAGCGCCGGTGGTGAGGTGACGAAGGGCGTTGCACCCTTCCGCTGTCGTGAACCCGGGATAGCATCCGTCCGGTGCCGGAACAACGTCTGGAGCTGCCTGCATTTGCGGCAAAAGCCCAAAGCAGGCAAGCACGGACAGGAGCGTTGTGAATATTGTGAGGCTACTACGATTTTTCATAAGCTTAATTTTCCTTTTTTCTAATTGTTTTGGCCTTCTTTGATTTCTCTCTTGGGGGAATTCATTTCCGGCCGTTCTATGGTACGTGTTTGTCTTGCCCAGCCCTAAGCAAAAACTCGACCAAAAGCTAGGCAAGACCTTACAGCAAAGCCCTTTTGCCAAAAATGCAGATGCTTGGTCAAGAAGAAAATCTAAAAAGACGCCGTGAAAGGTCGGGAGAGGGGGGAAACGCCGGGATGGACATTTGTGACTACGGTCCGCCGGGGCGAACTTGATTCAATCAGCTTCGCGGATTAAGCGTGCTTCGCGTCATGTCCCGCTCATCGTTATCCTCGACCAACGAAATACTGCGCGCGCACTGCGCTGCAATTGCCAAGGAGGAAGGTGTGCTTCGTGAGGGTGGGGGCAAGACCGGACACGAACGTCAGCGCAAGATGGGCCGGCTGCCGGTGCGCGAACGGCTGAGCCACCTACTCGACAAGGATTCGCCGTTTTTCGAGATCGGTCTCTGGGCTGCTTACAAAATGTACGAACAATGGGGAAAAATTCCGGCAGCAGGCGTGGTCACAGGCATAGGCAGTATCGAAGGTCTTCCGTGCATGGTTATTGCCAATGACGCAACGGTGAAGGCCGGCGCGTTCTTTCCACAAACAACTAAAAAAGTGATTCGTGCCCAGCGCATTGCCTTTGAATGCGCGCTGCCCATCGTTTACCTGGTCGATTCCGCCGGTGTGTTTCTTCCGATGCAGGATGAAATTTTTCCGGATGAAGATGATTTTGGCCGAATCTTTCGCAATAACTCCGTGATTTCCGCGGCTGGGATTCCACAGTTTGCTGCAATCATGGGCAACTGCGTCGCCGGCGGCGCTTACCTGCCGGTGCTATGCGACAAAATCTTGATGACAAAGGGAAGCGGCCTTTATCTGGCCGGTCCTTCTTTAGTCAAAGCTGCCATTGGTCAGATTGTCGATGCGGAAGAACTAGGCGGCGCACAAATGCACGCTGAGATAAGCGGCACGGTAGATTTTTTTGAAAAGGATGATCCCTGCTGTCTGAAGCGTCTTCGCTCGCTGGTCGCATTGTTGCCCCAAGCGAAAGAATCCAAAACTTCGAAGACGCCGAATGAAACATCGAAGCCGGCCAAGCAGCCGGACGCGGTTTATGATCTGATCAGCTTCGATGGCCAGAAAAATTACGATGCGCGCGACCTGCTTGCCACGGTCATCGATGAAAAGTCAATGAACGAATACAAGGCGGACTACGGCAAGACGATTGTCACTGCGTACGCCCGCATCAATGCGCGACCGGTGGGAATTGTTGCCAACCAACGTTTGCAGGTTAGGACCAAGAAGGAAGGAATTCAGATGGGCGGAGTCATTTACTCCGATAGCGCTGATAAGGCGGCGCGTTTTGTTATGGACTGCAATCAAACAGGTTTGCCCATCATCTTTTTCCAGGATGTCACTGGTTTCATGGTGGGGCGCGATGCGGAAGAGAGCGGGATCATTCGCAGTGGCGCGAAGCTGGTGAATGCGGTCAGCAATTCCATCGTGCCCAAGATCACGGTCGTTGTCGGCGGATCATTCGGCGCCGGGAATTACGCCATGTGTGGCAAGGCATACGATCCGCGGTTTATCGTTGCCTGGCCGACTGCGCGCTACGCGGTGATGGGCGCCGCTCAGGCATCAGACACTGTGTTTGCCATTCTGGTCCGCGCCCGTGAACGGGGCGACAAACAAGCGACACACGAAGAACTGGAGGAACTTCGCGACAAGGTGAAACAGAGTTACGAAGAGCAAACGGACATCCGCTACGGCGCTGCTCGTGGCTGGGTGGATGCCATCATTCAACCGCACGAAACGCGCGACGTCCTGATTCGCTTGTTAGACTATGTGTCGCGGCCCATGCCGGAAGCGCGTTTCCACACCGGAGTCATTCAAGTTTAATTCGACATTTGACATTCGGATTTCGACATTCCTCTCATGCCTGTCGTTCTGATCGAAAAGCAAACGCCGCAAATAACGGTAGTAACTCTCAACCGGCCTGAACGCCGCAACGCGCTTACTGTCGAGTTACTCACTCAATTGTGCGCCGCGATCAAAGTTACTTCGGAGCAGCCGGACGAGCGTGTAATTATTTTGCGCGGAGCAGGCGCGGCCTTTTGCACCGGCCTTGATTTGAGGGAAGCAGCTGACCACACAAAAGCCCACGCAACCGCAGAGATGGTTGCGAATACGTTGGTCGCCATTAGCCAAACGCGTCTCATTACAATTGCTGCGGTGCATGGCGCAGCAGTTGCAGGCGGAGCAGGCATCATGTCAGCATGCGATTTTGTGGTCGCCGCGGAGAGAACAAAGATCGGCTATCCGGAGGTGCGTCGCGGGTTGGTCGCCGGATTAGTTATGACCTTTCTGCGGCGGCAGGTAGGCGAACGAAACATGCGCGAGCTGTTGTTTGGCTCCGAGTTAATCGACACCGAACGCGCAAAGGAAATCGGTCTCGTCAATCGCGTTGTTGCACGAGACGATGTGATGAGCGAAGCGCAAAAGTTCGCCGAATCAGTTTTGCAAGGCGCGCCCGGTGCGCTGGCGCAAACCAAGCGATTGATTGACGAGCTCTGGTGGCGTTCAGTGAAGGAAGATGTCGAGCTTGCGTTGAAATATCACCTGCAGGCGCGCGAATCGGACGAAGCCCGCGAAGGCATTGCAGCCTTTAACGAGAAACGAAAACCAAACTGGATGACCGCAACATAGACTGGTAGTCTGTGCGCCCAGCGGAGTTGCACTCCGCTGTTCCGATCCCTTCAAAATTCGACAATTTCCTTGTCATTCCGAGGGAAGTCGAAGAATCCCGTCGCGTTGCCTTAGAGTTTAACACGAGATCCTTCGACTCCGCTTCGCTCCGCTCAGGATGACGCGTGTTAATAGCGTCGCATGCGCGCCGGCTTTACGAATCGCAGCCGACACGCGATGGTCGCGCGCGCACATGAAAACGAAAAGCGCATGGGCGAAACATACTTGGCAGCCCCGAGTTGGATGGGGCGTGCCGGTGGCGTGGTTGACGCTTTGTGCCGTTTGGAGCTCGACCTGGCTTGCCATCAAAATCGGCTTGCGAGATTTGCCGCCCATTTCGTTCGTTGCGATTCGTTTTTTAATCGCAATCGTCGTGCTGCTAGCTGTTTCGATCGGCCGCAGCCGATTACTGCCGCTGCGCCGCAACGATTACGCCGTGCTGGCAATTACCGGAGTCCTGATGTTCACTGTAAACTACACGTTGCTGTTCTGGGCGGAGCTACACGTCTCGTCCGGTCTTGCTGCTGTTCTGCAGGCGACGATTCCGATCTTCGGGATGATCTTCGCACATTGGATGTTGCCGGATGAACCGCTACGTTTGCAAAAACTTGCCGGTGCGATCATCGCACTCGGCGGCGTGACCCTGATCTGCGGGCGACTGCTCGGTTTCAACGGGCCGCTTGCTTTCTGGGGTGGCTTTGGAGTTGTTTTCGGAGCGGCCAGCGCTGCCTACGCCAACGTCTTGGTCAAGGCACGATCAATCCAGCTCGCGCCTGCCATGCTGGCTGCGTGGCAGATGATTTTCGGAATCGCGCCGCTGTTGGTTCTTGGGTTTGCGGTTGATGGAAACCCAGCGCGCTTTCACTGGACCGCTATGTCGGTGTTTTGCCTGCTGTATCTCGCCGTTATCGGATCGGCACTCACATTTCTACTTCTTTACTGGCTCCTGCCGCGACTGACTGTGGCACAGCTCCAAAGCATCTCTCTTGTTACGCCGCCGGGCGCCGTCATGCTCGGCTGGTCGTTAGGCGGCGAAACGTTTCCGATCTCGTCCTTGTTAGGCGCCGCCTTCGTTCTTACTGGCGTCTGGATGATTTTCCGAAAACGAGAAATGCCGCAGCCACTGATTCAGGAAGGTTAGTACCGGGCAGGGTAACCCGCGCCTCAGACATTCGCTTCTGATTAACTTGCCCTTGAATTTTCAGTCACACTTCAGTGTTCACGGCCAGGCGGCGCCTTTGGTGTAGCCAAGGTTATCGAGCACGCCCCGGTCAAGACCGCGCAGGACATGGCGCATGAGATTGAGCGTGCCATCATTGAGAAAGTAGGCCCCGTGAATTGCCGGGCCATCGATTTCGGGTGGGAAAAAGCTGGAGCAATCGACGTCCCAGACATTGTCTGTTGGTGAGGACGGATCTGCCAGGGGCGGTCGATTCGAAAGGCCAGTGCGGCCCAGGCGTCGCATGCCGAAATGTTTTAGTCCGGCAGACGCGCCAAGAACAGAGTCGCGTCCGCTGTAAAGCGCCGTGATCCGATAGGTGAGATTAGCCACAGCGTTGCCATCGTTGTTATCGGGTGCACCCGCATCGAATAAGTCGCTATCGACATCGCCGGCGACCATTAGGAGCTGATTGATGAGACTAACGAGCAAAGGTTGATTTTTCCGAGTCCACGCCGCCGCCATCGCCTTTTGCACAACATAGTTTCCCATGCTGTGGGAGATCAAGGAGACCTTCGCTTTGCAGGCCTTTGCAGGGTTATCAATGGTTTGTTGCTGTTTATCTACCAGCCAATCGAAGAGTGCGCTCAACACGTCCGTTAGATCGTGAGCACACAGGCGCGCATGTGAACGATCAGGCTCATATCCGAGGATGCTTCCGCGTGACGGCCAATCGTACAGAATGCACAGGCCGAGACTGTCCGGTCCTTCAAAAAGTCTGCCGCAAAGGTCCTGATAAAATCTGGTGGCTGACGTAAATTTGTTGTTGAACCCGTGCACGAGAATGGTGACGTGACTTTGTTTCTCGTTCTCTGCCGGGTCGTGTGCGGGAAATTTATCGGCGGCCGCAACCAGAAGCTTCTGAAAATTGGCCTGAGTAATCTGCCTCCAATTCTTGATGTCAGTCAGCGGTTGTTTATCGCTGACCCAATAAGTCACACCAGCGGTATTGACGTCAGGTCCGACTCCGCCCTGGCTGCGATCATTAATCATCCAATACCTTGGCATTTGGATCTTTTTACCAGATTTGTGTCCGCGAGTTCAAGACTTCTTTGCGCGTGCCGAAAACGGTCCGATTGATTGCGATATTCATTTTCGCCGGAGAAAAACGAGCTTAGACTGCACCAAACATGGCGCCGATGTGGCGAAATGGCAGACGCAACGGACTTAAAATCCGTTGGGCCGTAAAAGGCCCGTGCCGGTTCGAGTCCGGCCATCGGCAAGTTGAATTGTGGAATGCGGATCCGCTTTCGCCGAGGGTACGGCGGTCAGGTTGCGGATTGCAGATTGCAACAAGGCCAAGGCTCGATATCAGACAAGATCGAGATGTCAGCCAATATGGAACGCCCGCTTTTTATTCCCATCATCCTTGGAACGGCGCGTCAGGGACGGAAAAGCGAACACGTCGCCCGTTTTGTTTTTGAGCAGACAAAGAAGCGCGCGGATGTGGAAACGGAGTTGATCGACGTGCGCGAGCTTCAGATGCAGCTCGATGATGCCGGCGAGCAAATGAAAGATCCGGCGTTCTCGGCGACGATCGAGCGGTGCGACGGAATCATCCTCATTGTACCGGAATACAATCATGGTTATCCCGGGCTTCTGAAGCATGCGCTGGACATGAATTTGAAAGAATACATTCACAAGGCGGTCGGGATTTGTGGTGTGTCGGCGGGGCCGTTTGGCGGCGCGCGTGTGATCGAGGGCCTCCTGCCGGTCATGCGCGAGCTCGGGCTCGTTGCAATTTTCGAGGACGTCAATTTTGGAAAGGTCGGGACACTCTTCGATGAGCAAGGCAATTTGCTCGATCAAAGTTATGTTCGACGGGTGGACAAATTTCTAAACGAGTTGATCTGGATGGCGCGTGTCCTTCGCCACGGTCGCGAAAATATTTCGGACGTCTAAGATGGAGTGATGGAGTGATGTGAAAGACGCGTTGACAGAGCGAATGCAGCGCCTGGGCATTCGTGATTCCGATCTGGAGGAGACGTTTGCCCGGTCTTCCGGCCCAGGCGGTCAAAACGTGAACAAGGTTGCAACCGCAGTAACGCTGCGTCATCGCCCAAGCGGCATTAGCGTGACCGCGCAGGATTCGCGTTCGCAAGCGCAAAACCGCAAGCTGGCGCGGGAACGCTTGCTCGATGCAATTGAAGAAGTGCAGGAAAAACGTCGCGCCGCCGAGATCGCCAAGCGTGAAAAGGAGCGCCGAAGAAAATCGGCTCGGCCTGCCGCGCTGAAGAGGAAAATTTTGGAAACGAAACGGAAGCGAGGGGAATTAAAGCGGCAACGCGCCAAGGTCGAAACTTAAGAGAATTTCTTCGTTCTAATACATCTGTCAGAGCCAGTTGTGACGAATCGTTGTTAAAAGAGGCAATTCACACTATGAAAAAATCGATCATTCTCATTTCTGCGCTTTCCCTGGTAGGCTTAATACTGGTCTCTTGCTCGAGCGAACCCGAGACGACCACAACTACAACGCGTCAAACTACAGTGACTGCGCAGCCGCCGCCCAGTATCCAGACCACAACAACGCATTCGACCGGTTACTAAGAGCGGGAAGTTGCCGATCCGAGAAGGACGACCTGCCTTCCTTTTCATTTTTCAAACGTAATACGATCGATTTAACGCAGCTTCCCGGCGGGCGGCCAGGTGCGAAACTGCATTTACGTTTTATCGGCCGATGTTTCCGCGCTTTGCGCTTGTTCTTCTTCCACCTCACTGACCACAGGCGCGATGGCCCGCAGTTTTTCGCTGTTGCGCAGATCCATCAATTTTACGCC
>WNFT01010316.1_pt1 | contig 10153 bp, 9 predicted proteins | sample 5400191 | NCBI WGS metagenome assembly WNFT01 (sample SAMN13153359, study PRJNA577476) | soil metagenome | isolation source: 80 cm saprolite under Madrone tree | place: USA:California | collected 2016-06-14 | reverse complement strand
GGAACAAAAAGCGTAACGACCGTCAGGCCAAGGCTCATTGGCAGTTTACGACCGAAGATGCACGTGTGAAACTCAGAAGACTTTATCCGATACTTTCAACTTGACAAAGCACTAGAAAGGAGTCACGTATGATGTTCAGAAACTTTCCCATTGGCCACAAACTTATTGTCATGCTCATTGTCCCATTGTGAGCCTCCTTTTCGCTGGTGTGGCCTATCCTCCCGTGCCGCATGGGAAGGAGCTGGCGCTGTGGCCAACCTCTGCGAGTAGCCCTGCAGAATCCAAGCCTGGTGTGATGCGTCAGGAGACGCACGCTCGGCATGAGAACGGGCGCCATCGTGTGGGTATCACCGCCAACGGTAGCGGCTCGGACAATGATTGGATCGAGTTCTAAACTGTTCTGCTACCGGGAGGGGAGAGGGTCGCAGCGAGGCTACCGCTCTCTAGGGCTTCGAACTGTAGAAGAGATGGAAGGAAAACGTCATGCTGAGGGCTTTTCTCAAAGTGTATTGGGGTGCTCCTCTGATCAGTATGGGGGCATTGCTCGTACAGGGGTTCCTACCGCCTCCTGCGGTCACTCTCTTGCTCTTTGTCCTGACCGCCTTAGCGTGGGGTATCCCTCTGGCACGCCTGTGGAGTCACACGCAGACGACGCTGGGAGGACGTGACGACCTGCCTGAGGCCGTCAATATCCCCGCACCAGACGTGGGCCAACTCCTGGGTGAGGTACACAACACGATCCATGAGGAAGTCCAGTGCATCGATGCGTCACTCTGCCAGGCGCAAGATCTCTTACGCGATGCCGTTGGCGGGTTAAACCAGAGCTTTACCGGCTTGGATAGCCAGACACAGGCACAACGGCAGTTGGTGGTCTGTCTGATGGCTGATATGGCTGGTACAGCCACCGCCTCACACTCGTCTTATCACACCATGCAAGAGTTTACTGAGGCCATCTCAGCGGTCTTGCAGTACTTTATCGATCTCGTGGTCAACATTAGCAAACAAAGCGTGCAGACAGCGTACAAGATCGACGATATGGTCCGGCAGCTCGATGGCATCTTCGCCTTACTGGCCAATATCAAGACCATTACTGATGATACGCACCTCCTGGCGTTGAACGCCGCAGTGGAAGCTGCGCGCGCTGGTGAGGCAGGCCGCGGTTTTGCTGTCGTGGCCTCGGAAGTGCGCCGCCTGTCGCAACACTCTCGTCAATTCAGTGAACGCCTCCGGGCGCAAATTGAGGAGATTAAGACAACGATTGCCGCTGTCCGCAAGGTGGTAGGCACCATGGCTTCGACCGATATGAATGTCTCGCTGGAAGCCAAGGGACGCGTGGATTTGATGCTCGTGGAACTCCAGAGGGCCAATGCGTGTATGGCCCAGAGCCTGCAGGAGGTGTCCACCATCACGGCACAGATCCACACCGATATTGGGGTGGCGGTACGGGCGCTGCAGTTTGAAGACATCATCACGCAGCTCCTAGGCTATACCCGCAAGCCTCTGGACACCCTCCAGGGTCTGGCCACAGCGCTCGAAGCTGCCACTGAGACCAACGACAGCATCCAACTGTGCTCTCTTGGTGCCATCCTGACACAGCGACGGGCAGAGGATCACAAGGAGGCCTATAAGCCTGTTGCCCAGACCTCCATGTGTGCAGGGGACGTGGAGCTGTTTTGAACATACATCTCACGTGCAGAACGAGTGAGAGGTGCAGGAAGTCAAGGCACCTTGCACGGGCTCATCAGCTAGAAAGGCAAGCAGACCATGGCACTCACGACCCATACCTCTGCAGACGGCAGACTGATCACCATCGACATCAGTGGACGTTTTGATTTTAGCGTGCACCAGGCGTTCCGGGAGGTCTACGAAAAGGCCCCGGGAAGCGCCACCCAGTACATCATTGATTTAGGTCGGACAGAATATGTAGACAGCTCTGCGCTCGGCATGTTGCTCCTCTTGCGCGAGCATGCTGGGGAAGATCGGGCAAAGGTCAAGATCGTGCATTGTCGACCAGAAGTCAAAAAGATTTTAGCCATCGCCAATTTCCATCAACTCTTCCAGCTCGACTAGACAGGAGGCGGATCTACATATGGCTAGCGCATCTGTTCTCACTCCACGCCCAGTAGCCCAATCACCCCCGTTTACCATTCTGATTGCTGACGACGATCGCACCAATCGTATGGTCTTGAGCGCCATGCTGCAAAAAGATGGGTACACCGTGTGTGTGGCAGAAAATGGTCGAGAAGCCGTGGCCCTCTTTGAGCAACAGCAACCAGACATGGTCCTGATGGACGTCATGATGCCGGAGATGGATGGCTACGAGGCTACGAGCCAGATCAAAGCATTGGCCGGGGTACGTTTCGTGCCCGTCATTTTTCTCACTGCCATAACCGACGATCAGGCACTGGTCCAATGCGTGGTGTGCGGCGGGGACGATTTCCTCACCAAGCCATACAAGCGTCCCATCCTGAAGGCCAAAATCAACGCCCTGGAGCGCGTCAGACAGCTCTACACGACGCTGCAGCATCAAAAGGAGGTGCTGACCAGCCACCATCAGCGCCTGCAGCGCGAATACGAAGTGGCCAAGAAGCTGTTTAACACGATCGTCCATCCCGGCTGTCTCGACGCACCGCACCTGAAGTATTTGCTGTCTCCTATGGCGATTTTTAACGGAGACTTGCTCCTGGCAGCGCGCCAGCCCTCAGGTGGGCTGCACATTATGGTGGGTGATTTTACCGGCCATGGGCTGCCCGCCGCGGTTGGGGCCATACCGATGTCTGACATCTTTTACAGCATGACTGCGAAAGGCTATGCTATTAGCGATATTGTGGCCGAGGCCAACCAGAAGCTCAAAGCGATCCTCCCTACCGGAGTTTTCTGTGCTGCCTGTCTGCTCGAGTTCAATGCCACATACAGCACGCTCAATGTCTGGAACGGTGGTATTCCCGATGTGTTAATACGCCCCCCGCATGGGGGGGCGCTGCGGCGCCTGCCGTCGCAACACTTGCCACTGGGTATCGTCGACAATGCGCTGTTGGATCGCAGCGTGGAGATGGTGGCAGTCCTCCCAGGAGAACGCATCTACGTCTACACCGATGGCGTGATCGAGGCCAGCGACCTCAGTGGGGCACTGTTCGGCCAAGAGCGCTTGGAAACGTATCTGACGCCAAAGGATGCCCCGGATCAGCTCTTCGAGTTCATCTGTGACGGTCTCGCTACTTTTCAGGCTGGTGGTCCGCAGCGTGATGATCTGACGTGCATCGAAATTACGTGTGATGCCGTACGCGCCAATCCTCCTGGCCTAGAGACCATCACCACCTACGCTGCCAAAGTCCCATCGCGTTGGCAGATGGCCATCGAGTTGGGCTCTGAGACCCTGCGCACATTTGATCCCTTGCCGCAAATTATGCAGATGCTGATGGCGCTCCAGGGGCTCCACGAACATCGCGAACGCCTCTATATCATCCTGGCAGAACTGTTTGCGAATGCGCTGGAGCATGGCCTGCTGGGGCTGGATTCAGGCCTGAAACATCATCCGCAGGGCTTCGTTGCCTACTATACCGCGCGAGCTCAAAGTCTGGCAGCACTCGCACACGGCTGGATCAATATTGTTCTGAGCCATACGGCGGTCGGTAGCACTGGCCAGCTCACCCTTCGTATTGAGGACAGTGGCCCTGGCTTCAATTACCAGGCGTGCTTGCCAGAGTTGACGGAAAATAAGGGCTACAGCGGTCGCGGCATTCCCATGGTGCGTGCCCTCTGTAAGGAGCTGACCTACCATGGGGTAGGGAATTGTGTGGAGGCGGTGTATGTGTGGTCGTAAGCCGTTCTATCCTCACCTGACAATCATGAGACAACTTATGGCTCAGAGGCCATGAAAACGGAGGCACGTATGTCGTTTGTCCCAACTGTACTTATCGTCGATGACTCGCGTCTGTCGCGCATGATGATCCGCAGCTTTATCACCAACGCCCGTCCGGACTGGACCATTGTTGAGGCTGGCAATGCCCAGGAAGCCCTGGAGAAAACCGCGGCTCTGACCGTGGATGCCATGACACTTGACCTGAACATGCCTGGCCTGGATGGCCTGAGCCTCGCGACGCAGTTCAAGGAAAAATACCCGAAGGCCCGCATCACTTTACTGACCGCGAACATCCAGTCCAGTGTGCGCCAGCGCGCCGAAGCGGCTGGAGTGGGTTTTATGGCCAAACCGATCACGGAAGACAACGTCCTGGCTTTTATTTCGGGGGTGGAAAGTGTCTGTGATTAGTTTGACAGAGTTACAACAAGATGCCATGGCGGAACTCCTGAATATCGGCATGGGACGTGCGGCGTCGGTGTTAAGCGAGATGGTGGGGGAAGAGGTCTTACTCTCTGTCCCCTTTGTTGATTTGATGTCGCGACACGACGCCACCGGGTTCCTTATGGAGAAGGCCTGCGATCGCGTCATTGCGGTCCTCCAGAAGTTCACTGGGCTGTGTTGGGGGGACACCATGTTGGTGTTCCCAGAACAGCAAAGCCTGGAACTCGTACGCTCCTTGGTCAAGGACACAGACACGACCCCTCTCGAGGTCATGACCGAAATGGAGCAGGAAGCCTTGATGGAGATCGGGAACATTATCCTGAATGCCTGTATAGGCAGTATCTCCAATATGTTACATATTGAAGTCAGCAGCACGTTGCCATCGCTGCTGTGTGGGTCGTGTGAAGAGATCCTTGGCACCAAGGACAGTACACCGACGGATGACGAAGTCGTCATGTTATTACGCATGGATTTTGCGTTGTATGAAAGGTCGATGCAGGGCGGTGTGGTCTTTGTGGTGAATGGCAGTGCTATCCCTGAGCTACGGGAAAAGATTGATCAGCTTCTCAGCGATCTCTAGCATATAAACCTCACTGTATACGATGATGGAAGTAAAGTATGACAGCGAACCTCGTTGATCCAACTGTCCAACACCTGCGCGCCATGTTTGATGCCTGTGAAGTGGGGGTGATCATCCTGGATGGCGACAGACGTATTGTGCTGTGGAACGGATGGATAGCCCAGGCCTCCGCCATACCCTCTGACATAACTCTGGGGGCGACGCTCGACGAGGTATTTCCGCAACTCGTGGGTACGCGCGTGGACCAGGCCGTGCAAAACGCCGTGCAGCATGGGCTGGCCACGCTCTTGTCCCAGACGTTGCATAAAGCGCCTTTCCCGCTGTATCGTACGCCGGCAGAGCGCAAAGAAGGGGCGCGCATGCAACAGGTGGTGATCGTCAAGCCCATTGCTATCTCTGGGGCGGGGCGTCATTGTCTGGTCCAAATTGCGGATGTCACGAGTGCCGTGGTCCGCGAGCAATTGCTGCGCAAACAGGCGCAAGCCATGCAGGACCTCGCTGAAGAGTGTCGTCAGAGTGAATTACGCATACGGGCTATTCTGGACAGTGCGCTTGACGGCATCATCACGATGGATGAGGACGGTGTCATAGAGACCTATAATCCCGCCGCGGCGCAGATGTTTGGCTACAGTGCTGAGGACGTGATTGGCCAGAGCCTGCACCTCCTGGTGCCTGAGCTCCACGGTGGGGAAACACAACTCATCGGTAGCCGGCGTGAAGTCATTGGCCGACGCCAGGACGGGGCCGCGTTCCAGATGGATCTCGCCGTGAGTGAGATGCACCTGGGCCGGCGCTGCCTGTCAGTCGGCATTGTCCGGGATATTACCGAGCGTAAGCGAGTCGAAGCGGAACTGATTCAAGCGCGCGAAGCAGCCCTCGAAGCGGCGCGTGTCAAGTCGGCATTCCTGGCGAATATGAGCCACGAGATCCGTACCCCTATGAACGGCGTCCTGGGCATGCTCAGTCTCCTGCTGAGCACGGACCTGACCCCTGAGCAACAGCAATACGCTGAAACGGCTCATAGCTCTGGGGATACGCTCTTGACCCTGCTGAACGACATTTTAGACCTGTCAAAAATTGAAGCCGGGCGCCTGGAGCTGGAGCAGATTCCATTTGAGGTGCGCCTGACCGTGGAGGATGTGGTTGATCTCATGGCTGAACGCGCCTATGGCAAGGGGGTGGAACTCGCCTGCCTGATCTCGCCTGAGGTGCCGCGCACGGTCTGTGGCGACCCCACACGCCTGCGCCAGGTGCTCACCAACTTGCTGAGCAATGCCATCAAATTTACCGAGCAGGGCGAGGTGGTGGTCCGGGTGACGCTGGCCGAGACGCAGGAGGCCACCGTGGGTCTCCAATTTGAAGTGCATGACACCGGCATTGGCATCAGTCCCGAGGCCCAGGCCCGCATCTTTGATGCTTTTACCCAGGCGGATGGCTCCACGACCCGTAAGTATGGGGGTACAGGGCTGGGATTGACGATCACCCGGCATCTGGTGACGTACATGGGTGGAGTCATTGAGGTGGAGTCGACCCCTGGTCAAGGCAGTATTTTCCGGTTTACGGCACACCTGGGAAGAGCCGTCGATACTGCTTCTCGCCTGGTGCCATTGGCTGGTTTGCAGGGTCGGCACGTCCTGGTGGTGGACAATCATGCCACCAATCGCCTGGTCTTAGAGCGCTTGTTGACCACCTGGGGGATACAGTCCAGTAGTGTCGCGGATGGTCCTGAGGCGTTACGTGCGCTGTGCGCTGCCGACGCGACTGGAGCCCCCTATGACCTGGCAATCCTCGACCTCCGCCTCCCGGGGATGGATGGACTGCAACTGGCGCGTGCTATTAAGGCTATCCCTCCCATTGCCAGCGTGCGCCTCGTGCTGCTCACGCCCATAGGACAGCGCGGCGAAGGAGAAGCTGCACGCGCTGCCGGCATCCAGGGCTACCTGAGCAAACCTGTGCGTCAGGACCAGTTGCACGATTGCTTACTGGCGGTGCTGGGTCTGCAAGAAACGGACACTGGGCAATTGATCACACGTCATACGTTGGTCGAAGCCAGGGCGCAGCGGCGTGGGTGCATTCTGCTGGCGGAAGACAACCTGGTGAACCAGCGGGTGGCGTTGGCGCTCCTGAAGAAGCTCGGCTATCGGGCCGATGTCGTCAACAATGGGTTGGAAGCCGTGGAGGCCCTGGCGTGTCAGCCCTACGATCTCGTCCTCATGGATTGCCAGATGCCCGAATTGGACGGGTTCGCCGCCACGGCCCAGATCCGACAAAACGAAGGCGACCAACGCCGCACGCTGATCGTGGCCATGACCGCGAGTGCGATGCAAGGCGACCGCGAGCGCTGCCTGGCCGCAGGGATGGACGACTATGTGAGCAAACCTATCACCCTGGACGTGTTGCGTGAGAAATTGGCTCTCTGGTTGCCGGAAGAGCCTGCGGTAACCTCTGAGGTGGTGGGAACGACAGATGATGTGGCGGGAACGACAGACCGAGAGGCCACCTTACAGCTGCCTGATCCGCTTGACCGCCAGGTGCTAGAGACCGTCCGTGAGGTCCTGGAGGACCTGTTTCCCGAGACCATTGAAATGTTTCTCCATGAGACGTCAGCACGCCTCGATGGCATCCAGAAGGCGCTTGTACAGCAAGACCTTCAAACCGTGTCACAGATCGCTCACACCATGAAGGGCAGCAGTGGGAACATTGGAGCCATGCGGTTCTCTGAACTGTGCCAACACCTGATGAGCGTCAGCGAGACCGGTGTGCTGGCCGATACGACCCTGCAGGTCGTCCAGATTGCGACGGAATTCAGCCGCGTGCGCGCGGCGCTCGAACCGCTATGTCATGTTGGGGTCGTCGAGACGACGACGGCACGTGTCCAGTAAGCTTTCTCCCTCTCCTTGCTCGTATAAAACCGCACCATCCCTGCAGTCTCCCTGGAAATTTTGCTTAACAGTCTGGCGCGCTTCGTCTATCATACAAGACGCATTGTACAGCAACGTATTGCGGCGAGCGCTACAGCTGTTCTGCCGTTGGGAGGCCCGATGAGTCAGCACTATGACACCCTGCGTGTCATGCAGTCTGATGATGGCTATATCAGCACAGTGGAGATGCACCGTCCCGAAGCACTCAACGCGATGAATACGGCCATGGGGCGTGAGTTATTGGATTGCTTCGAACGCTTCTTCTGGGACAGACAGACACGCGTGGTGATCCTGACCGGAGCCGGGGAAAAGGCGTTCTGCGTGGGTGGGGACTTGAAAGAGCGTCAGGGGATGACGGATGAAGCCTGGCAGGATCAGCATGTCATTTTCGAGCAGGCGGCGTTTCGCAGTTGCCAGTGAGAGTGCGGTGTTCGCCGTGCCAGAAGTGACGCGTGGGATTTTTCCGGGCATTGGCGGCACCCAGCTCCTGCCACGTATTGTCGGCGCGCCGTTCGCCAAGGAGATGATTTTTACGGGGCGTCGTGTGCCAGCGCCGGAAGCGAAAGCCGTCGGCCTGGTCAATCACCTCGTCCCGGTCGGCCAGGCTCAGACCAAAGCGTTCGAAATTGCCACAACGATTGCGCAGAATGGCCCCATTGCCGTACGGCAGGCGAAAAAAGCTATCGCCTGGGGCGCTGAAACCGATCTAGAAACGGGCATGATGCTGGCCATTGAGGCATATAATAGTACCGTCCATACGGACGACCGCCTGGAAGGCGTGCGTGCCTTCAATGAGCGTCGGCCGCCACGGTTTCAGGGTCGCTAGTACGGGAGGCGCGGGCGAGGGGGAGACAGAGTCATGGCAGAGATGCGTATCACACTGACGGAAGAACAGCAGGCACTCAGGAAGGCTGTGTACGACCTATGCCAGCTCTATCCTGGGGCGTACTGGCGGGAGTTGGATGAAAAACGGGAGTATCCCGAGGCATTCGTCCAGGAACTCACCAAGGCGGGGTACCTGGCGGCACTGATCCCTGAAGCCTATGGTGGAGGTGGCCTCGGCATCCTGGAGGGAGGGCTCATCCTGGAGGAGGTCAACCATTCCGGTGGTAACGCGGCGGCCTGTCACGCGCAGATGTACATTATGGGGACCGTGCTGCGCTACGGCTCAGAGGAGCAAAAAGCGCGCTATCTGCCGCAACTTGCTAATGGTACCCTGCGCCTGCAAGCCTTTGGGGTGACTGAGCCCAACTCTGGTTCTGATACGACGCAACTGCAGACTACCGCGGTGCGGCACGGTGATGCATACGTCGTGAATGGTCAAAAAATTTTTATCTCGCGGGTGTTACAATCTGACCTGTTGCTCCTGCTGGCGCGTACAACACCGGTGCGTGAGGTACGCCGGCGCACGGAGGGCCTGTCGGTCTTTTTAATTGATATCCGTGCGCTGCAGGGTTTTACCGTGCGACCCCTGCGCACCATGCTGAACCATTCGACCAATGTGCTGTTTTTCGATAACGTGGAGATTCCCGCCGACAGTCTGATCGGCGAGGAGGGCAAGGGGTTTACTTACATCCTGGATGGCATGAATGCCGAACGCATTCTGGTGGCCTCTGAATCGATCGGGGATGGACGCTGGTTCGTCGAAAGAGCGGTACAATACTCGAAAGATCGCGTCGTCTTTGGCAAAGCCATCGGCACCAACCAGGGTGTGCAATTCCCCATCGCCAAGGCTCATATGTCTGTCGAAGCGGCGGACCTCATGCGCCTCAAAGCCGCGACTATGTTCGATGCTGGCGAGCCATGTGGAGCCGAGGCCAATATGGCCAAATACCTGTGTGCCGAAGCGGCCTGGGAAGCCGCCAATGCCTGTCTCGATTGCCATGGCGGCTATGGTTTTGCCGCTGAGTACGATGTCGAGCGGAAGTTCCGTGAGACGCGCCTGTACAAGACAGCGCCAGTCAATAATAATCTAGTGCTGGCCTACGTTGGACAGCATGTGCTGGGCATGCCACGGTCGTACTGATCCATAGCATCCTCAAGAAAGGACCCAGGATGTCAGATGCAACACAGATTACCATTTGTGAAGTTGGGACGCGCGATGGCTTTCAGATTGAGCCGGAGTTTATCCCGACAAGTTTGAAAATAGAGGCGGTGAATCGGCTGAGTGCGGTCGGCATGCCCCGCATTGAGGTGACCTCCTTTGTCCATCCCAAAGCCGTGCCGCAACTCCGGGATGCTGAGGAGGTGATGGCCCGCATCACGCGTCGACCGGGGACGGTCTATGCCGCCCTGGTACCCAACGACAAGGGGGCGGAGCGGGCGGTGGACGCTGACGTGGACAAAATT
>WNFT01025737.1_pt1 | contig 10154 bp, 8 predicted proteins | sample 5400191 | NCBI WGS metagenome assembly WNFT01 (sample SAMN13153359, study PRJNA577476) | soil metagenome | isolation source: 80 cm saprolite under Madrone tree | place: USA:California | collected 2016-06-14 | reverse complement strand
GCCGAATGAATCTCAACCTCGCCACCTACAACATCCACAAGGGCTTCTCCCAGTTCAACCGGCGCATGATGATCCACGAGCTGCGCGACCGCCTGCGCCTGCTCGCCGCCGACATCATCTTCCTGCAGGAAGTGCAGGGGCACCACGGCCGCAACGCCGCGCGCTTCGAGGACTGGCCCGACGAGCCGCAATACGAGTTCCTCGCCGACCAGGTGTGGGAGGAGTTCGCCTACGGGCGCAACGCCGTCTACGACCACGGCCATCACGGCAACGCCATTCTGAGCCGCTACCCGATCGTGCGCGCCGAGAACCAGGACGTCTCGACCCACGGCCTGGAGCGCCGCGGGCTGCTGCATTGCGAGATCGAGGTCCCGCGGCTCGGCCAGACGCTGCACTGCATCTGCGTGCATCTCGCGCTGCACGAGCGCGGGCGGCGCCACCAGGTCGGCGCGCTGATCGAGCGGCTGCAGCGCGAGGTTCCCGAGAACGCGCCGCTCGTCGTCGCGGGCGACTTCAACGACTGGCGCAACCTCGCGGGCAAGCGCCTCGCCCGGGACCTCGGCCTGCGCGAGGCGCTCGCCGACCACCGGGGCAGGCCCGCGCGCACTTTTCCGAGCGCCTTCCCGATGCTGCGCCTGGACCGGATCTACGTGCGCGGCTTCCGCGTGCGCCACGCCCACGTGCATCACGGGCCGATGTGGTCGCGCCTCTCGGATCACGCGGCGCTGTCGGCGCACCTGCAGCTCGAGTGAGCGCACCCGCGTGGCGGTCGAGTTCCTGCCCGGCAACCGCCTGACGCTGCTGCGCTCGGGCGCCGAGTATTTTCCCGAGCTCGAGGCGGCGATACGCGCGGCGCGGCGCGAGATCTATCTCGAGACCTACATTTTCGCCGACGACCCGACCGGAAGGCGCATTGCGCACGCGCTGTGCGAGGCCGCCGAGCGCGGCGTCGCGGTGCATGTGCTGGTGGACGGGTTCGGCTCGCGGGAGATGCTGAAGAGCCTCGCGCCGGGCTTGAGCGAGGCGGGCGTGCGGCTGCTCGTGTTCCGCCCCGGGACCCTGAGCGAGGCCTTCCGCCGCGACCGTCTGATGCGCATGCACCGCAAGCTCGCGGTCGCGGACGCCCGCGTGGCCTTCGTCGGCGGCATCAACGTCATCGACGACATGGACACGCCGCATCAGGTCCCGCCGCGCTACGATTACGCAGTCCGGGTCGAGGGTCCGCTCCTCGCCCCGATCCACGAGGCGGTGGTGCGGCTGTGGAACCGCATCGCCTGGCGCAGGGGCCGGCACGCGTGGCGCGTCAGCCATCCCCTGACTCCCGAGGCCGCGCGCAAGGGCGACCAGCGCGCGGCTTTCGTGGCGCGCGACAACTTCCGCCACCGCCGCGACATCGAGGAGGCGTATCTCGAGGCGATCGCCTCGGCGCGGCAGGAGATCGTCATCGCCTGCGCCTATTTCTTTCCCGGCAGGCGCTTTCGCCGCGCGCTCGCCGGCGCCGCCGCGCGCGGCGTGCGGGTGGCGCTGCTCCTGCAGGGGCGCGTCGAATACCTGCTGCTGCGCTACGCCTCGCGGGCGCTCTACGGGACGTTCCTCGAGGCCGGAGTGGAGATCTACGAGTATCACAAGAGCTTCATGCACGCGAAGGTCGCCGTCGTCGACGGCCACTGGGCGACGGTGGGCTCGTCCAACATCGACCCGTTCAGCCTGCTGCTCGCGCGCGAGGCGAACGTCGTGGTCGAGGACCGGCGCTTCGCCGCGCAGCTGCGGAGCCTGCTGCGCGCGGACATGGAGCGGGGGGCGCGCGTGGTGGCGAAGGAGGGCTGGTTCGCCCAGCCGCTGTGGCGGCGGATCCCGATCTGGCTCGGCTACGGCCTGGCGCGCTTCACCATAGGGATGTTCGGCTTCAGCGGGCGGTTTTGACGAGCCCGCGCCCGCGAGGGTAGAGTAGGGTCGAAGCCGTCCGGCTTTTGCCCGTCACACCAGAACCGGTCGCAGCGCGCCCGCGCTGCAGAGGAGGAGTCTTTCGCATGCCCAAGTATTCGACGGAATCCATTCGTACCGTAGCCCTGGTGGGCCACACCGGCGCGGGCAAGACCACGCTCGCCGAGGCGCTGCTCGCCAAGGCCGGGGCGATCCCCTCGGCCGGCAGCGTCGAGCGCGGCAACACCGTGTGCGACTTCGATCCGCTCGAGAAGGAGTACCGGCACTCGCTCAACTCGGCCATCGTCAATCTCGCCTGGAAGAACACGCACATCCACCTCATCGACACGCCCGGGTCGCCCGACTTCATGGGGCAGGCGATCGGCGCGCTCGCCGCGGTCGAGACCGCGGTGGTGGTGATCAACGCCGAGACCGGCGTCCAGCTCGCCACCGACCGCATGCTCAAGTGGGCGGCGAAACGCCAGCTGTGCCGCATGATCGTCGTCAACCGCATCGACGCGGAGAACGCCGATCTCCCGGCGCTCGTCGAGCGCATCCGCGCGGCGGTCGGCAAGGAATGCCTGCCGATCAACCTGCCCGCGAAAGACGGCAAGGAGGTCGTCGACTGCTTCTTCAATCCCGAGGGCGAATCGGATTTCTCCTCGGTCAAGCAGGCGCACTCGGCGCTCGTCGACCAGGTGGTGGAGGTGGACGAGAAGCTGATGGAGAAATACCTCGAGCAGGGCGAGATCGCGCCCGGGGAGCTGCACGCGCCCTTCGAGCGCGCGCTGCGCGAAGGCCATTTGATCCCGGTGTGCTTCACCTCGGCGAGGAACGGCGTGGGGGTCGAGGCGCTGCTCGACATCCTCGTCAACCTCGCGCCGAACGCGACCGAGGGCAACGCGCCGCCGTTCCTGAAGGGCGAGGGCGGGAAGGCCGAGGAGTTCTTCGCCGTGCCCGGCGCGAAGGCGCACGTGCTCGCGCACGTGTTCAAGATCGTCATGGACCCCTTCATCGGCAAGGTGGGCATGTTCCGCGTGCACCAGGGGACGATGACGCCGAACACGCAGCTTTTCGTCGGCGACGGCAGGCGCCCCTTCAAGGTCGGGCACCTGTTCACGATCCAGGGAAAGGACTATGTCGAGACCGACGCGCTCGTTCCGGGGGACATCGGCGCGGTGACCAAGGTCGAGGAGATCGAGTTCGACCGCGTGCTGCACGACTCGCACGACGAGGACCACATCCACCTGCGCCCGCTCGAATTTCCCACGCCGATGCACGGCCTCGCGGTCGAGCCCAAGAAAAAGGGCGACGAGCAGCGCTTGTTCGAAGTCCTGCACAAGCTCGAGATGGAGGACCCCTGCTTCAGGCTCGAGCGCCACGCGACCACGAACGAAACCGTCATCCGGGGCCTGGGCGAGCTGCACATACGCGCGAAGCTCGACAAGCTCGTGCAGCAGTACAAGATGGAGCTCTCCACCAAGCCGCCCAAGATCCCCTATCGCGAGACCGTCACGCGCCTGGCCGAGGGCCACTGCCGCCACAAGAAGCAGACCGGCGGCGCAGGGCAGTTCGGCGAAGTGTTCCTGCGCGTCGAGCCGCTCCCGCGCGGCAAGGGCTACGAGTTCGTCGACAAGGTGAAAGGCGGCGTCATCCCCAGCGTCTTCATCCCGGCGGTGGAGAAGGGCGTTCGCATGGCCCTGGATTCGGGCGTGATCGCCGGCTACCCGGTGCACGACATCCGCGTCACTGTATACGATGGCAAGCACCACGCCGTGGACTCCAAGGAAGTCGCGTTCGTCTCCGCCGGCCGCAAAGCCGTCATCGACGCCTTTTCAAGAGCGGGCGCGATCGTCCTCGAGCCCATCGTCAACATCGAAATCAACGCGCCCGACAGGTTCATGGGCGACCTCACCAACGACCTCTCGGGCAAGCGCGGCCACATCACCGGCACCGACAACGCGGGGGGCGAGCTCACCACCATCAAGGGCTTGGCGCCGCTATCGGAGTTGTCTGATTACCAGACGCGGTTGAAGTCGGTCACCGGCGGGCAGGGGAGCTACTCGATCGATTTTTCGCATTACGCGCCCGTGCCCCCGCATACGCAGGCGCAGCTGGTTTCGAAGCACAAGCAGCCGGTGGAGGAGGAGCAGTAGTTGGATTTTCGGTGAAACCAGGAAGCGGCCATGTTTGAGCGAATCGTCGCGGCGATCAAAGAAATGTACCAGCACATGCAGGACAAGAAGGCTTTTCGTTCGCTTGTCTTCAGTGCGGCCGCAGACGGAAAGCTCTCCGTACAAGATCTCGATGAATTATCCAGGAAAATGCAAGAGTATCGAGTTACGTATGATGACATAACCGCGTACAGAGCGGATGTGTACGAATCGGCTCTACGCTCGAGTGAGTTAAATGGAACGGTTACGAAGGAAGCTGAACGGGAACTAAACAAGATACAGACCTTCCTCAGAATTCCTGATGGGGAGATCGCGGGTAGCAAAAGGGAATTGGCAAAGCTTCGCCTACTCAATGAAATCCAAGTTGGCAATATGCCAACGGTCGAAGTTAAAAATTTGGTGTTGCAAAAAGGCGAGACGCCACATTGGTCAGAGCCGGCAAGCCTTTTGGAGGAGCGAGTCGTGAGCCGACACTACGAGGGTAGATCGCAGGGGGTGAGTATTCGCGTAATGAAAGGTGTCAGCTACCGTGTCGGCGCCAGCCGGGGAAATTTGGTAGCTGACAAGCAAATAATGCCCGTGAGCACCGGAAGCCTGGTCGTGACCAACAAGCGCGTAATCTTCAACGGAAACGCAAAGTCGTTCGCATTGCGGCTTGAGAAAATTTTGAATGTTCAGCCGTTTGCCGATGGACTCCAACTCTCTGACGACAAGGGACACACTCGCCTAATGAAATACGCTAGCAATTGGAACAGTGAAGTAGTCGCGTCAATCTTGTCTCACGCAATCAATAACTGCGTGAATGACTGATCGTGTCTCCAATGACCCACGAAACACATCCAGTTTGGACGGTCTACGACAAACTGAGGACTGCTCGCCTAAACGTGAAGTATTACAGCAGGCGACTTCAAACTCTTGAACGACAGAATTTTTTGATCGAACTGGTTCTGCTCGCAACCGCACCTTCTTCGGCGGTGGCGGGACTTTGGTTTTGGGAAGCCGAGTACGGAAAGGTGATTTGGCAGTATTTTGGAATTGTTGCGGCTGTTACGGCCGTGCTAAAACCACTCTTGAATCTAACTAAGCGTATCAAGGAATTCGAGAGCGTCTTATCCGGTTACCGCACTCTTGAATATGACCTGATGGAAATTAAATCTCTCGTCGAACAAAAGAAGAAATACGATAGCGCTTTGCAATCAGAATTCAAGAAGTCTCTCCAGCGTGAAAAAGCGTTGGCAAGCCCACTAGACCTAGTCCTCAACCACGGCCAACACCGAAACCGCAGCCCACGCCCAAGCCAACGGAACCAAAGCCGACCAGAGACGCTCCCCGCCCTGATTATCTCCCGGAGCACGTTGAACCGGATAAGCCTTGGCCAAGATGACCTACTAAGAATTCCAAGAGGCAGACGGAGATGCCCCCAATTTGATCCTGGGTTGTTCGATTTTGCTAGCTACCCGACCTGTATTGAACCACCGCTTTGAATTGCCGTGAGCGCTACTCCTCCCAGACAGACGACCTTAGCTGAAATCGCGCGGTTAATAGCGCCAGCCACGGACATAGAAGGTTAAACTTCGATCTATCAGATCGAGTAGGTAAGATCCTGTCATGGCCACAAAGATCGACTACGTAAGCGTTAAGAACCTACGCTTAGATCCACGAAACCCTCGCCTGCCGGAGCCGGTTCAGGAAAAGAACCAAACTGAACTCCTGGGATACCTGTACGAGCACGGTGCACTGGAAGAAATTGCGCAGTCGTATTTGGACAATGGGTTCTTCGACCACGAGCCTCTGATTATTCTTCGCCCGACCAAGAAAGGGGAACATTACACCGTTTTGGAAGGTAATCGACGTCTCGCTGCATTGATGATTCTTCACGGGTTTGAAGAAGCGGAGGATCTAAGTTTTGCGGGAATCGAACCTTCTGCGAAACAGCTACAGAAACTGACTGAAATTCCGTGTTACGAGATTACAGACCGGGAGCAAGTTCATAGTTTCTTAGGGTTCCGCCACATTGGAGGGATAAAAGCATGGGCGCCTGAGGCCAAGGCGAGATACCTCATTAATGAGGTGGGTCGAACAGTTGATGCAGGTGAAAAGGATCCATTTCGTGTAGTGGGCAGACGCGTTGGCAGTAATGCCCAAGGAGTCAGGAATCCATATATCGCGCTACGTATTCTTCAGCACGGCCGAGAAGAATTTGGAATTGACGTTGACTACGTTCAACAAAAACGGTTTGGGGTATGGCTTAGGTGCATGAACTCCGCCGAAATTCGCGAGTTCATTGGATTTGGCGCCGCAAAGACCTATGAAGAGGTGTTAGAAGGTTTGAAACGCATAAAGGAGAAGAAACTCCGAGAAGTTCTTGATGACCTTACGCCTCAAGAAGGATACCAAAAGGCACTTCTCGCGGATTCTCGCGACGCGACAGACTACGGCCGAATTATCTCTGACAAGCGAGCTTACGCCGCGCTTAGAAAATACGGCGATATAAGCTTGGCAAGGTCGGTAATCGACGACATCGCTTTGCCGCAACGGGTTTTGCGTTTAGCAGAAAGTTGTAAGTTGATCGTCGAAGAGCTACACGGTACGGAAGTTTCGAAGGAGTTGATCGATGCGGCAGAGCAGCTTTTCGCTGTAAGTCGATCAATTCGGGACATCGTAGCTGGTCGATTAAAATCAAAGTAACCGCCGGAATTTATAGCAATGACTCTTTCGCCAGACGTCGACGTTTACGGCAAATATGCGAGAGTGTCGGCGCTCGCCGACTACGTGGAATTGTTGGCGCTAAAGGAAAGACCGATCTCCGAGGCTCAGCTGTCCGATTTGATAGAGGAAAATGACTGGAGTATCGAAGAGTCGATCTCGAGAGCGGGTGTAATTGCCCCAGCGGCTGCAGACGATGATCCCGGCGAAGAGGCGGATCGTATATTTACACTAATTCGAGAGCGTGAAGACCTGCTAGGAGCCCTATACCCGTTTGAGATACGAAGGAGCAGGGTTTGTTTGCGTGCGGGCTTTGCAATCAATACCTCCGCATACATCGCTCTTCTTGCAATTACGATGGTGCACGCCTATGCAATTGACTGTCTCGCCGTTCCATATCGAGTTTTTGAAGACACCGTTGCTGGAGTCGCCGCGTCGAGAGGGTTGTTGACGGCAAACGTTGGTGCTGTCGCGATGCACGCAGCTTCCTTTGAAGCGGCACTGGACCAAGTCGCCGGCATGGTTGGACTCAAGGCCTTTTTTGGCGCGGCTCCAACTTACACCTACGCACAGGATGAAAAAGTCGACACACTTTGCCATCTAACTTGGGGGGACACGCGGCCTGGAGCTTGGACAATGGTGGGTCAGGCTACGTGTGCCAAGAGTGAAGCATGGAATCAGAAAATTTGTGAACCGCGCCCCCCCACTTGGGCAAAATTGTTGGGCGTAAGTCTTTTCCCACAAGCATTTCTTGCTGTTCCACATCACGTGGGACGGCCGATGCTGGAGAAGCTCGTTTCGGACCACGTTAGACTTGTCTTGGATCGGCCGCGTCTTGCAAAGTATAAGAACGGTGTTTCCGCTGACGAGACAATAATTATCGAAGCTCTGTTGGCGGTGGAAGTCGAAGGGATATAGGGGGGGAGTAACTCAGTGGTATTTACTCAGGAATGATTGGTACTTGATGCAAGGCTGACATTGAAACTTTCCGCAATTAGCTTGTTTTCCGGTCTCGGCGGACTCGACTACGGATTTGAGGCAGCGAATTACAAAACGCTGATAGCCGTAGACAGCGACAGAGTTTGTCGTGAAGTTATTAGACGCAATCGTCGGTGGGCGGTGTTGGAGGTCGAGGCTCCAAACGGAACGACCAGTGGTGATCTCTCCCTAATTTCGTCAAGACAACTCCTTCAGGAAGCAAGACTTCGTCGCCGAGATCTCGATGTACTAATGAGCGGGCCTCCGTGTCAGCCCTTTTCAAAGGCTGGCTACTGGGCAAATGGAGATTCGCCTCGACTTAAAGATCCGAGAGCCAACACCTTAAAGGAATTCTTGCGAGTCCTCAGAGATACGCTGCCTAGGGTTTTTGTTCTTGAAAATGTTCCGGGATTTGCGTTTGCGGGGAAACGAGAAGGTCTAGATCTTTTGCTTCGAGCCCTGAATGATATTAATAAGCAATGTGGAACAAGTTATCGTGCGGTTGTTAAAGTACTTAACGCGGCAGACTACGGCGTTCCCCAAATTAGACATCGACTTTTTGTGGTTGGCTGCCGTGATGGCAGGGAGTTTGTATTTCCCGAAAGGACACATGGACCGCTTAGTGGTGGAACGAAAAGGCAAGTTAGCGCGTATAGAACTGCATGGGACGCGTTTGCGGGTCTGCCGGAAATGCTTGACGCACCAGATTTAATGGTTGGGGGAAAATGGGGCGATTTACTCCCTTCTATTCCCGAGGGGAAAAATTATCTTTGGCATACGCCTAAAGGTGGAGGCAAACCCATATTCGGTTGGCGGACACGCTATTGGTCATTCTTGCTAAAACTCGCAAAGGGTAGGCCAGCGTGGACAATTCCCGCGGAACCGGGAACTGCCACAGGCCCTTTCCACTGGAAGAACCGCCGGCTATCGATTGCAGAGATGTGCCGCCTCCAAACTCTTCCTAGACCTCTCATTATGGACATCAGTTATCGAGATGCCCAAAGATTAATCGGCAACGCGGTACCATCACTTCTAGCCGAAGTATTGGCGCTAGAGATACGAGAACAGCTTTTTGAATCTAAAAAGCGTTGCGGCCGAAACTCGTTTGTGTCAACAAACAGAAGATCGATAGCGAGCCCGGAACCTGTATCGAGAGTACCGAAAAAGTACTTGATGATGGTCGGCGATCACGCGCCGCATCCGGGTCCAGGACTTGGACCACTCTATTCAGCGCAAAAAATACAACGGGGGATCGGCCATTATCGTTAAATAATTTTTTCAGCAGTTTGTTTCCAAGGTGGTCGCGCGTGTCAGACAAATTCTCCAAATCAATCCGAAGCAAAATAATGAGTCATATAAGAAAGACTGACACGAAGCCGGAACTACGGGTACGTCGCTTCTTACACGCTCATAGGTTTAGATTTAGGGTGTATGACCGGCGTCTTCCAGGTTGTCCAGATATCGTGCTCCGCAAACACCGGGCAGTAGTATTCGTTCATGGATGCTTCTGGCATCAACATGAAAATTGCAAACTCGCAAAGGTTCCGAAATCGAACAGGTCTTATTGGAAACCGAAGTTGCGTCGCAACAGGGAGCGAGACAGAAAAAATCTGGCAATCCTTCGCAAGGATGGTTGGAGGGTGTTCGTTGTTTGGGAGTGTCAATCAGATCGATTTCCGACTCTAATTGCGCTGGTGGATAAGTTGGGAAAGAGGCAGATCTGAAATTAAAGGAGCATATTCAATGCGCGGGATGCCCTTCTTATTGATTGTCGCAATTCTCACCGCCTGCACCTCCGCCCCAATCGCCCTTCGCGACATGGGCTCGTTTCACGTCGGCGGGCGCGATGTGGAGATCACGGGCAAGCCGGTGAGGGAGGTGGTGTTCACGCCGGGCGGGGTGCCGGCGAAGGTCGACCTCAACGGCACGTACTCGGTCGAGGCGATGTACGTGCAGTATTTTCTGCCGGCGAACCGCCGCGGCGCGGTGCCGCTCTTGATGTGGCACGGCGGCGGGCTGACGGGCGTCACGTACGAGACGACGCCCGACGGGCGCGAGGGCTGGCTCAATTTCTTCGTCAAGCAGGGCTGGGACACGTACAACTCGGACGCGGTCGAGCGCGGCCGCGCGGGCTGGGCGATGACCCCGGACATCTTCAAGGGCGAGCCCGTGTTCCTCGCCAAGGCGAATCCCTTCGAGCGCTTTCGCATCGGGCAGAGTCTCGGTTCCTGGAGCCCCGACCCGGCGCAGCGCAAGCTGATGCCGAACCTGCAGTTCCCGGTCGAGGCCTACGACAACTTCGTCAAGCAGAGCGTGCCGCGCTGGACGACGACCGACGACGCGATCATCCGCGCCTACACCGCGCTCGTCGAC
>WNFT01022464.1_pt1 | contig 10155 bp, 6 predicted proteins | sample 5400191 | NCBI WGS metagenome assembly WNFT01 (sample SAMN13153359, study PRJNA577476) | soil metagenome | isolation source: 80 cm saprolite under Madrone tree | place: USA:California | collected 2016-06-14 | reverse complement strand
CTGGCTGAAACCCAACGTACTGCCAACATGGGCGGCTGGGAATACAGCTACATGACGCGCGAGCTCACCTGGACCGATGAGATGTTTCGCATCTATGAGGCGAATCCCCGGGAATTCGCCGTGTCCTGGGACTCGATGCTGGCGCAATGCACGCCGGAATCGCTGCAGCTCTTCCAGGATGCCTGTGCTCGATCCGAGGCGGCCGGCGGACAGCTCGACCTCGAGCTCGAAATCACGACCCTCAAGAACCGGCGCATCTGGGTGCGGATCATCGGGCACCTGGAGCTCTTGGACGGCCGCCCGTTCCGCGCCTTCGGCTCGGTGCAGAACGTGCAGGCGCAAAAGCTCGCGCAGATCGCCCTGGAGAGCAGCACCGGGTGGCTGAAGCTCTCGATGAACATGGCGCACATGCACGCCTGGCGCTGGGATCGGGCGCGGGATGTGTTCGAGTTCGCCGTCGTCGACGGCCAAAAAGGGCACTTGCCCAACGTGTTCCCCGGCATGAAGAAGCTGATGGCGGAGATGCACACCGCCGATCGGCATGGGGTGAGCCGCGCCATCGACGATGCGTTTCAATATCAGCTGGAGGTGCAAAAGGAATTCCGGCTGAAATCCAGCAACGGCCGGTACCGATGGTACGAGGCCTTTGCGCGGCCCTTGTTCGACGGCGACCGGGTGCCGCGCGGCTTGGTGGGCGTCATCCAGGACATCACCGAGCGGCGCGACTCCGAGGTGCGACTGCGGCGGTCCGAGGAATTGCTGCGCGCCACCACCGCGAACACGGCGGATACGCTGATGCTGGTCGACACGGGCCTCAAGGTCCGGTTCATCAACAGGAACGTCGGCGGCATGACCATCGAGCAAATCATCGGGCGCGAGATCGGCGTTCTATTGCCCGAGCCGGCGCGCGACGGCGTGCTGGAGAAGCTGCGGCATCTCCTCGACACGGGGGAGACGGCGACCTACGAATTCGAGTCCGCCGACGCCGATGAGGTGCGGTATTTCGAAAATCGCGCGGTGCTGGTGCGCGACGATGGGATCGGCACCGGGATTTCGATTTCGACGCGCGACATCACCGAGCGCAAGCATCTGGAGCAGGAAATCCTCGATGTCTCCGGCCGGGAGCGGCAGAGCATCGGCCGCGATCTGCACGACGGCCTGGGACAGGAACTGACCGGCGTGGCGTTGATGCTGCGGGGCCTCGGGAGCCGGGTTAAGGAGCGCTGTCCGGATGCGATGGACTCGATCAACGAAATCGTTGCGCTGGTGAATCAATCCATCGAGAATGCGCGCTCGCTGGCGCGCGGACTCCTGCCGGTGCGGACCGAGACCGGGGGCCTGGTGTCTGCGCTCAAGGAGCTGGCTTCGCGCAGCCGTGATTTGTACGGCATGGAAGTGAACTTCCGCGCCGAGGTGTGGCCGGCGCTCCACCTGGATGAAACCGACGCGAGTCACCTCTACCGCATCGCACAAGAGGCGCTCACCAATTCCGCCCGGCACGGCCATGCCACTCTGGTGGACATAGTCCTGCTGGTCTCGCGCAGCACGTTTTTGTTGTACATAACGGATAACGGTGAGGGTTTTCACCTACCGACGTCGCCTTATACAGGCATGGGACTGAAGATAATGAAGTACCGTGCCGGGATGATCGGTGCAAAGTTCGAGATTGCTCCCAATGAACCACGCGGTACCGTGGTTCGCGTTACGGGGGAACAACCACTGACGGCCGCCCCTGCAACCGGCGCCCGCCATTAAGGAGCGTGTAATGATGGCTGCGAGCAACACATGGGTACGTTCGCCGGTTTCCCAATCGGGGGCGAATACCGGCAAGCGCAAGGTCCGGCGCGTATTGATCGTCGACGATCATCCGATCGTGCGCCAGGGGTTGCGCCGCGTCATGGAGAATGAAGAGGACCTCACCGTGTGCGGCGAAGCCGAAACCGCCCGCGATGCGCGGACCGCCATCAAGGAGCTCAATCCCGACGTGATGATCGCCGACATCAGCCTGAAGCAGGGCGACGGCATCGAGCTCGTGCGCGACGTGCGCGCCCATCATCCGCAGCTGCCGATCCTGGTGCTGTCCATGCACGACGAAACCATCTACGCGGAGCGCATGCTGTCCGCCGGAGCCAACGGCTACATCATGAAGCAGGCGGCCAGCGAGCAGTTCCTGGTGTCCCTGCGGCGCGTGCTCGACGGCGGCATTTACGTGTCCGAGGCCGTGGGCAACAACATGATTCAGAAGTTTGCGGCCGGCGGCGCCTATATCTCGGCCAACCCCATCGACCGGCTGAGCAATCGCGAGCTGCAGATTCTGCACATGATCGGCAAGGGCATGAGCACCCGCGAGACGGCGCATTCCCTTAATTTAAGCATCAAGACGGTGGAGTCGCACCGGCAGCGCATCAAGCGCAAGCTGAACCTCACGACCGGGACTCAGCTGGTGCAATACGCGGTGAATTGGTTCACGGGCCGCGAAGGCACCGCCACCGGGTATTTGCCCAAGGACGCTGTGGTCAAGGGCGAGCGCACCGAGGCGTCCTAGCCGCCTTTAGGCCTTAAGGCAGGCTCTCCCTAAGGAGGGTCCGGAAGCCCGGCACTCACCTCACGCATGGTGCCGCCGAGAGAGATCGGCTGCCCGGCGGCATTGCGTTCGACCGAGCCCTGAACGCGCCACCGTTCGAGCCGGCTGCCCTCGACCTGCACGCGGACCTCGAGATCCAAAGGCACTTGCCGTTCCAGATGATTGCGGATGGCGAGCAGCAACTCCTCCCAGGCGCCGGCCGGCAGATACGGCTTCAAATCGTCGAGCCGGGTGCGCTTGACCGCCGCCGGCCAGTGCAGACGCCGGTAAAACCAAGGATCGAACCGGACGGAGCCGTTCCACAGAGTCAATTTCCATACGCCGTGGCCGCCCGCCGGCGGTTCGGCCGCTCCGGATGAGCGGGCTTCGGAGGATCGAGAGGGCGAATCTGCCATCCCCTCCTATCGGCCCGCCATGACCCGCACTTGATGGGCGAGGGGACCTGAGCTAGGCAGAAGCCTGTGCGACCAGCGCACAGTTCCGACAAATGCTGCGCATGAGCGCTGTGGCGGAGATTTACAATAAGTCACGGCGACTTGGGTCAAGTCGACGCGCGTGGCGCCGATAATCCCAAATACTAGAAACCAAAGAGGGTTCTCCCGACGTGTCTGAACTGGAATCTGTGACATCCCTCACAGTCGAACCCTCGGCGACCATTTTGCTCGCCGAGGACGATCCGGTGACGCGCATGCTCATGACTCGCTTTCTCAACAAGGCGGGGTATGAGGTCGACGCGGTGGCGAACGGCTCAGAAGCCCTCGACAAGATGACGGCGCGCTACTACCCCATGCTGGTGACCGACTGGGAGATGCCGGAAATGGACGGCGTCGCGCTGTGCAAGGCGGTGCGCAACATGCAGCTGGACGGATACGTTTACGCACTGCTGCTCACCGCACGCGACGCCAAGGAACACATCATTGCGGGGCTGGAAGCGGGCGCCGACGACTACCTGATCAAACCCGTTCACGAAGCCGAATTGATCGCGCGGTTGAACGCGGGCCGGCGCATCTTGAACCTCGAGCATTCGCTGCGGGTCGCGAATCACCGCAACCGCATTCTGTCGATCACCGATGCCCTCACCGGGGCCTACAATCGCCGCTATCTCATGGAACAGCTGCCGCGGGAGCTCGAGCGCTGCCGCCGCTATGCCTATCCCTTGTCGGTGCTCATGTGCGACGTGGATTTTTTCAAGAAGATCAACGACGCGCGCGGCCATGCGGCGGGCGACGATGTGCTGCAGCAGTTCGTGGCGCGGGCGCAGAAGATCCTGCGCACCAACAGCGACTGGGTGGCGCGCTACGGCGGCGAGGAATTTCTGGTGGTGCTGCCGGAGACCCCGTATGCGGGCGCCATGCACGTCGCGGAAAAAATCCGCACGCTGATCTCGTCGGCTCCGTTCGCCACCCGCGCCGGGGATGCCATGGTCACGGCGAGCTTCGGGGTCGCATCCACCGGAGCCTGTGGGCGCGCCGCGTCTTTTCGCGCCGGGCGGCGTTGCGCCTCCTCGCCATAGTGCCCACTATGCCTCGTCGGCGCGCCTTGCCCGGCACGAAAATCCGCAGGCGAATCGAGCAACGTATTAATGATTCAGGACACTAGCCGGCCTTGCGCAATTCGGCGTTGACGGCCCGCAGCCTCGCGGAGAGTTCCTCCACCAAGCCGTCGATTTCCGCCACGGAGTTCGCGCGCGCCGCGCTCTCCAGGCTCGAGGCCGCCGCGGCCAGACCCGAGGCGTGAATATTGGCGCTGGCGCCCTTCAATGCATGCGCACGCTTGCCGATGGTGGCAAGATCGCTGACGCGCAGCGCCGAGAGAATCTCCGCCAGACATTGGTCGCCGCTGCTGACGAAGGTCGCCACCAGCTCCCGTTCGAAGTCCGTGTCCCCGCCGGTGAGCTCGCGCAGGGCGTCCATGTCGACTTCCGGGCGCGCGGCGTCGGGCTTCAGATAGCGGAGGAGGCAGGCCACCAGCTGGGCGGCCTCGATGGGTTTGCCGAGATGCGCGTCCATGCCGGCCGCGATGCAGTTTTCACGATCCTCGCTCATGACATTCGCGGTCAGCGCGATGATGGGCAGCCGCTTGCCGCGGCCGCTGCGGCGCTCGAGCTCGCGGATGCGCCGGGCCGCGGTGAAGCCATCCATGACCGGCATCTGGCAGTCCATCAACACGGCGTCGTAGGTTGATTCCGCCAGGCGCTCCAAGGCCTCGGCGCCGTGGTTGGCAATGGTGACCTCCGCCGCGAGCTTCTGCAGCAGGCGCTGCGCCACGCGCTGATTCACCGGGTTGTCTTCGACCAGCAGGATGCGGTGGCCGCAGAAGGTGGGATTCGCCTGCGGCGCGGGCGGGAGCTCCGCCTTGCTCGGCACTCTGCCCGTCAACACCTGGATGACCAGCGCGGTGAGGGTGCAGCCACGAATGGGTTTGAGACCGACCGCATGCGGGTGGTGCGCCCGCTCGGCCGGGTCGTGCTCCGCGCCGAACAGGGACAGCAGAATGAACGGCAGGGCGGCGTGGCGCGGATCGGCGCGCAGGGCGGCCAAGAGATCGAGTCCGCCTTTCACGGGCATGAACTCATCGGCCAATACCAGGTCGAAGTCCGGATCTTTCGCCAGTTGCTCCAAGGCTTCGTCGACCCCTCCCACCGAGACCGCGTCGAAGCGCGCCAGCCGGAGTTTCCGGGCCAGGCTCTGGCGGCTGACGGGGAGATCGTCGACGATGAGGATGCGGCGGCCGAGCCCGACGGCTTCGCGCTCCGCCTGCTCCGCCACGGCGTCGACTTTCAGGGTGACCCAGAAGCTCGAGCCGCGTCCGGGCTCGCTGCGCACACCCACCGCGCCGCCCATCAATTCAGCCAGGCGCTTGACGATGGACAGCCCTAAGCCGCTGCCGCCGTAATGGCGCGTGGTGGAGGAATCGATCTGCGAAAAGGTCTTGAACAGGCGGTCGAGCCGATCGGGCGGAATGCCGATGCCGGTATCCGTGACCTCGAGCGCCAACGTGAGGCGGCCGCGCTCATCGCAGGCGCCGGTGCAATCGAGGACTACATAGCCTTCGTGGGTGAATTTGATGGCATTGCCCATCAGGTTCATGACGATCTGGCGCAGACGCCCCGGATCGCCGCGTACGGTGACGGGCACGTCGATGCCGACGTTGACGACCAATTCGATGCCCTTCACCGCGGATTGCAGGGACATGGCGGCGACCGTCTCATAGATCACATCGCGCACATTGAATTCCACCGCTTCGAGCTCGAGGCGGTCGGCCTCGATCTTCGAGAGATCGAGCACGTCGTTGATCAAGGAGAGCAGGGCCTGGGCGCTGCCGCGGATGATGTCGACGTATTCGCGCTGGGTGTTGTCCAGAGTGGTTTCCGACAGGATCTGCGACATGCCGATCACGCCGTTCATGGGCGTGCGGATCTCGTGGCTGACGTTGGCGAGGAAATGGCTCTTGGCGCGATTGGCGGCTTCGGCGGCGAGCTTCGCATCGATGGTCGCCTGCTCGGCGAGCTTGCGGTCGGTGATGAGCTGCGACGAACCGGCCACGCGCAGCGCCGTGCCATCCGCAGCGCGTTCCGACTGCGCGCGCGAGCGCAGCCACTCGTAGTGCCCGGCCTTGTGCCGCGCGCGATATTCCACGTCGTAGAGCGCGCCGTGTTCGAGATGATTCTGCACAATTGCCATGACCATTTCGCGGTCTTCCGGATGCATCATCGCCCGATAGCGCTCGCGGGACTCGCTGAGTTCGCCGACGCCGTAGCCCAGCATTTCTTCGAAGTGCGGGCCGAACCAGAGCGTATCGGTCACCAGGTCGATTTCCCACAGCCCGTCCTGGGTGCCGCGGAGCGCCCGCTCCAAGCGGGCCTCAGCCGAGTCCAAGGCCGCTTCGGCGCGCTTCAAATCGCTGATGTCGACGATGGCGCCCGTGACCCGCACCACCCTGCCGGACTTGTCGTGCGTCACCGTGGCTTTCTCGCCGATCCAGCGCTGGCTGCCATCGTCGAGCACCACCCGGTATTGGCAGAGATAGGTCGGATCGCCGGGGGTGGTCTCGAGCGGCTTGCTGCGGCTGCGCTCGACGTCATCCGGATGCACCCGCGACAGCAAGAGGTTGAGATCGTCGAGCCGGGTCGAGGACGGGATACCCAAGAGGTGATGGAAGTTGTCGGAGCAGATGCGGCTGTTGCGGTCGAAATTGAAGTCGAAGGTCGCGACGCCGGCGGCGCCCTGGGCGATGTTCAGCGACTCGGTGGCGTAGCGCAGCTTCTCTTCCAGCTGCTTGCGCGCAGTGATGTCGCTGATGGTGCCGACCACACGGGCCGGGCGGTCTTCGGCATCGTTCACGATCTCACCGCGGCCGGTCAGCCAGCGGATCTCGCCGTTCGCCATCAGCGCACGGTATTCGGCCTGGTACTTGGTGCCGGAGTCGATGGCGGCGCTCAACTCCATCGCGACGGCTTCGAGGTCTTCCGGGTGGATGGTCGCAAGCCACTCCTCGCGCGTCAGCGTCTCGCGGCGCCGCAAGCCGATGAGATCGAAGAACAGGGGGGTGCCGCCGATGTCACCGGTCACGAGATCAAGGTCAAAGACGCCGAAACCTCCGGCAGCCGCGGCAAACTCGAGAAAATCGGCGGATTTGCGCATGCAACAACCAGCACAGTTAAGCCCTCAAGGCTCAGGTTATCGGCGGGATCCGGACCCTCTTGAGCTATCATCCAGCTTCAAATTCAAGGGGCAACGCGTGCGGACAGTGAAGGTTTTGGCGGGCGTGATGGGGGGCATCCTCGTCCTCATCGCGGCAGGGCTCGTCGCCGTGTGGTGGCTGGTCAATCCGAACGACTACAAGGGCCGGATTGCTGCGGCGGTCAAGGAATCGACGGGGCGAGAGCTGGTGCTCCAGGGCGACATCAAGCTGTCGGTATTCCCCTGGATTGCCCTCGAATTGGGGCCGGCGAGCCTGGGGAATCCGCCGGGGTTCGGCGAGGAGCCGTTTCTGGCGTTCAATCGCGCCGCCGTCCGGGTGAAGCTGTTCCCGCTCTTGGCCAAGCGGCTGGAGATGGACCGGGTCGAGCTGGACGGGCTGGACCTGCGGCTGCGCAAGAACCCTGAGGGCACCGGCAACTGGGAGAATTTCGGGCAGGGGCCAAAGCGCGCCGAGAATGCGGGCAGCGACCAGGTGGGCGGGCAAACGCCGGCGCTGGCCGGCATACAGATCACGCATGGGCGGGTCAGCTACCAAGACATCGTGGTCGAGAACTTCAATCTCGAGACGGGCGCCTTCGGCGGGCATGGCGTCACACCGGTCAGCATCAGCTTCAACGCCAACCGCGGAGCGGCGGGCGAGAGCCTGACCTTGAACGCGCAATTCGACTTGAATTTGGACGCTGCGCTCAAGCGCCTGCGGCTGGACGCGGTCAGCTTCAGCGGCTTGCTGGGCCGCGCCGGCGACGGCGCGCCGGAGCATTGGGAGATGTCCGCGCCTTCGATCGAGGTGGATCTCAAGGGGCAGACGGTGGCGGTTCCGGCCTTTGCGGTGAGCTACTCGAACGCGCGCCTCACGGGGAAACTGCAGGCAACGAAAATTATCGACGGCTTGGGCGCGACGGGTTCGGTGGCGCTGGCGCCGGTGGTGCTGCGCGAGTTTGCGCCGCGCTTAGGGCTAGTGCTGCCCAAGACCCGCGATCCCAGAGCGCTGGCGCAGTTCTCCGCGAGCAGCGATTTCAGCTACTCCTCGAGCGGCCTGCGATTGGAGCAGCTGCAGGCGCAACTCGATGACACGCATCTTACGGGCAATGCCGCGCTGGTGGGGGAGCCGCGGGCGCTGAAGTTCCATCTTGCGGTGGATCAGATCAATGTGGATCGATATCTCAGCGCCGACAATGGGGCGGCCGGCGCCGCGCCTGGACCTGAGTCCAAGACGGCCGAGAAGCAATCGCCGGAAGGTGAAACGTCGAAGACGCTCGACGTCGATGGCACGCTCGCCATGGCGTCGGTGCATTTCTCGCCGCTGGATTTTTCGAATGTGCACGTCACCCTCGTGTCGAAGGACAATGTGGTGCACCTATTCCCCTCGCTGGCGCAGATCGACGGCGGCAGCTATTCGGGCAACATCACGCTCGATCGCCGCGGCGCGACGCCTTCTTTAAGCATGGATGAGCACTTGAGCGGGGTCGACATGACCCGCTTGCTGGCCGGCTCCTCGTACAAGGGACGAGTCACGGGGCGCGGCAACGTGAACCTGAAGGCCACGGCGCACGGCGCCGCACTGAATGGGTTCATGCAGACGCTGAACGGACACTTCGACGCGAATCTCGCGGACGGCGCCCTCGAAGGGGTGGATCTGGGATACGAGGTGGGCCTGGCGCAGGCCTTGGTCCAGCACACGGCCGCGCCGACGCGCAGCACTCCCGCGCGCACGAAGTTCGATGCCGTGAAGATGTCGGCGGAGATCACCAACGGGGTGGCGAAGACGCAGGACCTGACGATTTCGTCGGCGGTCATGCGCGTGACGGGCCAGGGCAGCGCGAACCTCGTGAACAAGGCCATCGATTTTCAAATGCTCGCGAGCTTCTTGAAGTCGCCCGGCGCCAGCGCCGCCGATATTCCGCTCAAGATCACGGGGACGTATGTGGATCCGACGGTGAGGCCCGATGCGCAAGCGCTGGCCAAGGGCGAGCTCAAGCAGAAGCTGCAGGACGTGCTCAAGAAAAACGGGTTGGAAGGGTTGTTCGGCAAGTGACCGTCGAACCCGGACAATTCACGGAGCGATTGCTCGGCTGGTTCGAGATTCACGGGCGGCACAATTTACCCTGGCAGCAGAATCCCACGCCGTACCGGGTGTGGGTGTCGGAGGTGATGCTGCAGCAGACTCAGGTCGCCACGGTGATTCCGTACTATCAGCGCTTCATGGAACGGTTTCCGGATGTGCAGTCGCTGGCGGCGGCGCCGCTGGATGAGGTGCTGCATTTGTGGACGGGGTTGGGGTACTACGCGCGGGCGCGGAATCTGCGGGCGTGCGCGCAGGCGCTGGTCGCTCATCATGGAGGGGAGTTTCCGGAGGAGATCGAGGCGGTGACTGCACTGCCGGGGATCGGACGATCCACTGCGGGGGCGATTCTCGCGCTGTCGCGGGGGCGGAACGCCTGAGGTTGGCGTTGGCGCGTATACCCAGGCCATCATGGATTTGGGGGCGACGGTGTGCAGCCGGAGTTCACCGGCCTGCACGGTGTGTCCGATGAATACCGGATGCGTCGCGGCGCTCGAGGGACGGCAGGAGGAATTACCGGGGCGCAAGGTGAGGCGTGCGCGGGGATCGCGCGAGGCGACTTTGCTGATTGCCGAGACCGATAGTGATGGATCGATCGCCGTGCTGGTGGAACGACGACCCGCGCTTGGGCTCTGGGGTGGGCTGTGGTCACCGCCGCAGTTCGAGAGCGAGTTCGCGGCGCTCGACTGGTGCCGCAGGGAAATCGGCGAGCCGGAGGTGGAGTCGCGGATGCTCGCGCCCATCCATCACGCATTCACTCACTTCGATTTGCGGCTCAATCCGCTGCGCGTGCGCTGCCAGCCGAG
>WNFT01006701.1_pt1 | contig 10156 bp, 6 predicted proteins | sample 5400191 | NCBI WGS metagenome assembly WNFT01 (sample SAMN13153359, study PRJNA577476) | soil metagenome | isolation source: 80 cm saprolite under Madrone tree | place: USA:California | collected 2016-06-14 | reverse complement strand
CCCAAGACGTTGATCGGGTGGAAATCGCCGTGGCACAGGCGGTCGCCTTCCGGCATGTCGGCGAGCCGGTCGAGCAGGAGCTGCTTTCGAGGCTCGTCGAGAAGCCTCGCTCCAGCGATGCGCGTTGCCAGCCGCACCTTCAAACTGCCGAATTGGTGGGCCTGATGCGCGTGAATGCGCGCCTGCAGCTGCGCAAGTATCTCGAGATACCGCGGCAGAGTGGTTGGATCTCCCCGCATCTGCTCGGCAAAAGATGACCCGCGCACCCGGTCGAAGACGATGCCCCAGCGGCCGCTGATCTGCTGCACGCTCCAGACCGCGGGCACCGGGACCCCAGCGCTTCCGCCGCCGCGTGGTTCCCTGCCTCGCGGAAGACGGTCTGCTTGGCGCCTGCCGACAGATAGAGCTTGACGACGCGGGAGCCCCACTCGAAGACCTCGGCGACGTTGCCGGCCGCGAGCAATCGGCCGATGCGTTCGCTCATCGTCTGGCGCCTACTCCCTACCCGCTGTTGCGCAGCCCGGCGGCAAGGCCGTTGATCGTCAGATGGATCCCGGTGACGACATTTTCATCAGCGTCGCCGGCGCGATAGCGCTTCAACAGCTCGATCTGCATGTGGTTGAGCGGGTCGAGATAGGGGAAGCGGTTGCGGATCGAGCGCGCCAAGAGCGGGTTGCCTTCGAGCAGGCTCTGCTGGCCCATGATCGACAGCAATGCGTCGATCGTGCTTTGCCACTCCCCCCGCAAGCGGGAAAAGACGCGCTCGCGCAATTCAGTATCGGACACCAGCTCGGCATAGCGCGAGGCGATCGCAATGTCGCTCTTGGCCAGCACCATGTCCATGTTGGAGAGCAGCATCTGGAAGAACGGCCAGTCGCGATACATCTCCTGCAGCAGCGCCACGCCGCTATCGGGGGCCGCCGCGAGCCATCCTTTGACCGCACTGCCGAAACCGTACCAGCCCGGCAGCATCAGCCGGCATTGCGCCCAGCTGAAAACCCAGGGGATCGCGCGTAGATCCTCGATGCCTCCGGAAGCCTTACGCGACGATGGACGGCTGCCGATGTTGAGGTTGGCGATCTCGCCGATCACCGTCGACTCGCGGAAGAAACGGTCAAAGCCGGCGGTTTCGTAGACGAGGCTGCGATAGGTGCTGTAGGCCTCAGCAGAGAGAAACTTCATCGCCTCGAGATACTGGGGCAGCGGCTCGGCCGATTGCGCCTGCAGCAGGGTGGCTTCCAATGTCGCTGCGGCGAGGATTTCGAGGTTGCGCCGGCCGAGCTCGGGGTTGGAGTATTTGCTGGCGATGACCTCGCCTTGCTCGGTGATGCGGATGGCGCCCTGGACCGCACCCGGAGGCTGGGCCAGGATCGCCTGGTAGCTGGGCCCGCCGCCGCGGCCGACCGAGCCGCCGCGGCCGTGGAACAGGCGCAGTCCGACATCGTGACGCCGGAACACTTCGACGAGTGCCACCTCCGCTTGGTAGAGTTCCCAGCTGGAGGTCAGGAAACCCCCGTCCTTGTTGCTGTCGGAATAGCCGAGCATGACCTCCTGGACGCGGCCGCGGCTTTCGAGCAGACACCGGTATTCCCGCAGTCCCAGGAGTTCATTCATCACATCGCCGCAATGGCGCAGATCCTCGATCGTTTCGAAGAGCGGGACAATATCGAGATCGAGCACCCCCTGGCGCGGCCGCAATAGACCCGCTTCCTTGATCAGTACCGCGGTTTCGAGGATGTCGGAGACCCCGGTGGTCTGGGAAATCACATAATGCGGCACCGATTCCTGCCCGTAGCGGCGATGCGCGTCCGCGGCTGCGCGCAGGATCGCGAGTTCGCTTTCAGTCTCGGCCGAATAGGACAGAAAAGGAGACGCCAGCGGGCGTGCCGTGCCCAGTTCCGCGAGCAGCAGGCGGGTGCGTTCCTCCTCGGCAAGACCTGAGTAGTCGAGACCCGGTTGGACGAGGCCCAGCAGTTCGCCGACCGTCCGTTCGTGCGCGCTGGAGTTCTGGCGCAAGTCGAGTGCCGCGAGATGAAAACCGAAGGCATCGACGGCGCGACGCAAATTTTTCAAGCGGCCAGCGGCGAGGATTGCGGAGCCATTGGCGACAAGCGAGCGGTCGAGTATCGCTAGATCCGCCAGCAATTCGCGGCTGTCGGTGTAGACCGGCGCGTCGCCGACGGCGGGTTGCGGAGCTTCGAATTCGCCGAGCGCGCGTGCCGTCACCGCCAGCCGCGCGTAGATCCCGGTGATCGCTCGCCGGTACGCCTCGTTCTGTCGATTGGCGGAGCGGTCGGGGGACCGCGCGGCGAGCGCAGCCAAAGCATCCGTAACGCCAACCAGCCGACTGTCCAGCGACAACTCGCCGCCGAGCAAGTGCAGCTGGTCGAGATAATATTGTACCGCGCGGCCGCTATGCGCCCGCAACGCCGCGCCCAACACCTCCGCGGTGACGAACGGGTTGCCATCGCGATCACCGCCGATCCAGCTGCCGATGCGCAGAAACGACGGGAGGCCATCGGAGAGCGCTATCCCTGCAGGCGCAAGCTCCGCTTCGAGATCCGCGTAAAAGCGCGGCAATTCGCCGAGAAATGTGTAGTCGTAATAGGAGAGCCCGTTCGCCACCTCATCGATCACGCGAAGACGTGTTCGGCGCAGCAGATTGGTTTGCCACAAGGTCAGGACCGCGCGGCGCAGCGCCGCCTGGTTTGCGCTCAGTTCGGCCGCGGTCAATAAAGGCCGGTCCCGTTCGGCCATCAGCTCGGCGATCTCTATCTCGCGGTCTATCGTGCTCTTGCGCCGCACTTCGGTCGGGTGTGCGGTCAACACCGGCATGACCATCGCCGTGGCGAAGAAGCCAGCAAGGCGCGCGGGCGAGATCCCAGCCTCGCGCGCACGGGCGAGTGCGAGGCCCATGGTGCCTTCGCGCGGCACCGAGGCGGCCAACGCATGGGCGCGGGTGCGGCGGATATGGTGCTGATCCTCGGCGATATTGGCGAGATGCGAAAAAAAGCTGAAGGCGCGAATGAGCTGCAGCGCTTCCTGCGGCGGCAGGCTGTTTAATGTCGCTTCGAGCTCGCGCCGCGCCGTGACATCCTCGTCACGGCGGAAGCGGACCGAGCTTTGGCGGATGCGCTCGACGATGGCGAAAACCGCCTCGCCGCTCTGCTCGCGTACCGTGTCACCAAGGATGCGGCCGAGCAGCCGGATATCCTCGTGCAGCGCCAGGTCTTTGTCTTCGCTCTCAATTGCCTGTTGTTGCGCCATGATCCCTTTTTCCGCCTTCTCTGCGAATGCTTCACCTTCCCTGCAAGATCCGTGCTCGATTGATCCTGGTCATGAGTACGCTATACAAGGTCATCGCGAGGTCGCGCTCCTAGGCCTGCACCCGACGGCGCCGTGGGGGCAGCCATGATCTCGACCGCTTGGGGAATTCCAACCGGCATTATCACACTGGATCACACAGGCAGATTTCGGCCGGCGGAAGGTACGCTCATGCCGACCAGCGCCGGCACCAGCATTTCGCGCCGGCCGGCCATCACAAGAGCCATGGCCGCAAAGATTGCTAAGAACGGAAAGGCGCCATAGCGGTGTCTTTCCGCTCCCTCGAACAGGCTATGGGCAAAGATCGGGTAGAGCGTAAACAACCACGGTAAAATCAGCGCCGGTGTCGCATCCCGCACATATTGTTTTCCCATCACCATCATCGCAATTAGTAAGATGATTCCTAAGTAAAATGTGTTTGATAGCCAGTAAGGCAGTGCGTACTTTTCAGGTGTATCCCCTTTACCATCCTCATGCTCAAAATTCCAATAGAGATTTTTCGTGTCTTGGCCAAATAGATAAAACGGTTTCTTAGCTAAGGTGGAGAAAAAATGGAGCGGATAGTCGTGGATAGACTTTATCCCCAACAAATAGCCACGCTCGTTTTGGGCCACCTCGTCGGCGCCTAGCGCGTTTCGCTCTTCGTCGGTTAAGCCACCGTGCCGACCATCCGACTGCGGCCGGTGTACCATAAAGAAATTTCCCCCTCCCGCCGTAATGATCGGTACAAAGTGATGAAGGACCACATAGTTGCGAACCGTCCATGGTGCGACTACGGCCAGAAAGCCAAAAGCAGTAGCAAACACGCAGATAAGAGTTCGCCGATGCCAACCATTGGTTATGATGCTGAACAGCGCAAGGCATAAGGGCAGCAGCATCGCGGACGGCTGCGTTAGTGCTGAGTATCCGAGCGATGCCCCGGCAAGGAGCGCATATAGGCCTGCCTTTTTGTCCGATAAAACTTCGCATGCCTTTAGATAGAAAAAAGCCGCCGTCGGCCATAGCGCAATAACAAGGCACTCCTTGAGGAGCAGCGGCGCGGCGAATACGAAGTTGGGCCAGACGGCGAGGAAGAAAGCGGCCAAACAACCGGCCTGCCAACCAGCCAGCATCCGGCCAAGCATAAACGTCGCTATTTCAGTGATCGCGAAGGTACCGATATTGTATGCAAGAAAAGCCGATGATCCGAACGCCGGTAAGAGCAGAACCAACACCAATGGCAGACCAGGAGGCCAATTTGCGCGCCCCTCCGGCGTAGTATAGTCCATTCCTTCCACTAACTTGTGCGCGAGGTCCCAATAGCGGAGCATATCCAAATTCCAGTTCCCTGAAGGGACCGGTGGAAACAACATCGCCACAAATATTCGCAACGATATACCCAGCACAACTGCGCCGAAGAGCCAAACCGCCGGCGACGCAGATGGTAAAATCCGGCGTACATTAGACAGCACTGCGAGAGCTGTGTTGCCCTTCTGTCGAGCGACCGCGAGCATCGCGGCAGAAACAATCGCGAATACTGGAATCCAGCCGCCCCCGCCGGGAATGTTCATCCAGAGGAAACCAAAGAACGCTATCGCGACGAACGAACCGCCGAGAACCTGGGAAATCATGGCAAGCCGGGCGGTTGTGCGCATACAGCCTCCTTTCGAGACCCAATAAATCAGCCAGCTGTCGGCCGCTAACGCATCGGCCGAAGCCGGGCGGGCTGCGCTAAGGACAATCCCCTGAGTGGTGATTAGCGATGCATCCTACAGGGGGCGGGTATCACCTTTTGGCTGCTTTGCCTAGTCCTCGACGGAGGCAAGTCCGGGGATCGCTCTGCATCCTGCGGAGCGGCCCGGACAGACTGCCCGCACGCGCACAGCTATCGTCGACGATTTACCAGTGCGAGGGACGCAAGCCTTGCGAGGGGGATGTTAAGATCGTGTCCTGTGCTGCATACGAAGACGCGAGCCCGACTCGAGCCCGCGGCCGAGGCATAGTGGTAACGGCAGGACAGCAGGGCGCGTCGGGAGGTCTCGGCCCGCTTACGGGGCCTTCGAGCAAGAGGGTGGTACGAAGGCCCAAGGTGAGCTTGATTGTCGCCCTACTGTTTGGCTCCGGCCCAATTCGCGGTGCGACGGGCCGAACGAGGCGACGGGGCTTACGATTCGGGGATACGACGAACGCCGGACGGGAGGATCTCAGATTTGCCGATCGACCTTTCGGTTCTCTATCCCCTCTATTCGATCGATCCGCGCGCCGTCTGGAAGGGCCAGCTTGCGCTGCTCCTCACGGTGGGGGCGGCGGCAACAGTGACGCTCATACCACTCGATCCTCAATCACGCGGTCTGCGCTGGCTCAAACGGTGCGGCGTTGCCGGCATTGCGGTGATGGTCGCTCTCCAATTTGCGATCCTCATTCGTTATCTCTTCTACCCGAGCTACCTCAATCACGCCGAAGCCATCACCGCCGCGGTGTCGTGGCTGAGCTGGAAGGGCTACCCGCTCTACCCGCGACTGGATGTCGGCGACGTTTATGGCCTCCTATACGGACCGGTCCTTTTCCAAGTAACCGGTTTCTTTCTCTGGCTTTTCGGGCCGTCGATCGGCGCATCGAAAATACTTGGCCTCACGTCGTTTGCTCTATCGCAGGTTCTGTCCTTCGTGACGCTTCGGCGATCCGGCGCCGGTGTTGGGGAGGCGCTGACGATGGCGGGTGTGCAATGTCTCGTGCTCGCCGGCTTCACCGATCAGGGTTACGTGTCCGGGGTGCGATCGGATGCTCTCCTGTTGCTCGCTGCGCAGGCCGCTATTCTCCTCGCCACGTCTCCGCCCACAATTCTGACGGCTGGTGCACTTGGTTTCCTCGGCGGTATCTGCGTCAATTTCAAGATTCATGGCGCCCTCTATATTCTGCCGGCCTTTGTCTATTGTCTGGGGCGATCACCGCGGGTCGCGGTAGGCGTGCGGCTGGCGTGCGTCGCCGGGTTGGCGGGCGCTTTCGCTTTGGTCGTCCCCTTTAACCCGAGCAATGTTTCGCTCTTTGAATACCACCATTATTTTGAAACGCTGAGCCATCATCCTTGGGAGCGATGGCTCTTTGAGCAAAACATCGTCTTCGAGGGGATGTGCTTTGCACCGCTCTTGTGTATGTATGTATTATTCACCCCGAAACTTCCAAGGGCATTCATTTGGTTTGGGACAGCGCTAGTCCTGTGCATGACGTTAGTTGCATTCCCTGCAGCAGTGAGTGGGGCGGGACCACACCATCTCCTTCCCTTTCTTCCGTCACTCGTGTTGGGCTTTGTTGTCATGCGTCTAGAGGTCTGGGCCAGCTTGCCGGACCTTCGAGCAAGGGGGCGGTACGAGGGCCTCTCGCTGGGCTTGATCGCCGCCCTCCTGTTCGGCTACGGCCCGATCGTGGTGGCCTCATGGGGTACAGTATTGCACAGATTTGCCGACACTCCGCGCGTGATCGAGGCGGTGGCAGAGATCCACAAGGCGCTTGACGACAATCCGGGCCTCAAGGTTGCGGTCGGCCCGGGCGCCGCATCCTACGATGCCCAAAATTTGCGGGTGATCCCCGTCTTTCGTGGAAACCCACTCCCGATGGACCCGTCGGCGTGGGTGGACCTCGAGGCGAACGGCATTAGCGATCAGCTCATCAGGCGCGCGATCAGGGAATGTCGGGTCGACTTGTGGCTGCTAGCCTCCGGCGCACCGTTTGTCATGATAAGCCATTACCATGGAAAAAATGTCTATTCGGCGGCGGTACTTGCGGACTTTCACGCTACCTATAGGAAGCGACTTCCAGGTTGGGTATTCGATCAATGGATATGCAGGCGGCGCGACGACCATTCTGGAAAACGAGGATGGTCGGAGGATAACTCCTAGTGGTGCGACCCTAACACTTGGCACCGGGACGCCCTAACCCGCCTCCCCCCGGACTACGATCCGGGGACCCAGCCCGCAGGGCCGGGTGGGTGAGGGTTTATGGCAGGAATCATCCGTCTGGTTTTGACCACTAGCGGTCGAGCCGCGGTGACTTGTTTACCCGGCTTCGCCCGTGCAACCCGGATTCCGGCGAGGCGAGCCCGATCAGGGCAAGCTGACGCCGCAAGGCGGGTCGAGCCCAACCCCGCTGAGGCGACCCGCCGTCGGCTGAGCCGATCAAGCTGAGGCGTTGGGTCGGTCTTTTCTCAACGCCAGCCATTCGGCGGTGAGCCGGCCGCTATCGGCCGAGAACCGCTCGTCCAGTACGTCCGAGGCGAGAATGCGGTCGACGCGGAAATGGCGAAAGTCATTCCGCAGCTCGCACCACGCTCCGATGAGGGTCACGTCGACGTAATAGGCCATCGCAATCGGCCAAATCGTCCGTCGCGTGTGACGACCTTCCTTGTCGACATAGGTAACGGCGAGCTTGCGGGTCTCGCGGATCGCGCTGCGCAGCTGCGATAGGTCGACCCCGGTTACCGCCGGGGCGCTGCCTTCGGAGACATAAAGCGGGGCCGCGACGAGTTGCGATTGCAGCGGTTGAGGGACCACAGCGGAGAGCTTCCCGAGCACGCTTTCCGCCGCCTCCTGGAGCTTTCGATCACGCAGCCGGCGCAGGAGCCGCACACCCACCGCGATGGCGTCGATCTCCTCGGTCGTGAACATCAAGTGCGGCAGGTCGAAGCCGCGCCGCATCACATAGCCGAGCCCAGGGGCGCCCTCGATCGGCACGCGGCTGCCCTGCAGCGCGGCGATGTCGCGATAGATGGTGCGGACCGTGACCTCGAGCTTGTCGGCGAGCGCCGCCGCGGTAACCGGGTGCGAGGCGGTGCGTAATATCTGGATGATGTCGAACAAGCGGTCGGCGCGGCGCATTGTTGGCAGCTGGCGGTCGGCTCCTGACAGAACGATGTCAGTATGACGCTGTTAGCCTGACCGGGCAACGCTTTGAAGGAGGAACGGATGGTTTCGACCCATGTCGACATCGAGCAAGCCGAGTGGACCGCAGGCACCCCGTTCTATGGGCCGGCGGCAATCTACGAGGGCAAAGACGTAGTCCAGCTCAAGATCCTCAGCGATCGCCGGCAGGAGGGCGGCGGCATTGCCTGGCTTGCCAAGTTCTCGCCGCCTCCCGGCAAGCTCATAAAGATCGTCGCCACCGCACTCTCCGACGAGCATGTGTTCAATCTCGAAGGAGGCAAGGTAACCAAGGCCGGGCAACCCGCGCGCTCCTCCGGCGGCTACACGCTGAACCCCAAAGGCCAGCCGCACAGCGCCTTTATCGGGAGCGAAACGGTGAGCCTCGTCATCTACCGCGGCGAGCCGGATGAGATCACCTCGATGGAGGTCGTGGATCTCGCCCAATGAAGGTTCTCCTCCGCTGCGAGGAGCGATTGCATGAACGAGATTTCGATCCGCCCCGCGACCCAGGATGACCTCGCCGTTCTCTGGGATTTCCTGGTGATCGCGGCCTACGAAGCGGATGTCGCGGCGGCAAAGGCCGTGCCTTTTGTCGCCGCGCATCTCGCGGGCTGGCAGCGGTCTGAGGATTTCGGGTTCATTGCAGCACGAGACGCCGAGGCGATCGGCGCCGTCTGGGCGCGGCAATTCTCGCCCGGCGAGCAACCGGCGTTTTATGTCGACGACCGCACCCCGGAGGTCACCATCGGGGTGAGCGGGGCCGCCCGCGGCGAGGGCGTGGGAGCTAGGCTGCTGAGCGCATTGCTTGCCGAAGCGGCGCGGCGCCGTGTCGGCCTCTGCCTCAACGTCCGGCACGACAATCCGGCCCGCCGCCTCTACGAGCGTATCGGGTTTCGCCTCGTGCCGGGTTCCGCCGTTCCCAACCGGGTCGGCGGTACGTCATTCGGCATGATTTGGGCGGCACCTCGGTAAGCGTGGACGAGCGCCCTTTGACTCCTGGGTCGAACTGACGTCGCCGCTCCCGCAAGCCGTCAAGTCACTCGAGTTACCGGTAGAGGCGGTAATGCCGCCAGATAACCCGAACTATCTTAAGGGAGCCGCATTCGGTTTTGCTGCGGTATCGATCTGGGCGAGCTGGAGCGTTATCACGCGGCTGGCCGTTACGACGAGCCTCGACGCATGGGACATCGCGGCGTTGCGCTTCGGCGTGGCGGGTCTCCTGCTGTCGCCGGTCCTCGTGCGGCGAGGTCTTTCCCGCGACCGCCTGGGATGGCTCGGACTGGCCGTGATCATTGCCGGGCTCGGCGCGCCTTATGCGCTCGCGGCGGCGGGCGGGCTGCACTTTGCACCGGCTCGCGACCAAGGCGCGCTCAATCCGGGTTGCATGCCGCTGTTCGTCGCTCTGATCGCCGCGATCGTCCTCCGAGAGAAGCTCTCCACGGCGCAAAAGTTGGGGCTCTTACTGATATTTGCTGGCGCTCTGACCATCGTCGGCTGGCACGCTGCGGCCTGGAGCACCTCGCGCACCCTAGGCGACGCACTGTTCCTCTTCGCGGGGTTCTTGACCGCATGCGGCACTGTGGCCATGCGGCAGGCGAAGCTCGATCCACTTCACGCGGCAGCGCTCGTCTCCAGCGGATCGCTGGTGATCTTTTTGCCCTTCTACCTCGCATTCTACGGAAGCCGCCCCATGCAGTTGCCGCTCGCCGAGTTTGCAGTTCAGGCGATTTTCCAGGGCGTTCTCGTAACCATTATCTCCCTCATTCTTTACGGTCGGACGGTTGCCATCCTTGGCGCTTCAGGTGGTGCCGCCTTTGGCGCTTTGGTGCCGGCGCTGTCGGCATTGTTTGCGATACCCCTCCTCGGAGAGTGGCCAAATGAAACCGATTGGGCCGGCATCGTCCTGATCTCCGCCGGTGTCTATCTGGCAAGCGGAG
>WNFT01007537.1_pt1 | contig 10157 bp, 9 predicted proteins | sample 5400191 | NCBI WGS metagenome assembly WNFT01 (sample SAMN13153359, study PRJNA577476) | soil metagenome | isolation source: 80 cm saprolite under Madrone tree | place: USA:California | collected 2016-06-14 | reverse complement strand
CAAGTCTTGCCATGGTTATGCTGATCGCGACCCAAGCGGTTTGTATCTTCCCCATCATTACTGTGATGATGCCCCTTTACGTACGGCTCGTGCTGGGATTAGGAGCGGACAAACTGGGAACGTTAATGGGCGCTTCCGCGGTGGGCTCAGTAGTAGGTTCGATTTTTCTGATCGGATTGCCTCGCGAGAAGCGTGTTCCATTAATGATGATGTGCGCGACGGCGGTCACGTGTGCGGTGCTTGGTTTGTCGCGCGCGCCGGGTTTCTATTTTGCCACCGCCCTGCTGATCGTCAATTCACTTGGCTTGGCTACGAATTTCGGTCTCGCTAGCACCATTGTGCAGGAACGTCTGTCTTCATGTTGAGCTTTGTTGGACTCATGCCAGTCGCTGGACTTGGTGTGACCAGCCTTTCCGATTTCATCGGAATGCCGACAGCACTGGCAATTGCTGCCATTTCCTATGGTACCATCACGTTATTGGTCCTGGCACGCGTCCGCCGGCAATGCTGCGAACCGCGAGACCAGTTGAAACGCCTGCGCCTCCAGTCGCTGCGACTATTTAAACGTGATCGCGTTTTCCACGTGCTGGAACTCAGCCCGACACACCGATGGCGCCGAGATGCTGCGCGAGATTGTCGATCTTGGTTTCGATCGCGTCGAGCTCGGCCACGGCATTCGCATTTCCCTCATGCCCGGCATTCAAAAAATGTATGAAGCCCGCAAAGTGAAGTTTAGCAGCCTGCACAATTTTTGTCCGTTGCCGGTGGAAGTGATGGGCGCTTCACCCGATTGCTATCAATTTTCGTCGCCTTACGGGAATGAACGCGAACGCGCGGTGAAACAAACTTTTCAGACAATCGATTTCGCCGACCGTCTCGGCGCGCCGTTCATCGTTATGCATCTTGGCGAAGTGCCGATGAAACCGGTGACCGATTCGTTTATTAAGCTTGCTCGCAAAGGCGAACTGCTTTCCCGCAAATATGTTCGCGAAAAGATTCGCGCGGTGGAAAAACGCGAAGCGGCATCGGCCGCATACCTCGAGCGAGTGAAAGATTGTTTGCGTCGCATCGTTGGTTACGCAGTCACGAAAAAAGTTAAGCTCGGGATCGAAGGCCGCCGGGGTTATGAAGAAATCCCGAGCGAACGCGAACTGCCGGTACTGCTCGACGAACTAAATTCGCCGCAGGTTGGCTATTGGCACGACTTCGGCCATATCCAAATTAAAGAGAACCTCACTTTTCTCGATCATGCCGAGTGGCTCCGCCAGATCGGTCCGCGCACGATCGGGTGTCACGTGCAGGATTGCATTTGGCCGGCCCAAGATCATCAGCCGCCGTTTAGCGGAGATGTCGATCTTGCGAAACTGGTGCCGCTCTTGCCGAAAGATTGCGCCTGGGTTTGGGAAATGAGTCCGCGAAAGACCGCCGAAGAAATCCAGCGCTCGGTTAAAATTTGGAAAGAGCATTTCGGAACATGAAGAAGATTCTGGTGACCATCATTCAATTGGTGGTTACGATTGGGTTGCTCGTCTGGGTCTATCACGACCCGAAGAAACTCGCCGAGATGCGGGAAGCACTCAGACATGCGCGCCTTCAGTGGATCGGGGCCGGAATGCTCGCCTACTTTGTCGTCGAGGTCGCCGCCGCGTTTCGCTGGCACATTCTTCTGAAAGTGCAGGGAATCCGTTTAACTTTTCCGCGATTGTCCGGCCTGTTCCTGATCGGAATGTTTTACAATCAGTTTTTACCGGGAGGCACCGGCGGAGACATAATTAAGAGTTATCTGTTGTTAAAGGAGACCGACAAGAAGGCTGGCGCTCTGCTGGCTGTGGTGTTCGATCGTTTCATCGGCTTAGTCGCCCTGGTTGCGATCACTGTGACGCTTGTAAGCATGCGGTTCGATTTGCTGGCGCAAACTTACGAAACGCGCCGTTATCTTTGGTTTCTCCTGATTCTCCTCAGTATTTCAATTGCGAGCTTGCTGGTCAGCTTTGTCGTCAGTGGATTCAATCTTTTTCATTTACTTCCACACAAGTTTCCCGGCCGCGAAAAGTTGATTGAGATCGCCGCTGCCTACCATCTCTACGCTCGACATTGGTTCGCAACCTTGAGTGCGTTTAGCGCATCTCTCGTGGCGCATCTCGCCACATTCATGACTTTCTTGTGCGCGGCTTATGCTCTGCGCGCTGACGTCATCATAACGAACTTCTTTGCGGTAATGCCGATCGAGCGCACGATCTCGGCGCTCCCAATTAGTTTTGCCGGCGTCGGACTGCGCGAAAAAGTCCTACAAACGATGCTTCATCAAGTTTGCGGAGTTAACGAAGGTGTCGCTGTGCTCATTGGTTCACTGAGCTTTCTCATCATGGTTTTGTGCTGCCTCCCAGGTGGAATTGTTTACTTCTTTTACAAACCGAGCGGCGTCGCGAAACGCGTGCGCCTGCGCGAAATGCAACGCGAAGTGGCGACGATGGAGCATGAAATCCAAGAGCCACAGTAAGGTGCGAGCCGCGCGGGCGGTCCGAGCCGGACGGGCAGCATCGCCCAAACGCAGCACCCACATTTCCCGGCCGTTCGTCAGCGCCACGTTCGCGATGACGGTTGACGGAAAAATTACCACCCGCGATTTCGCGCCGGTCGATTTCACTTCGCCCGAAGACAAACGGCACTTGTTCCGGCAACGCGCACTCGCGGATGCGGTGATGATCGGGCACAGCACCCTCAAACGCGACAACGTTCGTCTGGGTCTGCCAGACGATTTGAAAGAGGAGCGTATCAAACGCGGACAAAATCGGGGGCCCGTGCGCGTGATTGTTTCCAACGAAGGCAAGATCGACAATCAGCTAAAAATTTTTCAGTCCGATCCTGCGAAAGCGGGACCCATTCTAATTTTCTCGACCAAACGAATGCCGAAAGAAGTGCGAGCCGCACTTGCGGATAAAGCGATTCTGCATTTGAGCGATCAGCGAGATGTAGATCTGGTCGAGATGCTGCGAACTTTGCGGCGGGATTACAAAGTTCGCAGGGTCGCGTGCGAGGGCGGGCCGATTCTCTTTCGTTCGTTGCTCGAGCTCGGTTTGGTCGACGAACTTAATCTCACGATTGCGCCCTATGTATTTGGCGGGGTCGACGCACCGACGCTTACCGGATTAAGCAAAGAATTTCTGCCGGCCAGCGTTCATTACGTGATGAAAAACATGCGGGTCGTGGGCGATGAATGTTTTCTGACTTATCGAATTAAGCATAAAGCGATGTTGTAGGGCGATGGGCGACAGCGCACGCTTGGTCTTATCTGCGAGCAAGACTTTCCGTCACCTGCAACGACTGCTAAACTAATGAGCGATGCGGTTGTGCGAATTCATTTCGTTCAACGCGATTTTCATTTCTCTGCCCGTTTCCGTTTCCGGGCAAGCAGCGGTCGAAGGAAAGGTTGCGCTGCCAAAAACACATTCGGTGCCGGTGATGGCGAAACGGTACGAGGTCATTACCCGAGGCGGCGTTCTTTCGACCGAGCCACCATTGGCGGTGGTTTATCTGGAGGGCTTCTTTCCAAAAGGTTCTTCGCTCCCAACCAAACAGATCGCGCAAAAGAATTTCGCTTTTGTGCCGGCGTTGTTACCAGTGCGAGTCGGAACCAGAATAGAATTCCCAAACCTTGACGATACTTATCACAGTATTTTTTCCTACTCACCGGCGAAGCGATTTGATCTCGGGCGATACCGTCCGGAGGAGCGGCCGATTCCATCGGAGGTTTTTGACGCGCCCGGTCTGGTGACGCTTCGCTGTGATATTCACGAGCACATGCGTGGACTGATTTTGGTTTTAAATACACCACACTTTGTCGTTTCCGATCTGGATGGCCGATTTCGATTGAGTGGACTTCCGGCGGGCCGCTACTTGCTCAAAGCCTGGATCGATAGCAAGACGACGCGCGCACAAAACATCGAACTAAAAAACGGCGAAACCGCACACGTGGATTTCCCATGATTTCTTTCAAGAGGCCGCATCCGGAAGTGACAAGTTTTCGGACAAAGCTCGCGCTAACGATCATGCTTGTTATTGCCACGGTCACGGCGGTTGCGATTTACGTTGGGCAAGGCCGAGTCGCCGCTAATGCCGAACGGGATCTTCGACAAAAGTTCCAGACTGAACTCTCGGGATTGGACAAGCTGCAGGAACTGCGAAACGCGGCATTGGCTGAGCGTTGCCGCATTTTGGCAGAGAAGCCGCGCATTCATGCGGCATTGGAGGACAACGCGCTCGATTTGTTATACCCGAGCGCAAAGGACGAATTGCGCGATTTGATGGAAGGAAGTGATTCGTTCGATCAACAGGCCGGCTCCCTTCACGCAAGGTTCTGCCGGTTTCTCGACGGTGCGGGCGCTGTGCTTTCGCCGTTAAATCCGAAGGACCTGGGAGAGCTAAGCGCGAAAGCGGAAGCGAGACTGGCATTCAAACAATTGCCCGATACCCAACAGGTCGGCTATGTCAGCGAAGATGTCGATCTTGCCGACAACGCGGTCGACGAAGTAATCGCCGTCCCGATATTTTCCACTGAGACGGGCGAAGTTATCTCGGCGCTGGTAGTGGGTTTCAAACCGTTCGAGATCGCAAGCAGGCGCGCGGGAGTGGATGTGAAAAGTGGAATTTGGACAGACGATCGATTGCATATGCCGTCCCTTTCGGAAGGAGCGCAGGCAATTCTGACAAATCAATTGGCGAATACTTTTTCCAACGTTGGTGGTTCGCAAAACAGCTTCACCGTTGAGGTGGGTGGTGTAGCGCACCTTCTGTTTTACAAATGCCTTAATCCGGGGTCGCTTTTTCCACCCGCTTACGAGATTTGCGTTTATTCACTGGCGGACTCAATCTCGCAGCGCCGTCGGCTCCGCTGGCAATTCGGCGGCATGGGCGCTGTGCTTTTGCTCGGTGGTTTTGTCACCAGCCACTTCGTCGCCGTTCGTTTCGCCAAACCGGTGGAACAACTCGCTCTGGATTCGGAAAGGAACCGCGAACAACGGCGGCATGCCGAGGCACAGCTGATATCGGCGAGTGAGAAATTGAAAAGATCGACCAGGTACTCGGCCGACGCGTCGCACCAGTTGAAAAGTCCGCTGACCGTTCTGCGGGCGGGTTTAGAAGCACTCCTAGCGCACGAAGATTTCAAACCGGAAATTTACGAAGAGCTCTCAACCCTTCTTCACCAGACGCACCGGTTAAGCGGCATAATTGAAGACTTGTTGCTCCTGGCGCGTTTGGATGCGGGTTATCTTCAGCTGCATTCCGAGCCGGTGAATCTGACTCAGCTGGTTGAAGAATGGCTTGATGATCTGGCCGCGCTTCCTGATTCGCCCGACGTGGAAATTCAAAAGGAAGTTCCGCCTGACCTATATGTCGCGGGCGCTAAACGATACATTTCGTTAATCGTTCAAAATCTTCTCGAGAATGCGCGAAAGTACAATCGCAAAGGCGGCCGTATCCGAGTCACAGCCTCGGCCGAGACGGACGAACTCCGTTTGAGCGTTGGCAACACCGGGCAAACCATTGCGGTCGATGCGCAAGAACACATTTTCGAGCGGTTCCGCCGCGCCGCGGCCGGCACCGCGGTTTCCGGGCACGGACTCGGACTGAATCTGGCACGGGAGCTCGCGCGTTTGCATGGCGGCGACTTGAAACTGGTCCGCTCCGAGACTGATTGGACAGAGTTCGATCTTCGTTTGCCCGTCGCGCAACCAGCAGCCGAACGCGGGAGTTAAAATTGCATGAAGCAGCTCGCAGCGCTCAGTCTTTGCCTGTTGGCGAGCGGCGCGCGTGCGTTTGAGATCGATGATTTTTTTGACCGACTCGATAGCGCGCTGACGCTGGCCGCATTTCACGACAATCTTCGGGTGCACTTGAGCGGCACGATCGATCTGGAAGTTTACCATTTCGAACAACCAGCCCCCGGACTCATCGATAGCAAGATCGACAACCCTTTCAATCCGCGCCTAACGCTCTTTCTCGATGCGCAATATGGATCGCAGATTTATTTCTTCGCGCAGTCCCGACTCGATCGCGGATTCGACCCGAGCGATCGCGGCGCTCAAGTGCGGCTAGATGAATACGCGCTTCGTATCACGCCGTGGGAGGATGGACGTTTCACTCTGCAAATCGGCAAATTTGCTACCGTGATTGGCAATTGGGTGCCACGGCATTTGTCATGGGAAAATCCGTTCATCAACGCGCCGTTGGTTTACGAGAATGTCACTCCGATCAGCGACAAATCAGCACCGGCTTCTGCGCTCGACTTCTTCCGAAGGTTTGACCATGGAAAGTACGAATTCAATCCGGTGATTTGGGGGCCCAGCTATGCGAGCGGCGTTTCCTTTTCTGGAAAGATTGGACAGTTTGATTATGCCGCCGAAATGAAAAACGCTTCGCTCTCTTCTCGTCCGGAATCGTGGAGCGTTACCGAAATGGGTTTCGATCAGCCAACGTTTAACGCACGTCTTGGCTTCCGGCCAGATCAAGCGTGGAATTTTGGTCTGTCCGCGAGCGATGGCGCTTATTTTCGCTCCGAAGCCGAACAGACGTTGCCACGCGGACGCGACATTGACGATTATCGCGAGCTCGTTCTCGGGCAGGATGTCAGCTTCGCGTTGCATCATTTGCAATTGTGGGCGGAATTTTACGAAGCGCGTTTTGAAGTGCCGCGAGTAGGCAACGCCGACACGTTCGCGTATTATTTAGAGGCGAAGTACAAATTCACGCCGCAGATTTTTGGCGCGGTGCGCTGGAATCAGCAACTCTTCGACAAGATCGACAACGATAAACGTTGGGGAAACGATCTCGGTAAGATCGATATAGCGGGCACGTATCGTTTCACGCCGCACACTCATTTGAAGGTGCAATATAGTTTTCAACAGGAGACTAGCGGTCCAAGCGATGACAATCACACCTTCGCAGCCCAATTTACGGTGCGGTTCTAATGCTCGAAGTCACTCTCAAAAATCATGCACATTCTGGTTGTCGAAGATGATGTCCCCTTGACCCGCCAAATCGCGGCGGCCCTGATCCAAGCGGGGCATGATCCAGTTGTGATTCATGATGGTGAAGCGGCTTTACACGCGGCAGCCGAGGTCGCTTTCGACTTGCTCGTTCTCGACATCGGTGTTCCTCGAATGGATGGATTCGAAATATTGCGTCGGCTGCGATCGCTTCACGTAAAAAGTCGCGTGCTGATGCTGACCGTTCGTGGCGAAACCAGAGATCGCGTAGCCGGTTTGCAGCTTGGTGCGGACGATTATTTGGGCAAGCCCTTTTCAATGCCGGAATTAGTTGCCCGTATCAATGCGCTTGGCAGACGTTATCCGGAAGAACCGGTGGTGACGCTACGAGTCGGCGACCTCACGCTTGATCTGGTCGACCACGAAGTGCATCGCGGGACGCGCCGAATCGACCTGTCTGCACGCGAGCGGATGCTGCTAAAAGTACTAATGCGGGAACCCGGCCGCGCTTTCAGTCGCACCGAACTATGCGAACGCGTATGGGAGCACGAACACGAATACGACACAAAGTTGGTGGAAGTCTTCATCGGACGATTGCGCAAGAAAATCGGCGAGCCTCCTCTCATCCACACGGTTCGCCACGTCGGTTACACGATTAGCGACGCGAACACTTAATCAGTCAGTTCGCAAAGGTAACAGTCACGTTACTTTTGCGATAAGGCATTCGCCGCAGTTGTTGACGATCCTTGGGCATGAAAACGATGGATCCCAACAACAAGCAAATTAGCAACGGCTCGTCGCCTTCGCGCGTGCTTGGACGGCGAGCATTTCTTGGTCGTATGGCAGCAGGCGCAGCTTTACTCGCTCCCGGTGCCGCGCTCATGGCCGCTGGAAAAGCCAAAGGCAAACCAAACCTCAGCAAAGGCGACGCTGCTCTTCTCAGGTTCGCAGCCGCAGCGGAAATTCTCGAAACGGATTTCTGGGTTCAATACAACGAACTCGCCGGCATTCAGGACAGCGAAGAACCGGACGGCAGCGGAAATCAGCCTTACCACGACGCTGTGGCGCAACTCGATGAGGACATGGATCAGTACATCCACGACAACACCGAGGACGAGCGCACCCACTTCACATTTCTAAACGCCTACCTCGTCTCGAAAGGCGCGCAGCCGGTCAATCTGGAACCGTTTCGCACGTTGCCGGGCAGCACGGCGACTGGTTCCAGTGGAAAGTTGCGGCTTACAAATTTAACCAAGCTCACTCTCGACACCAGTTGGTGGACCCGCTACCGCAGCCGCACGGAGAATCCGGATTTGAATCCCGGCTTCGTCTTTCCACAAGCGATCCCAGATTTGTCCCACGGACAACACACGGCGATTCCGAGGACCAACGCCGACACAAGTGACCCGAATCTCCTTCAGGTGATCGCTAACACGGCAGGATTCCATTTTGCAACTATCGAACAAGGTGGCAACAGTCTCTACCCATCGATGGCGCAACGGGCCAACAGCGTTGAGGTGTTGCGGATCCTGATCAGCATTGGACCAACTGAAACGATGCATTTTCAAACCTGGCAGGATAAGGCCGGCAATGCGCCGCAAGTCAGTGCGTTCGATCCGGTGAACAACAACACGACGACATTTCCAGACCTGAACGCCCCTCCCTTTGGCGGAGAGGATTTTCAGACCAACCTGATCATGCCTGAACCGTGTCCATTCATCAGCTCTACCCTTCCGGTATGCTCGATTATTCGTCCGACCGAGACGAATGGGATCGCCATGGGCGTGGTCAATTTTCTGACCAACATGGGGCTCTTCATCGGGCAATCGTCCGTGTTCTTTTCGCTATTGAACGAGCTCGCCTCGGAAGCAGACGCGGCGCAGCGCGAGTAAAGTGTTATGAAGGATTAGCCATAGCCTAAAAGCAGATCGTACGAGAATCCGCAGGGCCCAGTGCCCTGCGGATTTGCTTTGCAACCGCGCGAATTTTGGCGACGAATGTTTCCTGGCCTACCGAATCAAGTCGAACCGCTGACGCGATTTACTTTGCCCGCTCGCGGACGCGGCACCAGCTCGCCGCCGCAATTCGGACAAACCGAGTTCAGCAAAGCTGAGCATTCGCCGCAGAACGTGCATTCATAAGTGCAGATGTAGGCTTCGCCATCCGCTGGCAAGGCGCGTCCGCACTTTTCGCATTCTTTTTTCATTTCCAGCGCCATCAGATCAGACGAGTGTAGGCAAATTCCGCGCAACTGGAATGCACAAAACGAATTCAATCATCATGCAGGCACCGAAGATGTGGATCTTCGAGACGGCGGCGAATTTGGAGCTTTGGCCGAAAATCTTGCCGCACTACCGCTACATTCGTTACTTGGAGCGCAGTCGCACTCGCAACGTGGTGGTGATGGCAGCGGGGCGCTCGGGCATTCCAATCAAGTGGACTTCGGAGGAAATCATCGATCGCGATCGGGTCGAAATTCATTTTCATCATTTGAAAGCGTTTACCAAAGGCATGCATGTCGTTTGGACATTCGATGAAAAACCAAATGGCGTGCTGGTCACAATTCTGCACGATCTGAATTTTCGGGTGAAGATTCTGGCGCCGCTGGCTGACAAAATCATCGGCGACTTTTTCATCGGTAACGTTGCCAACAAAACTTTGCGTTGTATGAAGAGCTATGTCGAAGGACGCGCCAACACGGTGACCGCATGAATCGACGACGCGTTGTCATCACCGGCCTCGGTCCCATCACTTGCATCGGAAAAGGCGTCGATGGTTTTTGGAAAGGAATCCTCGCCGAGAAAACCGGCATCGGTCCAATCTCAGGTTTCGACGTGAGCGGGTTCGGTGTTCGTGTCGCGGGCCAAATTCGGGACTGGGACGCGGAGGAATTTTTTCCGCCGCATCGTTTGAAACGGCTCGATCGCTACGCCCAATTTTCAGTCGCGTCGGCAAAGCTCGCGCTCGATGACGCCGGAATCGAATATTCGCGCGAAAAACCGCAAGACCGGATCGGAGTCAGTTTCGGGACGGCGCTCGGCGGCGTCTGCAAAGCGGAAGAGCAATACATTCGCTTTTTGAAAAAAGGCGCGCGCGGAGTTCAGCCAACGCTCGCAGTGCAGGTGTTCGGCGGCTCCGCCCATTCGAATATCGCGATCGATTTCGGATTTC
>WNFT01006700.1_pt1 | contig 10157 bp, 8 predicted proteins | sample 5400191 | NCBI WGS metagenome assembly WNFT01 (sample SAMN13153359, study PRJNA577476) | soil metagenome | isolation source: 80 cm saprolite under Madrone tree | place: USA:California | collected 2016-06-14 | reverse complement strand
ATCTTCATTAAGCACAACCTGATAATCATCGTCCACTTTGACAACAACAACATCAGGGGTAATATACTCAATTCTAGGAGAGTTAAAGCGACTCCCAGGCTTAGGATCAAGGGTGCGAATGAGCCCAACCGCTGCAATTATTTCGTTGATAGTGACCCCAAAAGACTTAGCGATTTTCTGAAAATAACGTTCATCAAGCTGAGAAAGACACTGCTGGACAATTTTACTAGCAAGCGCATCATCCATCTCAAGGTGATGTAGTTGGATAAGTAAAGATTCTTGAAGATTACAGGCACCAATCCCCGGTGGATCGAATGATTGGATGACTCTGAGCACAGCACAGATCTGAGCTTCATCGCACCCCAACACTGTTGCCACCTCTTCCGTCTGACACTGCAGATAACCGTCGTCATCGATGTTTCCAATAAGATAGGTTCCTATCTCCTTCTCGGGTTCGTCATGGACTGTCAGAGAAAGCTGCCAGAGCAGATACTCAGCAAGGGATGTTTCGCTTTTTAATGTAGCCTCAAGCGAGCGGACTTCTTTACCCACATCAGGGGGATAATCGGGGCTACTGCTAAAATCTTGCAAATACGCTTCCCAATCCACCTCGAACTCTTCTGACTCTTGCTGTGTTTCTTGAGAGAGTTCCTCGTTCGCAAGCTCTGTATCACTTATCTCTTGCGTGGCAACATCTTCCAAAAAGGGGTTCTCCAAAATCTCCTGATGAACCTTCTGAATCAATTCAAGACGAGACAACGGCAGCAGTTTGATGGCCTGCTGCAATGTGGCTGTCATGACAAGTTTTTGTGTGGTTTTAAGAAGTAGTTTAGTTTCGAGTGCCACAACCAAACCTCAAATAGTCGAATGGCCATTAGGATACAGGGAGAATCTCTCTCCCAAATATACTTGCTTCACATCACTGCTTTCAATTAACTCCTGAGGTGCACCACTTTTGAGAATACGGCCCTCATGCATAATATATGCTCTATCGGTAATCTCAAGAGTTTCACGCACACGATGGTCAGTAATGAGAACGCCTATACCCTTTTTCTTCAAGTGAAAAATTAATGTCTGCACCTCACCAACCATAATAGGATCGATACCGGTAAAAGGTTCGTCCAACAGGGCAAAACGCGGAGAACTCGCCAACAAGCGAGCTAACTCCACCCTTCGACGTTCTCCTCCAGACAAGGTATATGCTTTCATACGCCTCAGCACCGTCAGATTAAATTCGGTCAGGAGTTCCTCTGTACGCTGGGACTTTGCAGATCGACTACAAGGCAAGGTTTCCAGAATGGCCAGAATGTTCTCCTCAACGGTCATTTTGCGAAAGATGGATGCTTCCTGTGGTAAATACCCAATGCCTTGCCGAGCTCGTTGGTGCATCGACATATGAGTCAGGGGCACATCGTCCAGACAGACTTTACCCCCGTTAGGTTGAACAAGGCCCACAACAATATAGAATGTTGTCGTTTTACCTGCACCATTGGGCCCGAGTAAGCCAACAATTTCTCCTGCCTTTACCTGAATACTGACATCCTGGACAACCGTACGCCCTCGATATGTTTTCGACACGGCGTGAGTTGCTAATACTCCCGGCTGTGATCCCATGATCATGGTTTTTTGAGTGAGGTTTTACGTGGGTGGAAGAGTACACGTGCCTGTTTGACGAGCACTTTTTCTTCCTGAAGTAGGAGAACAATCTCTTCCCCAGTAAGTTCATCGTGCTCTTGCATGTCCCATACCCGTGGGTTTCCACCAGTAAGCACAAGCTTTTGTTCAGACTCAAAATAATCTGCTCGCTCAGCTACAGCAAAACGCATTCCCTGTTGGAAACGCACATTACCGGTCGCGATAATTCGTTCGATATTTCTCTCGCTTGCATCATTTATCACCTGCAAACGATCACAGACAATCGTCATTGTACAACGTAGGATACGCACTTTTTCCTCGAAAATGAATATACGTGTTTTACTATCAAAAGTCATGCGTTCGGAAGACACATCCAAGGTTGTAGGATCGCCTTCACAATCTTTTTGTATTGGGAGCTTCTCAAGTGTGCCTTGTAGACCTTGGCTATGGCCTCTCCCACTGAGACATATGAAGACAATACCCATCATCACAGGCATAATCCACCAAGGCACTCCAGCCCAGCGTTTATTGCATTTTGAAGGCAGCATGCACATTATCCTGCAAGACAAAGCGCTGCTCATCGACATGACCGAGCAGCCCTATCCCAGCAATGTGGACCAAAGCACTATCAATCTTTACTGCAGCGTCAGTCCGCAAGACACGACTAGCAGCTTGCCAGTGAAGCACATCAGTTTCTATAATATATCCTTCCAGATACTGGAGCTGAACGTGCCCTTGGATAGTCATATTCCCTGTGGCATTATCAATCTGGCCATACTCAGCCATCACATGTACTTGCTGGTCTGCCTTCAAAAGCAGCTGGGCTCGCAACTGACGTAACACTACCAAATGCTTTGCATCATAAAACTCTGCCTCATGCGCCCACAGCTCCCATTCGTCGCCAACCTCGGCCTGCTCGATTAAATGTACATTTTGGACACGCATATCCGGCTTTTCGGTCTCGGTCGGTTGTATTACATGTTCTGTGAACCGCATTTTCCCTGAGAGCAAAAACCCTCCAATAACCGAGAGCATAAGGATACCAGTGATAATGCGCACCCCTGCAAACCTGTACCTTCTCATAACCACGGACCCATTTCAATCACCATGGAGGAAATATCTGCCATACGACATATCATACGCCATCCACTGCACGCTGCGCTTGTCTGCGTCAACAATACGTAGATATACTTCTAAACGTCCTGGGGGCAAAAGCTCAGGGAATTTATCCGCCCACTCGACGATAACGACGCCTCGAGCCTCGATGTACTCCTCAAAACCGATGTCCTGTACCTCAGTGCAGCAAGCAAGTCTGTAGAAATCAAAGTGGTACAAGGGAGTACGGCCGTAATACACATGGACTAATGCAAACGTTGGGCTCCGCACATAGTCGTCCGATCCAACTCCGTAGCCTTCTGCAAAACCCTGCACGAACGTTGTCTTCCCAGCCCCTAAAGCACCACGACAAGCTACCATATCCCCTGCTCTCGCCCACCGTCCTAAGCGTACACCAAGCTCCCGTGTCTCTCCAGCCTGTACAGTCAAGCACTGTTGTGTTACAAGAGACTGCATGTCTCTCCCTTTATGGTGTCCTGGATAGCATATGGCAGCTCTTCAAGCACGTCTGAAGCAATGAGTCCATGATAGCCTAGACGGTCACGCACCCGATCACCAGCGAGACCATGCAAATACACACCGCACTGGGCTGCCTGCAAGGGTTCGAGACCTTGACAGAGCAGGGCGCCGATCACCCCAGCAAGCACATCTCCCGTCCCTGCGGTAGCCATCGCTGGATTACCTGTAGGATTAACCCAACGCCGACCGTCAGGAGCATAAATGACCGTATATGCTCCCTTCAAAACCACATAGATATTGTAGCGCCGTGCAAAATCACGTGCGATATCTAAGCGTTGCCCTTGCACTGTGGCAGTATCTGTGCCTAACAAACGGGCTATTTCGCCCGGATGAGGCGTCAAAATGGCTGGTACAGCACAAGACTGCAAAACATCAAGGTGATCCACGAGACAATTGAGTCCATCGGCATCAAGGACGATTGGTACACGCGATTGTCGTAACAAGGTATGGACGCAAGTAACGGTTTCTGGCTGTGTCCCTAACCCTGGACCAAGCACAAGGGCATTCGCTCTGTGTAAAAACTGCCATAACGTTGGCCCAGCAGCTTCAGCAATACTTCCAGCCATAGTCTCAGCAACTGGAAGCGTCATCACTTCCGTTAGGTGTGATGCCATAGCTGGAGCCAGGCATCTAGGCAAAGCCCATGTGACCAAGCCAGCCCCAGCCCGCAGTGCAGCTTGACTCGCCAAAATTCCAGCCCCAGATTTACCGAGCGAACCTGCTACCACAAGGAGATGGCCATGGCTCCCTTTATGGGAGTCAAGGCGACGGTGAGGCAGCATGGAGCGTATATCATTTTTCCCAAGGAAAGTGATTTGAATGCCTTCCGCCTCAATCGCCTGCGCGGGAATACCGATATCGACAACGTGTAATTCCCCAACTGCAGCTGCGGCTGGATACAGCAACAAACCTCTCTTAGGCAATGCAAAGGTCACAGTATACGTTGCTTGCACATACGCACCAGGAATATGACCATCATCTGCCGAGAGTCCTGATGGGATATCAACCGCCACAATGGGTTTCTGCAAAGTATTGAGCATTTCAATCGCTTCGGCATAGAGACCAATAGGTGGCTTGTTTAAGCCCGTCCCGAGTAGAGCATCAACGACGACATCAGTGTCCCGCAGTGTACTGATAGTGCGCCTCAAGGCTTGTGAGGTTGTACAGCCCACCATAGGGACTCCGTAGGCGTGGGCCATCTCATAAGCTCTTCGTGCATCTCCATGCAGACGCCCCCCAGCCGCAAGCAGTAACACCCGCGTTTTGATACCTAAATGCCAGAGATGACGCGCTAATACAAAACCATCCCCACCGTTATTCCCTCGCCCCGTTACAATGGTCACATGGCATCGATTGAGCACAGGCATACGAGTCTGCATGAAGCGCAACAACTGTAAGCCAGCATTTTCCATCAAGACAATACCTGGGACGCGATACAACTCGATAGTACGCTGGTCGATATTACGCATTTCAGATGCAGTGGCAACCTGCATACCTCCTACTCCTTGGACAGCGCAGAGTTCCCATTTAAGGGATACCGAGTTCGCTGGTAATAGCCTGCCCAATGCGATGCGCCAAAGATTCGATAAGGCTCTGCTCTGGTCCTTCAAGCATCACCCGAGCCACAGATTCGGTACCTGATAAACGTACCACCACACGGCCATCATTCCCCAGTACACGCTCTGCATCTGCTATGGTTTGTTGCACTTGCGGTATCCCGAGAGGATCCCGGCGCTCACGAACCTTGACATTTAAGACTATTTGAGGAAATTTGTGTAAGACTTGAGCCAAAACCGCGAGGGGAAGCTGCCGTGCTGCTATCGCATTGAGGAGTTGCACAGCCGTCAGTAGCCCATCTCCTGTCGTATGATGATTCAGAAAGACAATATGTCCTGACGGCTCTCCGCCGAGTCTTGCTCCTGTCTGCCACATCCCTTCGACAACATATTTGTCACCCACTGGTGTTCTGTGTAACTCAAATCCCATCTGTCGCAACACTTGCCCCAGAGCGAAGTTTGCCATCACTGTACTCACCACAACACGTTGTGATGGTTGAATCTCTCCCAATAAGGCTTGCACACACACCACCAGTAGATAGTCTCCATCGAGGACACAACCCGTATGATCAACGGCAATAAGACGGTCGGCGTCCCCATCAAAAGCGAAACCTACATCGAGCTTTTCCTCAAGGACTTTTTGCTGCAAAAATTCAGGATATACCGCACCGCATTGCTTATTAATATTGCGCCCATCTGGCATAGCATGCCAGACACGTACCGTGGCACCAAGCTGTCCAAACAAGGCAGGAGCAGCTACAGAGGCTGCCCCATTAGCGCAATCTAAACCAATGCGAAGTTTGACGGGAATCTCATAGTAAAAAGTCTTCCTGAGAAAGGCAACATAGTGTTGTACGCCACCCTCATAGAGACTTGGACGTCCAATAGCTTCCCCCGTAAGAGGCTCCTCAGCCGCCACATCACCTAGCCGAGCCTCAATAGCCTCCTCAAGTCTATCCTCCAGCTTTGCCCCTGTTCCGCCGAAAACCTTGATCCCATTATCCATGTAGGGATTATGCGATGCGGAAATCATCACCCCTCCTACAGCCCCAGTATGCCGTATCAAATAGGCCACTCCGGGTGCTGGGAGAACCCCTACAGCCAGAACATCTGCCCCGGCCGAGCATATGCCTGCGGTCAATGCTGCCTCGAGCATAGGACTCGATAAACGCGTATCGCGTCCAACGACCAGGGCCGGCTTCACCCCCGACGCAGTGGGGGCTAATATAGCCACAATCGCACGTCCAAGAGCCATGACCACTTCTGGCGACATAGGCGCGACGTTTGCCAGGCCGCGGACCCCATCTGTCCCAAATATACGGTCCATCGCATGGTCTCCCGTCTGTACTAAATCATCAGTCTCGATGCAGGAAAAGCCTTGACCAGTTCGCATCACCCTGGCTAGAACACACTGCACGCCCCCTGTTACAGCGCCGTAGTGTTAGACCACAGCAGACTTTTAGTCACTATAGCCACTTGGGTCACTGCACGCCACCAGATGATCAATCTCTGCGGCATTAAGCTCTTCACGTTCGATGAGCGCCTGCGCCAGCGCATGCAAAACATGAATATTAGCAGAGAGAATTGACTTGGCAGTGTCATAGCCATACGTTACCATCCGCTTAATTTCCTCATCGATGGCAATGGCTGTTACCTCACTATAGTCCTTATGCTGTGCTATCTCTCGTCCTAAGAAAATCTGCTCTTCCTTCGTCCCAAAGGCGAGAGGCCCCATGCGTTCACTCATGCCCCATTCGCAGACCATTTTGCGAGCTAACTCAGTCGCTCGCTCAATATCATTACCCGCCCCTGTCGTTGGATTTTTGAAGATGAGATCCTCTGCTGCCCTCCCTCCCATATAAATCGCCAAATTGTTTAAGAGATACTCGCGAGGATAGGCATGCTTTTCCTCTGTCGGAAGCTGTTGGGTAACGCCTAAAGCCAGGCCGCGGGGAATAATGGTGACTTTATGAATAGGGTCAGTACCAGGTAAAAACTTTGCGACGAGTGTATGACCACCCTCGTGGTATGCTGTGACGCACTTTTCTTCATCACTAATGACTAAACTACGACGCTCTACTCCCATCATGACCTTATCCTTAGCGCTTTCAAAATCCCGCATGGCTACTTGCGTTTTATACTGCCGTGCAGCATAGAGTGCAGCCTCATTCACCAAGTTGGACAGATCAGCTCCCGAAAACCCAGGTGTACTGCGGGCTAATACAGCCAGATCAACATCAGAGGCCACTGGGATATCTTTCGTGTGCACCGTGAGAATCCCTAGACGCCCACGTACATCCGGCCGTGAGACCACCACTTGACGATCAAATCGTCCAGGACGCAACAGTGCTGGATCCAGGACATCTGGACGATTCGTGGCCGCAATCAGGATGACCCCGTCATTCGACTCAAAGCCATCCATCTCCACTAAGAGCTGATTCAAGGTCTGCTCACGCTCATCGTGGCCGCCTCCCAATCCGGCTCCACGGTGCCGCCCTACAGCATCAATCTCATCAATAAAAATAATACATGGGGCATGCTTCTTGCCCTGCTCAAAGAGGTCGCGTACGCGCGAGGCCCCCACACCAACAAACATTTCTACAAAATCTGAGCCACTGATACTAAAGAAAGGCACATTCGCCTCACCTGCAATCGCGCGCGCCAGCAGGGTCTTCCCAGTACCTGGAGGCCCCATCAAGAGCACACCTTTCGGGATCTTTCCTCCCAATTTCTGAAAACGCTGAGGATCTTTCAAGAAATCGATGATTTCCTCTAGTTCAGCTTTCGCCTCATCCACTCCAGCAACATCAGCAAAGGTGGCTTTTTTCTTTTGATCTGAAAGTAATCGTGCCCGACTCTTGCCAAAAGAAAGGGCTTTGCTCCCCCCACTTTGCATTTGCCGCATAAAAAAAACCCACAAACCGATCAATAATAATACAGGCGCCCAGGACAGCAAAAATTGCATGATATATGAATTCTTTTCCGGCAAATCAACTTTGATACTGACATGTTTTTCACGCAGAAGACGAATGAGATCAGTATCTCGAGGCATATATGTTTTAAAGCGGCCACTGGCCCCTTCTCCCCCAACATATTCTCCCGTGATTTTTTCCCCTTCAATGCGTATGCCGCGAACGTGGCCTTGTTCAACACGCTCCAAGAAATCACTATATGCAATCTCCCTCATAGACTGACCCGTTTTACTAAAATAACTCCACATAAAGACAAAAATAAGACCGAATACTAACCATAAAGCAAGCTTTTGGTAGAATGGACTCAAAGCGACCTCCTTACCCGCATGAGGCATGCTCGCTCATGCAACACCTCGCGCCCAGCCTGAACATGGCAATCCCAACTATCTCCACAACAACCATAAATACATCACATCTCATGTCTAGAGTTAGCCTCCTGCAGAGCGCAGCATTGGAGACGCAACACACGGTTTGTCTCAGCACGGAGCCTAAAAGGGTCGGCAATACGATACCCTACAACCCACACAATCTCGTGCTGGCTCACTACCAAAGGCACGTATGGACGCTCCACACGCGGGATCTTACTATCGACAAAAAAGTCTTGAAGCTTTTTCGACCCCGGCGCTCCAAGAGGATAAAATCGGTCACCGGGTTGTCGAAACCGTACATAGAGAGGGCATACAGTACGATCGAGGTCAAGCAAAGCCCACTGTGGGCTTATAGCATCAATGTTCCAAGGTTTCTCAATGATATCAGCAATCAAACGGATATTGAGTGCAGCGACATGAACTTGTCCCGGCACCGGCAACACAAGAACACTGGGTATGGCTGAGACCCTATGCGCATTCCAAAGCAGAACAGTTTTTGCATGGCGTTCAGCAAGTATCTGACCAGGCAAGCCATATCGTCGCCCACCATCTCCCGAGACAATGAACTGGCGCAAGCCTTCAACATGCCTGAAACCTATAGTTTCAGGGGAGAGGACCATGGCTTCAATAGCACGTCGAAGCAGACGACGCTGGATAGCGACGGGAGCAATACCAAAGAGGCCACACCGTATCTCCACTCTGTTACTTGCTTGCCAATCTAACGTTTGCACCACCCACTCATCCACCTGCTGTTCGAGTACCTGACTATCAGCCCGCAGCATATCTGCCAACTCATTGAGACGCCTGACAATCTTCGGATTGTATTGCTGCAGCTTTGGTAGCAAGTCGAGACGCACGCGGTTACGAAGGTACACAACATGTTCATTAGAACTATCTTTGACCCATGAGAAACGCTCAGTTTGAAGGTACAAAGAGATAACCTGACGAGAGACAGCAATCAACGGACGTATGAAGGGCAGGCGCACAGGTGGGATGCCTGCCAAGCCAGCAGGACCACTTCCACGCAATAAGCGTATGAGGAGGGTTTCAGCCTGGTCATCAGCCGTATGTCCAAGAGCGACTCGTGTAGCATCCAACGTTTGATATAAAGCGTGAAAGAAACGGTACCGCAATTGGCGTGCAGCATGTTGCAACGACATCCCAGAGCTACGCTGCAATGCTCTGACATCGACACACGTCTGATAAAAAGGAAGCCCTAAGCATGCCGCCTGCTGCTCCACAAATAGAGCGTCTTGCTCTGCCTCTGTCCCACGCAGTTGATGATTAACATGGGCTACCATCAATGTCAAGTCATACATTGAACGTAGCTGAAAGAGGGCAAACAGCAAAGCCATTGAGTCTGCCCCACCAGAGACGGCAACAATAACTTTATCCCCTGGGGATAACATTGCATGTGCTTCAATACATGCCTGAACCTCAACAACAAACATCCTCACTTCCTAAGCCAGAAAAGGCGCAAAGATCTAAAAAAGATGCAAATAGGAGGTGGCGGTGCAGGGACTTGAACCCCGGACACTGCGGATATGAGCCGCATGCTCTAACCGACTGAGCTACACCGCCAAGAACGCCCGTGCGCGTGGAGCGAAAAGATCCGATGCAGCTTACAATATATTAAGCAATCTTGTAAATAGCAGCGACGAAATATAGCCACCGTGAAGGGAAGGGACCCAGGAAAAAGCAGAGCCTCATTCCCAAATTCCATACTTCTTGTCACACTGCATCTCGCAACATCAAGCTGAGCACAAAAGCATTCCTCAAGGGACAACCTCAACAACCTCACTCATACGCTTAGCATCTGCTTCCACATTAGCTATAATCAAATAGCCGCTGAAGAATATAGCCTACTTCCGTATCGAAGTCAATTCTCCCCCCTTTTCTGCATGCTTATTCAGCTTCCCAGGACTCTGCAGTCTCACAATTCGGGGACGATGTTAACTCTTTGATCTATAATATTTGATCTATAACAATAT
>WNFT01006699.1_pt1 | contig 10157 bp, 6 predicted proteins | sample 5400191 | NCBI WGS metagenome assembly WNFT01 (sample SAMN13153359, study PRJNA577476) | soil metagenome | isolation source: 80 cm saprolite under Madrone tree | place: USA:California | collected 2016-06-14 | reverse complement strand
CTCGTCGCCATGTTCACCGCCCGCCGCCGCTCGATCCGGAGCCTCGACTGGGCGGCATACCCGGCGATGGGGCTGTCGTCGTTGCTGATCGTGTTCTTCTTCGCCACCGATCTCTTGCGTCTGCCCGCTACGGCCATGGTGGTGCTGGTCGTTGTGAGCGGCGCCGCGCTCCTGACACTCGTCGGGATCGTGCTGGCGCGGCGGCCCCGCGTGGTGCGCGTGACCGTGCCGATCGCCGACCTCCCCAACGATCTCGCCGGCTTCCGGATTCTGCAGCTGAGCGACTTGCACATCGGGCCGACGATCCGGCGGCCGTTCGTGGACGCCGTGGTGGACCGCGCCAACGCGCTGCGGCCGGATCTGGTCGCGGTCACGGGCGACGTGGCCGATGGCCTCGTACCGGAGCTGCGCGAGCACGTGGCTCCGCTCGGCCGCCTGCGGGCGCCGCATGGCGCGTACTTCGTGACGGGGAACCACGAGTACTACTGGGACGTGCGCGGCTGGACCAGCGAGCTCGAGCGGCTCGGCATCGCGGTGCTGTCGAACGAGCATCGCGTCGTCACGCGCGGGTCAGGCCGCCTGGTGGTCGCGGGGGTGACCGATCTCTCCGCCGCCGCCCCGTCCGATCCCGCTGCTGCCATGGCCGGTGCACCGCCGAGTGACGTGCGCGTGCTGCTGGCGCACCAGCCGCGCAGCGCCTTTGCCGCGCAGCGAGCTGGCTACGATCTGCAGCTCTCCGGGCATACGCACGGCGGCCAGTACTTCCCGTTCAATCTGCTCGTGCGGTTGTTTCAGCCGTTCGTCGCGGGCCTGCATCGCCTCGAGTCGATGTGGCTGTACGTCAGCCGCGGCACCGGGTACTGGGGCCCGCCGCTCAGGCTCGGCGCGCCGGCCGAAATCACGCTGCTCGAGCTCGTGCCCGCCTAGAGGCTCACTGCGCTTCCGCCATCGCGGCGGTGACCGTCTGACGGTCTGATAGTGAGGTGGTAGATTCGCTCTCCATGGACAATCGAATGTTTGTGTGGCTTGCGCTTGCATTGGCGAGCCCTGTGGCGCTGCGCGCCCAGCAGGTGCCCGCCTTCGTGCCCGCCGAGGGTGCCTGCCGGGCATTGCGCGCCCAGCAGGCGCTCGCGTTCGTGCCCGCCGAGGGCGACTACGTCGTCAAAGACTTCCGGTTTTCGAGCGGCGAGTCGCTGCCCGAGCTGCGGCTGCACTACGCAACGTTCGGTCATTCCGAGCGCAACGCGCGAGGGATGACACGGAACGCGGTGCTGATCCTCCACGGCACGGGCGGCAGCGGCCGCCAATTCCTGTGCGACGTGTTCGCGGGTGTGCTGTTCGGGCCCGGACAGCTGCTCGACACGGCCCGCTACTACGTCATCCTACCTGACGGCATCGGCCACGGGCGATCGAGCAAGCCGAGCGACGGGCTGCACGCGCGGTTCCCCCATTACACCTACGACGACATGGTACAGGCGCACTATCGCCTGCTCACCGAGCACCTCGGCGTGAACCATCTGCGCCTCGTGATGGGAACGTCGATGGGCGGGATGCAGGCGTGGGTGTGGGGGGAGACGTACCCCGACTTTATGGACGCCCTGATGCCGCTGGCGAGCCTGCCGGTGGAGATCGCGGGCCGCAACCGCACGCAGCGGAAGATGATCCTCGACGCGATCCGCACCGACCCCACGTGGCTGAACGGTGAATACACCGTTCAGCCGCGTGCGGTGACGACTGCCCTGTACATCCTGATGATCATGGGGAGTGCGCCGTTGCAATGGCAGAAGGTGGCGCCGACGCGCCAGGTGGCCGACAGCTTCCTGGACTCGTACATCCGCGCGCGGCTGGCGGAGACCGACGCCAATGACATGCTGTATTACTTCGACGCCTCACGGTTCTACAATCCAGCGCCCAATCTCGAAAAAATCGTCGCCCCGCTCGTCGCGGTGAACTCCGCGGATGATGAGATCAATCCGTCGGAGCTGGGGATCATGGAGCGGGAGATCCGGCGCCTGAAGCGCGCCCGCTACGTGCTGATCCCCATCAGCGACAGGACCCGTGGGCACGGAACGCACACGCTGGCGGCGTTGTGGAAGGACGAGCTGGCGGTGTTGTTGCGAGCGTCGGAAGAAGTGAGTCGGTGAACCCCGGGGCATGGCCCTGGGGTTAACCGAACGTATCTTGGAGTCCTGCTGTCGCCGCCAACACCAACAACGCCCTTACCGGCCCTAGCACTCCTTCTTCATTCTCGTACCACTCGGTCGGCAGGTGCGCGTCCCCAGCCCGGCCGCCCGCGCCCAGGGCCACCGCGGGGACGCCGAGGGCGATCGGGACGTTGGCGTCGGTCGAGGCGCAGGCGAGCTGGTGGTCGTGGCCTACCGCGCGCGTCGCGGCGACGGCCGCCTGTACCAGCGGGTGCGTGCGGGGCGTGAGTCCTGAGGGCCGCTCGCCTACCCGCCGGATGTCGATGGTGAGCGGGGCCGTTCCGGGAACGCGGTGGCGGTTTTCCTCCTCGAGCGCCTGGGTGAGGATCGCCTGCACGTCTCGGTCGAGTTTCTCCAAGGCACGCGGATCCTCGCTGCGCAGGTCTGCCTCGAACCATGCGGTCTGCGGGATGGAGTTGAGACTGGTTCCCCCGCCGAGGCGCACGACGGAGTGCGCGGTGCGCGGTGCGCGGTGCGCGGGAATCTCGGCGATCAGCGCGACAGCGCGGCCAATGGCGTGGGCCGGGTTCGCCACGCCGAAGGCGGCCCACGAGTGGCCGCCCGGGCCATGAAAGGCGACGTGGTAGCGCCGGCAACCCAGCGCCCGGTGCACGATCCGTTCGATGCCGGCGCCGTCCAGGGCGATAAAGGCATGCGGACGCGCTGGGCTCTCCAGCAGGTGGCGCACCCCGCGGAGATCACCGGAGCCTTCTTCACCCACGGTCGCCGCGAACAGCACCGGCCGCTGGGTCTCCACTCGCGCCCGGACGAGTGCCTCGCCGATCGCGACGAGCGCCGCCAGGCCGCGGGCGTTGTCGGCGATGCCGGGGCCCTCGAGCCGGGGCCCGTGCCGCGCGACCGATACATCGAGCTCGGGACCGAAGACGGTGTCCAGATGAGCGCTGAGGATGACGCCGCCCGCTCCCTGCTCCCCGCTTCCTGCTCCCGCTTTTCCGTACCATCCCCGTACATTCCCGCCATCATCGATGGTGACGTTTTCCAACCCGGCCTCATCCAACATTTCCGCGACGCGGGCGCCGCGCGCCGCTTCCGCCCCGGTTGGCGCCGGAATCGCCGACAGCGCCGCCTGGCGGCCGAGCGTCGCTTCGTCGGAGCGCTCGATATGCGCACGCGCGGCGCGTATGCGGTCGTAGGACAACAGCCCATCCATGGGTCCCGGCATGGTCTGCAAACTATGATGACGCTGGGCGCGCTTGCAACTTGACCTGGACTGGGGGGGGCGCGACACTAAACCCATGGAGGAGCGCCAGCTCATTTACGATTGGAATAGTGCCGGGGGACCGGACGGTGCCTTCGATTGGACCCGTGCCCGCGTCGATCTGAACGATGAGACGCTGCGTGACGGCCTGCAGTCGCCCTCGGTCACCGACCCGTCTCTCGACGTCAAAAAGCGGCTGCTCCACCTGATGGCCGATCTCGGGATCGTGGCCGCGGATATCGGATTGCCGGGTGCCGGCCCCCGCGTGGTGGATCAGGTGCGGGCACTCGCCACGGAGATCCGCGACCAGAAACTACCGATCGCGCCGAATTGCGCTGCCCGCACCGTCGTCGCCGACATCGAACCGATCGTCCGTGTCTCGCAGGAAGTCGGCATCGAGATCGAAGCCGCCACGTTCATCGGCTCCTCGCCGATCCGGCAGTATACGGAAGACTGGACCGTGGACCGCATCGTCGCCGCGACCCAGGAGGCCGTGACGTACGCAGTCAAGCAGGGCCTGCCGGTCATGTACGTCACGGAGGACACGACCCGCGCACGGCCCGAGACGATCAAGGCGCTGTACGGTGCGGCGATCGATTGCGGCGCGGCGCGGATCTGCCTTGCCGATACCGTCGGGCATGCCACTCCGGACGGCGTTCGGGCACTCGTCAAATTCGTCAAAGCGGAAATCATCAAGCAGAACCCCGTCAAGATCGACTGGCATGGCCATCGCGACCGCGGGATGGGGCTGATCAACTGTCTGGCGGCGATCGAGGCGGGGGTGGACCGCGTGCATGCGACGGCCCTCGGCGTAGGTGAGCGCGTGGGCAACGCCGAGATGGATCTGTTGATCGTGAATCTGAAGCTGTTGGGCGCACACCCAGCCGATATTCGAAAGCTGCCCGAATACTGCCGGCTCGTGGCGGACGCGGTCGGCGTCCCGATTCCCGTGAACTATCCTGTCGTGGGGACCGATGCGTTCCGCACCGGGACCGGCGTGCATGCCGCGGCGATCATCAAGGCGAAGAAGAAGGGCCATAACTGGCTCGCCGATCGCGTGTACAGCTCGGTCCCGGCGGAGGAGTTTGGTTTCGAGCAGCGGATCGAGATCTCGCCGGTGTCTGGTCTGTCGAACGTGAAGTACTGGCTGGAGCAGCACGGCTACGACCCCGATGATGACGCGGCGTGCCGAACCCTCTTCGATGCCGCCAAGCGCACGGATCGGGTCCTCTCAGATGAAGAGTGCCATCGGTTGTTGAGCGCATGAGCGTCCGCGACATCGAGAAGTCGTTCTTCGATCTCTACTGGCAAATGGATCCGGTGGCCGCGACGCAGGCCGGCGTGTCCGGTCACGACGACCGCTATGGCCGCTTCAGCCCGGCCGCGCTGGCGCCCCAGCTCGCCGCGCTCAAGTCGATCGCCGCCGCGCTGGAGGAAGCGAGCGCCGCCGATCTCGAGGAGGAGATCGACCGCACGGCGCTGCTGAACGAAATCCGCGTCATGCAGCGCCGCTACGAGAAGCTCAAACCGCAGGCCAAGAACCCCGAGTTCTGGTTGTCGCACCTGCTCGGCGGGCTGCATCACCTCCTGCTCTCCGCCGACCGCACACCGGCCGAAAAGGCAACTGCCGCGCTGGGGCGGCTCGAGGACATCCCCGCCTTCCTCGACGACGTGAGAGCCTCGCTCGAGGAGCCGGTGCGCGTGTTTGTCGAGACCGCCGTGCGCATGACCGAAGGTGGCCGGTTGCTCGTCAAGGAGCTCGCTGCCGCGCTGGGCGCCCAGGCGCCGATGCACGCGAGCCGGCTCGCGGCCGCGGCGGAGCGGGCGAGCGACGCGCTGCTCAAGTTCGAAGCGAATCTCGAACGCTGGCTCGAGATGGGGACCGAGCAATTCGCGATCGGCGAGGACTCGTTCAACTTCTTGCTGCACTATCAGCATGCGCTGCGGGACACGGCGCCCGAGCTGTGGCGGTATGGGCTGCGGCTGAAGGAGGAGATCGAGGCCGATCTCGTGCGGCTGGCGAAACGGCTCGACGGAGGCAAGCCGTGGCCGGAGATTGTCGACAAGCTGCGCGCCGATCATCCCAAACCAAACGAGCTGGTCGATGCCTACGCCCGGGAGATGGCGCGCGCCCGCGACTTCGTGGAGCAACGCCAGCTGGCGCCGATTCCCAAGACGCCCCTGGGAGTGATCCCGACGCCCGCGTTCATGCGGCCGGTCATTCCGTACGCCGCCTATGACAGCCCCGGCGCCTACAGCCGTAACCGCACGGGGTGGTTCTACGTGACGGTTCCCGACTCCCGCCTCCCGGCGGAGCAGCAAGAGCGGATCCTGCGCGACCATTGTCGCCACGAGCTGGCAGCGACGGCGCTGCACGAGGGCTATCCCGGCCATCATCTGCAGCTCGTCATCGCAAAGGAGCAGCCCTCCCATGTCCGCAAGAATCTCTGGACGCCCCTCACCGTCGAGGGGTGGGCTCTGTACTGCGAAGACATGATGGCCGAGCAGGGGTTCTACGCCTCGGACCAAGAGCTGTTCTTCCAGCGCGTCCACCTCCTCTGGCGTGCGATGCGCATTCTGCTCGATGTGGGCCTGCACACTCGTGGAATGACGCGCGAGGAGGCCGTCGAGCAGATGGTGAATGAGCTGCACGTCGAGCGCGGCAACGCCGAGACGGAAGTCCGGCGCTATTGTGCGTGGCCGGCGTATCAGCTCTGCTATGCCGTCGGGCGCCGCGAGCTGCTCCGGCTGCGCGACGATTTCCGCAAAGCCAAAGGCGATAGCTTCACGCTGCGCGGCTTCCACGATGCCGTGCTTCCCTACGGTGGTCTGCCCGTCACACTGATTCGCTGGGGGCTGGGCCTGGGTGAGTAATCAGCTTCCCAGGCAGGTCAAGCTGTTCGGTGCCGTTTCCCTTCTCAACGATTTCGCGAGTGAGATGGTGTACCCGCTGCTGCCGGCGTTCATCACCGGCGTCCTCGGCGGCGGGGCGGTGGCGCTGGGTGTGCTGGACGGCGCCGCCGATGCCGCCGCGGCACTCGTGAAGCTCGTCGCCGGGCGACTGGCCGACCGGCCAGCGCGCCGCGGGCCGCTGATTGTGGGCGGCTACTTCATCGCCGCGGCGGTCCGGCCCATCATCGCGGTGACGGCAGCGGCGTGGCAGGTGATCGCCCTGCGCGTCGTCGACCGGCTCGGCAAGGGGCTGCGGACGCCGCCGCGCGACGCGCTGATCGCCGACGTGACCCCGGCTCCGCTGGTGGGCCGAGCATTTGGATTGCAGCGCGGGCTGGACCACGTGGGGGCGGTAATCGGGCCGCTGGTGGCTTGGGTGGTCTTGAGTCGCGGTGCGGACGTGCGGTCGGTCATCCTGTGGAGCATCGGTCCGGGCGTTTTGGTGACGGTGCTTGCCACCTGGGCGGTGAAGGACGGTCCAGGGCGGTCGAGGATGGTGGAGGAAAGCGTACCTTCACCAACCTCCACCAACGTTCACCGACCTCCACCGGCACTCATCGCGATTGCGATCTTTTATCTGCTCCGCATGCCCGAGACGCTGATGATCCTGCGGGCACAGCGATTAGGGATCGCGGTCGCACTCGTGCCGCTCCTCTGGGCGGCGCTGCACGTGGTGCGCTCAGCGACGTCGTTCATCGGCGGTGCCTTGTCGGACCGAATTGGCCCGTTGCGAACGATGTGGATCGGATGGCTGGTCTACGTGCCGCTCGCCGCGGGGATGGGATTGACGACGAGTGCGCTGGGCGCATGGGTCCTGTTTCTCGCGCTCGGCATCGTGGCCGGGATGACCGAAAGTCCCGAGCGCGCGCTGGTCAGCGCGGCGACCGGCGGACATCACGGGAGCGGCTTCGGCGTCTATCACGCCCTCACCGGCGCGGCGGCGCTCAGCGGCGGGATCGGGTTGGGGGTCGTCTTCCAAAGCATGGGCGGTTCGGCCGCGTTCATTGTAAGTGCCGCTGGGACCTTGGGTTTGGTGATCCTCTGGCCTTTCTGGACCCGGTCGCATAGGGTTCCCCCGCCATGAGCGCCCCCCCCCCTGTAGTCCCTCAAAACCCACATCCCACGCCACCAGCCCATCCGCGGGGCCGGTACCTGGCGCGCCTGTCATTGCTGGCGCTCGGCGTGGTGTACGGCGACATCGGGACGAGCCCGCTGTACGCGCTGCAGCAGGCGTTTCACGGGCAACATGGGATTCCCGTAACTCCGGGCAACGTACTGGGCGTGTTGTCGCTGATTTTCTGGGCGCTGATTCTCATCGTGACTGTGAAGTACCACATCGTGATCATCCGCGCCGACAACAAGGGAGAAGGCGGCGTGCTGGCCCTGATGGCCATGGTGCAGGGAAGCCGCATCGCACGCGGGCTGCCCCCACGCCGGATCATGATCGTCCTCGGCATCTTCGGCGCGGCATTGCTGTATGCCGACGGCGCGTTGACGCCCGCCGTTTCGGTGCTGTCGGCGGTTGAGGGTCTCTCCATTGCAGCGCCCACGCTCAAGCCCGGAGTGATCCTGGCAATCACGCTTGCCATCCTTGTCGCGCTTTTCCTGTTCCAGAGCCGCGGCACGGCTGGAATTGGCGCCATATTCGGGCCGGTCATGCTGGTCTGGTTCGCCACGATCGCGGTGCTGGGGGTGAACGGCATTCTCAAGAATCCCGCCGTCGTCGGTGCGGTGTTACCGACCCACGCCATTCGGTTTCTTGCGGACGATCCAGGACGCGGTCTACTTGTATTGGGCGCGGTGTTCCTGGTCGTGACCGGCGGCGAAGCGCTCTATGCCGACCTTGGTCACTTCGGCCATACGGCGATCCAGCTCGCGTGGTTCACGATTCCACTGCCGGCGCTGCTGCTCAACTATTTTGGTCAGGGCGCCCTGCTGCTGACGAATCCTGAAGCAGCGGCCAACCCTTTCTATCTTCTGGCTCCGCCCCAGCTGCTGATTCCCCTGATCCCCCTCGCGACGGCGGCCGCGATCATTGCGTCGCAGGCGGTCATCTCCGGCGCGTTCTCGCTCACCCGCCAGGCGGTGCAGCTCGGCTACATTCCCCGCATGGAGATCGAGCACACGTCGTCGCGCGAGATCGGCCAGATCTACGTACCGACGGTCAACAAGATGCTCGCGGTGCTGACGATCGCGCTCGTGCTGTATTTCCAGACCGCGAGCAACCTCGCGGGGGCGTACGGCGTCGCGCTGTCGACGCTGATGGCGTTGACGACCGTGATGTTCTACGTCATGAGCCGCGAGGTGTGGGGGTGGAGCTTCGCGAAGGCGGCGGTGGTGTCCGGGTCATTTCTCATCGTCGATCTGACGTTCCTGGCGGCGAACGCGCTCAAGATCTGGCATGGCGGTTGGGTCCCGCTCGTCATCGCGACCGCGCTGTACTTCGTCATGATTACCTGGAAGAAGGGCCGGGAGATTCTCGCCAAGCGCATGATGGAGAAGACCGTCCCGCTCAAGCTGCTGCTCGCCGATCTCGCGGCCGAGCCGCCGGTCCGCGTGCCGGGGACGGCCGTATTCATGTATGGCAGCTCGGACGGCACGCCGCCGGCGCTGGTGCTCAACCTCACGCACAACAAGGTATTGCACGAGAAGATTGTCTTTCTCACCGTGATGACCGAGGACGTGCCACATGTGGGCGGCGAGCAGCGCGTAACGGTGAAGCGAAGTGGGAAAGGGTTCCACAACGTCACCGCGCGGTATGGCTTCATGCAGGATCCCGACATCAACGAGATTCTGGCGGGGTGCAAGGAGAACGGCCTGAGCATCCCCCTCGAGGGAACGACATTCTTTCTCGGTCGCGAGACGCTGATCGCGTCGGACCGGCCAGGCATGGCGATGTGGCGCGAGCGGCTGTTCGCCTTCATGTCACGGAACGCGCTCCGCGCGACCGCCTTCTTCAAGATTCCGCCGAATCAGGTGTTCGAGGTGGGGGCCTACGTAGAGCTGTGATGTCTCTCCGCGCCTACTCGAGCGAGACGGTGTTCTTCGCCTCGTCGTAGCGAAACAGGTCCCCGAACCGCGCCCACCCCACGAGCGTCTCAAACACGCGTTCGTAGTTTTCCTGTGGCAAGCGAATGACGATCGTTTCGAGGACAAAGTCCCGGTCCACCACGTGCTTGCGCTGGCGTTGCAGCACGTCGTGAATCTCCTTAAAGAGCGAGAGCTTGAGCAGCTGGTAGCGCCAGATCGCCTTTCGGTCTTCGGCTGACGCCTGCACGAACCGCTTTCCCAGGGGCTCCAGAATCACCTCGCTCTTCGGGGTGTCGACGAAGTCCAGCATCTCCGCCGCCTTGACGACTGCAATGACATGGCCGAATTCCTTGTTGGCGGCAACCGCGATGCGGAAGACATCCTCCTTTCCGCCACGGAAATCGAGGAGTTCCAGCAATCCGGCGATCTCCACGGCGGACACCGGGGGGATCGGTTCCAGCAATCCAGGTTCGCGCGGCGCGGGACCCGCTGGAACGTCCGGCAGCTCGCTCCCGGTGATGATGTCGTGCAGGTGATCGACCAGCTGCGAGAACTCCGGGGCGCGGTAATCGCGGGGCCGGGGCAAATCGTTCTGTACGACCTTGCGCACCTGCGCCGGATGTGCGCCGCCGAGGACGATGATCCGGTCGGCCATGAAGACGACCTCCTTGATGTCATGGCTGACCATGAGAATCGATGACAGGCTCCGCTCCTTCGCCGACCAGATGTCCAGGACCTCCGTCCGCAGATTC
>WNFT01007005.1_pt1 | contig 10159 bp, 11 predicted proteins | sample 5400191 | NCBI WGS metagenome assembly WNFT01 (sample SAMN13153359, study PRJNA577476) | soil metagenome | isolation source: 80 cm saprolite under Madrone tree | place: USA:California | collected 2016-06-14 | reverse complement strand
CGCCCAACGTAATAAGAGGCTGTTGGGCGTGCTTTGTGGAGTCTCGCGTATGCAGCCGATGGCAGCATCCTTCCACAGGCGTCCATGCTAGCGTTATGCGTGTCTTGAATAGTCAAACTATTCCGAACATGTTGAGTCCCTGCATCGTGAGTTTGTTTGACTTTATCCGTGCATAGATGTTTAATCTGTACGGGAGAGTTAAATACTCTCAATCTTCTCAGGCCGGTTGCTCGGCCTGCCCCCACAGTACAAGCTCTGGTCCTTCATCGTCGGATTTGCATTCTTATGCAGCCTGTCGGCGGTTGTCCGGGCTGAGCCCGATACCTGGAGCGCTGGGCTATTCATCTGTCTGCTGCCGATTTTGGTAGTCCTTATTTATTTTCTGCCGACAGCCGCGGCTATCAGCGTTCATAATCCTTATTTCCAGTCGGTCTTCCTGATGAATCTCTTTTTCGGATGGACCGTCGTCGGATGGCTCGCGGCTCTGGCTTGGGGGCTTCGGCGCCCTCCTGTGGAGGCTCCAGACTACAAGATAACTCCCTTCGGGGCTGTCGCTGCCAACCCACCGGACAACCCTCGACAACAAACGTAATCGGAACGCGACAATTTGCCGCGCATTCTCGATGTTGTCCGCGGAATCGTTCCTGCTCGTCACGCTCGCGACCAGCTTACCGTGCCATATCACCTGATTTAGAGTCGTGAGGAATTCTCGAAGTCCCAAAAGGCGTGCACGCGTCTTGGCGCGCACCTGCTAGGGACCGCGCCATCCGCTGGACGTGCAATTCACCGGGGAAAACAGGAACGCGAATGAAAGTATCGCTCTTCTATCTGCCGTCGGTCGGCAGCCGCGCCGAAATCGAAAAGGGCAAAGTCTCGCTGCGCGGCGAACTCTACGACCAGATGCTGCGCGACCTTAGCGCGCAAGCGAAACTCGCCGACGACCTCGGCTACGACTCGATGAGCTTCACGGAGCATCACTTCCACGTCGAAGGCTTCGAGATGTCCAACAATCCCGTCCTGCTCGACCTCTACGTCGGTATGCAGACCAAGCGCCTGCGGGTCGGCCAACTCGGCATCGTGCTGCCTGCGAGCAACCCGATTCGCGTGGCCGAGGACATCGCGATGCTCGACCATATGACCGGCGGTCGCGCCAACGCAGGCTTCGCGCGTGGCTATCAGCGCCGATGGGTCGATATCATGGCGCAGCAGACGCACGGCATTCACGGCGCGCAACCGCATCAACACGACGAAATCGATGCCGCCAACCGCGCCGCCTTCGAGGAGTGTTACCAGATCATTAAGAAGGCATGGACCGAGGAGACGCTCACGTACCAGGGCCGTTACTGGCGCATCCCGCCGGGCGATACGCCGTGGCCGATAGAAGCATCGGTGAAATGGGGCGTTGGTATCGAGAACGGTACCGTCCGCGCGGTGAGCGTCGTGCCCAAGCCGGTGCAGAAGCCGCATCCGCCCGTGTTCCAGCCCTTTGCCTCCTCCGAGCGGAGCATCCGATGGTGCGCGGGCGAAGGCGCGACCGCGATCCTGCCACCGCTTTTCCCCGCCTACGAGCACCAGTTATGCGAGCTTTACGCCCAGGAGTCGGGCAAACCGTTGGGCGAGGGGATGGGTATCCTGCGCGACATCATCATCGCCGACACCGACGAAGAGGCGAAGGATCTATGGCGTCGCAGCGGCTACTTCTGCGGCCACGAATGGTTCGAGCCATTCGGCTTCTCGAAGGGCATGGAAGACCCGACGACGCATGAGATGCCGGACCTGTTCGACAACAGCCTCGCGCTCGTCGGCACGGTCGATACCGTGACGCGCCAGATGGAGCGCCTGCTGAAGCGCCTGCCCGTCAAATGGCTCTTCGCATGGATGTACAACGGTCTCGTCGCAAATGATCGCCTGATGAAGATCATGGAACTGTTCTGGACGAAGGTGATGCCCCGCGTCGCCAACCTCTCGTGAATAATCGCTTCTCCCTTCCTTAACTCCCTGATTTTGTCCGGGAGGGAAGCGCACTACCCCTTCGGCAAACCCAGGACGCGCTCGCCAATAATGTTGTGCTGAATCTGATTCGTTCCCGCGGCGATCGTCCCCGCCCGCGCAGCCAGCATTCGATACGACCAGCGCCCTTCGTCGATCGCCATCGGTGACTGATACGCGAGCTGGCTGTACGGTCCCAGCAGTTCCATCGCGAAGAGCTGCATCCGCAAATTCAGCTCCGTACCGCAGAGCTTCATGATCGAGCCCTCGGGCCCGGGTGCGAGACCCTTCAAGCGCCGAGTGAGCTGGCGCAGATTCGTATACCTGAGCGCCTCGGCCTCGCACTTGAATTCCGCGATTTTCTGACGCACGGCAGGATCCTCCCACGCCGAATGCCCATTGCGTTTGAGCTGCTGTGCGAGCTTCGCCAGTTCATTCACCATCGCAATTACTGGACGTCCGCCCGCGCTGACGTTGCGCTCGAACATCAGCGTCGTGATCGCGACCTGCCACCCCTGGTTCTTCTCGCCCACGAGATTCTTTTTCGGTACGCGCACTTCGTCGAAGAAAACCTCGTTGAAACCGCGTGCGCCGGTCATCTGGACGAGCGGCCGCACGGTGATACCGGGCGTCTTCATGTCGACCAGGATGTAGCTGATCCCGCGATGCTTCGGCGCCTCCGGATCGGTGCGGCATAGCACGAAGGCCCAGTCCGAGTGCTGTGCATTCGACGTCCAGATCTTCTGGCCCTGGATAACGAAGTAGTCGCCTTCCTCGACCGCGCGCGTCTGCAACGAGGCAAGGTCGGATCCCGCGTTGGGTTCCGAATAGCCCTGGCACCAGACCTCCTCGCCGGTGATGATCTTGGGGATGAAACGCTTCTTCTGCTCTTCCGTGCCCCAATGCATCAGCGTGGGGCCGATGAGCCCGGGCCCGGAGCCGATGAATGGCAGCGGTGCGTTAAAGCGCAACAGTTCCTCATGATAGACGACAGTTTGGAGGAGGCTCAGCCCGCGTCCACCGTATTCCATCGGCCAATCGACGCAGGTCCATCCGCTCGACGCGAGCTTCCGATACCATCCGATACGCCCGTTCCAGTCGTCTTCGCCACCCTCGGTGATGCCATCGAGCGGCAGGGTCGCGTTGTGCGGCGCGTTTTTCTCGAGCCACGTTCTGAGTTCACGCCGAAACGCCTCGGCCTCTTCGCTATAGTTAAAATCCATCTTTCGCCCCTCTGATTCCCCGTCCTTGTTCTGATACCCTCACCTTGTCCATGGAGCGGGTCAGGATGAAGGCGGTTTCCCGTGCGGCACCAGCGCGATTTTCTCATACGCGTCCATACACTGGCAAAGCGCGTGCGGAGTCGCCGGGACTTGAGGCATTGATTGACAACCGCAAACAAATCGCGGAAAAAACGCTTAGTCCGGTGGAAATCCAGCTCGATCTGCCCGCAGACATATTCGACGACGAGTTCCGCACGGAAGACTTCCGTGCGCGCGTGCGCGAACTCGCAATCCTGGAACTCGTTCGCCTTAAGCGCCTGCACGAGCACGAGGCGCAGCGGATGCTCGGGGTGGAACGATGGGAGTTGGTCGAGCGGATGGAGCGGGCGGGAATCACGCCCACTGAAAAAGTGTTCAACCAATTGAAGCACGAACTTGGAGATGCGATCGCCGCGCGGCGCTCAAGCGCGAGCCCAGCCGGCGGCAAAAGGAGTTAAGCAATGCGTTTCATGCACACGATGATTAGGGTCAACAACCTCGACGAGTCGCTCAAGTTTTATTGCGACGCACTAGGGATGAAGCTGCTCAGCAAGCGGGACTATCCCAACGGCGAGTTCACGCTGGCCTTTGTCGGCTACGGTGACGTCGCGAATGGCACCGTCGTCGAGTTGACCCACAACTGGGGCACGTCGAAATACGATCAGGGTACCGCGTTCGGCCATCTCGCGGTCGGCTGCGACGACATCTACAAGGCTTGCGCGACGCTCAAGGATAAGGGCGTCAAGGTCGTGCGCGAGCCGGGTCCGATGAAGTTCGGCGGCGTCGAGATCGCCTTCATCGAGGATCCCAACGGCTACAAGATCGAGCTGATCCAGGAAAAGGGCGCGTAATCAGTCGGCACTATCGCCAAGTGGATCGAGCCCGATCGAGCTCAACTGGGGTGACGCCATGAAAGTTGCTCTCTACAAAAAGCCGAACGAAATGGCTGTCGGACAAGCGCCAGAGCCCAAGCCGGGTCCCGGCGAAGTCGTCCTCAAGGTCCATAACTGCGGAATCTGCGGCTCGGATCTGCACGCCGTGCAATATGGCTTCGGGATGCCGCCCGACACGATCATGGGGCACGAGTTCTGCGGCGAGATTTGCGAGCTTGGCCCCGGCGCCGCCGGCTTCAGGATTGGCGAGCGCGTGTCTGCGCTGCCATTCGTCTTCTGCGGCACTTGCGACCGATGTAAGCGCGGGATGACGACGCATTGCCATAACCTCAAGGGGCTGGGGCTCGGCCAGCTTCCCGGCGCCTACGCCGAGTACGTCGCATGCGCCACGTCGAGTCTCTTCCGTCTCCCCGACAACGTAAGCTCACGCGACGGGGCATTGGTCGAGCCGCTTTCGGTCGGCTTGCACGCCGTCAATCGGTCCGGGCTTCAGGCCGGGTCAACCGCGATCGTGATGGGCGCGGGGCCGATCGGGCTAGCGACGCTCACCTGGGCGAAAGGGAAGGGCGCCAAAGTCGTCGTCTCGGAAATCGCGGCTGGGCGTGCCGAACTGGCGCGCAAGCTCGGCGCCGACGTCGTGGTCAATCCCAACGAACAGCGACCCGATGACACGGTGCGCGAGATGACCGGGCATCGGCCGGACCTCGTCTTCGAATGCATCGGCGTTAAGGGCACGCTCGACGCCGCGGTCAACATGGTCGGCCCGTGCGGACAGGTGGTCGTAGTCGGCGTCTGTATGGAGCCCGACCAGATCATGCCGATGAAGTGCATTTTTAAAGAAGTGAGTCTCGATTTCGTGCTGGGGTACACCGCGCCGGAGTTCGAGGAGACAATCGGCGCGCTGGCGGCAGGCCGAATCAAACCGCAGGCGATGGTGACCGACGTGGTCGCGGTGGATCAGGTGCCCGAAATGTTCGAGGCGCTGCGCAAGCCCGGCGCCCGCGCAAAGGTGCTGGTCGAGTTCCCGCATTGAGTTGCGGAACAAAGTCCACTGACATCCCGGTTCAATCTGAGCTTTTGGCATTCAAAGACGGAACTGGTTTACAGCGAGACGGCAGGCGAACTCGCGCGCTCTCGCCATTCGTTCAGCGTGGCGGCAAGTTCCTCAGCCGACAGCCCGTAGTTGTCCGGCAGACCAGCTTCATAACCACTAACCCTCGACGCAACCTTTCGAGCAAATTCCTGTCCCCGATGCAGCTTGGAGAAGTTGAAGACTACGAGCTTACGTCCTCTGTCTGTGTCTACACGGAAAGCATCGACCTCATGCCAACCCAACGTGCGAGCTTGAAATAGCGAGCAGATCGTGAAACCCGTCGGATCGAGCTTGAGGTACGCACTCCCCGGTAAGAGGAGCACACCGAAAACAATCGCGTTGCTCCCGAAGACCAAAATTTCAATCCAGCCTATTAGACTGTTTTTCGGGACCTTAAGCGCTCCGCCAACAACAAACCCCGCGCAAACAATCAGGATTACGAGGTACTTTAGCCGATTCGGTCTGAGAGTCACTTCCATCCCTCACGACCTGAGTCATGCCTAGTGGCAGTGTTTGCAGCCGGTAACCGCAGACACTGCCCGGGGCTTTGCTACGCCGCCTTGCTCTTTGCCTTCGGCGGTACCGGCGGCGTCGGCATGCTCATCGTGCGCGTGATCTCTTCATCCGACATCTTGTAGATGCGATCGTCGCCGCGCGGGAATACCATCATTGGCTTGGACGGATTGGGCTTGGGCTGCGCCACCCTACCGCCTTGCGACACAAACCCCTGTGGGTGCTTGAAGTGCTCCAACTCTTCCGCCGAGATTCCCGCGAGCTCGACGACTTCGGGATCGATCCAAGCCTCCGCGTCGATCGCATTACCTTCCGAGGTCGAGAACTCGAGCATGACTCCTTCAGGAGCGGCAAGGTAGATCGACTTGCAGAAACCGTGGTCGAGCGGACCCATCACCCAATAGCCGTGAGAGCGCACGCGGTCGCGCATCGCGAGCAAGTCGGCCTCGGTGTCCACGTTGAGCGCGACGTGCTGCATCGTGCCCGGCGCCACGTTCGCCCCGGTCCATTGCGGATGCGACACGCCGATCTGCGGCTCGATCTCGCTAATCTGCGGATTTTGCACAAGCGCGATCGACGAGCTGTCGCCGAGCTTGAGGAAACCGTGGAAGGTGTTTTCCACTCCATGCATCCAGTACAGTGCCTCGAGTTCCATGCCGACGACCTCGGTGTAGAACTTGATTTGCGCCTTGATGTCCTTGGTGCAAATTGCCAGATGATGGATTCCGTTGGGCAGACCCATGGGTCACCTCCGCCGCGCGACGTTTCGCGTGATTATTTATACAACAATCGCCGACTGATCGTCAGCGTGAAAGAAACGATTTGATCGCGTTCAGCGCTCCGTGTCGGAACGACGATGAGATGTCACAGAAGTTGTCGACAATGGTGGCAAATTCGATTGTGCCGCGAATGCTGAGTTCGGTAGGGGTGGGTGAGCCCGTCTGCACGGGCACGATATACGATGGACAAGCTCGCCCAATACGATGGACAAGCTCGCCCAAATCGGCCATCTTCTGTTGACAGCGCTGATCAAAGCGCGCGAATTAAATACGGCTGCCCTGGAGCCGGATTTGAGGCAGCGCGTCGAGGAACTCGTGAAGAAGACCAAGGGCCTTACGGAGAAAATCGACGCTGTAGCGGAAGCCACGGCCAAAAACGGAAAGCTGGACAGGGCAACTGTCGATGCCGCTCTGGACCGTATCTTGGCAGCCATGAAGAGTGTCAACGACGAACTCGATGAACTGCTCGCAAAGGCGCGCGGCTAGAAACACTTTTGCTACGCTCTTGTCAAAGGCTGGGCCGGCAATTGGTTCGGCCTTTTTGTTTTATTCAGGGGAAAAGTTTAGTCAGGACCCTGGCAAAACGACTTGATCGCGGTCAATGCCTCGGGCTCGAGCAGTGACGGCGCATGCCCGACGCCCGGCACCTCGACGAGTCGCGTGCTGGGCAGCACCTTGCACATCCGTTCCGCCGTTGCCCGCGCCAGGATGTCGCTATCGCCGCCGCGCACGATCAGAACCGGCGCCGTAATCCGCGCATAGGGCACCCACAGGTCAATCGGGCGCGCCGCCGCGTCGGTCCGGCGCAGGTTGCGGATAGCGGGGTCCATCTTCCACGCGAGCCGGCCATTCGCGGCAGGCTTGACCGCCCATTTGACGAACTCGCGCAAGTTTGCTTCGGGATTTTCCCTGAGGGCGGGATAATTTTCACGATAGTACGCGGTGACCTCGCCGAGGTCGGCGAAATCGGCTGGCGCCGTCGTCATGTAATCGGTGATGCGATTCAGCCCCGACGCGGCGATCTCAGGCCCGATATCATTCAGTACCAGCCGCTCGACGCGTTCCGGATACCCTCCTGCATACATCATCGAGATGATCCCGCCCATCGACGTGCCGATGAGCGTCACGCGATCGATATGCAACGCTTCGAGCGCCGCGGCGAGGTCGCTGACATAGGCCGTATGGAGGTAGTCGCCCGGTGGTCCCCACTCGCTGTCGCCGCGTCCGCGTACGTCCAGCGACATCACGTGATAAGCGTCCATCAGTTGGGACGCCAGCCCGTCGAAGGCATGCGCGGTTCCGCTCAAACCATGAATACAGAAAAGCGGCGGCTTCGCGGGATTGCCGAAGTCCAGGTAATGAAGCCGCAGTCCGTTTGCCGTCACGAACTTGCTGACTGCCATTGGTCGCACTCCTCGAACCTAGGCCGTTTGATACTTGACGCTCCGCAACTATTGCAGGCGGGGCGCCGCGACTTACCGGGAAGCTATTCGATCACTGGCGGCCGTGCCAGCGCCAGCAACTTGTCCACCGCGATTATCAACCGCCGCCCGTCGCGAATGAGCATGCGCTCGCGTTCGAACTCGTTCAATTGCTCGGTGGTTCGCTGGCGCGAGGCGCCAACCAGTTCGGCAAGATCCGCATGAGTGAGCTTGAGCGTGAGTAATTTGCCGCGCGCGTCGTCGACCCCGAACTTCGCTCCCAACTCGAGCAGTGCTCCGGCAAGTTTCTCGCGTACGCTCAATCCGATGAAATTCGTGTAGCGCTGCAGCATTCCCCACCAGCGTCCGACCGTGACGTCGAGCGTTTGGCTCAAGCGCTCCAGCGGAACGCCGAGCACGATATCGACAAACGTCGCCGGGTCGCCGACGCCGACCGTGCAATCGCTGAAGGCGTCGCATCGAAATGGCCGTGTCGCCCCCGGCAACAGCGACGAGACACCGAAGATCTCGCCGGGGCCGACCAGGCCGACCAGCACGCGCTCGTCGCGTTGGAGAAACGAGAGTTTCGCTACTCCCGAAAGCAGCACGTAAACATGTGCGGACGCCTCGCCTTCGTAAAAAATAGTCTCGCGGCGTTTTACCCTGAGCGGCTTCAGGTCCTGCGCGAACCGGCGCAATTGATCGTCCGAGAGCCATGACAACGTTCTCAGGTGCCGCAGCGCCTTATCGTCGATAACCGTTCGGACCATCGCATAAGTCTGCTAGCACAGCCGCCCGTGATGTCGCCAAGGCGACAAGTTAGGGCGAATGGGCTGCCTGATGCGCGGCTTTTGTCCGGCGGGCGACAAACTCAAGCGTGGCTAACGTTGATAGACAGACAACACCAGCTACACTTCTAGTTAACAAAACTGAACTAACCAGCCCGGTATGATTGGGGACAGGAGGAAGCCCGGTGGACAAGCGGAAGCCCCGAGAGGTGAGGACATGAAGAAGGAGCTAACTATGCTGGTAGACTTTGCGTCTAAATTTATCGAAGCAGGATGGGTCGAGATGCCGGGAGCCCTGATGAAGCGGTTGACCGCGGCTGGCGCCGAAGAGGAGGCGTATGAAGCGGGGTGGAAGGCGTACGACGCGTGGGTCCGATTGGCCAATGAGGCAGTAAACAGGCTTTACGCGGATCGGACGTTCGGCGAGACGATGGCACGAGCGTTCGAGACAAATCTCGGCCTTGGCCGTGTCACAGAGACGTTTGCCTCCGTATTCTTCGGGAACCTGTGGCCCGCAATTGGACTCCCAACAGCGACAGAGGTTCACGCCGTGCGAGACGAGTTGACCGCTTTACGCGAGGAACTGCTCGCGAAGGAGAAGATTGAGCCAGTCGAGCGCGATAGGGCGAGCCGCATAGCGTCACGGACCGCGTCGCCTCGGCCGACCGGCAACGGGTTCAGGCCGGAAGTGATTCGCAGCGCCAGGGAGGAGAAAGAGAGTGTCGCTGTTTAATGAAATCGCCAACTATTGGGTGGAAGGCACGCTGCGGACGTTCGGAGCCATTTCGCGGGGTTTCGGATCGCCAGCCTCCGACCCGCCGCCGGTCACTCCCTATGAGGTCATTTACGAAAGCGGCAAGGTAAGCCTGCGTCATTATCAGCCGGCCCAGCGCATACATCGAACACCAGTGATTTTGGTTTACGCGCTTATCAAGCGGCCTTACATCCTGGACCTTTTGCCCGGCAAGAGCGTGGTGGAAAATCTGCTCGACCAGGGCTTCGAAGTATATTTGATTGATTGGATCCCGCCCGGGGCCAACGACACGTGGCGCGGTTTTGACGCCTATGTGAACGGTGACCTTGCCGATGCCGTGCGCGCGGTGCAAATCAAGGAAGATACGGAGCAGGTTAGTGTGCTCGGCTATTGCTTCGGCGCGTTGCTAAGCCTCGTCTACACGGCGCTCCATCAGCGAAATGTGAAGAATCTCGTCACGCTGACCTTGCCGCTCGACATGGGCGTGCGCGAGTTACCCGTCTATAACCTGGTCGATCAAATGAGCGACTCGGCGATCGAGTTGATTACGAAGATCTACGGCAATTGTCCGGCGTGGATGATCTACAGCGGCTTCACTGCGATGTCGCCGATGCATCACGCGTTCGACAAGTACGTTGGCCTTTATCGCAATGCCGAGCGCGACGGT
>WNFT01006693.1_pt1 | contig 10159 bp, 12 predicted proteins | sample 5400191 | NCBI WGS metagenome assembly WNFT01 (sample SAMN13153359, study PRJNA577476) | soil metagenome | isolation source: 80 cm saprolite under Madrone tree | place: USA:California | collected 2016-06-14 | reverse complement strand
CGCTCCACTCGCATCGCCAGCGCCGCCGCCTCCTCGGGTCCACAGCGCGGCTTCAGCGCTCGGGCCAGGGCGACGCCCAGCGCCGCCGAGCTGCCGAGGCCGCTCCCCAGGGGAATGTCGCTCCGCACGCGGGCGTGGAACGCTCCCTCGAACCCGGCATCCCGGGCCATCGCCACGGCCGCTTCGAGCAGCGGGAACGGCGTCTGCAAGCCGCCGGGCAGCTCGATCCGGGACTCGGCGGCGGGCTCCAGGTCCACCGTGACGTAGAGCGGAATCGACGCGGCCAGGGCCGGATGCCCGTAGACGACGCTGTGCTCGCCGAGGAGGAGCACCTTGCCGGGCGCACGCCCTTGCGTCATCCGCCGAGGCTCCCGATCCAGGTGCGGAGCGGCTCCAGGATCACCGGCCGCGTCGCGCGCAGCGACGCCACGTCCCGCGCTCCGCAGAGCAGCAGCGACGCCCGCAGCGCGGCGACGATCCCACCCAGCGCGCTCCGGGCGCCTTCGATGCCCCGCTGCTGGTGCGCGCGGACCATCGGCAGCGCGAATCCCGCCACGTCGGCTCCCAGCGCCAGCGCCCGCGCCGCGTCGAGGCCCGAGCGCAGGCCGCCCGACGCGATCACGCAGACTTGTGGTGCGGCCGAGCGCGCTCCCGCGATGCAGGCGGCGGTGGGGATTCCCCAGTCGCTGAGCAGCTCTCCCAGGGCGCGCGCCGGCCCGTCCTGCGCCCGGAGCTGCTCGACCCGCGGCCAGCTCGTTCCACCCGTGCCGCTGACGTCCACGGCCGCGACGCCGCGTCCGGCCAGCTCGCGCACGACCGCCGGGCCGACGCCGCAGCCGGTCTCCTTGACCAGCACCCGATCCCGGCCCACCTCGGCCACCAGGGCGGCGATGGCATCGAGGCAGCCGCGAAAGTCGCGATCGCCGTCCGCCTGCACCAGCTCCTGGGCCGCGTTGAGGTGGATGGCGATTCCGTCCGCGCCCAGCATGTCGATCAACCGCCGCGCCGCGCCGGTTCCGCGCTGCACGAGCTGCTGCGCCCCCAGGTTCGCCAGCAGCAGCGGGGGCCGGGCGGGCTTCACCGCGAAGGTGGAGAGCAACTCGGGCTGATCGAGCAGGATCCGCATCGACCCCACCCCGAAGGCGACACCCATCTCCTCGGCCAGCAGGGCCAGATCGCGATTGATGCGCCCGGCCCGCTCCGTGCCGCCCGTCATGCCGACCACCATCAGCGGCGCGCGCAGCGGCTTGCCGCAGAGCTCGGCCGACAGGTCGATCTGATCGAGCGCGAGCTCCGGGGTCGCGCGGTGCACCAGGCGGACGCAGGAGAGCAGGGTATCCGTCCCCTCCGGCTCCACCTCGCGGCGCTGCACCAGGTCGAGGTGCTCCGACTTGCGCTGCTCCAGGTCGTCGTGCATCGCGGGGGGTGTATCAAAACGGACGGGGTCGCGCATACTTCCGGAAGGCGCGCGGGTCCGGACAGGGAGCCGCCCGATGATTGACGCCCAGGCGGAGCCGCGTTACGCCCCCGCCCGTGAAGATCGCGCTGGCCCAGATCGACACCACCATCGGGGCGTTCGAGGCGAACGCCGCGCGCATGGTGGATCGGGCGAGGCAAGCCGCGGAAAGCGGCGCGCAGCTGGTGCTCTTTCCCGAGCTGGCGCTCTGCGGGTACCCGCCCAAGGACTTCCTCGAGCTGGGCGAGTTCGTGGACCGCTGCCGGGCCGCGCTGGAGGAGCTCTCCACCAACGCCGTGTTCGACCGGATCGCCGCGCTGGTGGGGTTCCCCGAGCGCCATCGGGGCCCCGGCGCCGGTCTGTACAACGCGGTGGCGCTGCTGCGCGGCGGGCAGGTGGCTGCGATCGTCCGCAAGTGCCTGCTGCCCACTTACGACGTCTTCGACGAAGCCCGGTATTTCGACCCCTCGCCGGAGTCCGGGCCCCTGGTCGAGGTCGGCGGCGTGCGCCTCGGGGTCTCCATCTGCGAGGACCTCTGGAACGACAAGCAGTTCTGGAAGCAGCCGCGCTACCTGCGCGATCCGATCGAGGAGCTCGCCGCCAAGGGCGCGGAGGTCATCGTCAACGTCTCCGCCTCGCCGTACGCCCTGGGCAAGCCCGAGATCCGCCGCCGGATGGTGGGCGCCGCCGCGCGCCGGCACGGCCTGCCCGTCGCGATGTGCAATCTGGTCGGCGGCAACGACTCGCTGATCTTCGACGGGCGCTCGCTGCTGGTCCGCGCCAGCGGCGAGGTGCAGCGGGAGGCGGCCGCGTTCCGCGAGGACGTCCTGATCGAGGAGATCTCCGCACCGCAAAGGGCACCCGTCAATCCGCAGGCGCGGACTTCCGGCGCCTCGGTCATCTCCGACGAGACGGCGGACACCACCGCCGGGGCGCTCGCCGTCATCGCCGCCCACGAGACCGACCTCTCGGACGCGAACTGCCGCGACCTCGCCGATGCGCTGACGCTGGGCATCCGCGACTACATGCTGAAGACGGGCTTCAAGAGCGCCGTCCTGGGGATCTCCGGCGGGATCGACTCCGCCCTCACCGCGGTGCTGGCGGCGCGCGCGCTGGGGCCGCAGAACGTCACCACCATCGCCATGCCTTCCCGGTACACGGCCTCGATGAGCAACCAGGACGCCGAGCTCCTGGCGAAGAGGCTCGGCGTGCATTTCCACACCATCGCCATCGAGCCCATCTTCCAGGCGTTCTTGAGCGCGCTCCAGCCGCTGTTCGCGGGCCGCGCGCCGGACGTGACCGAGGAGAACCTGCAGGCGCGCATCCGCGGAACCTTGCTGATGGCGTTCTCGAACAAGACCGGGGCGCTGTTGCTCACCACCGGAAACAAGAGCGAGCTGGCCACCGGCTTCTCCACCTTGTACGGCGACATGGCCGGCGGACTGGCGGCCATCGGCGACCTGTCCAAGACGGCGGTCTACGCGCTGGCGCGCTGGTTCAACCGCCAGAGCGCGACCGACCTGATCCCCGCGCGCATCCTCAGCCGCCCTCCGACCGCGGAGCTGCGCGAGGACCAGCTCGACGAAGACTCCTTGCCGCCCTACGCCGATCTCGACCGCGTGCTCCGCGCGCACGTGGAGGAGCACCTCGGAGCGCGCCGGCTGATCGAGCGAGGCTTCGCCGAAGAGCTGGTCCGGCGCGTCCTCAAGCTCGTCGTCCAGAGCGAGTACAAGCGGCGCCAGGCAGCCCCCGTGCTCCGGGTGACGGCGCGGGCTTTCGGCGAGGGATGGCGCTTCCCGATCGCCCACGGGTACCACCACTGACCGCTCCGCAGCCCACCTGGCGAGCAAGCCGCCGGGCGATTCCATGCTGGTCTGCGCGTTGGCGAGCCTAGGACCTGTGGCTGATTTACAATCCGGGTGGTCTTGAATGGGCCTGGCTGTACGGCGTCGAACGTTTCGAGGAGATTGCAAAATGCGTCGCCTCCCACTCCTGGTCCTCCCCGCCCTGGCTGTGGTCGCTACGGGCTGCATTTACGAGCGGGACGTGGTCCGGGACGACCGGCGTGTCGAATCCCCGCCCCCACCGGCTGACGCTCCGGCCTACACCTACGACTCCGGCTACGATGGCTACCAGGCGGACGCTCCCCCGCCCCCTCCTGGGTCCGAGATCACGAGCGAAGCGGTCTTCTACGAACGGCTCTCCCCCTACGGAGACTGGACGTTCGTGGCGCCGTACGGACGGGTCTGGGTTCCCTCCGTGGGCTACGGGTGGCGCCCGTACTACTACGGCCAGTGGGTCCTCACCGACTGGGGCTGGACCTTCGTCTCCGACGATCCCTGGGGCTGGGCGGCGTATCACTATGGCCGCTGGAACTGGGGTGTGGGCGTCGGCTGGTACTGGATCCCCGGAACGGTCTGGGGCCCAGCCTGGGTGAACTGGCGTTACGGCGGCGGGTTCGTGACCTGGTGCCCGCTCGGACCGCCGGGAGTGTTCTTCGCCTATCGCCATCCGGGGTGGGTCGCCGTTCCGGAGCGTCACTTCACGCGCCCGATCACTTCGGTGGCGGTGCCGGTGCGGCGGACGGTCGGACTGGTCGCGCAGGCGCGTCCTTTGACCGGAGCGCAAGCGACGGTGGCTCGCGGCGGCAGCTTCGGGCCACCCGTCGCGGCGGTCGCGCGGGCCACGGGTCAGCCGATCCGTCCCGTGGCGGTCGCGCAAGCCGTGCGAGCGCGCCCCACGACTGTCCGCGCCAGCTCGCCTGCAGCCACCGGCATGCGCTCACCGCAACCTCGTATCCGCGCGGGAAGCACGCGCGAGAGCGGGCGTCCTATTCCGACCGGCCGCCCCAGCGGCGGGCCCCGGATGGAAAGCGGCGGATCTCGCGGTTCCGGAGGCAGCGCGCCTCGCGCCAGTCCGCCGTCCGGGGGCGGCGGCGGCCCCAGGGCGAGCGCTCCGTCAGGTGGCGGAGGGCACTCGCACGCACGCTGAAGTAGCCTGTCGGAGTGAACCATCGCGCCTTCCTGCTGGCACATGCCGTGCTGGGATTCGCAGCGGTCTTCGCCGGAACGCATCAGGCGGCTCACGCAGTCGTCTCCGCGCTTGGACGCCCTCAGAGACGCGCCCTGCGGCGCTTCGCCTTCCTGGCTCCGGCGGCGGTCGTAGCGCAAGCCGTCTGCGGGCTGGCGATCTACCCGGCCTACCGCATGCGGGTCCGCGCCAATCTGGATCTCCACGCCCCGGTCGTCGCTCGGCTCTTCGAATTGAAGGAGCACTTCGCGGCGCTCGCGCTCGCCCTGGTCATCGCGGCTTCCGCGGCGGGCGGCTTCGACCAGCGGCCGGAAGCGCGCTGGCCCATCGCCGCCCTCTCCTGCTTCGGGGCCGCCCTCCTCTGGACGGCGGCCATCATCGGCCTCTACGTCACCGCGCGGCATCCGCTGTGACGCGCGCGGCGCTCGCCGGCGTGTCCGCCTTTGCGTTCGCGTATGTCCTGGCGGAGCCGCTGCGCCTCCCCGTGCTGCTGTACGATCCCTGGGCGGGCGCGGTGACCGTGTCGCGCGCGACGACCAGCCAATCCATGCGGTATTTCGGCGATCTGCTGCTCGCGACCCTCGCCGGGTTTGCGGCCGCAAGCCTCGTCCGCCGCCTCCCGCCGCGAATGCCGATGGCGCTCGCGGCCACCGCCTCGCTGTCCCTGGTCGCGTCGGGTGTCCTCTACTATTTGTGGCGACTTCTGGCCGCGTGCTGAGGAGTGCAGCCGTCCGGGGAGCGTGCTAGACGATGCGCCGTGTCGGTCTATCTCAGCGTCGCGCCGCCGGACGGCTTCACCAGATGGGGCGACGCGGAGTGGGCGCATTGGCTCCGGGACCATCCCTGGGAATCCGCCACCCGCCTCTGCTCGCGCGGCGATTGGTCCGTCTTCCTCTACCAGCTCCGCAAGCACTGCCCGCGGGCGGGAAAGGCCATCGAGCCGCTCTTCGAGATGCTGGTCAACGAGCGGCCCCTCGCCTCGCAGCAGACGCGCGACCTGAGCGCCGTGCTCGACGTCGCGCGCGGCGAGCTCGACGCGCAGCCGGCGGAGACCGCCAGGCAAACCGATCAGCCGTTCGCGAGCGCGGAAGACCTGGAGACGCTGATCGCCGGCGCGCGCGCCCGGGTGGGCCACGAGCCCAGCCTGGGCGACGTCTGGTCGGAGCTGATCACCCAGATGACGCGCGTGCTCGACGGCGCGGTCGCGCAGAAGCGCGGCGTCTACTTCGGGAACGCCTGATGGCCATCGACGTGCAGCGGGTGCTGGTGGCCGGCGCGGGGACCATGGGCACCGGCATCGCCCAGGTGGCGGCGCGGGCGGGATATCGCACCGAGATCTTCGACGTGGCGAGCGGTGCGGCGCAGCGGGCTTTGGAGCGGGTCTCGGACTCGCTCTCGCGCGCCCTGGAAAAGGGCCGCTGCACGGCCGCGGAACGGGAGGAAGCCTTGCAGCGCCTGGGCGTGGCCGCGGACCTGGACGCCGCGGCGGCCCTGGCCGACCTGATCGTGGAGGCGGCACCGGAAGATCTGGAGCTGAAGAAGCAGCTCTTCGCGCGGCTGTCGAAGGCGGCGCGCCCCGAAGCCATCCTGGCCACCAACACCTCCTCGCTGCCCATCACCGCCATCGCCGCGGCCGCGAAGGGCCCCGAGCGCGTGGTCGGCCTGCACTTCTTCAATCCGGTGCCGGCGATGAAGCTCCTGGAGATCATCCAGGGCGAACGGACGCATCCCATGGTGGTCACGGCCGCTCGTGCCTTCGGCGCCCGGCTGGGAAAGGAAGTGGTGGTGATCCGCGACGCGCCAGGCTTCGCCACCAGCCGCCTGGGCATCGCGCTGGCCATGGAAGCCATCCGCATGGTCGAGGAAGGCGTCGCTTCCGCCGAGGAGATCGACCGCGCCATCGAGCTCGGCTACGGGCACCCGATGGGGCCGCTCAAGCTCACCGACCAGGTGGGGCTGGACGTCCGCCTCGCCATCGCCGAGCACCTCACGGCCGAGCTGGGCGAGCGGTTCCGTCCTCCGCAGCTCCTGCGCCGGCTGGTCCGGGCCGGCAAGCTGGGGAAGAAGTCCGGCGAAGGCTTCTACAAGTACTGAGCGGCCCTGAACCTCGTGCGCGGCAAGAGATCGCGTACCCATTCGGGGACGAGGGAGTCCAAGCGCGCATCGATCGCTTGACGGTTCCGCTGGTACTTCACCGTGAGGGCGATGAGCGAGAGTCCCAAGCCCGTCAGCGCCAGCGGGAACAGCAGGGAGTCCTTGAACAGCGTCCAGGAGAGACGGACCAGGTACGCGTTCACGCCCAGGGCTCCATAGACCAGGAAGATCCGGCGCCGCAGCAGCACGCTGAGGACGATGAAGCCGAGGTTCAGCAGGCAGTAGAGGAAGCGGCGCCACTCGCTGCCGCTGTCCATCGAGCTGAGCGCGCCCCAGAGCGCGGTCATCCCGAAGAGGTAGAGCCAGAAGGCGAAGTCCTCGCGCGTGCGGTGGTCGATCATGTACGCGATGAAGAGCATGGCGAGCCCGAAGGTGATCGAGACCCGCTGCCCGAGCGCCAGCTCCCAGTCATGGCGCCCCGAAAGGTACGCCGTCAGGTCCATCGACATGAACCAGAGCGCGACCGCGACCGGCGCCACCAGGAAGGAGAACCTCACCTTCCGCAGGACGACGAGCGCCGCCAGCACCGTGGCCGCCTCCATCCAGATCCAGCTGCTCCGGATGTACGGGAAGAAATCGCGGTAGTTGCCGGGATCCCGATCCGGCCAGAACCCCGTGCCCTTCTCCAGGCCCCAGACGGCGAGCGGGGTCATGCACACCGCCATGGTGTAGAGGAGCCCGCCCGGAATCTTCAGATCCGGGCTTCGCCAGAGCTTTCCCCCGTAGGCAGCGAAAGCGACGGCGTACGCCACGGCGATGACGAAGACGGACCAGGGTCCCAGCTGTTCGAACCCCAGCGTCATCAGCCAGCCCATGGCCGCGATCACCACCAGCGCCCCGAAGTAGTAGGCGACGTTCAAGCCGGTGAAGCGGGCCCTGGCCGGATGCCGCTCGCCCAGGAACCTCCACAACGCCGCGGCCTGGGCCGCGTCGACGATCTGGCGCGCGGCCGCCTCGTCCAGATCCGCCCGTTCGATCTGCATGCGAAACAGTGTCGCACGCTGGGGACTTTCGGCCAGAAGCCGCAGGTGTTACCCATACCTACATGCAGAACGTGGGCACGGTGGTCGCCTTGGGCGCCGCTCCCACCAGGGCCGCCGCAAGGCTCGACGCGGCGGAGTTGGTCAGCGACGTCCTTGCGCACAGCGAAGATCTCTTCTCCCGGCTGAAGCGGACCGATGCGGGATCGCTCCTGCTCCTGCTCGCCGACGCGGCCGACGACCCGGCGCTGGCCGCCGCGACCAAGGCCGCCGCCATCCTCCAACGGCGGGGCGGCGGTCAGGCGATCCTGGTCCTGCCGCCCGTTTCGGCCATTCCGGGACCGCAGGCGCGCGGACGATTGCAACGCGCGGCCGGGTTGACTGGCGCCTGCGTCCTCCAGCCGGTGGGCGCGGCGAGCTGGGACGACGCGGTGCGCTGTTTCCTCGAGCCGCTCGCCATCTTCGGCTTGGTGGGCGTCGACCGGCGCGAGATCCACGCCTTGGTCCGGCCGCGCGCCGGGCTCCTCCACCTCTGGGAAGACCGCTCGCTGGAGCGCTCGCTGCGGGAGGCGCGCGAGGTGCTGGTCAGCTGCCGGCTGCGCCCGAGCGCCACGCTGGCCGAGGTCGATGCCGCGGCGCAACGGGTCACGTCGGCGACGGACGCGCCGCTGGTCCTCGCGGGTCCGGAGGTCGAGACCGGCCCACGCGCCATCGCGGCCGTGCTGTTCTAGCCGCGGCCGCCGAAGGCGGCTTAGCGGCTACGCCTGAGGATGATCATTCCAGAGTCGGTGGCGAGATCTGTTCTAGATCCCTTCGAGCAGCTCGGGCAGCCGGCGCGCGAACTCGCCCTTGCTCATCACCTGATCGCACCCGGCGTCTCGCGCCGCCTGGATCACGTCCTCGCGGGTGTGATCGACGTAACCGATCACGGTCACGGCGCCCGCCTTCTTGATCTCGCGAATGGCGTTCACCGCGTCGAGCTGCGGGGAAGCCAGATCGATGAGCAGGACGTCGGGCTTCTCGCGCGCCACTTCGTCGACCACCTTCGTGCCGCGCTTCATCCAGGTGATGGGCCGCCCCTGCGCGGCCGCGTTCACTTTCGAGGAGAACATCAGGTCGTGGATCGCTGCCAGGATCTTCATGCGCATACCCCCGCGCCGGGCATCGAGCCGTAGGGCAGCCCGAGCACGCGCGCCGTCCGCCCGTCTTCCAGCGCCACCGTGGAGCCGGGAACGATGAGGTCCTTGTTCACGTAGCCGAGGAAGACACCATGGCTGCCGGCCTGGGTCGACGAGGTCACCCGGCCCTTTCCGCCGGAACCGAGCTTCGCCCCCGGCCGCGGAGCCTCGCCCTCGACCTCCAGCCGGACCAGGTTCCAGGCTACGCGGCCGCGGTACGTGGCCATCGCCACCACTTCCTGGCCCACGTAGCAGCCCTTGCTGAACGAGAGCAACGGGTCCAGCCCGGCCTCGATGGGCGTGGAGTCTTCGCCCACGTCGACTCCCCATTTCGGGACGCCGGCGGCGATTCGCCAGGCTTCCACCTGATCCGGATTGGGCCGGTCGCGCAGCGTCTCCAGGAGCGACTGCGCTTCCGCTTCGGGGAGGAGGAGCTCGAAGCCCAGCGGCTGCACGCTCCCCACGATGTGCTCCGGAACGGCGCGCGGCGGCGCGTCCGAAGGCCAGTAGCGGAGGCGCCGCAGACCCGGCGCTTCCTGCATCTCGCAGTCTTCCATGATCAGGAGCTTGTCCAGATGCGAACGCAGCGCATCCAGCCGGTCGGGATCGGCGGTGACGATCACTTCGTCGCGCCGCCGCCAGAGCAGGCCGAGCGCCACCAGCCTGCCCTTGCCGGCGAGGAACGCGCCGGCGACGGCTCCTCCGTACGGCGCGGCGGCGAGGTCGTTGCTCTGCATCCCCTGCAGCCACTTCTCCCGCTCGGGGCCGACCACCCGGAAGGCGGCCGCCGGTCCCAGGTCCTCCAGGCCCGCCGGGCGCTGCGGCATCGACGACGCGGCGCTCCCATGGCTGGGACTCTCATTAGTACGCACTGCGTCAGACAGCCGCGGAGCGCTCGGGACCGGCCGCCCCTGGGTGTCGACCTCCGCCTGGGGGGCCTTGTCGTCGTTGCTCTTGAACGTGACCTGCGGGCTCATGCTGTTAGACTCCTGCCGGTCCTTGGAGGTTGGAATGGCGGAAAAGGTGCTCATCGACGGGGACGCCGCCGCCAACGACGACCCGCCGGTCACACCCGAACGCACTGCGCGGCTCGCCGCCTACATCGACGACCCCTGCGACGAGGGTGGTTTCGACGCCTTCTGCCGCGATCGCCACGGCAACCTCTGCCGGTTCCATGAGCGGTTCTGCCACGCGCCGGATTATCCCTGCATCGACCGCTTGAGGCACTTCCTTGCGGTCAGCTTCCTCGAAGAGATCGCGCAGCGGCGGGCGCGCGACCGCAACAGCTCATAGCAGGTCGGCGAGCACGTCGTCAGCGAAAAGCGGCGCGACCCCTCCGCCGCCGACGATGTTCACCACCC
>WNFT01061804.1_pt1 | contig 10162 bp, 10 predicted proteins | sample 5400191 | NCBI WGS metagenome assembly WNFT01 (sample SAMN13153359, study PRJNA577476) | soil metagenome | isolation source: 80 cm saprolite under Madrone tree | place: USA:California | collected 2016-06-14 | reverse complement strand
TGGTCGCTCCGAGTTGGGTCGGAGGTGGTATCCACCGGTTCCGGGAGCCACGGCCCGATGTAGGTTTCATCACGACACGCGGGTCGTGCGATCGGTGAATGACGAGCGCGTCCGCGCCATGCAGGACCATGTTGTTGCCGTAGGTTGCGTAGAGCGCCATGAGCGCCTCACGACCATTCAATGTTTGGGCCAGCCCGGAAAAATATATCGAAACTCAAACACCGCATCGTCGGCGATGGTATCAAAATAGTGGTCGCCGTCGACGAGACCGGCCAAACCCTGCTGTGATATTTCGAAGAATGGGTCGAGCGCAGTGAAGGCTGCATACTTAGGATCGGTCACAAATTGACTCCTGTCGTGAGAGAGGTTCGTTGATTGGTTCGTTCAATAGCTGCCCTGGGAACTGAACGATCTCCGTTGTACATCAGGAGCGCGATTACTCACTCATGAAGCGAAGAGGACAAGCAATTCTTCTTCGATTGAACTTGTCATAATCATTTTGGGCTTGCACCCCTGATGCGCATTATCATCCCTAAGGGTGCACGGGCGTAAGGGCGTACGAGCATGAGGGCGTGCTAATAGCTCCAACAGGAAACCAAGGAGAACCGCAGTGAATCGAATTGCTTTGCGCACTACTATTGCCAGCCTTGCTTTGGCCAGCATGTTTGCTCCGGGTAAGCTTTCAGCTCAAGTGCCCGGGAATGGGCCCGATACCAAAGCCCCGGCGATACAGCAAACCGCGCGGCTCCCACATCCTGATAACGATTATTGGCGGAAGCACGATGCGCAATTGCTGGTTGACTTTCCGTGGCTGGCACGATTCCAACAGGCTGATTTGAAGCTGGGTCCTCCCGCGGCGGGCGAAAACCGCGTTGTCTTCATGGGCGACTCAATCACCGAAGCTTGGCGCTTCGATGGGCCGTCGCCAGGCTTCGCTGGAAAGCCCTACATTAACCGCGGGATCAGCGGTCAAACCACTCCGCAGATGGTGCTGCGCTTTCACCAAGACGTGATTGCGTTGCAGCCGAAGGTTGTCGTGATCCTCGCCGGGACCAACGACATCGCCGGAAACACCGGTCCGATGACGCTGGAACAGACCGAGGACAACCTTGCCGCAATGGCCGAAATGGCCACCGCTAACCACATTCGCATCGTGCTGTGTTCAATCTTGCCGGCCTTCGACTACCCTTGGCAGCCGGGCCTCGCGCCCGCACCGAAGATCGACGCTATCAATGCATGGATCAAAGGCTACGCCGAGAAGCATGGATATGTTTATGTCGACTATCACTCCGCGATGAAGGATGAGCGCGACGGCCTGGCGCCGAATCTTAGCAAGGACGGCGTCCATCCAACGCCTGCCGGTTACGCCATGATGGCTCCACTGGTCGAAGCGGGAATCGCAAAGACGCTCGCGCAGTAGCGGGCGCACTCTGCGCTGTATTTAGGTAATATCGGACTGCCGACCATGCCGCCACGATCGTCAGGCGACCAAATTGGGAGATTCCAAGGTCCGAGGAGCTGCTCTGTTCTGTTCGATTTTAGCGGAAGTTTTTCACCAGCATGATGCTGGAGTTCATCCATTCATGTTGAACGTAAAGAATTGATGTGCCGTCAGGAGATAGGGCCAATCCCAAAGACGGCCTGTCCGTGGCGGCGAGCAGAATCTTTTTGCCTGATGCAAAGTCAAAAAAATTGATGCTTGACTTGGCCCCGCTATACGAACAATTCCAGCGACAACTCCCAGTACTCGATTCGAAGAAATAGATCCCGTTCCGCGCGACGGCCCAGTTCCACCAACTTTCCCCGGCAGGCTGGTCCAAGATGCGGGTTTCCTCTCCGCCGTTCAAGGGGATCCTCCAGATCCCCGGAGTTTCATATTTCGAGTAGTAAAGGAAGCGGCCATCAGCTGATTCACCATTCTTGGTTACCTGGATAGGGGTCCCTCCGTCGGGTTGTATTTTCCATAGTTGGAACGGTCCGCCACCCCGGTCGGAGTAAAAGTAAATCCACTTTCCGTCTCGCGACCAATTGGGCCCACCGTTATCGGCTCCTGGTAAGGTGGGCAACAGCCGCGGCACGCCACTAGCTATCTCGAGAAGATAAATTTCGCTGTGCTCTTTGGGACGAAACTCGAAGGCGACATAACGGCCGTCCGGGGACCAACGGGCTGCGCCTGCTGTACCACGTAAGGAAGTCAACTGCCGACAATTGGATCCGTCGCTGTCACAAGCCCAAATCTCTGCATACCCCAAGCGATCCGACTCGAACACAACACTTTTCCCGTCTGGGGAAAAGTGTGGCCGCGAATTCTGACCTTTCTGCGATATGACGACCTCCGGCGGCCCTTGGAGATGTTTTTCATTCCTCAGGTTCAACCGCCAGATGCCCGCCTTGCGGTCCATCTGCTGGTATGCGAGCAGATTGCCCTTGGCTGAAATCGAGGGAAATGCCGCGAGCACGCCTACGCCGGCAACCGGACGTGGTGTTCCTCCGGAAGCCGATATCCGCCACAGACTCGTGAGACCTCCGCGTCGCGAAGAGAAAACGAGATCGCGGCCGTCCGGAGTGGAAGCCGGAGGCCCAAGTATCCAAGTGTTGTCGAAGGTCAACCGCTTAGGCGCGCCACCTGCGGCAGGCACAAGATAGAGGTCTTCCGCCACACCCGCAGCAATGCCTCGGACGAAAGCTACCGTCGAACCGTCCGGCGAGAAAGCCGGACCATAGTCGAGGTTCTGGCTTGGCGGTGAGGTGAGGGGTCGTATCGTGGAATCGGCGAGCGAAAGCAAGGCAATCCAAGCATGAGTCTTGTCCTCCTGTCCGCAAAGGCTAGAACTTTGCCATCCGGCGACCAATCTAGGCTCCGAGCGTTGATCCGCCATGGAGGCACTGTCGAGCTTCGATGCCCTTCCGGCGGCCACGAGAACACTCGGTGCTCGGTTCCGCCAAGAGCGGGGATCACATAAATGTCGACTCCCTCGTCAGACATACGGGAAAAAGCGATCCCCCGGCCATCGTGTGACCATGTTGGACAGCAGTCGCCAGAATTGTTCGTCAGGCGTAGCGACTTCTCGCCCCCGACCATCGTCGTGTAAAGCCCGGAATTTTTCTCGGCACGAAGGGCAAAGGCGACATGACTACCATCGGGCGAGAACGCTGGTTGAACCTCAAAGCCAGGTAAGCTGGCCAGTGGCAGCACGTCAATCGGCGGCAGCGAAACCCGACTACGATTTGGCAAAAACCGGGAGATTGCGATTCCTGAGACCAGGGCAAACAGCGCAGCCGCGACCCCTATCAAAGTCCATGACGCCTTAGGTTTCTCAAAGCGCCATCGAGAAACGCCCGCTGTAGGCACCTGTGAGCTTGGCTGGTCGACTGGGCCAATGAAGCGATAGCCGCGGCGTTGACGCAGTTCTTCCCGAGTGACCAAATCGCCCGGGCGGGACAGCAGGATGGCACAGACCTGAAATGGCTGTCCCTGCAATGGCACCCTCTCCCCGTTCTTGTGCAGTTCCCCGGTCTGCAAGTCCGCTTCAAAGATCCCGAACCGAACAGCGCGGGCATGATGGTTAGCGTCGTCCATGTGGAAAACCAGCTTGTGAGTGCGGACTCTAGCACTGTTGCTCAGCTGTTCCAATGGGCTTCGCAGGCGAGCCATTTACACCGGTTGTTGCCAATCTACCTGCCTGCAGAAGAAATGAATGAGCAATCTATGTAGCGTCAATTGAGGTATCTATCGGCGTAATGCACGGTTGGCGTCACCGCGAGCCCAGAGGTGAACGCCATGAAACGCTTGTTTTTCTCCAGTTGTTTGCTGGCAGTCGTTACACTGTCGCTCGCGGACCTCAGTCGGTCCCAAACGTCCACGGTTCCGGCCAATCCCGCGTTACCGGAAGAGCAATCACTCGCTCGTGTCCCTATTAAGGTCCCTATTCGCCTGTACTGGGGCTACGTAGTCATCGTTGAGGGATCAATTGGTAACCTTCACAAGCTAAACTTCCAAGTGGACACAGGTGTCTACCCAAGCGTCTTAGACCAGAAAATCGCGCAGAAACTTGGCTTACAGAAAAAAGCCGGTAGAGTGAACCTATCGAAAAGAAGTGTGGAGACGCAGCTCGTAGTCTTGCCTTCCTTGCTTCTTGGCCCAGTTCATGCCGAATCCCTGCCTGTTCTGGCCCAAGACCTCTCATTCTTTCAGAAGGTCCTCGGCCACAAGGTGGACGGGATTGTGGGTCTGGATGTCCTCAGGAAAGCCAGCTTTACCATCAACTATAGAACCAAGGAAATGCTTTTTGGTCCGATGGACAGCCTGACCTTCTCCGCCCCGTTCGACACCAATATCCCAATCGTGACCATTCGAATGCGATTCCAAAATCGCCAGCTGCGCCTGGTGGTCGATACGGGCGGTCCAGATCTGATGCTGTTCCAAACCCGAGTTCCCGAGACCGCCGGCTTGCAGGTGCTCGGGTCAGAAGACGTAGCCGACGTGAGTGGAACATTTCAGCGCAGAAAGGTGCGGTTTCCCGAGGTCTATTTGGGCAAAGAGGCGATCGGTGCGCTGGTCGCGTTTGTGGTGGATGACCGGAAAGATGAGGGGGACGATTTTGATGGCGTTTTGGGGGTTAGAGGGCCTCAGTTCTGGAAGATCGCATTTGACTTTGAACACCGCAGGTTTGGCTGGGAACGGTAGCCCAGCAATGTCGAGGCGGGAATCGCAAAGACGCTCGCGCACAGGGGCCGCACTCTGCGCTCAGTAATGTAATGTTCGGATTGCCGACCACCTGGAAGGCGACGACTAGTCAATACACGATTCGCTACAGAGATGCGGCACGTGACTGAAACGAGCATGTCAGATGCCGGCGTACCAGGCATAGCCTGCTTCTGGAGCTGCGGAGCCCAGACCCTTGCCGAACCCTTTCAGACTGTCGGTGACTGTCATGTGGGTGATGAATTTCACGCTCTTGTACCCAAGTTGGCGGGGCAGACGCAAGCGAAGCGGCCCGCCGTTACCCACAGGAAGTTCGTCGCCATTCAATCCATAAGCAATAAAAGTCTGCGGATGCAATGCATCGGCCATATCGATGCTTTCCCACCAGTCGGGATCAATCGAGAAGTAGACAACGTATCTGGCTTGCGGTTGGATCCCCACGAGTTCCAGGACGTGGGAGAGCGGCACGCCGGTCCACTCCGCTATATACGACCAGCCCTCTTCACACGCCAGTTGAGTGATCTGGCTGCGCGAAGGGTAGCTCTTGAGTTGGGCAAGTGAAAACCTGCCGGGCCGCGCGACCATGCCGTCGACCGAGAGCCGCCAGTCCGCGAATCCGCCAGCCTGAAGGCGCTTGAACGCTTCTCTGAGAGGTGGCATTTCGTTCGGTACCGGACGCTTCGAAATCTGGCTCCGAGAAAACTCACGGGCTAATGAGTGCCTGGTCAGCAGCCGCTGCGAAGCGTAGGTCAGCGTTTCGCCGAGGCCGTAGATTCCGCCGTGATCGGGCGGGACCAATCCATATCTTTGCGCAATGCGCGCGGCTACGCCCAGGCTCGTTACGCCCGCTGCGGCCGCAAGTCCGCTTGTGATCAGTTTACGGCGCGAGAGGTCTCTCATGTGGGCTCCTTATCTGTACCGGCGGGGCCCGTGATCATCGCTCGCATGCGGCTCCTGAATCCTGCAAACCAAACCATCACGATGTGGACCAGCAGGAACAAGACGAGAAACAGGGAAACGAAGAAGTGAATTGTACGCGCGGATTGCTGCCCGCCCAACAAAGTGACGGTCGCGGGAAACGCGGAAACAAAGGCGAGCGACATCGCGAGGCCCGTCCAGATGACTAAGGGGAACAGCACGAAAATAACGAAAAGGTAGGCAAGCCGCTGCAGCACGTTATACGACCAGGCTTCTGCCTCGCTCGGCCACTTAAAGCGCAAATGGTCCGCAATTGCGGTGGAGAGCACCCGCCACGAAAGATCGGCCTTTCCTGGGAGCAGGTTTTTCCGCAAATGACCTGTAAAGAAGCCGGAGATTAAATACAGTAAGCCGGTTAATACGAGAACCCAGGCAGCTTGAAAATGGAGCGCCCGGCTCCAGCCGTTCTGGTCCGGCAGCACGTACCCATAACCGGTTGGCACAAGTGTCCGCGAGGAAGGGATCGGTAGTTTGAACAAAGGTTGAGTCAATACATTGCCGGTTTCGCCCCAATAGAAGCGCGGGTGAGAGATCACAACTTCAATTCCGCTGACAAGCAGGGCAATAAAGCAGAACGTGGTGATCCAGTGCGTGACTCGGACGAAAGCAGAGTGCCGCCGCGAAGCAACCGTCGTAGCCGGGGTGGCCGAAGCAGCACTTGGGATGGAAGCGGAATCGCCCATCGGCGCATGTTATCACGGGCCGCGCAGATTGCGCACGCTGGGCGGAATGCAGAGTGGAGCGTCGGTCGCTCGGTGACCTGATGTAAATGTCGGTCACAGGAGGTGTTCCTGTGCCCCAAGTTCGCAAAATGATGCTGAAGGAACTCCAGGCGATCATTAGATTGCGCCGGTCGTCATCGACGGTAGCACCGGTCAGATAAACTGAGACAAGCACTGGTGGCCAGAACGCAGAGGTGGCCGTTTTTTCGCGATTTGAGTCGCGCGCAACCTCGAGTTCAGTGCGATACAGCTAGTGGGCGCACCCGCGCAACGAGCTCCTCCAGAAATTGATCGGAGTGCATGAACACGACAAAGTGCCCGCCATCAATTGGCACAAACTCTTTGAGCGGAGCTTTGATTGCGCTGAGATACTGTTTTGCGAGCGCAGTAGGACTAGTAAAGTCCTCGGTTCCCTGAAAGAAAAACATGGGCACTCGAAACTCAAGGCCAAGATCCTTCGACGTAACGGAACTTGTCTGTAGAACGAGACGTTCGCTGCTCAGATTCTGCCCGTCGCGAGAATCGTACAGATCCTGCACGGAACTACCGGGAGCGACCAGAGTATGTCCAAGGGTCCCGAAGAGGAATCGATCCGCGCCCTCGAAGCGATTCGACCACTTACGCTGCACTTGGTAGCCCTCACCATTCGCGTAAGGTGGTGGACCAATGCGGCGCAGTTCGTTAACAGCCTGCTCATTTCCCGTAGCCTGCGCTTTCTCCAGCAGCGCGGCGTAAGCCACAGAATAGTTCTTTGTTGCATCGGCGACCTGGCCGGTGCCCACGTAGGCGTAGAAAAGGTCCGGGCTCGTCCGCACCATTCGCAGGGCGAGGATCGAGCCATAGGAGTGGGCGACGAGAACAATCCTGTCTTTGCCGAGATGCTTGCGCAGAAATTCGGCCAGTTCGATCCCATCTTGCGCCATGCGATCAACGGTCATGGTGGACGCGACCGAGGGACCGGTTTTTCGGAACGTTTTGCCAGCGCCTCGTTGGTCCCATTGAACTACGGTGAAGCGCTTTTCCCACGGGGCGAAATAAGCAAAAGACCAGAGACTTGTGACGTCGCCTGGACCGCCGTGAAGAAATAGCAGCACAGGATTCTGTCGGTCTTCGCCGCGGATGGTAATCCATTGATCGATGCCTCCGAGCGGAACGTACATTGCCTCGTCCACACCTTTTGTGGAGTCAATCGCATACTGCCTCGCGTTGCGGTTCCGCAGGAAGGACAGTAAGTCTTCCAACTTGCGATATTCGGAGTCAATGTCTGGGTAGGCGGCAGGCGGCTGCTGGCCCTGGGCGACCTGCCCAAGGATTCCAGAACACAGACAGAACACCGAAACGTAAAGAACAAAGATGCATCGGATCATGCGTGATTGCTCCGGGACGTCAGAGATTCTGATACCGCACAATAGTACGCAACGGCGGGAAGGCGAGTGACGGACAAAACGGACTTTCGGGCAGCCGCCCCTCGGGAAGTTGGGCGACTTGTGCTCTGCCCTACGTCGCCGGGAGCGATCAATTGTGAATATAGCGTCAACTTGCTGATGCGCAGCGAGCCCAGCACCAATCGTCCGCGGCGACACTCAGACTGGTTTTGCTTCTACCAGCTTGATCATTGTCGTTGTTGGCGTGATGGACTTGAGTAGCTTGCCGTTGGCGGGAATCACTTTGTGGCAGTGGCCGAGGATCTGGATGCACAGTTCGTCGGTCCAATCGTGAATGATGTGGCGGAAGAGGTAGGCGTCGGCTGCGGCGGGGATGCTTTCGAAAAAGCTGCCTTCGATGACGCAGCAGCGCTCGGCCAAACCTGCGGCATTCAACTTCTCCTTGGCCCGCCCAATCACGTGGCCCAGGTCGAACAAGATTCCCTTCATGTGGGGATAACGCGCGAGCACGGCGGAGAGGAGCGAGCCGTTCCCACCGCCAATATCGGCCAAAACATTTATGCTGGTGAAATCGTAGGCGTCCAGCATGGCGGCGGTTTCATAACAATTCAACGAGGTCATGCCGGCGTCGAAGATGGGACCCATTTCCGGGCGCGCCTGAATGTAGTCGAAAACGGGTGCGCCGAAAACTTTGTTGAAACCCGGCTCGCCAGTTTGAATCGAGTGATGCAAGCCATCCCATGCGGCAAATAGGTGATGGAACATTTGCGCGCCCGCGCGGTAGGAGCCGGGGGCATCGCTGCGCAAAACCGCCGAAAGCGGAGTGTGGTCGAAGTGGCGATTTCCCGTTTCCCGAAAAATGCCGTGGCTGGCCAGAAAGCGGAGAACTCGATATAGCGAGGGCTCGTGCGTTTTGCTGGAGCGGGCGAGATATTCGACTGGCTGCGGCCGGCCGGTTTGCACGAAATCGGCAACGCCGAGCTCGGCCATGGAGCTGACCGCGCGGCTGAGCGCGGCGCTGATCAGAAGGCTGCTGAGATGTGCCGACGTTCTGTTCGCGGGTTCGGCCCGTGTTTCCCGCAGTCGTATCGGTAAGACTTGCCGTGCCGGTCGGGCGAATTTGAGCGTCTCAATTTACCGAACCGAGACAGCGGTTTGGACATCGACATTGCCCCTGATCGCGTTCGAGTAGGGACAGATGGCGTGGGCGCCTTCGACAAGCTGTGCCGCCGTGTTCTGGTCAACGCCGGCGATGGTCACGGCGAGAGCGGCGGACAGCACGAACGCACCCGAGTCGTTGCGGCTGAGACCGATTTGGGCGACAACTTCGATGTCGCTATCGGCGAAATGGCGGCGAGCCTCTCGGCTCACGTGAAAGAGCGCGTTCTCAAAGCACGCGGCATAGCCTCCGGCGAAGAGTTGCTCCGGGTTGGTCGCATCGCCTTTACCTCCGAGCGTTTGGGGCAGGGCCAGCTTAAGATCGAGCAGGCCGTCGTCGCTGTGGATCGAGCCGTGACGGCCTCCGGTCGCAGTCACTTTTGTTGAATAGACATTGTTCGGCATCTGTTTTTCTCCTGTGGTGGCGCCAGACCGTTGGATGAACGAAGCGTCGCATTCGGACTAATAGACTTCTCGGATTAGTCGTATAGCTTGGCAGTAGGTAATCGCTTGTGGCATTGCAGACCGGATTCCTAGGTCTGAAATTGCTATCGCTGTCGGTAAGCAAGTTCGAGCGGCAGTCGTAGACAACTTCAGATCGTTCGCGCTAAAAAAATTAGGTCGGGCAAGGAACTCTTAGGCGATGCCAACTTACCGAGACTTAGTCGTATGCTATGCGCATGGCCAATAAGCTTTTCGCCGTTGCTGTGCTCTTGTTGGCGACCGCGTTCGCTGCTGCCCAAAACACAACTTCCAATACGCGCCCGCGCGCTTCTGACATAGGACTGAAGGTCGGCATCTTGCCGACCGGGCCGCTGAACGCGATCACCGATGTTGCCGGGGTTGAAGTTGGGCACACGACCATTATTCGCGGCGCCAGCATCCGTACCGGCGTGACCGCCGTTCTGCCGCACTTCGGAAATCTCTATCGCGAGAAAGTGCCTGGCGCGATTTTCGTGGGAAACGGTTTTGGAAAGCTGGCGGGCTCGACGCAGGTAGATGAAATGGGTGAGATCGAAACGCCCATCCTGCTGACGTCCACCACAAGCGTGCCGCGCGTGGCGGACGCGCTGATCGGCTACATGTTGGCACTGCCGGGCAACGAGGATGTGCTGTCTATCAATCCGGTCGTCGGCGAAACCAATGACGGATACCTCAGCGACATTCGCGGCCGTCACGTCATGCCCGACGACGTGTTCGCCGCCATCAAGAAC
>WNFT01042482.1_pt1 | contig 10162 bp, 12 predicted proteins | sample 5400191 | NCBI WGS metagenome assembly WNFT01 (sample SAMN13153359, study PRJNA577476) | soil metagenome | isolation source: 80 cm saprolite under Madrone tree | place: USA:California | collected 2016-06-14 | reverse complement strand
GTGCGGTGGCTGGGCATGGCGGCAAGTAAAACGCTGACGAGAAAGAACGCGGCGAAGACAATACCGGATTTGGCGGCAAGATGAAGGTAAGTGCTGCGGGCTGGCATGACAATTCTCCTCAGCTAATAGTACGTATCGGGAGGCTGCGTGATTTCAGGGCGTGGTACAGGAAGTGCGCCGTCAAAAACTGGCCGCTTGGACAGGGGAATGAAGTTGAGGACGCAGAGGAAGTGAAGGAAGTAACGGAAAAGACCAGGAATTTGCAGCCAGACTGCCTAGGCCGCGAAACGAAGATAAGCAGCATGTTAAAATCTGCGCGTGAAGAAAGAGACCATTCACCCTGCAAAGTACTTGACCGGCGGAGTAGCGCTGCCGGGAGACAAATCCATTTCGCATCGCTACGCAATGCTGGCAGGGCTGGCCGAAGGCGCGAGCGAACTGCGGCATTTTTCCGCGGCGGCCGATTGCCACAGCACTCTGGGATGCATGAGCGCGCTGGGCGCGGAACTGAAAATCGACAGGGATACCGTTCGAATCACCGGACGAGGGCCGCGGGGTTTGAAAAGCAGTTGGCGGGCGCTGGATGCCGGCAATTCCGGGACGACGATGCGGCTGCTGGCGGGAATTCTGGCCGGGCAGGAATTTACCTCGAAGTTGACGGGCGACGACTCTCTGCGGAAACGGCCGATGAAGCGGGTCATCGGGCCATTGCGGGAAATGGGCGCTGACATTCGCGGGCGCGAGGATAATTTTGCGCCGCTGGAAATTCGCGGGTCAAAACTCAAGGGGATTGATTACCAGATGCCGGTGGCAAGCGCGCAGGTGAAGTCCGCCGTCTTGCTGGCTGGGCTGTTCGCTGAGGGTGAAACGAGCGTGACGGAGCCAGGGCGTACGCGGGATCACACGGAACTGGCGCTGGAAGAGTTTGGCGCGGCCATCGAAAAGCGCGGTCGCACGATCCATGTTCGAGGACTCAGCAGAGGAAATGGGAGCGGGAAGCTCGTCGCAAAATCGCTCGATGTGCCGGGAGATTTGTCTTCCGCCGTTTTTTTTATCGCTGCGGCTTCCTTGTTACCGGATTCGAATGTGCTGATTCACCATGTGGGGTTGAATCCGACGCGCACGGCCATTCTCGATCTGCTTGCGTCCATGGGCGCGTCGATTCAGATGCTGGGACTGAAAAGCGCGCACGGTGAGATCGTCGGGGATTTGTCCGTGAAGGGAGCTTCCCTGAAGGGCGGGCAGATCGCGGGCGAACAGATTCCGCTGTTGATTGATGAATTGCCGATGCTCGCGGCGCTGGGGCCGTATACGGAAGAAGGAATTGAGATTCGCGATGCCGCCGAGCTGCGCTTCAAAGAGAGCGACCGGATCTCCGCGCTCGCCGAGAACTTGCGGCGAATGGGCGCGACGGTGGAAGAGCGGCCGGACGGATTGAAGGTGGAAGGATGTGCTAAAGGAAAATTGCGCGGCGCGCAGATCGAGCCGCACGGGGATCATCGGATTGCCATGGCATTCGCGGTGGCGGGCCTCGCAGCGGAAGGGCCGACGGTGATCCGCGATGCGGATTGCGCTGGCGTATCGTTTCCCGAATTCTTCAAAGAATTGAATCGGCTGGTGGAGCGTTAGGGGAAAAGCGTCAGTGTTTTTCGTGTTTGGGGACGGGAGGCATCTTAGCCTGCGGCGGTGGCGGCGGCGTCGGGATGTCGGAGCTGGTTCTGCGCAAGGAGATCGACCCGTAGCTGGTTTTCAGGGTGATTTTGGGCCCCCGGCCGCCCCCATATTTTCCTTCCAAGTGGGAATTACCGGATTCCGTCGAAGTCCTCTTCAGTGAGTCCGCAGAGAATTCCGAATCAATGTCGCAGGAGTGGCAATCGGCGAGGATTTCGAAGCTCGAGGATTCGGGCAGGCTGAGGGTGATGCCCGCGGAAGAGTTATTCAGCTCGATGTCTTCTTTGGGCGGAGTGGAGAAGCGCACGTCGACGCTGCCGTTGCGGTTGTCGACTTTTACTTTGCCGCCCGCATTTTCGATGGTGACGTCATAAGAATTGGTGCGCAGAGAAAGATTTCCAGGCGCATCCGCGATTTCGAGATTCCCGGAGCCGGCTTCCATGTGGCCGGTAAGCTGGGTGAGCGTCAGGTCCGTTCGCTGCGAGATGAAGCGGACGCCTTTGGCAATTTTATCGGCGCGGATCGGTCCGTAGAATTCACCGTCGATCGTGAGCCCGCCGCTGGCGCCGGAAATGTTCACTTCTCCGCCGTGACCGGAAAGCTTGACGTTGCCGTGGGTGTCCGAAACTTTGATGTCGCCTTTGCGCGCGTCGATGGTGACGTCTCCGGCGTTGTCGCGAACTTCAATGTCGCCGATGCCGCTGCTTACATTGACGGCCTTGGCCATGTCGGCGACTGTGATGTCTCCTCTTTCGTTGCGGATGGTCAGTCCGGCCTTCTTCGGAATCGCCACATCCAGATCCAGGCTCAGGCGCGAATCCCCGGGACGAATTCCCGTTGGATGAACCTCGTAGCCGTCGCCATTTTGCACGATTTCGACGGAGGCGCGATCGGCGACGCGTTGAGCGTCGCTCTCGCTCCAGGCCTTGGCATTCTTCTTGCCCGCGATTCGAATTTGCGGCTCGTTCGAGGATCGCACGGTGATGTCGCCTCGACTGTTTCGAATCGTGATGCGGGCGTCGGCGGGAACAACCTTGGTTGGGACGTTCAAGTCAAAGCCGAATTTGTCGCCAATCTCAATTCCCGGGATCTCTCCCGGCAGATGCTGCGGGGCGTGCTCAATGGCGACCACAATGCCGAGGAGTGAGAGAAGTCCAAGAAAAAGAAAAATCTCGCCTGAACTGATGCGCGCAGCCCCCGGTTCTCCGGAGCGGTTGGCCGCAGTCCGCTCATAAAGTTTGATAGCGCCCCAAAAAATCAGGATGAGCGGCCACCAGTGGCCGAGCACATGGCCGATGCTAAAGCCGCGGTAATTGTGAAGGAGCAGCAGCACACCCACGAACATCAGAAGGAGGCCGGAAAAGAGCGAACTGCCGCGCGGACGGGGATTCGCCATGAGGTTTTATTGCCCCTGTCCTTGACCGGGGAGCTGGCTCGGCGGCGCCGTTGGCGTTGACCCGGGCGCATTCGGCGGAACGGATCCGGAATTGTGCCCTTCCGTGGACGCGAGTGCGGAAGCCAGGCTCACGGCGCCGATGACGATGAGAATGACCGGAAAGGTGTTGCTGAAATCGAAATAGCCGCCTCGCATCTCGCTGAGCAGAAAAAGCACGCCAACCGTGATGATAATAGCGGGGCCCATCAGGCTGCGAATCGTGCAGCGGCGGCAGGTGCAACGGATACGATTACTCATCGATGTTCATCCTCAAAAATGCTGCTGCCTAAGAACGCCCGCTCAGACGGTTGCGAAACATCAGTATGCCGACGGCAATTAGAACCAAAGGCCAGAAGCGTTCAATCTGATAAAAGCGAAACCAATTGAAATTGTTCAGAAGAAAGAGCACGCCGACTACTATGAGAATTATCGGGCCGATGGGGCGATCCTTGCTCCACGACTCAAGGGGATCGGCGGGCGCTTCGCCGCGGCGTCGGGCCTCCGCCGTTCGCATGCTGTCGAATGCCGTGTAAAAGATAAAACCGGCCAGCAGAATTCCGAGCACTGCCTTCATCCCCCCATCCAAGTCGCTCGAAAGACCGAACACAAACGTCGCAAATACCACAATCTGAATCAGGGCTTTGTTATATTCGCCGTTGTATACGGCCCCCAGGCCAGGGAAGAGAAATGCCAGGATAAAAGCCACCGGGGGACTTCCCGCGCGCCCCCCACTTGCAGCAGGAGGTGGTGCCCCGGGTGCGCCAGTAGCCGGCAGCGGCAGTACCCGACAGCGTCCACCTCAGAATGGACGGCACACTTCATGGCCTTCTCCTCTCGTCCATCGAACGATTCAGAGCGGGCAAATACGCGGCCAGAAGCTGAAGATTCCTGCCAATCTCGTTGGCGCGGTTCTGCTGGCGCGGCACGGAGGGATTGGAGTTGTCGGTCTGGCCCGGGTCCTTCCTGGGAGAGGTCTGCGGAACCGATTCCTCCCTGCTTGTAGGATTCTGCTCGTTTTCGTTCATCCGCGACTGTATTTCGTAAACGACGCGCAAATCGCTGACGAACTTGGTGCTGCGCGCGTAAATGAGGTGGGCCTGGCGGTCGGCGTTGTGGTAGATGGTCGCCGGGGCAAGATCCGCCAGCTTCGGCTTGCGCCACGAAAAGCCTGAGGCGGTGAGAATCACGATGAAGGTCGCTGCCACGGAAACGGCGCTGTACACAAAACGCGGCGACTGCAGGCCGCGCAACCATCTCTTTGCATTGCGCCAGCTCTGCGGGCCAAGCGTGGCGGTCAAAATCGAGTTGGCAAGGCGCGCGGGCGGTTCAACCTGTTCGAGCTTGTGCAGAGCGCCAAGCACATGCGAAACGTCGGCTACGAGCGGAGTGCATCGTTCGCACGCATTCACGTGAAGATCGAAAGCGGCTTGCTCGGCGGGTTGAAGGAGCCCGTCGAGGTAATCGCTCAGTCGCGCTTCGGTTTGATCGCAAGTCCAGGTCATGGCATGCTCCGCGTTCGCTTCGCATTTCCAATTTCGTTCATGAAGGCCGCACTCCCATCTGTTGCAGGATGCGGGCCAGTTCGATGCGTCCGCGATTGATTCTCGATTTCACCGTGCCTTCCGGTACCGCTAAAGCTCTTTGAATCTCTACGTACTCCAATTGTTGCAGGTCGCGCAAGATCACCGCTTCGCGCAGTTCGGGCGAAAGACGTGTTAGCGCCGACTGCACCTGGCCGCTCAGCTCGCCGAGGAGCGCCTGCTCATCAGGGCGGCGGCCCACGGATTCCTTGTTTTCTACCACCGGCATGGCGTCGTCCAGGGAATCGGTGACGCGGTCCCTCTTAGTCCTACGATAATGGTCAATGAGCAGGTTGCGCGTCACGCTGGTCATCCAAGTTGCGAAACCGCCATGGGCGGAACGATAACTCCCCAGTGTGCGGTAAACGCGGAGAAAGACATCTTGCGACAGGTCTTCGGCTTCCGTGCGGTTGCCGGTGAACCTGTAGCAAATGTTAAAGATGCGGCGCGTGTGGCGGCGCACAAGTTCCTCCCAGGCCGACCCGTCGCCCTGGAGGCATTGCTGGACCAGTTGGGCATCCTGCTCCAACGTTTCATCAGCCTCAAAACCTGCTACGGTGCAAGGCGTGTCTGCGAGTCGGTCACTCTCTCAAGGGCCGACTGGCAGTCCAACTCGGCCTGTCAACTATGGAACGTAAACTGCTCTCGAAATGTTCCCCTTCATGCCTGGCGCTAACCATCGTCCGTTCTGAACCGCATCTTACTCACCCGCCTGCCAAGACACAAGCGCGTCGACCACAAGTCAGCGGATCGGCGCGAAACCATGCGGATTCCAGGCCTGCCTTCCAGATCCACATCGCTGCGCGCTGAGGATGACAGATCATGCCAAGGCGTATATACTATGTATCTACAAGGTGACTCGCGATGAAAACACGGCTTGCCAAATGGGGGAACAGCATGGCGGTTCGGATTCCCAAGTCCGTGGCGGAGGCTGCGGAGCTCCGGCCGGGAGATCATTTGGAGTTGGCCGTCGAAAGTTCCGGCACGGTCAGGATTCGTAAGAAGAACGGAAAGCCAAGCCTCAGGCACCTCCTTCAAGGAATCACGCTTGCAAATCTCCACTCGGAAACGGATTGGGGCGGCCCGGAAGGCAAGGAACTTTGGTAGCTCGTGAATACGTGCCTGATGCGGGCGACTTGATCTGGCTTGATTTCACTGCGCAGGCCGGCAGGGAGCAGGCGGGTCGCAGGCCCGCCGTGGTCCTTTCCCCGCGGGGCTACAACGAGAAGACGAGCCTGGCGGTTGTATGTTCGGTTACCAGCCATGCGAAGGGCTATCCCTTCGAAGTGGCCGTCCCGCCGGGGATGGAGATTAAAGGTGTGATTCTCTCCGACCATTTGAAAAATCTTGACTGGCGGCAAAGGCGAGCGCAGAGAGCCGGGAGAATTTCACAAGCTGTTCTTGAGCAGGTGCATAATCGCATTGCCGCCTTGCTCCAGATCTCCTGAGAACTGTTGGCGCGGCTTGACGCGAGTGACCACTCCCGCTAGGCTGACCTGCGCATGCAAACATCGTCGAGGAAGCTTCTTGTTGTCCTAATCGCACTCCTGCTACTGGGTTTTGTTGCTTACCTATCGGGTGGTTTCATCCGCCACGAGGATTTCAGTTGGGGAAAGCTGCTACATACGGTGCGCGGCGCGAATCCGCTTTTGCTCTTTGCATCCCTGATTGCTATCTACGCCTGCTACGCGCTACGCGCTCTGCGATGGAAAGTGTTTCAATCCAACCTTGGCCCCTCGCATTTTTGGGTGATTTACAAAATAACGCTTGCCGGCTTCTCCGCATTGTTCTTGCTGGGCCGACTGGGGGAGCTGATTCGCCCCGTCTTGCTTGCGCGAAAGGAGAAGTTGCCGGTAGCGGACATGTTCGGGATTTACGCGTTGGAGCGAATATTCGATATCGCAAGTATGGCGGCGATAGCGGCGATCGCGTTGTTGCTGTTCAAGTCAAATCCTTCCGTTTTGGAGGTGACGAGGACAACGGGGTCCTTGCTCTTTTTGGTAGTCATCGGTGGAATCGCATTTTTGGTGTACGCGCGGCTGCATGGAACCGCCTTGCTGGAGCGGCGCCTTCAAGGATGGCTGAAGGGGCGCGGGTGGCGAAGAAAGATTGCAGGAATTCTGATGGGCTTCGTACGAGGTGCACAGATTCTCCGGACCTGGGGCCAGCTCGCACAGGCGGTAGCGTACTCGGCCGCGCACTGGTTCCTCGTGCTGCTTGTGTACTTTTGGGTGTCCCACAGCTTTGGCGGAAGATTGGGGACCATCAGCATGGGAGAGGCGACTCTGGTGATGGCGTTTGCGCTAGTGGGCTCGGTCTTCCAGTTGCCCGCTGTCGGCGGCGGTTCGCAACTGGCATCGATTCTTGCCTACACGTCAATCGTTGGAGTAGAAAAAGAGCCTGCGACGGCTGCCGCGATCATGCTGTATCTCGTCACTTTCGCGGCTTGCAGTCTTGTCGGCGCACCGCTGCTGGCGCATGAAGGATTGTCTTTGGGGAAATTGCGCGAAATGGCGGAGCACGAAAAAGAAGCGGCCGGCGAGACCGTGGCCCAGCAAGGAGATCCAGCCCAGTGAAGTGTCCTTTTTGCGCGCATATTGATGACAAAGTGATTGATTCACGGGAAGGCCGCGGCGGGGACACCATTCGCCGTCGGCGGGAATGCCTGAAGTGCAGCCGGCGGTTCACGACGTACGAGCGGATCGACGAAATCCCGTACATGGTGATCAAGAAGGATGGAAGGCGGGAACGCTTCGAGCGGCAAAAGATCTTGCAGGGACTGCTGAAGGCGTGCGAGAAGAGACCGGTAGCCACACCAAGGCTGGAAGCCATCGTGGATGAAATCGAAGGCGTGGTGCACGAAGCCAGCGAGCGCGAGCTGACCACCACGGAAATCGGCGAAATGATCATGCACCAGCTGAAGAAGCTGGACAAAGTGGCGTACGTGCGGTTCGCATCGGTGTACATGGACTTTAAGGATGTGCAGGAGTTCATGAGCGAGCTGAAGAATTTGCTCAAAGATCGCGCGAAAAAATAATTCCTTCCGAGGCTGAGGAGTTTCCATGAAGAAATCTGCGGTAACTTGTTTGTCCGCCCTGCTGGCATTTGTCTGCATTTCCGAAATGACCAAGCGCGTTGCAGCACAGGGAAAGACGGCAGCCGCGCCAGGAAGGGCGGCCGCGTCGCAGGGTACTCCGGAAATTGACAAGGAGAAGATCCGCGCGCATGTGAAGTTTCTGGCGAACGACTTGCTGGAAGGCCGCGGAACCGGGCAGCGCGGCGGCGACATCGCGGCGGAATACATTGCGACGCAGTTTGCGCTCTATGGTTTGAAGCCGGCGGGAGACAACGGGACCTAGGATGTACCGATGGTGGGAGTGAAGACGCTCCCGGAGACCACGTTCAAGTTCACCGAAGCGGGCGGGAAATCCTTCGAGGCGAAAAATCTGTCGGACTTTGTGACGAATAACGAGAGCCAGACGGAAACAGCGGATATCGACGCGCCGATCGTCTTTGTGGGCTACGGAATCAAGGCGCCGGAGTACGGATGGGATGATTACAAGAATGTCGATCTGCGCGGGAAGGTGGCGCTGCTGTTCGTGAACGAACCGAGCTCGGACGATCCGAATTTTTTCAAAGGGAAAGCGCTGACATACTACGGGCGATGGACTTACAAGTTCGAAGAGACGGCACGGCGCGGAGCGGTGGCGACGCTGATCATTCATCGAACCGACCTGGCGAGTTACGGCTGGGATGTGGTGCGCAATTCGTGGGGAACGGAGCGGTCCTATCTGAAACTGGATGGGACGCCGAAGCTGCAGGCGGCGTCGTGGATTCAACTGGACGTGGCGAAACAAATTGTGGGGCTAGCGGGAATGGATCTGGACAAGATGTTTCAGCGTGCGCAAATGAAGGACTTCAAGCCGCTGGAACTGCCGGTCCGGCTGAAGGCCCACGTCGCGAGTCGGTTGAGGCCGTTCATCTCGAGAAATGTTTTGGCCACGCTGCCGGGCACGGACCCCGCGCTCGGCAAAGAGGCGGTCCTTTACACCGCGCACTATGACCATCTGGGAATTGATCCGAACCTGAAGGGCGACAACATTTACAACGGCGCGAGCGACAACGCGACGGGCTGCGGAATCCTGCTGGAACTGGCGCGCGCGTGGGCGGGAATGCCGGTGGCGGCCCCGCGCTCGGTTCTGTTCGCCTCGGTGACCGCGGAGGAACAAGGGCTGCTGGGGTCTGAATATTTGGGAAAACACTCGCCGGTGCCGCCAGGGAGGATTACGGTGGATTTGAACTTTGACAATGTGCCACCGCTGGGGACACCGGAAGAAGTGGAAGTGAGCGGGGCGGAGCGGACCACGTTCTATCCGGTCGTGAAGGAGACAGCACGGGAGTTTCGGCTGGCGATCAGGCCCGATCCGCGGCCGGAGGCCGGGCATTATTACCGCTCGGATCATTTCAGTTTGGCGCGCGTGGGCGTGCCGTCGTTTTCGGTCAATGAGGGGATTAAGTTCGCAGGCCATCCCGCGGAGTGGGGCGAAGCCCAGGCTAAAGATTACACGGAACATCGCTATCACCAGCCTAGCGACGAGTACAAACCGGAGATGGATTTTACGGGCGACGCGGTCATCGCGAAGTTCGGCTTTGCGCTGGGAGCCAAGGCGGCGTGGCTGCCGACGCTGGCAGGCTGGGTCCCCGGCGACGAATTCGAGGCCGCGCGCAAGCAGAGCATTCAGTAAGGTGAAATCCAGAGATTCCCCGGCTCTTAGCTGTCCCGAGGAGCATCACGACGAAGGGTCTGTCCTGCTGTCCGAAAAAAACATCAATATCCTAATCCTAATCCTAGTCGACCCATCCTTGTCGGATGGCTGGTTAACCATAACACCCCACCCCCCATGTTTTTTGTAAGTGCGGATTCTAAAGAACTTAGCGTTTCTGCAAGTCCTTTATAATGAACACTTGCAAGAAGGCACGTAAGTGCGGATTCTAAAGGATTTAGAATGCACCGAAATTGTGCAAAGAAACCATATCTTACGAATCTTACGAGCGCGTCCCCGAGAGTGGGGTAGTACACCCCCCTATTTTTCGCAAAGAGTGCGGATTTATATGATACCAAAGGACTTGTGAAATCACGCGATGCAAAAGAGTGTGTAAACTGTTGATTCTAAAGGGCCCAAAAGCGCACAAGAGCGTGCAATTGCAAAAGAGTACGCAAGCCCATCAAGGGAAAAGAGTTAAGGCCAATCGGGAAAACTGCGTTCTGGACTTCGGATGACGGGCACATCCACGGTGACGTAAATATACCCACAGTGAAGTATAACACAGGGTAATCAGAAGTCAAGGCAAATACGCGCGTGATGTCAAAATCAATATCGTGTTCAGCGGGGCCAGACGCCAGCGGTGAAGGATTTGATGGTGTGGAAGCCGAGTTTTTCGTAGAGCTGGACAGCGGTGCGGTTTTCGGCCGTCA
>WNFT01013554.1_pt1 | contig 10162 bp, 12 predicted proteins | sample 5400191 | NCBI WGS metagenome assembly WNFT01 (sample SAMN13153359, study PRJNA577476) | soil metagenome | isolation source: 80 cm saprolite under Madrone tree | place: USA:California | collected 2016-06-14 | reverse complement strand
CACCTTGTAGGTGGTTTTGGCGCGTGGGCCGACAGCGGAATTTGGCGACGTCGGCAGCGGAATGGCAGGGGAATTCGGCGGCACGATCTCGTGCCTGCTTTTCAGCATAGCAACCGAATTTGATAATTAGCGACATCGCAATTATATAAGTGTTCGGCCATGCTATGCAAGGCGGAGGGTTGAGTTCGTCGGGTCAGCCCGAATGGCGCGGCGGTTCACTCGATGACCTCGTCGGCGCGGGCGAGGATCACGAGCGGGATCTCAACGCCAATCTCTCGCGCCACCTTGAGGTTGAGGACCAGCTCGAACTTGGTCGGCTGCTGGGCCGGCGTATCGCCGGGCCGCGCCCCCTTCAGCATTTTGCCGATCAGCGCCGCCTGCATGGCAGCGCCCTCGCGCAACGTCGTGCCGTAGCTCGCCAGGCACCCAGAAGCGGTCATCTCCCGCCATTCGCAGATCGCCGGAAGCCTGTGTTGAAGGAGCAGCGGGCCGATCTGGTCGCGATGGCTGTAGAATAGCGGCGAGGACAGGATATTGACGCCTTCGGCGCCGCCGGCTCGGAGAGATGAGAGGGCGGGCGCAAGCTCCTGGGGGGCGCGGGCGTTGACGGTCAGAAGCTCGACGCCTCGCGCTCGCGCGGTAACGGCGAGCGCCTGCAGGCCCGGGGGCTGGCTGATCGCCGGATCGTTCAGAACCCCAAAGCGCCGTCCCGAGGGCACGAGCTCCGTCAGCGCCTCCAGCCGTTTTGCGTCGAGCTCGGTGACCAACAGGCTGATCCCGGTGATGTTGCCGCCGGGCTTGGCCAGGCTCGCGATCAGCCCGGAGGCGACGAGATCGTTGGTGCTGGCCAAGATCGGGATCGTGCGCGTCGCCGCCTGCGCCGCGCGCGCAGCCGCCTCACCCTGGGCGACGAATCGAGGCGGATGGTGCTGCCATCGACATAGCCGAGCGCCGCCAGCGCCTCGCGAAGCGGCTCCGACGTCAGTCCGAGTGTGGCCGGCGTGTCGATCCGCAACACGCCGACAAGCGGCAGCTGTGCCCTGTCTTGCGCAAGTGCCGGAACCGCGGCGCAGAACCAGACGGTCAAAGCAGCGCAGACGTGTTTCATTCGATGACCTCGTCGGCGCGGCCGAGGATCGAGGGCGGGATCGTCAGGCCGAGTGCCTTGGCGGTGTTGAGATTGACGACCAGCTCGAAAATCGTTGGTTGCTGCACCGGCAGATCGGCCGGCTTGGCACCGTTGAGGATCTTTCCGGCATAAATGCCCAGTTGGCGCCATATGCCCGTGAGGCTCGGTCCATAGCTGATCAGGCCGCCGGCCGCGGGGTATTCACGCCAGTCATAGATCGTCGGAACGGCATGGCGTGATGCCAGCGCCACGAGCTGGTCGAGCCGGTTGTTGAACAGCGCGTCGCTGGGTTGGATGAGCCCGTCGACATGCGTTTGCGCGAGGGTTGTAAAAGCAGCGTCGATCTCGCTTTCGGTGCTGGCTTTCAGGACATGAAGCTGCACCCCTTTCGTGCGCGCCGCTTCCTGAGCGTTTGTTGTGGTGCTCTCGGCAAACGGATTGTTCGGGTTTACCAAAGCATCTCGAGCCGCTTGGGGGACAGATCGAGGCTGCTGACGCCGGTAAGGTTGCCGCCCGGCCGGGCGAGACTGGCGACCAGGCCGCGCTCAACCGGGTCGCCGCCCGAAAAGACGATCGGGATCGTCGAGGTTGCGCCTTTCGCCGCCACTGCCGGAGGAGTGCCGGCCATCGCCGCGATCACATCGACCTTGCGGTCGACGAGATCGGCGGCCAATACCGGCAGTTGATCTAGGTGACCCTCCGCTCAGCGGTATTCGATCATCACGTTTTGTCCTTCAGCCCAGCCGGTTTGGCTAAGTCCCTCGCGGAACGCAGCTACAAGCGCAGCTTGCGAGCCGGGCGACCCGGCGCCGAGAAAACCGATCACCGGCATCGCCTTCTGCTGCGCGTGGAGGGAGCGCGAGGCGATAACTGCACCGCCCAGCAGGAGCAGCAGCTCGCGGCGGTTCATTACTCGATGACCTCGTCGGCGAGGCCAACGATCATGGGCGGGATCGTCAGGCGGAGTTCCTTGGCGGTTTTCAGATTGACCACCAGCTCGAACCTGGTCGGTTGCTCGATGGGCAGTTCGCCGGGCTTTGCGCCTCTGACAATCTTGTCGACATAAGTTGCCGCGCGTCGAAAGTTCTCCGCGACATCGGGTCCATAGGCGAAGAGGCCGCCATCCTCGGCGTATTCCCGTTCTGGATAAACTGCCGGCAGGCGGTGCTTAGCGACGAGCGCGATGATGCGTACCCGTTCGTTCCAGAACATCGCACCCGGCAGGATGACAAAAGCTTCGGGGTGTGTATTGACCGCCGTTTCGAAGCCAATGTCGATTTCGCCGGGGGTTGCTATCTCGATTAGGCGAAGCTGTACCGCCAGCAAAGCCGCTGCTGCTTCGGTAGAGCGTAGCGCCGGCCGGCCGGAAGTCGGATCCCAAAACACCGCGACGCGTTCAATCTTCGGGGACACTTCCTTGAGGAGTTGCAATCGCTTTGCGCTAAGTTCGGGGCTGTAGAGCGTAAACCCGGTCGTGTTGCCGCCCGGGGCCGCGAAACTCGTGGCAAGACCCGCACCTACCGGGTCACCGGCCGCGGTAGCCATGACAATCGGGATTTCGCTGGTGGCTGCCCGGGCGATCTGAGCAATACGCTCCCCTCCGTCAGTGACAATAATATCGACTGGCAGTCGGACCAGCTCGGCAGCCATCCCTGGCAACCACCTTTGTCGAAGACTGCGGAGCCGGTGAAAGGATGCCGATACGCACTGGTCTTGCTGTTTGCTGCTGCGCAGGTGCAGTTCGCGTCCGTGAGAAAACGACGCAGGCGAGGGAGAGAAGCAAATTCCGCCGTATCATTCGATCACCTCGTCGGCGCGGGCGAGGATCGAGGGCGGCACGCTAAGGCCGAGCGCCTTGGCGGTGTTGAGATTGACGACCAGCTCGAAGGTCGTCGGCTGCTGGACGGGCAGATCGGCAGGCTTGGCGCCCTTGAGGATCTTCCCGACGTAAATGCCGACCTGGCGATAGGCAGCCGCGAGGCTCGGTCCATAGCTGATCAGGCCGCCGGCCGCGGCGAATTCACGCGTGTCATAGATCGTCGGAACGGCATGGCGCGCCGACAGCCCCACGAGCAGCTCGCGCCGGCTGAAGAAGAACGGATCGCCGCCGATGAGGAGCGCGCCGGCATGCAGTCGGACGAGGGCGGCGAAGGCGGCGTCGATCTCGCTTTCGGCGCTGACCTTCAGGATATCGAGCTGCACCCCCTTCGCGCGCGCCCGCTTCCTCCACGTCTCTGATCATGCGTACGGCACTCGACCTAGTGAGGTTCGCGAGCAGGGCGACCACGCCGGCTTGGGGAACCAGCTCAGAAAGCAGATCGAGCCGCTTGGCCATCAGCTCGACGGTGAGGTAGCTGAAGCCCGTGAGGTTGCCGCCCGGCCGGGCGAGACTGGCGACGAGACCCGCCTCGACCGGGTCGTCGTCGCTTCCGAAGACGATCGGAATCGTCGAAGTCGCATCTTTCGCCGCCAGTGCCGAAGGATCGCCGGTGGCTGCGATTACGGCAACCCTGCGGCTGACGAGATCGGCGGCCAATGCGGGCAACCGATCATAGCGACCCTCCGCCCAGCGATATTCGATCGCCACATTTTGTCCCTCGACGTACCCGGTTTCACTCAGCCCTCGGCGGAGGCCGATCACAGACGGAGGAGTCGAGTCGGGCGAACCGCTGACGAGGAAGCCGATCACCGGCATCACCTTCTGCTGCGCGCGCAGCGCCCGCGCCGCGGTCACAGCGCCGCCCAGCAGCACCAGCAACTCGCGGCGCCTCATACGATCACCTCGCTCTTCGTGCGTGGTCGCCATACGTGCTTATCGTAAAGCACGCGATGGAGCGAGTATGCCAAAGGGACCGTAAGGTAAAAAGCGGCCGGCCCCTGCCGTGCCTCAACTTTGCGAGACAGCGCTCAAGCAAACCGGCGGCATCCAATCACCCTGGGATCGGAACCTGCCGGCGCGTTCCTCGCGTAAGGCCGCTACTTCGACCAAGCCGGCGCGGCTGGTCCGCTAGTGGTGCGAACGAGACAGATGAGTCTTATCTTCTCTTCAACGTCGCCCCCGCGAAAGCGGGGGCCCAGGGCCTCAGGCGCCGCGTCGCTCGCCCCCCTGTTCAAGCCAGGGGCAAGCTCTGGGTGCCCGCTTTCGCGGGGCATGACGAAAAGGAAAGGACGGGTACCATGTGTTAGGTTCGCACCGCTAGGTGTGAATTCGGGAAATTCGCGCGCCCGTTCAGACGTTGTCGAGCTTGGCGCCCCCCGGGGTCCCGATCATCGCCAAGACCTCGCGCCGGCTCAGGGGGTCGTCGCGGAAGGCACCCAGCATGCGGCTCGTGACCATCGTCACGCCCGGCTTGTGAACGCCGCGCGTCGTCATGCATTGATGCGCTGCCTCGATCACCACGGCGACCCCCTTGGGTTGCAGCACGTCGTCGAGCGTGTTGGCGATCTGAGCGGTCATTTTCTCCTGAATCTGCAGACGCTTGGCGAAGACGTCCACGAGCCGGGCAAGCTTCGAGATGCCGACGACCCGCTTGTCCGGCAGATAGGCGACGTGCACCTTGCCGATGATCGGGGCAATGTGGTGTTCGCAATGCGACTCGAAACGGATGTCCTTCAGCGCAACGATCTCGTCATAACCATTGGTCTCCTCGAAGGTGCGCTGAAGCAGCGCCACCGGGTCCTCGCCGTAGCCGCTGAAGAATTCCTGGTAGGCGCGCACGATGCGCTCCGGGGTGGCGAGCAGCCCCTCGCGCGCCGGATCGTCTCCGGCCCAGCGGATCAACGTGCGAACTGCCTCCTCGGCCTCTTCTCGCGTTGGCCGCCGGACAGAGACCGGTTCCCGGGAGAGCGGCCGGTGCAGAGACAAGGACGGAGCCACGGCTTGCGACATCGGATTCTCTCGCGGATTTGCGGACATGCGCGCGGAAGCGCTGGGCTCCCGCGCGGCGGTCAGTTGAGCCGCACCGCCTGATGCGGGCTGTCGAGCGAAAAGGCGGGGACGCGAACCCAGAAGCTGTCACCGGCTCGGGTTTCCATCTCGTAGCTGCCGACCATGATCCCGGAAGGGGTCGGCAGAGGGGTGCCGCTGGTGTATTCGAAGCTTTCGCCGGGAGCGAGCACCGGCTGCTCGCCGACGACGCCAGCGCCCCGCACCTCGTGCATTTGGCCGCGGTTGTCGGTGATCTGCCAGTGCCGATTGCGCAGCTGCACCGTCTCCAGGCCGCGGTTCTCGATACGGACATGATAGGCCCACACGTAACGACCTTCGGCCGGCGAGGATTGGTCCTCGAGGTAGAACGGCTTTACGCTGACTTCGATCGATCGCGTGATTTCCGAATACATCGCCGATGCTCCTCGCTTTCCGGATCGGCACGATCGCCGGCCGCGCCGATACGGAGGTCGACCCGCACAATGTCGGCCGGGTACCGGAAGCCGTCAAGATCGCCGCGCCGGCGCCAAGAGCTCGAGGGCCCGATCGGCGACGTGTTCGCGGGATGCATCCGGGCTGATCGGCTGGATACAGACGTGGTCGGCGCCGGCATCCCAATGCTGTTGGATGCGGGCGCGGACGGCGCCCTCGTCGCCCCACGCCACCAGGGCATCGACAAACCGGTCGGAACCACCGCCGGCGAAATCGGCGTCGCCGAAGCCCTGCCGGCGCCAGTCGTTGACGTAGTTTTCGAGCTGCATTTAGCGAGAAAGCGCCTGGCGAGCGGCGCTGCGCGCTCTAGCTCGGTCGGTTTCGAGCACCACCCAGACCTCGGGGCATAGCAGCTTGCCCGGGCCGAGGATCGAGCGCGCCTGCGCGGTGTGCTCCGGGGTCGTATTGTAGGGATGGGCGCCGTCGGCGAGCTCGCCTGACAGCGCTATCATTCTCGGCCCCAGCGCCGCGACGACGGTCAGCGGCTGCTCCGGCGGCTCGGGTGCCTGATAGGGTGCTGCCCGCATCGCCTGCAAATAGGCGCGCATCGTCGCCACCGGCTTGCCATACGAGTGGCCGCGCAAACCTTCGACCATCGGCCGATGCGAGACGCCGACGCCGAGCAGGAACCGGCCGCCCGACTGCTCGGCAAGGGTGCGCTGACCATTTGCCATGGCCATCGGATCGCGCGCGTAGATATTGGCGATCCCGGTCGCTACGATCAGTCGCTCGGTGTGGGAGAGCAGCCACGAAGAATGGACGAGCGCGTTTCGACCGCGACTCTCGGGGATCCACAGCGCGCCGTATCCCCATTCTTCGACCCGTTTGGCGAAAGCTGCCGCCTGCGCCGCACTCATGCCGTCCATCCCGACCCAAACGCCGAGCTTGCCGAGTTCCATCGCTGAGCGCTCCTTCACGGTGCTGCGGCCAGTGTGAAGCGGCACACCGGCTGCGTCCATTCCCCTCTTCATCCTGGCAGAAGAGTCGGAACATATCGGAAATTTGCGGCGAAGCGGCACCCGATATCCGCCGCGCCGTCCCGGCACCGAGGGCTCGGTGGTGTGGAACCCCAGGAACCTCCGCCATGGCGGCCAGCGTTTAACGAATTAGCTACTGGTTGTCCGGGATGAATGGATCTCGGGGGGGCCGAAAGGCTGGAGAGTTGTCATGGCCATCGTCGAGTGCTCGCTCGCCGAGCTGATGGAGGATCCCCTGGTCGGTCTCGTCATGCGGAGTGACGGGGTCGACCGCTGCGAGCTCGAGCTTCTCTTCGAGCGTGTCGGACGCCGATGCGCTCCTGCCGTCAGGCGCCGCAGCATTTCCGGCTTGCCGGCATGGCTGCCGGCAGTGGAGACGGCGCCATGCTGACGCTGCTGATGCTGGCAGGCGGCATGGGGATCGCGAGCGCCACAGCCGCGTTGTGGATGCAGGGACGACGGATGGTCCATCAGCGGATGTTTGCGGCGCTGGTCAGCGCCGCCGTGACGGTGGTTCTGTTCTCACTCGTCGCTTGGGCTACGGCGGCCGTTATGACGGGAGCACCGATTCCCCTCATCTGGCTCTTGGTGGGCACGCTCGCCCTGCCGTTTGCATTGCGTTTATATCGCGAATTGCGGAGCTTGCCGGCGATCGACAACTCATAGCCCCTGCGTACCGTCAAATATCGGGCAACGGCCACGCGAGCCTTGCCCCGCTGCGAGGGGTAGGCGATATCAGGGCGGTGCCGACCCTGTTTCTCATCGTCTTTGTCGACCTTGTCGGGTTCGGTCTCGTCATCCCGCTGCTGCCGTTTTATGCGGTGCGCTTTGTTGCCTCGCCGCAGGAGGTGACCGCACTGCTCGCCGTCTATTCGCTGGCGCAGCTGGTGACCGCTCCGCTGTGGGGCAGGCTCAGCGATCGCGTCGGGCGGCGGCCGGTACTGCTCGTCAGCCTGACCGCATCGGCACTCGCTTATTTGTGGCTCGGCGGCGCGACGGCGCTGTGGATGCTGTTCGCGGCGCGCGCCTTTGCCGGCGCCTGCGCCGGCAACATCGCCGCGGCCCAGGCCTATATCGCCGACGTCACGGGGCCTGAGGAGCGGGCTCGTGGCATGGGGCTGATCGGCGCCGCCTTCGGACTGGGCTTCATCATTGGGCCGGCACTCGGCGGGCTGATTGCCGGGAATGACCCGGCGACGGCCGATATCGAGACCCCTGCCTGGGTCGCCGCCGGCCTTTCGGTGCTCGCCCTCTGCGGCGTTCTGCTGCTATTGCCCGAGAGCCTGCCGGCCGACGGGCGCGACCGAACCGCGGCGCGCAGCCGCGTCGGCGCGGTGATGGATGTGCTGAGACGCCCGATCCTGTCGCGCCTGATCCTGGTCTTTTTCCTGGTCATCCTGGCCTTTGCCGGGATGGAGAGCACGTTCGCACTGTGGGCGATCGAGCAATTCGGCTGGGGCCCCCGTCAGGTCGGCTATGTTTTCGCCTATGTCGGCGTGCTCTCGGCGGTCCTGCAGGGGGGGCTCATCGGCCATCTCGCGCGCCGTTTCGGCGAAGAGCGCTTGCTGCTCGGCGGATTGACGTTGATCGGCCTCGGCCTCCTGGTCATGATGCTCGCGCACAATTTGCCATTGCTCGTTGCTGCGGTGACCGCTCTGGCGCTCGGCATGGGGCTCACGCAGCCGTCGCTCAACAGCCTGATCTCACGCCGGGCCGGGGGTGGTGAACAGGGCGAGGTGCTGGGGGTGTCGCAGTCGGTCGGCAGCCTGTCGCGCGTCCTCGGCCCGTTCGCCGCCGGGTTCTGCTTTGCCGAATTCGGCCGCGATGCCGCATTTTTGTGGGGAGCAGTCCTGGTCGCCGCCGCTCTTCTGGTGGCCCTCAAGCTACTGCGCCTGGCGGTGGCCCAGCCGGCTGAAACCGGACCGCTCGGTCGAGAGAGTGGCCCGGCATGATGAGCCGGCGCAGGCGCCCGGCCACCATTGGGCCGCCTCGGCCGAAGGGCCGAGTCAAAGACGAGCTGCGGGCGCTCAAATGGCTGGCACCCTATCTATGGCCGCGCGACTCGCTCGAGCTGAGAACGCGGGTGGTGATCGCGATCGTATTGCTGCTCGCCGCCAAGGTCCTCACCATCTACGTGCCGATTCTTTACAAGCAAGCTGTCGACGCCCTTTCGCCGAGCAACATTGTGGTCGCGGCGCCCGTGGCGCTGATTATCGCCTATGGGCTCGCCCGGGTGATGTCGCAGGGTTTCAACGAGCTGCGGACCGCCGTTTTTGCAAAGGTCAGCCAGCGCGCCATACGCCGGCTGGCGCTGTCGGCTTTCCGACATCTCCATGCCTTGTCGCTGCGCTTTCATCTCGAGCGCCGCACCGGCGGGCTGTCGCGCGCCATCGAACGCGGCACCTCGGGCATCGACTTTCTCTTGTCTTTCATGCTGTTCAATGTGGCGCCGACAGTCTTCGAGATGCTCGTGGTCTGCGGCATTCTGTGGCGGCTCTACAATTGGACCTTTGCAGCCGTCATTTTCGCGACGATCCTCATCTATATTACCTTCACGTTTTCGGTCACCGACTGGCGGGTTCGCGTACGGCGCGAAATGAACGAGCGCAACAGCGAGGCCAACAGTAAGGCGGTCGACGCCATGCTGAACTTCGAGACCGTCAAATATTTCGCCAACGAGGAATACGAGGCGCGACGCTACGATGCCTCGCTCCAGGCTTATGAGCGCGCCGCAGTCAAGAGCGATACGAGCTTGGCCGTGCTCAACCTCGGTCAGGCCACGCTCATCGCAATCGGTCTTGTGGCGGTCATGATTCTAGCTGGCGAGGGCGTCGCCGCAGCGGAGATGACGGTCGGCGATTTCGTTCTGGTCAACGCCTACCTCATCCAGCTCTACATGCCGCTCAGCTTTCTCGGGGTGGTCTACCGCAATATCAAACAGTCATTGACCGATATCGAGCAGATGACGGCTTTGCTGGCGGTCAGGCCCGAGATAGAGGATCGGCCGGGGGCACAACCGTTGATTGTCGAGGCGGGCGTTGTTGCGTTTCACCGGGTCGATTTCCACTATGACCCCAGGCGGCCGATCCTGTCTGATGTCGACTTCCGAGTGCCTCCCGGCGCGAAGATCGCGATCGTCGGCCCGAGCGGCGCCGGGAAATCGACGATCGCCCGCCTGCTGTTTCGTTTTTACGATGTCGATGCCGGCTCGATCGAGATCGACGGCCAGGACATTGTCGATGTCACGCAGGAGAGCCTGAGGCGCGCAATCGGCGTCGTGCCGCAGGACACCGTGCTGTTCAACGACACGATCTATTACAACATCGCCTATGGCCGTCCCGGGGCGACCCGCGCCGATATCGAAGAGGCCGCCCGTCACGCTCACATCCACGATTTCATCACCGGATTGCCCGACGGCTACCAGACGATGGTCGGCGAGCGCGGCCTCAAATTGTCTGGCGGCGAGAAGCAGCGCGTGGCGATCGCCCGGGTGATCCTCAAGGCGCCGAAGATCGTGGTCTTCGACGAGGCGACCTCGGCCCTCGACACCAAGACCGAGCGCGAGATCCAGGCGAGCCTCGCCGAAATCTCCGCCGACCGTACGACCTTGGTCATCGCCCACCGGTTGTCGACGAT
>WNFT01007554.1_pt1 | contig 10162 bp, 15 predicted proteins | sample 5400191 | NCBI WGS metagenome assembly WNFT01 (sample SAMN13153359, study PRJNA577476) | soil metagenome | isolation source: 80 cm saprolite under Madrone tree | place: USA:California | collected 2016-06-14 | reverse complement strand
CCCTTCGCGAAGGGCCACGGGCTCGGCAACGACTACATCGTGATCAACGCGGCCGATCTCCCGGCCGCGCTCACCGCGCCCCAGATCACGCGCATCTGCGACCGCAACTGGGGCGTGGGCTCGGACGGCATCCTGCTGCTGACGCCGCCGTGGGACGGAGCCGACTTCGGGCTACGCATCCTGAACCCGGACGGCAGCGAGGCCGAGAAGTCGGGCAACGGGCTCCGCATCTTCGCCAAGTACCTCCACGACCACGGGCACGCCAAGAGGCCCACCTTCACGGTGGCCACCAAGGGCGGGCGGGTCGAGTGCACCTGCCACGTGGTCGATGGCCGCATGAACCTGGTCACGGTGGAGATGGGCCGCTGCACCTTCGTCGCGCCGGAGATCCCGATGAACGGGCCCGCGCGGGAGGTGGTGAAGGTGCCTCTGCAGGTGGACGGGGAGACCCTGCTGATCACCGCGGTGTCGGTCGGGAATCCGCACTGCGTGATCTTCACCGACCGGCTCGACGAGGCGCTGGTGCGGCGTCTCGGGCCCAAGGTCGAGCACCATCCCTCGTTCCCGAACCGCATCAACGTGCAGTGGGCGCGGGTGGCGTCGCGCTCCATGGTCGACATCCTCATCTGGGAGCGCGGGGCGGGGTGGACGCTGGCCTCCGGCTCGTCCTCGAGCGCGGTCGCGTGCGCCGCGGTCCGCAACGGCCTCTGCGATCAGGGACTCGTCACGGTGCGGATGCCGGGCGGCGAGCTGTCGATCGACGTGCGCCCCGACTGGTCGATCCGGCTCAAGGGCGCGGTCGAGGAAGTCTACACCGGCGCGCTCACCCCCGACTTCATGGCCACCCTGGAACGGCTCTGACGCCCGACCCGCGAGCCCACCGGCGGGAGTAGTCGAACGTCGACCGGACTCGCCGGGGCCCACGGGCCCGGGTCGGGGCGAGCTACTTGGTCGGCTTGGCGGCGGGCGCGGCGGGGACCCCCGGGGGAGCCGACTCGACGCCGAGGACCTTGACGTCGAAGAACAGGGTCTTGCCTGCGAGCGGGTGGTTCAGGTCGAGCACCACCGTGTTCTCCTTGATCTCCTTCACCACCACCGGCCGGGTCTCCCCGGACCCGCTGCGGGCCATCAGGGGGGTGCCGACCTTGAGCCCTTCCTTGGGCACCGAGTCCTTGGGCACCTCGGTCTGCGCGTTGGGCACGACCGGGCCGTAGGCGTCCTCGGGCTTGACCACGACCTTCTTCTCGTCGCCCGCGTGCATGCCCACCAGCTCCCGCTCGAGACCGGGAATGATCTGCTGCTGGCCCTGGGTGAAGGTGAGCGGGTTCTTGCCCTTGTTGGTGTCGAGCACCTGGCCGCCCTCGTCCTTCAGGGTGTACTCGATGCTCACGTTGGAGCCGTTCTGCACCGTGCCGGTGACGGTGCCCGGCGACGTGGCCGGGGTCTGTGCGAAGGCGGTGGATGCGAGCAGGGCCACGAGCACGGCGGCGAGCTTCCCGATGCGAGTCATCGTCACCTCCAGGCGCGCACGAGAGAGGCAAAAGGCGCGCGATTCGACTCTACACCCGGCCTCCGGGGCGACGCAACGCGACGGGACGCACGGCGGGTCGTGCTATCATCGCCCGACCTTGAGAGCCCTCTGCGCCTGGTGTCAGCGAGACGGCGGACCCTCCTTTCTCGGGGAGCGCGAGCCGTTCGACGACGATAGCGAGACGCACGGGGTCTGCCGCCGCCACCTCCAGTACATCCTGGCCGGGCTGCCTTCGCACTCCTTCCCGGACGTCACCTATCTGGTCGTGGTCCGGCGAGGCGAGGACGGCCTGCACGACTACCTGGATCGGGCCTTCCTGGGCGTGCGCGGGGTGAAGGTGATCATGGACCGGCGCGAGCGGGAGCGCCGAGGCTCCGAGCGTCGGGCGAGTGACGAACGGCGCCAGGTGGAGCGCCGGCAGCCGCGGGGCATCTCCTATGCCCTCGGCTACACCACGGTGCGCTTCGGCGCCGCCTCCGAGGACGTGAGGGCAGAAGCGGCGATCGGGTGAGCCCGGCCGGGGCGTCCTAGGGCCGGTACGGGGTCTGGGGGGCGCGCGCCGCCTCGTCGGCCATCAGGCCGGGGTTGCCCAGGCGGTGCAGCGCGAGCGTCGCCAGGCGGGTGACGTGCTCGGCAAAGACCTTGAAGGTATCCGCGACCTCGAGCCGCTCTGCCCGGAGGAGGTCGAGCTCGCGCCTGAGGGTCTCGTTGTCCGCCCGCAGCCGGCGAGTCTCCTCGGACAGCTCCTCGACCTTCGATCCGAGCGCGGCCGCACCCTGCAGGCTCTCCAGGGTGAGCCGGAACAGGTGCTCGCCCTCCTTCACCCAGCGTACGAGGTCCGCGGCTGGATCTCCAATCATGGGCGGGTATCTTACCGCAAGCGACCTTCCATTTCGCGTCCCCGGATGGGATGATCACTGGCGCGCATACGACTCACGCGTGGTCTCCAAGTCCTCGGGACCTTGGTGTCGAGACTCCTCCTCCTGAGCGCCTTCCACGGTCAACTTCCTCACCTACGGGCGGCCAGGGACGGGGGAGGAGGTACGGCGGAGAGTGGGTCGATGATCAAGTGTCCGGACAAGTATCGGAGAGGATCGATCCCAGGCGGGAATTCGTCAGGCACAGTGCCTGGCGCTCGGCCCGCACACAACTCCGCGAGGAGGCGTTCGCCGTCCAGGCGATGCTCGATCGACATGACGCCCCGCACCCCATTGTGGTGACGGACGGAATGCTCGATGACACAGTGCGGGAGCAGGAAGATTCGACGTGCTGGTCTGAAGGAGGCGCCTGAGCGCTTTCGCGAGGACGCGGCAAAGCTGGCCGTAGCACAATCCACTAGCATAGTGGGTGTTTCCGATGGACAGAAAGGACGCAACTAGTTAGAATCCCGGCCACGGACGATTAGCTCAGTTGGCAGAGCACCGGCCTCACATGCCGGGGGTCACTGGTTCAAGTCCAGTATCGTCCACCATGACAATCACGAAGTTAGGGCCGGGGTTTTCGCCTCGGCCCTTCTTTTTGGCCTCTACTTTGTCCGTACTTAGCCCGTCGAACTGTCCACGCGCTCCACTTGGCCCGTCGCGGACAAAGTAAAACCCCCGGGCCGTGAGACCCGGGGGCGGGAGGGCGCGAGCGTCGACTACTTCGCGGCGTGCGCGGCGAGCTTGTGGGAGGCCTCCTGGAGATCGCTGCTGCTGACGATGTTGTAGCGCTCGAAGACCGATCTGGTTTTGTGGCCGGTAATTCGCATTGCCACGGCCTCCGGCACGCCACTGCGGACCAGGTTGCGCGTCCCGGTCCGCCGAAAATCGTGACGCAGCATCCCGGCTGCCCCGGCCTTCTCGTGCAGGCCGTCTCCCAGGCCCGGCGGAAGTTCTGGATCGGGTCGCCGACCACGGCCACGTGCCGCTTGCCGACTGACTGCTGCTGGGCCCCGACCTCATGCACGAAGAGATAAGGGATGATCCGGCCGAGCTTGCGCTCCAGGCCTTGACGCGCTCCACCTGGGCCGCCAGGCGGGTCTTGAGTTCGGGCGTCAGAAAGGCAACCCGACCCTCCTTGTTCTTGGTGGTGCCCACGTCCAGCGTCAGCGTCCCGGCCTGAAGGTCGAGTTGCCGACGCTGGAGCTTGAGCACTTCGCGGAGTCGCCAGCCGAAGGTGTACATGACCGCGCACGCGGCCTGGAGCGGCGGGGAACTAGCTGCTAGCTGCTAGCTTGCTAGCCGCTAGCTACTAGCTGCTAGCTCGGAATCGCGGAATCCATCGCGGCACTCGCGCGCAATAGTCTTCGTATTCCTTGCCGAATTTGCCCCGCAATGTCGGTTCCTCAATGAGAAGCACCCAGACAAAAAACCCCAGCCAGACTGCCAGCCCATATTCAAGCAGGGAAACACTGCCGAAAAGCAGCGCCTGCCCGAAGATCAGCGATACCACGGCCACGTAAATGGGATTTCGCACGTACCGATATAGCCCAGTGACAACCAGCCGCTGCGGCGGCGCAACCGGGGCGGGTGTCCCCAGGCCTTGAATGGCGAAGCGCGCGAAGCAATCGAGGAGCACCGGCAGCCCCGCGGCGATCATCAGTCCGCCCAGAATTCGCAACGGCACAAAGCCCAGCAGCGGCGGACCCATCCGCCAACGCGTAAATGTCCAGGGGACGTAGACGGCGAGGGTGCCCGGTGCAATCACCAGAAACATCGCCGAACCGAGAAGGGCAAGAGCGCGCCTCATCGAGGAATCAGATTTTAACTCCGGCAGAGCGGATTGAACATGGGGGGCACGCGCTCTTCTACACGCCAGACCGTCTCTGGGTGGATCCGGTGGTTGCGTGGGCGCTGGGCCGCGAAATCGACTGATCTCCGCCTCTGCGAGACCGACCTAGTGATCCGCCGCCTCCATTCAAGCAAGTCCCTGAGCGGTAATTCCTACGTCGCCATCACCAGCGCCTCGAAGATCGCGCTGGTGACGAGCGTGGCGTTGATGATACCGCCGAAGGCGCCCAGCATTGGCGAGGTCGGTCAAGTACTGAGTAGTCATGGCTCGGAGTTCATCTCGGCTAGGCATCAGAAGACAGTGTAAACGGGGGCTAACTGCTCGACGAACCCCAACAACAGGGAACGAAACAATCGCCTCGCCTTAGACTGGAAAGGATAACGATCCCAGCGAGGTGAGCCACCTGTGATTAGCTACCTGATCACGCTCCTGGCAGGTGCAGTGGGCGGCGGATTGTCGAAGTTCTTTCAAGACATGTACACCCGGGGCAAGGAAACAAGGGCCATCGCGGCCGCCCTGGAAGCGGAGATATCGCTCTGCGTCGAAGGGATAAGGCGAAACGACTACATCGGTATGTGTGACCGAATCATTGTCTATCTGTCTGAGCCAGATCACATTGTGAAGTCCGACGGCTTTATCGATCTGGCACTCCCGGAAACGGCATGCCCGATTTTCAAGGCGCATCTTTCGCGGGTGGGGCTGCTCGGTGAAGCCACGGGGCCGGTGGTCAAGACTTGTGAGTTGTACGAGGGCGTCTGTCAGGATCTGCGCTATCTCCGAGACCGGCACGGACGCTTACCCCTAGACGTTAAGCAGTTGATCGGGCAACACGAAGGCGTGAAGGCGCGTTTTGAGGACATTCTCAGGATCGGCAAAGTGGCCATCACGCAGCTACAACGTCAGAAGCTTTCGTGGCGGCAACGCAACTTTAGCCAGTTCGCCCCCTCCTAGAACTCCTCCCCTAGCATCCGACGCTATGCCGAAGAGCGCGGCTGGGATTCGTCGAAGGCCGCCCCTTCGGGCTCTCACCCAGCGGGCTTTCGCACTATGGCCACGATGAGCCAGACGTAGAGCAGTAGGCAGACAATTCCAAGGCCCACCGTAAACACGAGGAGACACGGGGCCCACGGGGAGCTGGCCAGTCGCGGTGTGAATGGAAGACCTATGAAGCACGCGGCGATATCCACGACGGATGTGCCGAGGGCGGCATAGAGCCTCGAATTGATGCGGCCCCAGGTATTGAATGCGGCGGTGGCGGCGGCACACGCTCGGCGCAATTGCTGACGATGGGTGATATCCCATCCCATTACCTCTTGAACTCGCGCCGCCATCGCATCGTATCCACGGGTCCGCGCCATCGGCAGATATACGTCCGCGTCAACGCTGTGCTGGTTAAGGATGTCAGCCGACGCCTCGTGCTCCTTGGCGAGCGCGGACAACTTGAACAACACCACCGCCACGAGGATGGCCAACGCGCCCGCTAACGTCTGGGCGATGGTACTGAGGGTGTAGTACAACGCGGTTTCCATGAGGCGGGATGATAGCGGATCTGAAGAAAGCTCGCCGCTGAACCCCACGCAGTAAGCGCACCCAACCGATGCTGCGTGCGCTCTTGACATCCTGATCCTGCGCCGCGATCAGCCGCGTCGATTGTTCACAAGTGCTGGCGACATTGACGGGCGCACCAAAACATTGCTCGATGGACTCCGGATGCCGCAGCAGTGTTCGGAGGTTGAGGGACAACAGCCCGAGGACAATGAAGACCCTTTCTTTGTGCTACTGGAGGACGACAAAGTAATTTACGAATTGAACGTAACGACTGATCGGCTGTTTCTTCCACCGGAGGAACACGAGCCGGAACGGGATGTGTTCGCCATCATCCGTGTTAGGACAAAGACCTTCTCAGGAGATCGCTTCAACATTCACGACCAAGGAGGATAGGATGCTACTGAATCTCGACCCTTGGTGGGACGAGCCCACCTATCAAGCCGCCCGAGGCTCCTCCTCGACCAAGGGTACGTTCATCCTCGCCAAGCTGGCCGAGCATGATCCTATCAAGCTCAAGGACGTACTAGCCGACGTGTACCGCGACGAGGTCCCGGACCCGCAGGACATTACCAAGTTCGAGTGGGAGACCATTCTGCGATTCATGGAGGCGAGCCCGGAGGAGATTGCTGACGTGCAGAAACGAATGGGACGGGTGTGGCGGTGAGGCCGCGTCCCTACAAGTAGGTTGTGATCGCCCGTCGAGTGTGTTTCACTTTGCCCGTACTTGGTCCGTCATCGTGCCGGAACGTGCAGGGGAGGTAAAGAACCCGAGTAGGAAACTCGCTAAGTTAAAGATGTAGTCGAACTGGCACTTGGCCTCACATGCCGGGGGTCACTGGTTCAAGTCCAGTATCGGCCACCATTGCCGATCTGGACCCGGAGGGGACTCAGAGCCCTCCGGGTCTACATATCTCTTCAAGACGCGCTATGAGGGGTGCCGGTCTGGGCTTGCGGATTCTCGGACTCGCCGCGCTCCTCGTCTTCGTTGTCGCGGCCTTCACTCCGGTTTCGAATTGGCTGAACGTCTGGATGGCGGGCGCGGCGCGGATCGAGCCAGCGGATGCCATCGTCGTGCTGGGTCGGGGAGGCGCCGACAGTGACGGTGTGCTCACCAATCGGTCGCTGCGCCGCTTGATGCACGGAATCGAGTTGTACCGGGAGAGGCTGGCGCCGCTGCTCGTGCTGTCCGGCACGGGTGAGGAGACGGGCGCGCGGGCCGTCCTCGCGGAGGGCCTGGGCGTTCCGGCCACGGTCATCATGCAGGTCAGTTCGGTGCATACCACCCGCGAGGAGGCCGAGCGGATCGGGGAGCTGCTGCTTCCCCGAGGCCGGCGGCGCATTCTCCTGGTGGGCGATCCCATCGACATGCCCCGGGCGCGGGCGGTGATGGAGCGCGCGGGGTTCACGGTGCTGCCGGCACCCACGGCAGCCACCGGCCCGTCGCTGCCCGAAGGCCGGCTCGGGCTGCTACGCGACATCGCTACAGAGCTGGGCGGCCTCGCCTACTACCGGATCACGGGCCGGCTGTGACTCCGGACGCACGCATGCTGGCTCCGATCTTCATCTTCGGCCTGACGTCCATCGGGATCTATCTCGCGCGTGTGGGACGCGAGGGACTGCATCCGTCGGCCCTGGCGGGAGCAATGCGGGACGTACTGGAGTCCCTCGGGCTCGGCGTGCTCTTCCTGCTGGTCAATCTGGTGGTGGGCGCGGCGATAGTCCTGGGAGTTCGCTCGCTGAGCGGACACTTCGTCTCGATCTACTTGCTCAGTGACGTGACACTGCCGATCCTATCCCTGGTACAAGCGCTAGTCTTCCAGCGCTGGCGGGAGCGGTCGAGGTGAGCGATGAGACGCTGGACATCCTGATCGCGTGCGCGGGCCTGGCCTGGCTCATCTGGCTCGGGATCTTCGGAGCCAGCCGCAGCCTCGGATCCCGGGCCATGCCCAGCCGGCCCGCCAGGTCCTGGCCGTGGGTGATCGCGCTGCCGGCCGCGCTTATTCTGGGCTGCCTGGCGTACTTCTTGTTAGGCAGGCCTTGACGTTTCGGCGGAGTTTTGTGAGAGCGCGTGGTCTACGACCGAGCGGAGCTGGTCGAGCGAGAACGGCTTGGCCAGGACGAAGTCGACCCCGCGGGACTGCGCGTCATCCGGGCCCATCCGGTCACCGTAGCCAGTCATCAGTGCGATCCGGGTCGCCGGCCAGCGTTGCTTGAGCCGATGCGCCACCTCGAGTCCCGAGATACCGGGTAGTCCCAGGTCCACCATGGCCATGTCGAAGGCCCGCGTCTCCAGCTCGACGAGGCCGGATTCGCCGTCGGGGGCGGTCACGACCATGTACCCGTGCCGGCTGAGCAACTCGCGGAGAACCTCGCGGACTTCCTCGGAATCGTCGACCACCAGGATCTTCGCGCCGGGAGCCGACTTGGGCGCCGGGGGCGGCTCGGGGGCAGGCGGGTTGGCGGCCTGGCGGGCCATGTCGGGCCTCGTCGCGCTGGTCTCGGCCCCGGACGGAAGCCACACCGTAAACACGGTACCCTTGCCGGGCTCGCTCTCGACCTTCATCTCGCCGCCATGCCGGTCGACGATGGCGTAGGCGCCGCTCAGGCCGAAGCCCTTGCCCTTCTCCCGCTTGGTCGTGAAGAAGGGGTCGAAGATGTGCAGCCGTACCTGCTCGGTCATACCGATGCCGGTGTCGGCAATCTGGCAGTACACGCGCCCGCCCTCGGTTCCGGTCCGGAACGTGAGGTTGCCTCCCTCCGGCATCGCGTCGAGCGCGTTGAGGGCAATCGCGGTGAGCACCTGGCGAAGCTCGGCCATGTCGCCCGGCACGAGCGGCACCGGTCCGGGCTCGGAGTGGACCTCGCCGTTGATACCGCGGGCGGCGAGCTGCTGCGTCCAGCGCGAGCGGGCGGACGCGGCGATCTCATCGACGAGCTGGTTGAGATCAACCGGCTGGAAAGGCCGGGCCGGGCGGCTGCGGCTGAAGTCCTGGAAGCGCCGGACCACCCACGCGCCCTCGAGCGCCACCTGCTCGATCATGCGTAGGGAGCGGCGGACGTCGGGATCCTGCACGTCGGCGAGGAGGAGCTGGGCGCGCGCCAGGATGCCAGAGAGTGTGTTGTTGAAGTCGTGCGCGACCTCGCCCGCCATCTCCCGGAAGGCGCGTAGGCGCTCCTGCTGGACCACCTGGAAGTGCGCGGCGACGAGCCCGTCCAGGAGCGATTGAACCTCGCTCATGACGGAGCGGCCCGCGCGCTCCACCGGCTTTGGCTGGTCGCCCTTCGACGTCACGGGCTTTTCGCTGTCTCGCGCCTCAGGACTGAGGCGGGCGGGGATCGCGAGCGAACGGGCTCGACTTGGCGGGGCCCTGAAACTTGTGAGCTACCTGGTTGACCAGGTCTTTCATCTCGCCCAGCAGCTTGGCCGCCGACTCGCCGGCCTCGACCTGCTCGGTCTTTAGGCGATCGCTCTCGGCCTGGAGCGCGGCCACCTCCGAGCGCAGATGCTCAACCTCCCGCTGGGCACTCTCGGCCATGAGAGCCGTGACGGTTCGGAGCACGTCCTGCATCTCATCGACCCAGCTAGCGAGCGCATGCCGCGTCTCGCTCCTGGCGGTGGGATCGGCCGAGTTGGTCATCGACGCATTTCCTCCTGTCGCACCTATCGAGAGCTCACCGGTCCCTGCCTGGGGAGCTGGGCAGGTGAACTATTCTAGCCCCCGGTCGGTCCGCCCTCCATCGCAAAGCCCTGACAACCGTTCTGCCCACGTGCAGGACTCGGCCGGGGGCAGATCTGAGTATCGTCACCGAACCAGCAACAGCAATGCCACGACTGGATGGGGTATTAAATCAACTACTTACGATTATGGCTGCCCGGGCAGGGCGCAATAATTGTCAGGAAGACACCCCCTCGCTGTCACCCAGATTTGCCCCATGGCGGGGAAGGGGCGGTGCTAGGCGAAGTGGCCCAGGTAGTCTCGGAGCTTCAGATACTCACCGCGGGCCAGATTCGCGAAGACTACCACGGCGCCGCCAGTGTAAACCTCCCAGACTAGGGAGGGGAGGCGCAAGCTGCCTCCTACGTCTGGACCCGGCAGCTCGACGACGACGACATCCCCCACGGTGAGCTGGCCCTCGACCGTCACGCGCCCCCCAGAGGTACTCAGGTCGACAGTCCGGCCGGCCAACGTGTCGCCCTCATCGGAGCTGGTCTCGATGCGGATCGGCAGGCTGACGGCCACGCGGCGCGCCCAGCGTCGGATATCACCGGGCGCCACGAACGGGGCGATTCGCTCGGCCTCGCCCTCGCCG
>WNFT01006689.1_pt1 | contig 10162 bp, 7 predicted proteins | sample 5400191 | NCBI WGS metagenome assembly WNFT01 (sample SAMN13153359, study PRJNA577476) | soil metagenome | isolation source: 80 cm saprolite under Madrone tree | place: USA:California | collected 2016-06-14 | reverse complement strand
TCGACGTTGATGTACGGGTCGAGCTTGAGGAGGGTGACTTTGATGCCGCGCGATTCGAGGATCGCGGCGAGGGAGGCGGCGGCTATCCCCTTCCCCAGAGAGGAAACCACACCGCCCGACACGAACACATACTTGGCCATCTAAAACCAGGGGGATGGGATGGAGAATGATACATGAAAACCCCTCCCCGCTCAATCCGAGCGCGGCTTCGCTATCATATCCGCATGATGGGTAAGCATCGATGAAAAAAATCTTCGCGCCCGAGGCGATGCTGCCTGACGGCTGGATCAGGGACGTCGTCGTCGAGATCGACGACGAGGGCAACATCGCCGCGGCGCGCGGCCGGCAGAATGCCGCCGGCGCCGAGCCCGCAGGCGGGCCGGTGATCACGGGCATGGCGAACGTGCATTCGCACGCTTTCCAGCGCGCCATGGCCGGGCTCGCCGAGCGCATGGGCTCGCCCGAAGACAGCTTCTGGACCTGGCGCGAGGTGATGTATTCCTTTCTGAAGCAGCTCGGACCTGATCACGTGAGCGCGATCGCGTCCCAGCTCTACTGCGAGATGCTCAAGAACGGCTATACCGCGGTGGCCGAGTTCCACTATCTGCACAACGCGCCGGACGGAAAGCCCTACGCAAACCGCGTCGAGATGGCGCAGCAACATCTGCTCGCCGCGCAACGCACCGGCATCGCGATTACCCTGCTGCCTTCGCTCTACGCTTACGGGAATTTCGGCGAGGAGCCGCTCGCGCCGGCGCAGCAGCGTTTCGCGACGACGCCCCTTGCGGTCCTCGGGATGGTCTCGGCATTGAAAAAACAGATCGGCGACAACCCGGACATGCGCTTCGGTGTCGCGCCGCACAGCCTGCGCGCGGTGAGCCCGGCCATGCTGAAGGACCTCTTAGACGGTCTTTCCGCCGTCGACCGCAAGGCTCCGATCCACATCCACCTCGCCGAGCAGATCAAGGAAGTGAACGACTGCCTCACCTGGAGCGAGCAACGCCCGGTGGAATGGCTGCTCTCCAACATGCCGGTCGATTCGCGCTGGTGTCTCGCGCATTGCACCCACATTTCCCAAAGCGAGGCGGAGAAGCTCTCCGCGAGCGGCGCCGTGGTCGGCCTGTGCCCGACCACGGAAGGCAATCTTGGCGACGGCATCTTCCCCTTCTCCCGCTTTCGCGAAAAGCGCGGGCGATGGGGCATCGGCGGGGACAGCCACGTCTCCCAGACCCCGGTCGAGGAGCTGCGCTGGCTGGAATACGTGCAGCGCCTGGTGGCACGCCGACGCAATATCGCCGCCTCGCCCGTGCAGCCTTCGGTAGGCGCGACGCTGTGGCGCGAAGCCGCCGCGGGCGGCGCCCAGGCGCTCGGGCGCCCGATGGGTGCGATCGCACCGGGCATGCGCGCGGATCTCGTCGTCCTCAATCCCGAGCACATCAACCTGGTCGGCCGAAATGGCGACGGTCTCCTCGACGCCTTGCTTTTCGCGGGCGACGGGCAGATGGTCAAGCATGTGATGGTCGGGGGCAAATGGATCGTGCGCGACGGCCGCCATCCCGACGAGGCGGTGATCGCCGCGCGCTACCGTCAGGTGAAGAAGCAGCTCTACTCGGCGCTCTAGATCTTAAGCGAGCTCCGGCCGATTCCGGAAATGCGCGAGCGCCTCGGGATTCGCGAGCGCCTCGAGGTTCGTCACCGGTCGCCCGTGCACCACGTCGCGCACGGCGAGCTCGACGATCTTGTTCGACTTGGTACGCGGAATATCGGGCACCTGCACGACTTTCGCCGGTACGTGCCGCGGAGTGGCATGGGTGCGAATCTGGTTCTTGATCTTTGCAACCAGCTCGTCTTCGAGGGTAAGTCCCTCGCGGAGCTTCACGAAGAGCACCACGCGCACATCGCCGATCTCCCCGGGCGGCCAGGTCTGGCCGATCACGAGCGACTCAACCACCTCCTCCAGCTGCTCGACCTGGCGGTAGATCTCCGCCGTGCCGATGCGCACGCCGCCCGGGTTGAGCACTGCATCCGATCTGCCGTAGATGATCATGCCTTCGTGAGCGGTGATCTCGCACCAGTCGCCGTGGGTCCAGACCCCGGGAAACCTCTCGAAGTAGGCGGCCCGGTATTTCGTTCCGTCAGGGTCGTTCCAGAATCCGACCGGCAGCGACGGAAACGGGCGCGTACAGACGAGCTCGCCCTTTTGCTGTTTCACCGAGCGAGCGCTTTCGTCGAACACCTCGACCTTGAGACCCAGGGCGCAGCACTGGATTTCGCCGCGCCACACCGGAAGGATCGGGTTGCCGAGGACGAAACATCCGCAGATATCGGTGCCGCCCGAGATCGAGGATAGACATACGTCGCGCTTGATCGCCCTGTAGACGTAGTCGAAACCCTCGGGGGCGAGCGGGGAGCCTGTCGAAAGCACGGTGCGCACGTGCTCGAGCCGGTGCGTTTTCGCCGGCTCCACGCCCGCCTTGAGGAGCGCGTCGATGAACTTCGCGGACGTGCCGAAATGCGTCATTCCCTCGGCATCGGCATAATCGAAAAGGATGTTGCCCTTCCCCACGAAGGGGGAGCCGTCATAGAGCAGCAGCGTCGCGCCAGAAGCGAGCGCCGTGGCGAGCCAGTTCCACATCATCCAGCCGAGCGTGGTGAAGTAGAACAGCCGATCCCCGGGCTTCACGTCGCAATGCAGTTGCTGCTCACAGACGTGCTTGAGCAGCGCGCCGCCGGCCCCATGCACGATGCACTTGGGCACCCCGGTCGTCCCTGAGGAAAACAGGATGTACAGCGGATGGTCGAACGGCAGCTGCTCGAAGCGAACGTCGGTCGCGGGCCGACCGGCGATGAAGTCCTCCAGACGCCGCGCGCCCGGAATCGCGGAAACGTCCGGCCGATCGCTCACGTAGGGAACGACGACGACGCGCTTCAGGCTCGGCAGGCTTGCAGCGATTTCTCGCACCTTCTCGAGCGAGTCGATTTTCTTTCCGTTGTAGAAGTAGCCGTCAGCCGCGAAGAGCACCGCGGGGGCGATCTGGCCGAAGCGATCGAGCACGCCCCGCACCCCGAAATCAGGGGAACATGTCGAGAAAGTCGCGCCGATGCTCGTCGCGGCGAGCATCGCCGAGATCGCCTCGGGCAGGTTGGGTAGATAAGCGGCCACCCGGTCGCCGGGTGTGACGCCCAGGGCCCGCAGTCCCTGCGCGACTCGCGAAACCTGCTCGTACAACTCGCGATGCGTGAGGCGTCGCCTTACCCTGTCTTCGCCCCAGAACACCATCGCCATGGAGGCGTCGCGCCGCCGCAGCAGGTTTTCGGCGAAGTTGAGCCGCGCCTCCGGATACCAGCGGGCGCCCGGCATCCGCTCGCCGTTCACGAGAACCCGTGCGCCCTTCGCGCTCGCGCGCACGCTCGCGAACTTCCACAGCGAATCCCAAAACTGCTCGGGGTGCTCGATCGTCCAACGGTAGAAGGCCGGATAGTCGTTGAACCCGAGCTTCCAGTCACGGATCGCCTGGCGCGCGAAACGCGTGAGGTTCGCTTCTTCTATGCGCTCGGGACTGGGCTTCCAGAGCGGTGTGTCGGCCATGGCGGTCTCCTCTCGCCTCGGAATTGGACATTATAATTTGCGGCAGATCACGCTTTGATCCGGATCGGAGAAGCATGGCACGCGAATCGATGCAGTTCGATGTGGTCGTGGTCGGCGGGGGACCGGCCGGACTCGCCGCGGCGATCCGGCTGAAGCAGCTCGCGGCGCAGGAGGCGGTCGAACTGGGCGTGTGCGTGATCGAGAAGGGCTCGGAGATCGGCGCACACATCCTCTCAGGCGCCGTGATGGATCCGCGCGCGCTCGGGGAGCTCTTCCCCGACTGGAAGGCCCTCGGGGCCCCGCTCAAGACCCCGGTGAGCGAGGACCGCTTCCTTTTTCTCACCCAGTCCGGCTCGCTCCGCGTGCCGGGTTTTCTCCTTCCCGAATGCTTCAGGAATCACGGCAACTACGTCGTCAGCCTCGGCAACGTGTGCCGCTGGCTCGCGCAGCAAGCCGAAGCGCTGGGCGTCGAGATCTACCCCGGCTTTGCCGCCGCGGAAGTGCTCTACGACGACCCAGGCGGCGTTCGCGGCGTCGCCACCGGCGACATGGGCGTGGGACGCGACGGCCGGCCGACCGACCAGTATCAGCCGGGGATCGAGCTGCACGGCAAGTACGTCTTTTTCGCCGAGGGCTGCCGCGGGCATCTGGGCAGGCAGCTGATGGAGCGTTATCGCCTGAACGCGAACTCGGATCCGCAGGTATACGGCATCGGTCTGAAGGAACTCTGGGAGATCGAACCGAAAAAGCACCAGGCGGGACTCGTCATTCACTCGGCCGGCTGGCCCCTGGACGCGGGCACCTACGGCGGGTCGTTCCTCTATCACATGGAAGACAGACTCGTGTCGGTGGGCTTTGTCGTCGGACTCGCCTACACCAACCCTTACCTCGATCCGTACGAGGAATTCCAGCGCTACAAGACCCATCCGAGCATCCGCACGTTCTTCGAAGGCGGCAAGCGCATCGCCTACGGCGCGCGCGCCATCGCCGCCGGCGGTCTGATGTCGTTGCCTAAGCTCACGTTTCCGGGCGGCTGCCTTGTCGGCGACGAAGCGGGATTCCTCAACGCCTCGCGAATAAAAGGCAGCCACGCGGCGATCAAGTCCGGCATGCTCGCAGCGGAGGCCGCGTTTGTCGCGCTGCGGGCGGGACGATCCGCAGACGAGCTCGACACTTACGGGGCGGCGTTCCAAGAATCGTGGCTCTTCGACGAGCTGTACCGCGCGCGCAACTTCAAGCAGTGGATGTCCAAGGGACTCTACTCCGGGACCGTGATGGTCGGAGTCGAGCAGACCCTGCTCGGCGGAAAATTTCCCTGGACGTTGCACCACCGCCACGCCGACCACGAATGTCTCAGGCCCGCGTCGGAGTGCGAGCCCATCGACTATCCGAAGGCCGACGGAAAGCTCACGTTCGACCGCCTCTCCTCGGTATTCATCTCCAATACGAACCACGAGGAGAACCAGCCCTGCCACCTGGTTCTCAAGGACCCGAGCGTCCCCGTTGCCTTGAACCTCGCGAAATACGCAGGCCCCGAAAGCCGCTACTGCCCGGCGGGCGTGTACGAATTCGTGAAAAACGGCGACGGCACCGACCGTCTCCAGATCAACGCGCAGAACTGCGTCCACTGCAAGACCTGCGACATCAAGGACCCGACCCAGAACATCGTCTGGGTTGCGCCACAGGGCGGAGGCGGACCGAACTACCCGAACATGTAGCCCGGATCCTCTTTAACTCCTCGAAAGAAAAAGAAATAGTTGCAGATAACGAACGTTCGTACTATCGTGTCCCGATGCGAAAAGGCGAACAGACGCGCACTTTGATCCTCAACGAGGCCGTGGCCTTGGCAAGTCAAGTCGGGTTGGAGGGGTTGAGCATCGGCTCACTCGCGGATCGGCTGGACATGTCCAAGAGCGGTCTCTTCGCCCACTTCGGCTCCAAGGAAGACCTGCAAATCCGCACCCTCAAGCGGGCGCAAGAACTCTTTCTCGAGCAGGTGATATCTCCTGCACTGGAACAGCCCCAAGGCTTGCCGCGCCTCAGGACCCTGTTCTCGAACTGGCTCGTGTGGCTCGAAAGCAATGACGATCTCCCGGGCGGCTGCCTTATGCTCGCCGCTTCGGCCGAATACGACGATCGTCCCGGCGCCGTGCGCGATCTGCTCGTCGCGGGGCAGCGCGAGCTGCGCGGTGCCATCGCCAAGGCGATTCGCCTTGCCATCGACGAGGGGCATCTCAACCCTCAGACCGATCCCTGGCAGCTCACCTTCGAGCTGTTCGGGATCGTGCTCGCCACGCATCACGACCTCAGGCTGCTCGCCGATGCGCGCGCTCTCGAGCGCGCGAGCGACGCTCTGGAGCGGCTCATCGATGCGCACTCTTGGGTGCTTGAACCTAGCGTGCCTGCGGCGGGGTAGCCGGCACCGCGCGCCATCCTTCCTTGCATTCAGAGACGTAAGGGTAGTAGGTCTTCGACGATTCGCAGTAATACCAAGTAGCGCTCGCAGACGGCGCACCGCTCGGCCCGGCCTGAGGAGGCGAGGCCGCAGGAGCCGCCGCAGCCTCGTCCACACCCGCGGGCGGCTCAGCCACGGCATACCCGCCGGGAGCCTCCATGTAATACGCGTCGTTTGCATAGTAATAGGGGACGCCTTGCACCACCACCGTCGAATACGCGGGCGGGAGGATCGGCACGATGATCCCGACGGGCGGCCTGACGACGACGAATCCCGAGCCCCCGCGGCGATACCACACGCCCGAATGAAAGAAAAACGGATTGCCGCGAAACGTCAACGCGATGTGGCCCCCCGGCAGCACCGGGACCGAATACCCGAATTGGGGATAGTAGTGGTTGTGGTTGAAGCGGTGGTCGAACACCCAGTGATCGGTGTGAAAACGCTCGCGCTGGATCTCCCGCCTCTCGACCCTGCGGCGCTCCTGCGCATGCGCCGAGGAAACGCACACGACGAGAACTGCGAGAAAGGCGGCGGCCCGTCCCGGTCTCGACAAGAAAATTTCCATTCTCGGCTCCGTCTCGGGTGGATACGTAGATGATATCCGGAACGATCGCCCGATAGCTGTGAAGAAATGTTACGGAGCCCGAGGCGGAGCGACATTCCTAACTCCTCTTTCTCTGCCTGAGTCGCTGATTCCAATTTCCGGCGAAAACTGACACAATTGAGACAGAGGGGAGGTCACCGCCATGAAAACTCGCCGTATCGAGTTGTGGTCATTGCTTTGGGTCTTGGCCCTTTGTCCCGCAGCAGTTCAGGCGCAAAGCGCGTTCCGCGTTTACGGCGGGCTCGCACCGACAACGTATAAGATTTCGTTTGACCAGAATGCTCCGAACTTCGGTGGCGGCCTCAACTACAGCAACAAGACAGCGAAGTCCAGCTACACTGCCGTGAATATCGGGTTGACTTGGTCATCGCCCAAGGGAATCTATGTCGACCTGGCGGCGTCGCAGAGCCTCAGCGCCACGCACGACTTGTGGGATTCGGTAACCAGCCAGAAGCAGGATTTTTCGCACGATACTTACACCCTGACGGCTGGCTACAGCCATCCTTTTGCCCAGGGTGCGAGCGTCTCGGGTTTTGGCGGGTTCATCTCAAGCAACACCGTACTCAACGCACCCAGCCCGCCCTTTGGTTTTTCCAAGGACAAGTTCGACAGCCAGGGGATTTTCGTCGGCGCGGGTGCAGGGGTTCCCGCCCTGCACGGGCAGTTCAGCGGGAGCGTCGCCATCGCCGGGATGAAGGGCAAGTGGAAGGACGACAGCGGCTTCAACAATACCGCCGACACCACTTTCGGTTTCAGCCTCGGGGGAGCCTATACCTACCCGATCACCCCGGCCTTGGGCGTGACTGCCGATTTGAGATACCAGCAATACAAGTACAATTTCGGGGTCGTCACCACGGCCGGGTACACGGTCACCGAAAAAATCACCAGCCTCGGGGTCAGGCTCGGCTACCGGTTCTGATTCGCCGCTAGAACGTCGGCGGGACGATGATCGCAGGCTTCTTCTTTTCCCCTTCTTTCTGCTTCTTGGCGGCTTCCTCCAGCCGGGCGCTCTCCAATTCAATCATGCGCTGGCGCGCCGGTTCCGCATACTGCCCGCTCGGGTAGCGCTTGAGGTATTTCTGAACGTCGGCGGGTTTGCGGCTCGACTTGACCGAGTCCCAGAGTGATGTCTCAGCGGCCAGCTTTGCCTTGCTCTCGGCGTCGCGTTGTGCCTGCACCTTGGCCTCGCGCTGCGCCCTCGCATCGGTCTCGCGCTGTGCCCTCTCTTCGCTTTCCCGCTTCGCCTGCGTCTCCACCTCGCGTTTCGCTTGCGCCTCGGCCTCGCGCTTCGCCCGCAGCTCGGCCTCGCGTTTCATTTGCGCTTCCGCTTCCCGCTTTGCCTTCAGCTCAGCCGCGCGCTGCGCTTTCGCATCGGTCGAGCGTTTCGCTTGCGCCTCCGCCTCGCGTTGCGCCTGCGCTTCGGCCTCGCGTTTCGCCTGCGCTTCGGCGTCGCGCTTCGCCTGAGCATCGCGCTGCGCCTTCGCCTCGGCATCGCGCTTCGCTTGCGCCTCCGCCTTTGCCGCTTCGGCGGCATCGCGCCTCGCCTTTGCCTCCGCCTCGATCTTCTGAGCAGTCGATTGCTGGCTCGGCTTCACTACGACGAAATATGTGACGGCACCGGCCGCCACAAGCACTCCAAGTACCACTGGTACGAGCAGCGAGCGCCGCTTCCCCGCTCCCGCGGGTTCCGCCGACGGCGCATCTGCGAGCTTGATGGTCCTGTCGACCGCCGCTCGCGCACTCTCCTCCGCTTCGGCGCGTGGGACACTCCTCTGAAGCCGCGTCCTGTCGGCTCCCGCCATGGTGCGGGTGCCGCTGTCGTCGGCAGGTAAGCCGCTCCGCAGCTTGGCGGCCTTGCGTGCCGCGAGCGACGCATACACCCCTTGCGGAAACTGCCGCACATAGAGCTCGAAGTCGTTCGGGTCGTCGCTGTCCTTGATCGAGCGCCAGAACTCCAGCTCCATTTCCCCGGATCTCAGCGCCTCCGGAGCATGGGTGGCATGCGGTATGCGGGGCTCGCGCGGGACGACGACGGTGGGTTCGGCCTCCGGTATCGCGGGCTTCCCTTCCGCGGCGCGCTTGAGCGCGTGCGCGAATTCGCGCGCGGTCGCAAAGCGCTGGTCGGGATGCTTCGCCAGCGCCTTGGCCACCACCCGGTCGAACTCCGGCGACAGCGCCATGTTGATCGACGACGGTATCGGGGGATCGTCCTGGATGATCTTCTTCGCGACCGTCCAGGCGCCCTCCCCCGTAAACGGCTTCTGGCCCGTCAAAAACTGGTACAGGATGATGCCCGCCGAAAAAATATCGGTGCGCCGGTCGATGCGTAGCCCCTGGATTTGCTCGGGCGACATGTAGGCGGGCGTGCCGACCATCGTGCCGGCCTGCGTGCGCTCCGCGCTGGTGCGGTCGGCATCGGTGACGCGCGCCACGCCGAAATCGGTCAGCTTGGTCCGGCCCTGGCTGTCGAGCATCACGTTGGCGGGCTTGATGTCGCGGTGGACGACTCCCGCTTCGTGCGCAAAATCGAGCGCATCCAGCAGCTCGCACATGATGCGCACGCATTCCTTCCGGTCGAACAGCTGGCCCGTGGTGAGGGTGGACTTCAGCTCGTTGCCGCGGATGAACTCCATGACGAGGTAGGCGATGTCGCCTTCTTCGCCGAAGTCGTAGACCTGGACGATGTTCGGGTGATTGAGGCGGGCCACGGCGTGCGCCTCGCGCACGAACCGCATCGAGAAATCCTTGGCGGTCTCCTCGTCGAGCTGGCTGATCAGAATGGTTTTGATCGCGACCTTGCGGTGAAGCTTGGGATCGAGCGCCTCGTAGACGATGCCCATCGCCCCCTTGCCGAGGACCCGCTCGAGTTGGTAGCGACCGAGGGTTTGCGGTTCGGCGGCCATGCTTCAAAGCAAGCCCATGCGCTCGCGTGCGCGCGCGCGATGAGTGCTCAAAACTGCTCCTCCGCCAGCGCCATCACCCCCGCCGCGCCGTGGACGATCGTGTTTCGCAGCGCCGGCGCCTGAGTCAGCACGTGATCGGCGTAGAAGCGCGCGGTCTTGATTTTCGCCTCGTAGAAGGACTTGTCGCCCTTGCCTTCCGAGAGCCGCTGCCTGGCGACGAGCGCGGCGCGCGCCATTTGCCAGCCGCCGCAGACGATGCCCATGAGTTTCAGGAACGGGACGGCGCCCGCGTGCGCCGCCTTGATGTCGCTGCCGTAGGTGATGACCATCCAGGAGACGCAGTCCTCGGCCGCGGTCAGCGCCGCGGAAAAGGCCTCCCGGGTCGCCGCCATGTCCTCCCCCGCCGCCTTGCCGAGGTCAGCCTCGACCGCGCGCATCACCGTGATCACCTGCTTCGCGGTCGCGCCGCCTTCGCGCGCGATCTTGCGGCCGATGAGGTCGTTCGCCTGGATGCCGGTCGTGCCTTCGTAGATCGTCGTGATCCTCGCGTCGCGCAGGTGCTGGGCCGCGCCGGTCTCCTCGATGAAGCCCATGCCGCCGTGCACCTGGAT
>WNFT01006687.1_pt1 | contig 10164 bp, 7 predicted proteins | sample 5400191 | NCBI WGS metagenome assembly WNFT01 (sample SAMN13153359, study PRJNA577476) | soil metagenome | isolation source: 80 cm saprolite under Madrone tree | place: USA:California | collected 2016-06-14 | reverse complement strand
AGAGGCATGCCACCGCCTGGAACAGGCCGCCCAACGGGCCGCCCATTTTACCAGGCTCGGACGCCTTGCGGCTGGTGTCTCGCACGAAATTCGCAATCCTCTCGCGGCTATCTTCCTGCATGTGGACCTCCTCGAGGAGGAGTTGAGCCACCCCAGTCCCGACGGCTCAGCAGAGATTGCCCAGTGTCTGACCGAGATCAAGACGCAATTGACCCGGCTTGAGGAGCTGGTGCAAGAATATCTGACGCTCGTGCGGGTGGCGAGCATCCAGACAACGCCCCAGGATCTCGGCGCGGCAGTGCAGACCTGGGCCGCTGAGATGCAGGGGCTCGCTGCCGCGCGCGGGGTCACCGTGCAGTGTGAGAGCCTGACAGACCTGGGGCAGGTCGCCTTTCACACCAGTGCCCTACGTCGGGCAGTGCTCAACCTGGTGCAGAATGCTGTGGATGCCATGCCCCAGGGTGGCACGGTAACACTGGCGGGCCAGACCACGGCCACGCACGTACACCTGCGCGTGCAAGATACGGGTCTCGGGATTCCTACGGAGCGGCTGGAGCAGATTTTCGAGCCGTTGTATACGACGAAGCCTGGAGGAACCGGGCTCGGGTTGTACATTGTGCAAGAAATTGTGGCAGCGCATGAGGGCGAGGTGACGGTGCAGAGCCCGCAGGGGCAGGGAACCACCTTCACCGTCACGTTGCCACGAGCACATGGTGGGGCAACGCCTCAGTCCGCCGGCCCATAGGGAGAGAGAAGCCTGGAGGAGGATACGACAGTAGAGTATAATCGCCCATCAGCGGATTGTGGAGAAGCGTTAGACGATGACTCCCGTGGCGCACCTGTCGCTCATCCAGGCCCGACGACTGGCGTTGCGTTCCCTGGCTCCCGAGTTGCAGTCGCACTCAGTACCAGAGGTCGTACGACGCCTGGGCTACGTCCAGATCGATACTATTGCGGTCGTTGAACGGGCACACCATCACGTGCTCTGGACGCGGTTGCCGACGTACGAGGCGTCGCAACTCGACCGCGCCCAAGGCGCGGAGCGGCAGATTCTCGAGTACTGGTCTCATGCTGCCGCCTATCTGCCTATGGAAGATTACCGCTTCTGCCTGCCCCGCATGGCAACCTCCCGCCGCCGCCATGCTGCCTGGTTCCGCGCCCACAAGCCGCTGACGCAGCAGGTCTTGCAGCGCATCGGCGCGGAAGGCCCACGGCGCGCTGCAGACTTCGAGGCTGAGCCAGGACACCGTGCCGGCCCCTGGTGGGACTGGAAACCGGCCAAACTCGCGCTGGAGTACCTGTTCCACACTGGGGACCTATTAGTAACCTATCGACGCGGTTTTCAGAAGTACTTTGATCTCGCCGAACGTGTCCTGCCATCCCACGTCAACACTACCAAACCTACGTCCCTGGCGTATGGACGGCACCTCATGCGCCGGACCTTGGAATGCCATGGCCTGGCGACCGAGAAGGAGATCACCTATTTGAAGCCATATGCCCGTACCGCGGTGCGGCAGGCTGTACAGGCTATGACCGAGCAGGGTGCGATCCTCCCAGTCACGGTCGAGGGCTTATCCGAGGTCTATTTTGTGCAGCCAGACCACCTGGAGCAGACGCTGACCGTGCCGTCGGACCCTGCGCCAACGGCCACGCCAGTGCGCCTTCTGTCGCCCTTTGATAACCTGGTCATTCAGCGCAAACGTCTACAACAGTTGTTCGGTTTTTATTACCAGATCGAATGCTATGTGCCCGCAGCGAAGAGACAATATGGCTACTTCTGTCTACCGATTCTGTGGGGTGAGCGCTTGGTCGGGCGCGTTGACCCGAAGGCGCACCGGTCTACAGGACGGCTTGCAGTCCTCTCCTGCTCTGTGGACAGCGAGCTGCATGGTAACGCGGATTTCTGGGCTGCGTTCGCGCAGGCGTTACAGACTTTCGCCACGTTTAATGGGTGTACGTCTGTCACGTGGGTCAACCCTGCACAACGAGGCCTCGCTGCTGATATATAACAGCCCGTACACCACGGAGGGTGGGCGGCACAAGGAGGACATGGACATGACCGTTCTACGTGTGATGGCGTCAAGGCATTCGGCATTCTACACCCCGCTGCTCGGGGCCATAGCGGGCGGGTTTCTCCAGGAGGAGGAGTTTGAGCCGGTGTATGCGCCCCTGCCGCCGGGGAAGACAGTGGCGCAGTTGCTTGTGGCCGGCGAGATTGATGTGGCACAATCGGCTGTGTCGTCGAGCTGGGGGCCGCTAGAGCAGGGACAGCAACCACCGACCGTGCACTTCGCCCAGATCAATGAGCGCGACGGCTTCCTCATCGCCGGTCGCCGCCCCGACCCGGCGTTCTCGTGGGACAAGCTGCTGTCGGGCGGGTTCATGTTTGTCCATGGGGGTCAGCCGCAAGCCATGCTGGCGTATGCGATGCACAAGCAGGGCGTTGACCTGGCGCGGGGCCAGGCGGTGAACGCCGGCACGACAGCAAACATGATGACTGCCTGGCGCCAGGGCCAGGGCGCCTATTTCCATGAGCAGGGGCCGTACCCGCAGCAACTCGCACACGAGCAGGTCGCACATATCGTGGCTTCTGTAGGGGAAGTGCTCGGGCCAGTGGCGTTCAGCAGCCTGACGGCAACGCGGGAGTGGCTCCAAAAGCCGGAGGCCCGGCGCTTCATGCGAGCCTACCGGAAGGCGCGAGCGTGGATCAACACGGCCGCTGCTGCCGAGATTGCCAGGGCGGAACAGGGGTTCTTCCCGGATGTGGACCCGACTGTGCTTACGCAGACGATCGCTTACTACCAGCAGTTGGGATGCTGGAGCCCCCCGGTGACAATTGCACGTGCTACGTACGAGGCGGCGCTCGATGTGTTCCTGCACTCGCGGCTCATCACGAGACGGCACCCGTATGAGCAGGTGGTGGTTCCGCCGCCGGAGGAGTGAAGCAGCGCGTGTTCCTGGCAGTACCCAGCAGGGTCCACCATTGGGATTTACGTTACTACGGACCCGATGCATTCCCGAGGGCAATGGCGGGCACCATGCGGCTTTCGTCCCCAGTCGTCACGATCTCGAAGCACACCAGGCGCATTTCGACTGGATAGAGTGTCAGTATCCACGGCGGGTCACTGACTGCAGCTCCTGATGCGCCTGGTCCAGCGCCTCAAGCATAGGCGCTGGATGAGGTCAGGACCCCCACCCAACGCCGCTGCACTACTGTGTCAAGAAGCTATGGATAGCCCGCATCTGCGTGGCGAACTGCTGTGGGTCATACGTCGCCGGTTTCTCCACAGACCGTGAGAGTGTGTCGATCGCATTCTTAATGGCCGGCTCCTTCTCCAACGACTTGCCGTTCTTTTGTGCCACTGGGACGAACGTCTGGACTGCCATGAAAGCCTGTTCCGCAACCCGAAACCCAGCCCCAGCAATAGCTGCACTGTCACCAGCGATGTTGCGCAACAGTATGCCAGCGAATTGCGGCTCCAGCTTTTGCGCCATCACCCTGGCTAAGAGCGCGTCAACCGTCTGCGCCGCACGGTTTGCCGCCGCCGCAATCTGGGCCGGATCATTGGCGCCCACCTTCGCCATCAATGTGTTGATATTGTTTAATTCTTGCTCAAGCGTATTGCGACTCTCGGGCGCAGTCGCTTGCACGAACTGACGGAAAATAAAGTACCGTGCCGGATTCCAGGGAGGAATCCCCGCGACGCCAGGATACCCACGTGCCTCCCGCCAACTGACGGGCCACTGTGCGACAGGTTGCAGTCGTCTGTCTGGCGCGCGATGGTAGTAAGTCGATTTCACATTTTTCACTTCATGGTGGCAGGCAAAACACTCGAACTCGGCGAATTCTGGCCAGGCCGTCGCGGCCTGCTGTTGCGCCCGCCGGGCCAGCCGTTTCAGACTCTCGCGTAAGGCCACTGCTTGCCCCACTACCCAGTCTTTGCCGCCGCCCTCATCTTGCGAGATGCGCCAATGCGGGGGCAGTATGGCGGTAAACGTGTCGAGCTCAAAGACGAGGTCGGGATGACCCGCCGCAATCAGTTCGTGATCAACATTGCGCTTGTCATCCCCCACATGACACGACACGCATTTTTCTGCCCGTTTAGCGAGATCGCGTGTGTTATACATCCCCTCCTTCAACAGGTCCTCATACTTACGATCAATGTGATTCTCCAGCCAGACGCCTGCCGGCCCATGGCACGCTTCACAACTGACGCCATCTTCGAGCTGAAACTTCGGACCACGTGACTCCTTCGGAGCATACATAGCATGACAGACCAGACACCTTTCACTCTGCGCCGGTGGCTCGGCCATCTTCAGATTTTTCGCCATCACGAGGGAGCGGTCTTTCAGTAGGACCTCGTAGGCCTTGGCATGTTTTTCCTTGAATAACCAATGTGGATGCTCGGTCTGCCGGACACCAGCTTTGGATGTCGTAAGTTCTCTCAGGCTGCCATGACACTGCACAGCAGCACATGAGCCAACTCCCATATAAAGTTGTGCACCACTACTGGTAGAGCCAGGTGTCTGCCCCTCGCTGAGAGGCGGACTGAGTACACCCAGAATCAGTACGACGACTGCTGCGGAAGCGCATAGATGACGCATCTTCCCTCCTGCAAAAGCGATGTGAGCGAGCATCCTCACCCGAGGATCACATGGCAGACAACGTCCTGCGCGAGGCATAGACGACACTCCTGGCGCGAAAGGCTCCCTGTCCCGTGCCGGCGGTCGGCGGTTAACCGCCGGCATAGATCTCACTACTGCGTCAAGAAGCTATGAATGGCACGCATCTGCGTGGCAAACTGCTCGAACTGCTCTCGGTTATACTCCTCTGGTTTTACCCGTACCTGCGAGAGTTTCTGGAGCGCGCTCGTGACGACCGGTTCCTGCGCCAGTTGCTTACCGCTCTTTCTGGCAACTGGGACGAAAGTTTCAACAGCCATGACAGCCTGTTCTGCGACCCGGGGCCCCGCCCCGCCAATACTCACACTGTCGCTCGTGACATTACGCAACACCGTACTTGCCAACTCTGGATTCACCTGGAGGCCGGCGACTTTGGCAAGGAGGGCGTCGGTCACCTGGACCGCACGATTCGCCGCCGCCGCGATTTGCGCCGGCTCAGAGGCTCCCACGGTCGCCATCAACGTGCTCACCGTGCTTAACTCTTGATCGAGTGTGGCGCGACTCTCAGGCGCGATCGCCTGGACGACCTGCCGCAAGATATAGTAGCGGGCTGGATTCCAGGGCGGGATCCCCGCCACACCTGGATACCCCCGCTGTTGCCGCCAACTGACGTCCCACGGCGCCCCTTCCTGCAGCCGGTTCTCCTCGCCGCGACGATAATAGCTGGATTCAATATTGTTCACATCATGATGGCAGGCAAAACATTCGAACTCAGCAAATTCTGGCCAGGCCGTCGCGGCCCGCTGGTGCGTCCGCCGTGCTAGCCGCTTCAGGCTCTCCCGCAAGGCCACCACCTGCCCCACGGTCCAGGCCCGTCCGCCCACACCATCGCTCGGGGCTGTGCGCCAGTGCGGCGGCAGCATGGCGGTATAGGTCTCGAAATCAAAGACCAGATCAGGATGGCCAGCCGCGATCAACTCGTGATCGACATTTCTGATCTCATCTCCCACATGGCACGAGACGCACTTCTCAGCCCGTTTGACCAGGTTGCGCGTGTCATACATGCCGATGGAAGCTGACGCCGCGTACCCACGGGCGATGTGCGTCCCTAACCAGCCCTCGGCCTGGCCGTGACAGGCTTCACAACTGACCCCATCTTCAACCTTATACGAGGCGCTCTGCAGTTCCTTGGGAGCATACAGAGTATGGCAGACCACGCACCGGTTGCTTTTCGATGGTGGCTCAGCCATCCTGAGGTTTTTCGCCATCACCAGGGAGCGGTCTTTCAGCAGCACCTCATAGGCCTTGGCATGTTTATCGTTCGTCTGCCACTGCGCATACTCGGTCTGTCGAATGCCGGTTCTGGGAGCATTGCGTGGTGCGGCACTGCCGTGACAGGTACTTGCCCCACACGACTCAGCCCCCATATAGAAGAAACGCTGCGTACTGCCGACCCCAACGCTAGGCACCACCTTACTAGCAGCCCCAGGGGGCGGGGCGGTAGCCGCCATTTGTCCCACGCTGAGAGGGGGACCCAGCATACCGAGAACCAGTACGACGACTACTGCGGAAGCGCATAGATGACGCATCTTCCCCTCCTGCAAAAGCGATGTGAGCGAGCATCCTCACGCGAGGATGATCTGGCAGACAACGTCCTTGACTGATCAGACCCTTCCAGCTCATGTCCAAGGTTTCCGCAGTGATCGCTGCAAACCATAACTGCAAGGGTTGCACCACGTCCTGGTATTGGGGATATTGGGGCTGCGCTCAGAACTCTCGCAGCGTTTTCCTGGTATGAATGCACATGGTAGCAAGATAGCATGATCATAATATTGTATCCAGAGAAAATTACAGAGGAGGTGCATTATGGCAAACTATCTTGCTCCCCTCTTGCCACCTGCGGCGGCAGGGATACCATTCTCAACTGCCCTTACCCTGTGCGCTTGCCGAATTGCAAAAATACTTGCCAGGCTGAGCCGAGTATGATACAGCTCAACAGTAGCTAGTGGCTGGCCATACTATTGTAAGGCACTACCATTCCTCGGGAGCTGAATATGCGAAGCCCTTCTGTGTCTCTAGTACTGGTGTTGGTGCTTGTTGTCAGTGTGGGAGGAGTCCTGTTCGGCTGTGAGGGTACACCCGATACGCCAAACACTGGCACTGCGAATACACCGAATGCCAACTTTCAGGCTCTTGCTCCGCTTACGGTTGCCGATGTCCAAACCATCATTGCGCAAGCTGTGACACAAGCGGTGGCGAGCAATGTCGATGCGACCATCGCTGTCGTCGATCGGGGGGGCAATGTCCTCGGGGTCTTTCAGATGACCAGGGCTATCGGGACCACGACACGCATCGGGAGTTCCTTATCGCCGCGCTGCGCCCCGGGAGTGGGGCGCACTCAGCCCGCCATCTGCGGCCTGGAAGATCAGCCGGTATTTGCCACCCTGGCAGCAATTTCCAAGGCCGGCACTGGTGCCTTCTTGTCGTCGAACGGGAATGCCTTCTCGACACGTACAGCCAGTGACATCATCCAGGAACACCGCCCGGTGGGCGTGAGCTTTGTGGCGAGCGGACCACTGTTTGGGGTGCAGTTTTCGAGTCTCCCGTGTACGGATATCAAGAATCCGCCTTTACCACTTGGGCTGGCGGGCGACCCCGGTGGTATGCCGCTGTACAAAAACGGTTCTCTCGTAGGTGGCATTGGTGTCGAAGCAGACGGTGCGTACAGCATTGACCCGAATCCTTTCGACATAGATATACCTGTGGAAGAACTCATTGCCGTGGCTGGTTCGCGTGGCTTCGAGGCGCCATCGGGGATACGTAGCGATCAGATTTTGCTCGATGGTGTCAGGTTACCGTATAGCAATGCGGAGCAATCGCAGACGAACTCCGCAACGATGTCTTTTAATGATGCGCTGAGGTTAGGGCAGGTCGTGGCCGTTGGCCCCCGGGAGCATCTTGCCGTGACGTTCTTCAATGGCACGCTGCTTGGGACGGTAGATCCCACGGCTGGCTTTGCGTCAGCCACGGCTGGCACTCTGGCGGCGCGCATCGCCGTGGATCCGCAGGGGACCAATCGCTTCCCGTTTAGTAATAGCCCTACACCTGGGGGACTCACAGCACAGGAGGTACAAACCATCCTGACACAAGGTATTCAGACAGCCTATGGGCTCCGAGCGGCCATTCGAGAGCCCCAGGACAGTTTTGTGCAGGTGAATATTTTTGTCGTGGACGTGGATGGCTCAGTGCTGGGGTATCTCGGGACCCCTGACGCGCCTGTTTTTGGGTTTGATGTGTCGGCGCAGAAAGCGCGTGCTGCCGCTTTCTTCAGTGGTAGAAATGCCGGAAGCGATCTGCGCGCCGCTGGCTTGGGGAGTTTCGCGGATAGAGCACAGCAGGATGGCATAGCCTTCGATGGCTCGATTGCTTTTAGCAATCGAGCTGTGGGATTCATCCACCGCCCCTTTTTCCCAGACGGCATTGACGGGACACCAGCGGGGCCACTTTCAACTGGCCTCCCAGAGTGGAGCCCGTTTAACGTGGGTCTCCAACTCGCTATTGTCCAGGGTGCGTTGTTCAACATCTTGGGGGGTGGTCCGCTCCAAGCATGTAATCCTCCTGGTCTCAGAGGCTTGCAGAATGGCACCCAGATCTTTGCCGGCAGCGTCCCTCTGTACAAAAACGGGCAATTGGTAGGAGGCGTGGGGGTGAGCGGGGACGGTATCGACCAGGATGACAACGTGTCGTTCGGAGCCAGTCAAGGGTTTGAAGCCCCTGAGGCTATACGTTCTGATCAAGTCGTGATACGGAGAGGAGATGGTGAGACGCGACTGCCGTTTGTCAAACTCCCCCGGAATCCTACTAATTTCTAGGCACGACGAGAGGGCCTCACACCAGTCGAATGCTACGCTGGGGGAAGACGGGAGTCGTGAGGCTCCCGCCTAGCCCGATTTCGCCGGTAACCTTTTCTTAATGGCCGGGACCCCATCCCGGTGCACCAAAAAGGCCAGGACCTTCAGTTTCACGTACGAGGCGTGGAAGAAGACATAGCCTTTGCGGGGCCCTTCCCACGAAGTGGGCAACGAATCCCTGACGAGAAACCACTCTTCCTGCCCGAATTTTTTGTAGCCCACAATTTGCGCCAAATGGTCGTCCGTGGTCGTACCGTTGTTGAAACGCAATTCCCGCGCTTCTTGGGAAAGCGCGGTGGCGGGAATGTCGAAATCCGGAATGATACCCACGTCTTTGGTGATCTCATAACTCGGCTCGCTAATGTCGACATCCACCGCGACAGAATACCCCTGGGCGACGGCGTCCCTGAGCGACGTATAAAAGACCTCGAGTGGCACGTTGAAATAGTTGCTGTTGTGCTTCCAATTGTCCGGGACACGCAGCTCCGTAAACTGGTAAAACGGCGCATACTGGAACGAGGTGATGATGACGTACTCGTTCCAGGGAAGTGTCAGGACTTCCTTGAAGAAGGATTTTGGTGAAAAGGTTTTCCCTTTATAGGGAAAGGTCAGCGGCGGTTTCCCCAGATACTTCGTCAGCAGGGCTTGCACACGTTGGAGGATCGGTCCTTCATTCCAGGCCGCGTGGGTTTTGACGGAGGCCATATACTGCTCTAACTCGCGATACAACTCGGCGTGGTTAGCGGGGACTTCTTCTTTGGTGCCCCCATAGACGGCCGCTGGTATGGTGCCATATTCTTTGATGATGTCCAGCACCCCGCTGAAGAGATCGCCCGGCCCAAACCGTGATTGTCCCCGCGTGCGGATGTAGAGTTTGGCTTTTTCCATGAAGAGGTACGACACCGGATAGAAGACGGATAACCGTACGGGCTCCAGACCGAGACGCTGCATTTCGGATTCGATGAATCCGGACGTGGAAAAACTCCAGCAGAACAGTGTGGCGCCTTGATTTAAGGGGGGGAGGTGCGGAATGGCCTTGAAATCCTCCACCCGCTGCGGTCGGGGCGTGGCGGCGAGGAACGCCTGGAGTTTTTGTTCGATAGATTGGGCACATACAAGCGCTCCGGAGAGAACAAGCACACTGAACACAATAGCCAGGCGTTTGCCCATGTCGTGGTCTCCGGGAGCACGCAGTGTTTCTTGAAACTAGGGCTTGCGCATCCTACTCACCCTACGCTCGTGATACTGGTGGCACGTGACACATTGAAAGCTCACACCGCCAGCGGACGAGTGACATTCCTGACATGAGGCGATCCCTGGTAAGAGGACATCGCTGGTCTGTGTACTCTTGGACACCGGCAAATCGGGGCGGTGACAGCTCTCACAGGGGTTTTTGTTCTCCGCTGTGGCCCTGGCTGTGGTCGCACGCGTATGCGCCTGGTGCTCGAACTTCGCGTGCGTGAACCAGCGTACGGGAATCTCTGGCCGGGCCACTGTCGGGAGTTGGCTACCAGCAGGCGGGTCTTGCAGGGTATGACAGAGGCCGCAGACAGACTGCTTGCCGCCAGTATACAGCCGTTTCTGGGCCTCGCGGAGGCCTTCTTCAACGCAGGCGCGAATTTTGACCGAT
>WNFT01006685.1_pt1 | contig 10164 bp, 10 predicted proteins | sample 5400191 | NCBI WGS metagenome assembly WNFT01 (sample SAMN13153359, study PRJNA577476) | soil metagenome | isolation source: 80 cm saprolite under Madrone tree | place: USA:California | collected 2016-06-14 | reverse complement strand
TCGGAGAGATCCGGTTCGCCGGTCGATCGCTCCGCCGGATGCCGACCGAGGACATCGTGCGCGGCGGCATCGCGCACGTCCCCGAGGGCAGGGGCATCCTGACCGAGCTGACCGTCGACGAGAACCTGCGGTTGGGCGAGCACACGCGAAAGGATCGAGCCGCCGTCCGCAAGGATTACGACCGCGTGTTCGAGTATTTCCCGGTCCTGCGCGAACGGCGCCGGCTGTCCGCGAGCACGCTGTCCGGCGGCGAGCAGCAGATGCTGGCGGTGGGGCGCGCGCTGCTCATGAAGCCGCGGCTGATGCTGCTCGACGAGCCTTCGTTGGGGCTCGCGCCGATCGTCGTGCGCTCCATCTTCGAGATCATCCGCACCATCAACGAGGCCGACCGGGTCGCAGTGCTGCTCGTCGAGCAAAACGCACGCCTCGCGCTCGAGATCTCGACCCAGGCGTATGTGCTCGAGGTGGGCCACGTCGCGGTCCACGGCGCGAGCGCTGAGCTGCAAGGCAACGAATCAGTCCGCCGGTCGTACCTCGGGTACTAGAGTGTCCCACCCCCGAAGTTCCTTGCACCTTCGCGGCCTAGTCGGCCGGGCGCCTGCGGCGCTGAAGCCGGCGTCGCCTCCTGCGCGCGCTCGGTCGCGCATCTATGCGATGCGCTCCCTCACGTGCTCGTCGGCTCCTTGGCTCCGGCCGCCGATGCCGCGAATTTTGCGGCGGACCTCGGGGGCGAGACACTAGTGCAGGAACTCATCCAGCAGGTCGTGAGCGGCATCGCCAGCGGGGGCATCTTCGCCAGCCTCGCGCTCGCGCTGGTCCTGATCTACAACGCGATGGGCCTGGTCAACTTCGCCCAGGGCGAGATGGCGATGTTCGCGACTTTCATCGCCTACACGTTGATCAGCCACGGGGTCAACTACTTCATCGCCTTCCCGCTCACGCTGGGACTCGCTTTCGTGGGCGGGGTGCTGATCGAGCGGGCGGTCATACGGCCCGTCGAGCGCGCACCCGTGCTCACGCTTGTGATCGTCACCCTCGGCCTCGCCACCCTCATCAACGGCGCCGCCGGATTCCTGTTCGGGTACACGCCCAACTATTTCTCGAGCCCGTTCTCAGCGCACACCGTGAACATCTTCGGCGCCTTCGCGAGCTACCAGGACCTGAGCGTGATCGTGGTGTCGGCGATCGTCCTGGTCGCGATCTACCTGCTGCTCCAGCGCACGACGGTCGGGCTCACGTTGCGCGCCGCCGCCCACCACCCCGAGGCGAGCCGGCTCCTCGGGGTGCGCGTGAGCTGGATGCTCGCGCTGGGTTGGGGGCTCGCGTCGGCCGTCGGCGCGGTGTCCGGGATCATGGTCGCCCCGATCCTGCTGTTGGAGCCGAACATGATGCAGACGATCATCATCTACGCCTTCGCCGCCGCGGTCCTCGGGGGCATCGACAGCCCGCTTGGCGCGGTCGTCGGCGGTCTGATCGTCGGTGTAACGGTCAACCTCGTAGGCGCATACCTGGTTGGCGGCGACCTCGAGCTGGCGGTGGCCCTGGCGATCATCGTCGGCGTGCTGGTGATCAAACCAAACGGCCTGTTCGGCCGCGCCGCCGCGCGCAACGTTTAGTGTCCCGGCCCCGAAGTCCCTTGCATCTTCGCGGCCTAGACGGCCGGGCGCCGGCTCACCCCGCGGAATCTAACGATTGCGCGGGGACCCCGAGCAGGGCGCTGAAGCCGGCGTCGCCTCCTGCGCGCCGGGCCTCGGGGACAGGACACTAGTGCAGCGACTCCGTAGCGCGCCGCCCCTCTACTTCCTCGGTCTCATCGTCGTGCTGTTCTTCATCGGCCTGCCCACGGTGGTCTCCAGCTTTCAGAGCAGCGAATGGACGCAAGTGCTGATCTTCGCGATCGTGATCATGGGTCTCAACATCCTGGTCGGCTACAGCGGCCAGATCTCGTTGGGTCACGGCGCCTTGATGGCGGTAGGCGCCTACACGAGCGCGATCCTCATCCACCGGTATCAGGTCGACTACCTGATCACCATCCCGATCGCGGGGCTTCTCACCGGTGTGGTCGGCTTTGTCCTCGGCATCCCCGCCCTCCGACTTTCGGCGCTCTATCTCGCGCTCGCAACGTTTGCCCTCGCGGTGGTGGCGCCGAGCCTCATCAAGCGCCCCGTGCAGCTCACAGGCGGAGTGCAGGGCATCCTCCTGACACCGCCCGACCCACCCCAGTTCGCCAAGGATGCCTTCGCCGCCGTGACCGGTGGGCTGGAGATGACGAGCGACCAGTGGATCTACTACGTGAGCCTCATCCTGGCGCTCCTCCTCTTCTGGCTCGCGTGGAACCTCGTTCGCCACAGGCCGGGCCGCGCGATGAGGGCGATCCGCGACCGCGAGGTGGCGGCAGCGGCATCCGGCATCAACGTTGCGGCGTACAAGACCATGGCGTTCGGCATCTCCGCCTTCTACGCGGGCATTGGCGGAGCCCTTTACGGGTTGAGCATCGGGTTCGTGAGCCCAGACACGTTTCCGCTTGCCCTGTCGTTCCAGCTGCTCGTGGGCGCCGTCATCGGGGGCCTGGCGTCGATCACGGGTCCGTTGGTGGGCGGCATTTTCACCTTCTGGCTGCCGATCGTCTCCAGCCAGTTCGTCGCCTCGCAGCCCTGGATTCCGGCCGGGATTGCGGCCGCCTTCAAGAACGCGGGGCCGCAGGTGACCTACGGGGCGCTGCTGATCGCGATCATGATCTTCGCCCCCAACGGGGTCGTCGGCCTGGTAACCGTGGGCTATGCCCGCCTGCAAGCCCGGCTCCGCGGGGCCGGTGATCGGGGAAGTGGACAGATGCCGTCCGACCCCCAGACTGTTTAAATACATGAACAGAAAAACAGGAGGAGCTTCTATGGCAAAAATGGGACCACGTCTTGGGGTGCTTGTAGCCTTCCTCGTGACCATGGCCGCCTGCGGAGGCTCCAACGCCCCCGCGGCGCAGAGCGACGTAGGCATCACGAGCAACTCGATCCTCCTCGGCAACACGATCGCCCAGTCTGGGCCGGCTCGAGCGTATGGAACGATCGGGAACGCCGAGAACGCCTACTTCACGTACATCAACAACACCAAGGGCGGCGTCAACGGGCGAAAGATCAACTTCAAGATCCTTGACGACGGCTATGTGCCCGCCAATGCGGTCACTTTGACCAAGCAGCTGGTCGAACAGGATCAGGTGTTCGCGATGTTCAGCGGCCTCGGCACGCAGAACCAGACATCGGTCCGCGACTACCTCAACACCCAGAAGGTGCCGCAGCTGTTCGTGGCCACCGGCGCCACGACGTTCATGGCCGACTACAGCTCGCACAGCTGGACGATCGGCTGGCAGCCGCCCTACCAGGGCGAGTCTCGTATCTACGCCAAGGACATACTCGCCAACCACGCCGGCGCCAAGATCGGCGTCCTCTACCAGAACGACGACTACGGCCAGGACTATCTGAAAGGCCTAACCGACGGGCTCGGCTCGAGCGCCTCGCAGATCATCGACAAAGAGAGCTATGACGTGACTGCGGCGGTGCCGACGCTCGCGGCGCAGCTGTCCAAGCTGAAGGCCTCTGGCGCTGACACGCTTTTCCTCTTCACAACGCCGGCCTTCACGATCGGCTCTCTGGCGATCGTGACCAAGATCGGGTGGGCGCCGCTGATCTACCTGAACTCCGTTTCCAACCCGCAGGTCTACATGGGCCTGGCGCAGAAGTCGGGCGCGGCTCTCACCAACGTGACCAGCGTCGGCTACATCAAGGACCCGACCGACCCGCAGTGGGCCAGCGACGACGGCATGAAGCTGTACAAGACCGTCATCGCCAACTGCACGACCTGCAACGTCATGGACGGATTCAACATCTACGGCGTCGCCGTCGCGTACACGATGGTCGACATCCTCACGCAGGCGGGTTCCGTCATGACGCGCAAGAACGTGATGAACATCGCCGCCAACCAGCTCAATGAGACCAACCCGTTCCTGCTTCCGGGAGTAAAGGTCAAGACGACCTCGAGCGACCACTTCCCCATCACGCAGGAGCAGGTGATCCACTGGGGCGGGACCGGATGGACCCTCCAGGGCAGCCTCATCGACGAGCGCGGAACCATCAAGTAACACCCTCTGAGCGGGGCCGGGCGCAAACCGGCCCCGCTACTAAACGGGGTCCCCGCGAACTCGCGGCGAAGCCTCGGAGTTCGTGGGGTTTTACTATTTCCGCGGTGCTCGATCGCCTCAAGCCGTACTGGCTGCACGCCTACCTGCTCACGTATACGCCGCTCCTGCTCCTCGCCGACAGCCGCATAACCGCGCTGTGGCAGCAGTGGGCGCTCGGCGCGCTCACCTTCCTCCTGCTGTACCTGGCGGCGCTGAAGGCGCCCAAGGAGCAGCGCATGCAGGTGTGGATCTGCGTCGGCGTGGCAACAGGATTCGAGATCTTCGGGTCGCTGATCTGGGGTGTGTACCGGTACCGCCTGCACAACGTTCCATTGTTCGTGCCCCCGGGCCACGGCCTGGTCTACCTATTCGGGCTGCTCGCGGCCCGGACGCCAGTGGTGATGCGTTACGGGCGCCGCGTGGGCCAGGTGATCCTCGCCGGCGCGGGCACGTGGGCGCTGTTGGGCCTGACCTTGCTTCCGCTGCTCACCGGCCGGGTCGACCTGCAGGGCGCGATGTGCCTTCCAGTGTTCGCATGGTTCGTCCTGCGCTCGCCACGGTGGCCGCTGTTCGCCGCCATCTTCATCGCCACGGGCGAGCTCGAGATATTCGGTACTTCTCTCGGCAACTGGTACTGGCTGCCAGTCGCGCCGTGGACGCACATCCCATCAGGCAACCCGCCTTCGGTCATCGCTGGAGGCTATTGCGTGATCGACGCTTCAGTTCTGCTCGTGATGCGAGCTGTGTTTGCGCTCCGGGCGCAGCTCCCCTACAGATTGGGCTTGAAGACCATCATGGCGGGTATCACCAGCACGATCAGCCCCAGGGCCTGACTCCCCGACGTGACTGCGCCTCCCTAGCCTTCCATCTCCACCGCAGCCGACCCGACCGTCGTCCGGTTTCCGTCCGGATCCTCGCCCCATACCTCGAGCTCGACGTGCGTGCCTTCCACTTTCGTGACGCGGCCGCGGCAGCGATACGGCCGCCCGGGCTGGTCGATGCCTCGATAGCTGACCTCGAAGGTCTTGAGCGTGCCGCGATCTCCGAGCCAATCGGTGAGCAGCTGGCCCAGAAACGAAGCCTTGAGGAGGCCATGCAGGATCACGCCCGGCAGGCCGACGCTGCGAGCGAAGTCCTGGTCATAGTGGATCTCGTAGAAGTCACCCTGCGCGCCCGCGTACTGAACGAGCTGGCGTGTGGTGGGGTGCATGACCAGCTCCGGAAGCTCGTCGCCGACGGCCGGGTTCATCGCCTGATCCCCGTTCCGCGCAGGCGCGCCACAGTGCGCCCGTGCTGGTTGACGTACTCGGTCTCGAAGATGATGAAGAGCAGCGAGCCGCTCGAGCCGGTCTTTTCGTAGACGTCGGCAACACGTCCGGTGGCGGTGATGCGATCGCCCACTTTGACCGGTTCGAGGTACTCGAAACGATTGCCGCCGTTGAGCCATCCCTTGCCGTACTCCTCGGCCTCCGCCAAGTGCATCGAGGGAGGCGCGAGCGCGACGAGAAATGTCGGCGGAGCTTCCTTCAGCCAGCGCGGGTCGTGGTCGCCGATCGCCTCGGTGAACCGCTTCAGATGCCCCGCCTCGACGGTCGCGGTGATAGACGGCGCGGTCGAGCCGATGCGAGCACGCAGCCTGTCGACTACGGACGTGGCCGCCACCTAGCGTCCGCGCGGGAGCCCAAGCACGCGCTCGGCGATGATGTTGCGCTGGATCTCCGACGAGCCCGCGTAGATCGTCTCCGCCTGCGCCCACATCCAACCGTACTGCCACCGGCCGTCTTCGATCGCATACGGCGAGCCTGGCGCCAGTGCGCCGTAAAGACCCTCAACGCCAACCGCCGTCTCCTGGATGCGCTTGTCCATCTCGCTCCAATAGAGCTTGGTGAGCGACGCTTCAGGTCCCGGCGCGTGGCCCTGCTGGGCGCTGGTCAGATTCCTGAGGCCGATCAGGCGGAACACATGCGCTTCGATCTGAGCCTGAGCGACCTTCTGGCGGACGGTGGCGTCAGAGCCGGCGCCGCGATCGCGGGCCAGGGTCGCGAGCTCGGCCACGGCGCGCTCGAAACGCGCCGCCTGGGCCAGCCCGCCCCGCTCGAAACCGAAGACTGTCATCGCGATCTTCCAGCCGGCCCCGGGCTCGCCGACAAGGTCGCGATCCTCGACCACTGCATCCGAAAGAAAGATCTCGCAGAACTCACCGCCTCCGGTCATCTGACGGATCCGCCGCACCTCGACGCCAGGCTGATGCATGTCGACGAGGAAGAACGAGATGCCCTTGTGCGGCTCGGCGTCCACATCGGTGCGCGCCAACAGGAAGCTCTTGTCCGCGTAATGCGCGCCGCTGGACCATGTCTTCTGGCCGTTGAGGACCCAGTGGCCGTCGCGCTTTTCGGCGCGAGCGCGTAAGCCGGCCAGGTCGCTTCCCGCATCCGGCTCGCTGAATCCCTGACAGAAGATCAAGTCGCCGGACAGGATCTTCTCGACGTAGGTTTCCTGCTGCCACTGCGAACCGTGCACGAGCAAGGTCGGGGCCAGAAGGCTGACGCCCAGACGCCCGAGGATGATCGGCGCTCCGGCCTTCGCCATCTCTTCCTGGTAGATCGCTTGCATGACCGGGCTGGCTTCGCGACCGCCCGCTTGCTTGGGCCAGGCGAGCTTCAGCCAGCCGGCTTCATGAAGTCGGTGCTGCCACTGACGCTGGAGATCGGTTTCCTCTTCCTCACGAAAGCCCCCCACACCCTTGTGGCGCCACTCTGAAGGGAGGTTCTTTTCGATCCAGTCTCGGACCTCTTGCCGGAAGGCTTCTTCGTCGGATGTGAAGCCGAGATCCACGATTCGCAGGCTATCAAAACGGGCAAGCTAGAGGGGATGGCGTCAGAGGTACTGTGCGGCCACTGCGGGGCGCTGCTCACCAACCCAAGCGCGCCATGCCCACGATGCGGCGCACCCGCTTCGGGCTCATATCAAGCAGTTCCCGCGGCCCGGCAATCTCACAAGAGCCCAGCACTCGCCGCCGCGCTCGCGATCGTTCCCGGCCTCGGACATTTCTACCTGGGCCACAACGTGAAGGGCGTTGCCTATCTGGTCGGCATCGGAGGCCTGCAGTTCTTCGGCGCCGACCTGGACTTGACCGTGATCGGAGCCGCGGTCGGCGTGCCGATGGAGCTCGGCGGCGGCGGCCTGTGGCTTTTCAGCATAGTCGACGCGTACCGAACCGCCAAGAAGATGGAGTCGGGTAACCCCTAGCTAGCTTTTTTACCCCACGAAGTCTTCACTTCGCGGGAGACCCCTATTTTCGGCGGCGCCTCGTGGTCGTCGTGCGGCGCTTGGGCGCCGCAACAGGTTTCGTCGTCCGGCGCCGTCGTTGTTTCGTACCAGTGAGCGCCTTTTGCACGCGGCGCTGAATGGTGCGCAGACCGCGCTCGACGGTGGTGCTGGCGGCTTTTGCTCCGCGCGCGGTCAGCTTCTCCACCTGGCGCTTGAGCTTGCGATTTTCCTTGATGAGCTCAGCGACCATCGTGTTCAGCTGCGCGATCAAGTCACCGCCACCAAGCTTGCGGCGATTGGTGGTCTTGCTGCCTGGTGGACGGCCGCGACGCCGTCGCGTGGCCGATTGCTGGCTCTGCGCGGTCTCGTCTGCTGCCATTTCGGCTCCTGATTTCTAAAGAAACGTGTAGCGGACAAATCGCAGTATATAGCCACGATTTTCCGCGTTATTTCCATTGAGGGGTCGACCGCCCAAGGGCGATCGAAATCAGGTCATGCGGCTACAAGTGCAGGCTGACGCGAAATGCTCTTCAACCCTTCGCGCGCTAATTCATGTGCAGGATTGGCTTTACGGCTGACATAACGCACGACACGCCATCCGCGACGGCATCGCTCACGAACTTCGTGCACGGCAATGCGAAAACTGTCGCTCGAAGGCATGCGGCTGCGGACGACCGGCGCGCAGTCCGTGCGTACGATCACGCGGTGATAAGGCCAGCGGGCCGCGGCGAGGTCGAGCGCACCAGCGCAGACATGGGCTTCGAGTTGTGCCGAACCGCCGAGATGAGAGAAACCGAACGACTCCGTGTAGACGGCGCGGCCCCTAATGAAAACGGCCAGGCCACATCCTGCCCGGCCGTTTCTGTCGAGAGCGGCGTCAACGTAGATCACCAGGCACTCCCGCAATAACTGTCCCTCCTCGAAGGCGTGTTTCAGAGTTATTTGAGAGCCTAACACTATGTTGCGTACTTGTGACAACCCTGCCACTAGATGTGGGGCCGAAGTCCAAAATCACTCCCCGCTCCCGCGGGGCGCCCGGCGCCCGGCGGGACCTCCCCGCTAGGTGGGGAGGTCTGGGGGCAGCTCAGCTCCCATGGCGTGGTACCCGCCGTCGACGTGCACCAGCTCGCCGGTGGTCATGTTGAGGTAGTCGGAAAGCAAGGCCACGACTGCGCGGCCGACCGGGGTCCTGTCCTGAAGGTTCCAGCCCAGTGGTGCACGCACGCCCCATACCTCTTCGAAATCCTTGAATCCAGGTATCCCACTTGCCGCCAGCGTGGCAAGCGGACCTGCGCAAACGGCGTTGACTCGGATCTTGTAACGGCCGAGATCGCGCGCGAGATAACGAGTCACCGACTCGAGCGCTGATTTGGAAACGCCCATCCAGTCGTATTTCGGCCAGGCTTGCGTCGAATTGTCGAAGTCCAGAGTTACCAATGAGCCGCCATGCTCACGCATCAACGGCAGAAAACCAACAGCAAGCTCTTTGAAGGAAAATGCGCTGACCTGCAGCGCCGTCGCAACACTTTCCCATTTTGTGTTCAAGAATTGGCCGCCGAGCGCATCAGGTGGCGCATACGCAACCGAGTGGACGAGGCCGTCCAGCCGATCCCATCGCTTGCTCGTTTCTTTTGCGGCGGCGGCGATGTCATCGGGTTTGGTGACATCCATTTCGAGGATTTCCGGCACGGGATTCAGCTTTTTGGCAGTCATCTGCGTGATGCTCATCATCCGGCCGAAGCTGGTGAGCAACAGCTCAGCCCCTGCCTTCTGCGCCTCAACCGCGATTGCGTAGCCGATGCTGCGCCGGTCGCTCATCCCGGCGATGAGGATTCGTTTTCCAGTCAGTATCACGGCCGAATCCTAAGGTTTATCACCGGTCGCCACCGGCGCGTCGCGGCTCGACCAGTCGCTCCAGGATCCTTCGTAAAGCCGTACGTCAGAAATCCCCGCGAGCTCCAGAGCAAGCAGGTCGTGGCAGGCGTTCACCCCCGACCCGCAGTAGACGGCAGCACTGCCATCGACACCAAGCCCTTCATATCTGCGGCGCAGCTCCTCGGGCGACTTGAACCTGGCGTTGGCATCGAGGTTGTCGATCCACGGGGCGCTGACCGCGCCGGGGATGTGGCCTTTCTTCGGGTCGATCGGCTCGCGATCGCCGCGGTAACGCTCCCCGACCCGGGCGTCGATGAGAACTCGCCCCGCGCGAGCTTTTCCGCGCCCCGCCGTCGACAGCCGCTTGACCTGCTCGAAGTCGAGAATTCTTGACCGCTCCGGCGCGCGGGCTTTGAAGTTGCCGGCTCGCACCTCCGAGACCTCCGCCTCGAGCGGCCGGCCCCAACCCTGCAGACCGGAATCAAGGACGGCCTGCGCGCTGTGGCCGAACCAACCAAGGAGGAACCACAGCCGGGCCGCGATCGATCCGCCCGCATCGTCGTACACGATGACCTTGGTCGAGTCAGTGATGCCTGCCCGCCGCATCTCTGCCTGGAACTGCTGCTTCGTCGGCAGAGGGTGGCGGCCCGGCCCTTTGCCGGTGACGGCGTCGAGGTCGACGAAAACCGCGCCCGGGATGTGACCGCCGAGGTAAGCATCGCGACCCTGGCTGCCGGTCAGATACCAGCGGAAATCGACGATCCGAATATCCGCGTCCGCGCTGTGCTCGCGCAGCCATTCCGGGCTGACGAGCGGGCCAAAGTTGCTCACTAAACCGAGGTTACGAC
>WNFT01006683.1_pt1 | contig 10165 bp, 10 predicted proteins | sample 5400191 | NCBI WGS metagenome assembly WNFT01 (sample SAMN13153359, study PRJNA577476) | soil metagenome | isolation source: 80 cm saprolite under Madrone tree | place: USA:California | collected 2016-06-14 | reverse complement strand
AGCCTCGGGTAGTCGCGAAACCGCAGCGTGAGCATGTCGTCTTTACGGTCGAGCACGATGGCCTCCCACCACCCGTTTGGGAGGCTCTCTTGGGCGATGACGAGGTGGCCGGGCGCGATCTCGTCCCAGCTGCCCGGCAAGCCGCGAGCGACCGTGGTGCTGGTCTTGTCGTGGTCTGGGCCGATCGCGGCCTGCTGCGGTTCGGCCGCCAGCGCGACAATGACGTCGCTATAGAGCGTTTGCCGGATGTTGGGCACGAAGGCGCGGCCATTGGCATAGAGCTGGCCGACGGGTAGCTTCTTGGCCACTTCCGCAATATCCGGTGAGCTGGGTTTGTAGACGTTGAGGCCCATGAGCTGGGCGGCCTTGGCAACCAAGTCTGGCTTGTCGCCGACAAACCGAGCGCCGCACGGCTTTTGCTGCTCGTCGAAGCCGAGCACGAGCAGGCCGATGTGGTCCGACGTCGGGTTTGAGGTCTTTGTAGCGGACACTTTACTGTTCGACGCTTTGGTGATGGAGCGTTTGGCTTTGATCTTGGTCATGACAGGTCTCCTGAAAAGCCGAAGGGCCCCGGCGGGGGCCCCTTGCGGCAGAGTTGATGGTCCGTGAGCGGATGGCCGGAGCCAATCCGGTGGTTTTGCGGGTATCACTGAGGTTTATCCTCCTCCTACTGAATACAAGCGGGGGTATTTGCCGCTTGTAGATAAATACTACTCAAAATACGTGTGAAAGTCAACTACATTACACGCTTAACATATTGATTATAAAGCGCAATTCTATCGCAAATACTATAAACTCGACAGTAGACATTCTCGCAAGCCTTTCGATCATCAACGCGGTTGCCGTTGCAAACATCGAGGCCGCTCTGGGCGCAGTACCGCCAGATCGCGTGCTGGACGAACCGGGGGAACACGGCGGGGAAGGCCGGATTGAAGGCGCTGGCATCGATCCGTTCGGCCACGGCTTGAATGATGTCAGCGCAGCCGCCTTGCCGGTAGCAGGCCGAGCCATAGGCGTGGTCGGCGCCGAACCGGGCCAGGATGCCGGTGCGGTGCAGAAAATTGTGAACGAGGGTATCGACGGCGATCATGCTGGCGCCGACCTCGTGCCAGAGCCACAGCTTTTTTGGCGCTCCGAGCAGGAGCGACGACAGGGCCATGGCCAGCACCTTGTCGGAGACGCCGTAGATTTCGTGCAGCGGCGCGATAACGGCGTCCCGCATTCGGGCCAATCGGTCAGGGCCAGCCTGAGTGTTCGCCGCCTGCAGGCGCTGGTCGATCCACCCGATCAGATCCCCATCGGCGATATCGCGAACGAACAGGTAGACGGAATAGGCGGTCTGGTTGAGGTGGCCGTTGCGCAAGTCGTGGGTTGGCAGCGGACAGCGCGCAATATGATCGGGCTCGGCGCAGGTTCCGCTGAGCTTGGCATATCGGCAGCCGTGGAAATGCCAGTAGCTTTTGAGCTTTGGGCAAGGGACACGTCGGGCAAGTTTTTGGTTGATATCGTCCCACCTCACATAGCCATGCTGCTCCATGTAGTCGTAGGCGATCTGATCCGAGATACCTTGGTAGCTGAGAGCTGCGATCAGCCAATCGAAGACCGCCGCGGTCTCGCGCTTTCTTATTGCCGTTCGGACACCCTCAGCATCAAGATCGGCGCGAATCTTGTCGATCAGACTCGCCGAACCGGCAAGACAGCAAACGCGATAGATCACTCGCACCGCATGACCGATGGCGGTTGTCCGGTTGTGAATGTTGGGATGGTTTTGGTGTTTGGGCTGACGTCGCCGACTTGTCGTCGTGGCGACCATGTCCTCAAATCATCGCGACCAGTTTACGCTGAGCATCGCTGTCGCCATCGATGTACCGCTGAGTCGTTAAGATCGAGCGATGACCGGCCAACAGCTGAACGTCGCGCAACGAGCCGCCTGCCTTGTGCACGATGCGAGCGGCGCGGGTGACGAACGTTCGTCGCCCCGAATGCGAAGAGCAGCCTTTCAGGCCAATGTTCTTGAACGCCCGGTTGAACCACACCACGATGCTGGGCGGCGTCATGGCACCACGGCGCTCGGACGCGATCACATAGGGTGATGCTGGCGCTATCTGCTGCCATGCTGTCAGGGCAGCAGCGAGGTCCGGATGGACCGGAATTGACCGGCCGCTGCATTTCTTTGCCGCAGCATCGGCCAGCTCGATCAGGCCGCTGATCTGGCCGCCTCCGTTTAGCACCATGTCCCAGGTGAGGTTGGCGATCTCCCCCGCCCGCAGCCCGGCCTTGGCCGACAGCAGCACCATGACGGCATTGCGCAGGGGACGCCGCGTGCAGCTGGCGTAGACGAGCAAGTCGTTAACGTCTGCCGATGAAAGTATCTTTGCCTGTCGTCCTGGCATGGTAAAAGGCTTTGAATAACTACAAACCTATATCTAGAATGTACTCTTGGCAACGAGAAGAAAATAGGGTTTGAGGTACAACTGATAAGGAAAGTGTCATTTCCTTATCAGTGCCGAGTAATTTTTGATTCCGTCAGAGCCACGCACGAGTGATGGCGCCTCATCCCCGCTAACGGGATTCGGCTTATGCGTACCTTCCGTGATTTCATCGCTCGATTGCGTAATGCAGAGATCACGCTAAGTGCAGTGACCCAAATTCGCAGAATGACGGGTTATGGAACGGCGGCGCCCCACCACAGCCGCTGAGCAATCGACTCGCAAGTAAGGACGCGGGATATTAGCGCATGTGAGCGTGGTGCTGGCGACCACACGGAACGAGGCGCGTTGAGTCTCGTTATATCGGCATCCACATTTGTGTTGTCGCTCGCCGCGAAAGCGACATTCGCTGCAATTGGCGCATCTCAGCACACGAGGACGTCGAGAACGGCGCAACTATGCGCATGTCACCGTCGATCTAGCGCATTGGTGCACACTGCGGTTTGGTAAACGATACGATCACCTAGCATGTGCCGAATAGGTCTGGCTCTAACGCCGGCCATCAAGCTTTCCCGGCGGCGCAAAATAGAACCCGCGGACTCCGCTTTGTCGGATCGTCTATGATTCGCCTCGCATGGCGATTCGCGGCAACACCCCCCGCTTCCCGAGCAAAATGCCTGATAAGGCGCGGGCAAACAAGCCCGGGAACGGAGGTGAATAGCGATGGCACCACGCAAAATTGGTCGTAGTGCGATCACCGGCAGATTCCTGTCGGTCAAAGCGGCACAATCTGCATCGCAGAAACGTACCGCGATCGTTCAGACGATCAAACCATGCAAGCCGTCAAAGAGGCGGTAACGCCTCCTAGACGCGGGCGGCGGTAGGCACCCCCTACCGCCGCTTTGCTTTCGAATCACGATTTGGTCCCTCTTGTCAAACCGTATCGTGCAGCCCCAAGCATAACCGAGCTGCGGGAGCGGCCAAGGATCGGGATGGCCCAGATGGTGCAGGCCCATAGGTCCATAAACATCATTCACCGAAGCAAGCTGAAACGCGTGGAATTCACCTTTGCCGCCGGTGACCTGTTCGACGCGGACGTCGACGCCATCGTCAACAGCGAGCAAAGTGATTTCATCCTGTCTAAAAACCCCGAGACAGTGAGCGGATAGATCTGGAGTCGTTACGGCATCGCTGTACAGCGCGAACTCGGTGCGGCTACGAACGGCCAAGTGCTTCGTGCCGGAACGGTTCTCGAACACCTCCGGCGGCGAGGATTTTGTCCGAATATTCCATGCCGGCTTTCATGACCCCGATGATTGGCCGGACCAGCTGTCTGAGGCTTCGACCGATGATGGCGGGTCTCGGGGGACCGACTATTTCAAGGCGATCGGCTCGTGTATTGCGCAGGTCCTCGACGCCGCCGTAGCGCAGAAATTGTCGAGCGTTGCGTTTCCATTGATCGGCGGCGGTCTTTTCGAGCTTGACGAAAAAATGCTCATCCTGCAGTTCCTGGATGCAATAGAGGCGCTCGATGAGAGGCTTGCCGAGGGTGAAAGCCTCCACGTCTGGCTGGTGATCCGGGATCGGGCACAATTCGAGTCCGCAGCAGGCGTATTCCTTGATCTGCTGCTGCAGGAGCGGAGCAAGATGCCCATGGTCAGGGTCAGGCGGAGTGGCGTACCTATCCTCGACCGCTTTGCCGCGCGCTTGTCACAGCGCAACAACGAGGACTGGGCAAAGTGGCTGCTCTGTCGCTATACCGAAATCGCCCTTGAATTGGTATGCTATGGGCTGAGCCGGGCGATGCGTCCAGCGACCAAACCGGAATCCTTGTTCGAGGAAGGTCGCGGTGCAACTTTCGGGGGCTGTCGCGAAATAGCGCAGCGTCTCGCAACCACGGCGACTCTTGACGACCACGCCTGGGGGGCTCGCTTCTTTACCCGGTTATTGCGGGACAAGGCGGCGGCGCGTGCCTTAGAGACTATCGTCACCCAACGGAACAATGTCGCTCATGGCCGGCGAAGTCTATCACTCGCTGAAATCAAGAAGCTCGTGACGCGGGGTGTCCAGTTGGAATCGTGGGAGCAAATCCCAGAGACTGATGGCGAACTTCGACTCGTGGAATGGCAACCCTGGATTGGAACGCCATTAACTGAAACCGGCCAAATCGGGCTGTTCGATCGATGGCAGAAAAACGCTCTCCACTATCTGGTGCCGGAGACTGGAGAGATCTTCAAAGTCCCGCGCACGTCCACCGTGGCAGACAGATAGAGGTGGCTCTACATCGGACTGGTATGGTGCCACGATGGACGGCGCCCAATGAACTTGTCACGGAGCCTTCGCCTTAATGACCATGCCGACCGAACCAATTCGCGACATCATGCGCCGCACGATCGCGAACTTGAAATTCATCGAGCGACACGCGGAGCCGAACGGCCCGTACGAGGTTACGCAGCTAGTGAACTCGTTTCTCGGCGCGCTCGCCCATCCATGGGAAGTTATGCAAGACGACTTAATGCAGTTATCGCTTGTCGAGGCGGCCGCCCGCGGATGGCCGCCCATCACTAAAGAACTAATAACCGATCGCGAGCCCAGGTCGCTCGGCGAGCTCATAGGGCTGATGCGGAATAGTTTCGCGCATAGAAACATCAAGTTTCTGGCGGGCCGAAAGAGCGAAATCCGGGCCTTGCGCATCTGGAATAAACATCCCCGCACCGGCATCCGGACCTGGGGCGCCGTCGTCACAGTGGATGCCGCGTGAGTTTGATCGAGGAGCTTTACAAGCGGCAACGGCAACATGCGCCTCGCACGGCGTGAGCACCGAATGGAGCGCCTCCCAGCCATCGAGAGCGGAGCGGCATTCGCGTAGATCGGGGTAAGGGGCCCTCTGTGAAGCCACCAAAGCTCCGACTTTCAAATCGGCAGATGCGGTTTTGTATTCCCGCGCACCTTGATGAAATTAACAAGGCTTTCCTCGCTCGCCTGAAATTCAGTGTCAGATAGCCGGCCACGAAACAGTTCATACCGCAGCCAAACGCGATAATGCGCAATCCTTAAGCTCTCGGGCGAGCAGAAGCTCGAGCTTGTCCGTCGCGGTAGTATTTCTCGACCTCTCCGCCACTGATCCCATCTGGTTTATCGGTGTACCGATTAAAGTAGGAACGCAATGTGAGGCCCGGCGCTGCAACTCCATGAACCATTGCGCGATACCGCAGGACAGGAAGGTCAAATGACGAACCGTTGTGCGCGCAATCGGGGTCGACCCCGTTGTCCTTTCCGATAATTTGGCCCGGCATGGATTCGCGTCGTCCGAGTTCGCGGTGCTCGGAACGAACATCTATGGGAAGCTCATGAAGCTCTTCTAGTTGAAGCTACGGGAATAAGGGAAAGAAGCGCTGGATTTTCTTCAGTTCAACAGCGTCGGTTGTGAAGTTTGAAAGAAACGGTCTTCGAGACGCGCCGATTATGCTGTCCTGGATGTCTTCTCGAAAGGTTTTTACATTGCCGCTTATTAAGCGAGGTGCCTTGTCGAGAATATCGACACCATCCAGGTCAATGATGAATAACTTTGCCCCTTTCTTCGTGCCTTGATGGATGATTTCGTTGATGTGCTGGTCGCGGAAGCCATATCCGATAATCATCAAGTGTGCATCGGACTGCGCCAAACGCTGACGAAATTCATTCCAGTACCAATCGAGAAGCGGGATGTGCCCTATCTCGGTAGCTTTGTTTTGGCCCAATATTAGAAGAATTGAACCATTAAGGACACGCCAGTTGCTCGAGCCGTGAAGTTTGAAGTAGGGCTGATACCTGTCTCTAAGGGCAAAGGGTTCGACTGGCCTGAATACACCAGGGGAGGCGTAGGGCTGGCCTCCGATGGTCTCTTCGCCTAATCCCGGTGACCCAAAGCCGAACCATCCCCCCTGAGAACCTTCAAGCAAGTCGGTTCGCTGGTACTTCTGCTCAAGTAGCGTGTCCTGATTGAGGGTGAATATCGCGTCGAACCGGCAGAGGAAGTCGCGGACATGAGTAGGTTGAGGGCCGGCGCGTTCATGCCGACCGGGCTCGAAGTCACCGAATGCGACATTCATTGTATTAAACATGCCAATGAGCATGTTGTTGAACGTTTGGAGTTCACGGGCCGAGGTAGTGTCCCTCTGATACTCTTCCCTCAATTCTTGAAGCACTCCTTCAAAACCAGAGCCAAGCTGTCTGTGCTTCCAGAGAAGATTTCTGTGATGGGCTGTTATTTCAGCGCAGCCAAGGAGATACTCAAACGCTTCGTGCGCGAGCCATCCGCCCCAATTTCGGCTGAAGCCTGCTCCTGTGAGTAGGTAATGAGGCACGAGCTACCACTTCTTCTTCTGGAGATTGGCCGGAAGCATAACGCGCCCGCCCTTCCCGAAAGCCTTCAATACGTCCTTGTACGGGTATTGCCGGCCTTGTACGGGATCTTCGTGCGAGGAATATACGGCGTGGCCCGGATTATGCAGCTAGACGTAATGCACCTTCGGCGACACGGTCGGGAGCGCGGCAGCGCCGACTGCACGGATCGGCCGCTCATCACCCAATTTCGGCAGGAGGCCAAGGATCTGGCAACCCAACCACGTTGGAAAACCGCTCGCCTTTCCGGAACACCCAGCGACCGTTATCCGCCTCGAACCGTCTCATTGTTCGCAGCGCTTCTGGTAGCGGTCGTTCAGCCCAAGGATTGATCGCGAGCACGGGCTGCCATTTCTCTTCCCGCAGCTTCCACAGGCCTGTTTCGGGCAGCAACAGAACGCCGCTTACATGCTGGTTCCGTGGCCCCTTCGGTCCATGCCAGAAGCCGTTCTTTGCGTGCGCAATGTGAGCTGTACTGCCCTTGAACTGTACGATCTCATCCCCGAAGACGGCCTCAGTGAGCGCCGAATTGATCGAATCCTTGCTGAAGAGCTGGTCCTTTCCGTCCGCGACGGCAATCAGATATGGTTTGTCGAGCGCGCCGTATTTGCGCGTTTTTTTGTAAAGCGTGTCGCGCAGGTCTTTATGCGGCGTGATGATCCCGCCTTGCATCTGAGCCACGCCGATCGCCTGTGTCGATGGCTCGGGGTTACTGCCGCCGGAATAGAGATCGAGCTCGACAACCCAGTCGCCGGCAGTGAAGGTCTTGCTTACCTCCTTGGTCTTCGCCGCCTCCGCATTGTCGCGAGCCCAGCGTTCGACATTGGCGACGAGCAGCCCTAGGGCGGGACTATTCTTCCCCGCTCGCACCAGCTTGTATCCAAGAGCCGAGCCCGCCGGAATCTTGGCGGCGTCGATCGCGTTGTACACGGGATTTTCCCGGTTCTTTTCGGCCTCCTGCGCGGCAGGCGGATTAACGGTCGTCACTTCTACGTAGGCAAGCGGCGCGCCTGCTTGGTCGGTCGCAGCATAGTCCGGCCGCTTCGTTGATCCGGGGACTTCCGGATGCGAGCTGGCGCGGCATCCCGATCCAAGAATGAAGGCATGGAGCGATAGCTCGGCTAACGATGCCCCGAACTCGCGATCTCCCCCGTACCGTATGCGCGTGATCAGTCCGTTGCGGTCGCCGGCTGGCATCTGCGCCAACCAGCCGTTCACGACCGCCCTGAATTCATCGTAGCCGGGGCTCGCACAGCTATCGTAGAACTCAAAGAGACCCTCGCCGCGACGCAGCGGCTCCTTCCGGGTCCGTTCGCGGTCCTTGAACAGCATTGTCGATCCAGACCCGCTTCCGGCACCGCGCCACTTCTCTTCCAGCATCTTCGCTAGGTCGGCGGCCTCGAGAACCGTGAGCTTGGAGAGGTCGTCGACAATTTTCTGGAGATCAGCCATTGGACATCTTTGTCGGTCGAACCAATCGAGATAGCGTCACACCGCTTCGCTCTTCCTCTCGATCATGCGGTCAGCTTCACCGCTCGATGAGCGTCGCATCATTCGTATCGGCTTTCGAGCTGTTCACTCGCTTCGACACCGCCCACCGTTGCAGATAGTCGTTCGGCGCCGGTCTCAGCGCTTCGACGGTCATGTTGCCGCTCAGCCAGTGGTCGAACTGATCGGGCTGCAAGAGGACGGGCATCCGGTCGTGAACCTCGGCGACGAAGTCATTCGGCTCGGTGATCATCATCGCGCAGGACTTGATGCGCTCGCCTGTTACGCGGTTCTTCCATTCGTCCCACAGGCTCGCGATCGTCATGACCGGCGAACCATCGCGCGCGGTGAAGTAGTGCGGCTGCTTGCCGCCTGGCGTATCTTCCCACTCGAAGTAGCCCGACACTGGCATCAAGCAGCGCTTCTTCTTGAACGGCTCCCGGAAGAGCGGCTTTATCGCCACCGTCTCGACCCGCGCGTTGAATGTCGCGAGCCGCAACTCCTTCAGCGGCTTGCTCCACCAATACGGCACCAGGCCCCAGCGCATTTCCATCAGTTCGCGCGCGCCTTCATTCGGAACGATGACATCAGCAGGGTCGGTCGGGCAAACGTTGTAGCGCGGCTGAAAGTTCGGGATCGCCGCCGGCACCGTCAAACGGTACAGCGCGTGGATCTGATGCCACGTGTAATTCAGGGTGAAGCGTCCGCACATGGGGCCCACCTAGGTAGTGTCCGCCTACGCAGCTGTACTACGGTCGCCCATTCGCTGATAACATGGCCGCCGTCGTTCGCAGACATCCGGCCTCGCAGGATGGGTATGGGGATGGGTGAGAGCTTGCAGCAATCGAGAACGCGTTGTATGTCAGCTAGTTACTCTGACGATTGTGCGGACTCCCTCTCCGCCAACCTGCGCGGGTGACCATGACAACGCTCGAAGATATCGAAAAGGCAGTGGCCGAATTGCCGGCAGATCAACTCGCGCGATTCCGCGCTTGGTTTGAGGAATTCGAGCCCGCTCGATTCGACCAAAAGATCGAGCGCGACGCCAAAGCGGGCAGGCTCGACCAACTCGCAGAGCAGGCGCTGGCGGATTTCCGCGCCGGTCGCGCGCGCGAACTGTGAGGCATTACGCAGCCCGTCCTTTTGGGACGCGTATGCAAAGCTTCCATAGAATATTCGAGCGCTGGCCGACAAGAACTACGCCTTGCTAAAGGACATCCGCGGCACCCTTCTTTGCAGACGCCCCTCCCGAAGCACTCCAAGGCATCGATGAGCCGCTCGCAAAACGGGCGGTACGGGCCTGGCGGTTCGTGGCGGGCTGACGTCCGAAGAAGCTCGGTCTGCGCAAGAGGGACAAAACACGTTGTTGACGGGCATAGTTCTCCTAAACGGCTGCTCTTAACTAATGGGCTACATCGCCATTAGCGATGAGCAACGGAACGAGATAGTGGCAATAATCCTCTCCTGCCGTGACGATGATATCGTCTGCTGGCGTGATCAGCTCCCGCAAGTCTGACCATACTTGCTCAAAAGAATTGCAGATAACCAGATTTCGTTGTCGGATTAATCAAAATGGTCTGAGGGAGCACCCAAGGTGGCCATCGAAGCGAACCGTCTACACTTTAATCAGAAACAAGTGCCCGATTTCGCCGCCCTGCTTGGCCATTATAGACCGGAAGAGTTTGCATCTCCATGGCGGTCGACGATACCGCTCCTTTCGCTCGTCACAGAGGTGGTCCCGTTTTCCGGGACAGAATGGCGGCTTGGCTAAGGTGGTTTCTGGGTTTGATTACGCCGCCAGTTTCTCCTGCTCCCTGTCGATAGCATAGGTCTCGTCGGGCGTCCTGCCGGCGAGGGCCGAGTGC
>WNFT01007341.1_pt1 | contig 10166 bp, 10 predicted proteins | sample 5400191 | NCBI WGS metagenome assembly WNFT01 (sample SAMN13153359, study PRJNA577476) | soil metagenome | isolation source: 80 cm saprolite under Madrone tree | place: USA:California | collected 2016-06-14 | reverse complement strand
CTTCCACGATTTGCGCAGCATCACCTTCCACGCCGATCACCCAATCGATTTTCCCTGTCTGCGCCGCAGCCTTTCCAGCTTCGCGATGAAGTTCCGGCGAGGTCGCGCCAAGTTCGCGCATTTCCCCGGCCGCAAGAATCCGGCGACGATAGTTCGGCGTCGCCGCGAGAACCTTGATCATCGCATGCAGCGCCGCGGGACTCGAGTTGTAGCTGTCGTTGATTAGCGCCGCTCCATTTGAAAAACGCAGCATCTCGCCGCGCATCGCCGGCGCATGCAAAGTGCGAAACACAGCTTGAGCCTCCGCCGCTCCAATTCCCCAGACGCTCGCCGCCGCAAGCGCCGCCAGCGCGTTAGAAATAACGTGACGCCCCGGCAAGGCCAGCTCCAGCCGGGTGCGCCTTCCATTTTCAATTAGGACAAACACCGAACCCAGCGCGCCTCGATCCTCGATTGCCTCTGCGCGATAATCCGCGGCACTCTCGATGCTGTACGTCAACACGCGACCCGGCGCATGCGAAGCAAACGCCGCCACCAGCGAATCATCCGCATTCAACACCGCAACTGACTCGCGCCCGTTCAATCCCTCAATCAGCTCGCGCTTAGCCAGCGCGATCTCCTCGACGCCCGCAAAAAATTCCAGGTGCGCCGGCGCAACACGCGTCACGACACCGACATCCGGCTTGGCAATCGCCGCAAGCTCCTGCAGCTCATACCGCCGCGACATCCCCATCTCCAGTACCGCGGCATCGTGCTCCTCTTCCAACCGAAACAATGTCAGCGGCAGCCCGTACGCGTTGTTGAAATTGCCCTCGGACTTCAAGATCCGTAACTTCGCGCCCAACAGCGCCGCCAGGATCTCTTTTGTGGTGGTCTTGCCCACGCTGCCCGTGACGCCGGCAATTTTCTTGCCCCATGCGACGCGTACGGCGGTCGCGAGGCGGTGCAACGCGCGAAGGGTGTCGTCGACAATGAGACAACGGTCCCGTACCGATTCCGCAAAGCCGCGGGACCGCGACTCTGCCACCACTGCGGCCACCGCTCCGCGCTCGAGAGCCGCAGCCACGTGATCGTGTCCATCGTGACGCGGTCCGTGGATGGCGAAGAACAGTTCTCCAGCACGTATCGTGCGAGAATCAATCGAGACGCCGGCCACCCGGGCCACGGGGTCGACCCGCGCGCCAAGTGCAGCCAGCATCGGCTCAGAAATCTGTAGAAGCGTCCACCGCATAAATCCCTCAGAGAGTTGCCGTTACGAAGATACCCCGCGCGTCCGATCGTTTTCACCGTTTTGAGGGCTCCTCCTTAGTGAGGGTAACTACGGCTCGAAGCGCCTCTCTCCAGCTACGGATAAAGCGCGCTACGTGCCAAACCCTGGGCCGCTCTCCGGCCGGTCATATCCACGCTCGCGTAGCGCGCGCCGCGCCACTTCGCGATCGTCAAATTCCAGTCGGCGGTCCGCGAGAATCTGATAATTCTCGTGACCCTTCCCGGCCAACAGCAAAATGTCTCCCGCGCGCGCCTCGTTGATGGCCGCGCCAATCGCTTTTTCGCGATCCGGCTCGATCATGTATTTCCCGTTCGTTTTTTGCAGTCCGACCACGATGTCGCTGATAATTTTTAACGGGTCTTCGCTCTTCGGATTGTCGCTGGATAAAATTGTGAGGTCGCTTAGCCGCCCCGCGACTTCACCCATCACCGGACGCTTCGTGCGGTCCTTTTCTCCGCCGCATCCGAACAGTGTGATAATGCGGCCTTTGGGATTCAGCTCGCGCGCCGTGCGAATCAGATTTTCCAGCGCGTCATCCGTATGCGCGTAATCCACAACCACCAAAAATTGCTGGCCCATTGCAATCGGCTGGAATCGGCCAGAAACGCTCTTCAGGTCGCGAATCCCGCTCGCGATGACTTCGTTGGATAGACCGAGAGCCTGCGCCGCGCCGATCGCCGCAAGAATATTGTAAACGTTGATACGGCCGACGAGCGAAGACTCGATCTCGATCTTTCCATTAGGCGTCTGCGCAGTGAACGATACACCCTCAAAGGTCAGTTGAATTTTTTTCGCAGTGAGTTGCGCACCTGATTGAAGGCCGTACGTGAGCGGATTTTGTGCCAGGTCTATCAGGCGTTTCCCATACTCGTCGTCGATGTTTAGCACAGCGGCGTCCGCCGCACCTGCGCCCGTCCCCTCAAAAAGCCGCAGCTTCGCCGCGAAGTAATCCTCGAACGTCTTGTGATAATCCATATGCTCGCGCGTTAGATTCGTGAATACCGCGGCCGCAAAGTGGCAGCCCCACAAACGGTCCATCGCCAAAGAATGCGAGCTTGCTTCGAGCACGGCAAATTTGCCGCCCGCCTCGCGAATCTCCGCGAAAAATCCCTGCAGGTCCACCGATTCGGGCGTCGTGTTCGGCGCCGGGTAATCGCCGAGAGGAGTGTGATATGCGATCGTGCCGAAGAGCCCGGTCTTCGCTCCCGAAGCTTTTACGATGGAATCGATCAGCGAAGTAGTCGTCGTCTTCCCGTTCGTGCCGGTGACAGCGACAAGCTGCAATGCGTTCGCCGGATGGTCGAAGAAATTCGCCGCGGTGGTGGCCAGCGCCTTGCGCGCGTTCGCCACGCGAATCCAAACCACGCTTGACGGCATCGTTGCCGGAGCCGCGTCCTCGCTCGCAATGGCCACCGCGCCGCGCGACACCGCCTCGCGAATAAAAGCGTTTCCGTCCGCCTTAGCGCCATGCAGCGCAAAAAACAGGGCACGCGGCTGCACCTTGCGCGAATCACAAGCTATTTGGCGAATCTCCAAACTGCTTGCCGGTGCAGGCACGCTGGCCGCAACGCCTTCAAACAAGGCGCTCAGCTTGCCGCTGTAATTAGACACGCGAACCGGCATCAGATGCCCTCGTTTATCCTTGCTCTGCTTCGCAGTCGAGTCACGCTGTTTTTCTTCCGTATGTGTCAATCCAATGCTCATTCTAATGTCTGGACCTGCGATGAAACCTCGCCACTTTCACAGGCTTCGCCGGCAACGGCGTTCCAAACTGTACCGTCACCTTGGCGCCGCGCCGAACTTGTGCCCCAGCCTCCGGAATCTGTTGCGTTGCAAGATTGCTGCCAACCAACAGTGGCTCAAGCCCAAAGTGCAAACACATTTCTGTGACTTCGCGCATCGTCTTTCCGGAAAAATCGGGCACAGAAATGTCGCCGCCTTCATCGGCTGCCATGGCCACTTCAGGAGCGTGCGCTGCAGGCTTGTCGGGCGCTTCAGGGTTTGACGCGGCCGGTGGCGCATCGGGCTGCCCGGAGAAATCCGTCGGCGAAAAATCCTCTAGCATCGCGCTCTCGCTGGCCATCTGGCGCTTGTACGCCGCCTGGATCAGCCGCGGGTTCAGCGGCACGTCCCGCGGCACATCCAAATAAGACAGCACCTGTTCGGCGATGCGCTTGAACACCGGCGCGGCCACTTGCCCGCCTTCGTGCAAACCCACCGGCGAATCGAGCGAAACCAGAATCGTCACTGCGGGATTGCTGATCGGCGCAAACCCGGTGAACGACGCAATCAGTTGCGTCGGCGAGTAGCGCCCCGTCGCGGGATCGATTTTCTGCGCTGTTCCGGTCTTTCCCGCTGCCGTCCATCCATCAAGCCGTGCGAGCGGGCCCGTACCATTCAGAACAACGCCTTCCATTAGCCGGCGAAGTGTCGCCGCCGTTTCTGGCCGAATCACGCGTTTCGTTTCGCCGTGCGCGTTGACCATGTCAGGTCCGACAACGCGCTCCCCACGCTTGATCGCTTGCACCACATGGGGCTTCACCAGCGTGCCGCCATTCGCAATTGCCGACACTGCCGTAATCAATTGAATCGGCGTGACGCCAATCTCTTGCCCCATCGAAACCGAACCGATCGAGATCGCGCTCCAATTTTCCAGCCGGTGCAGCAGCCCCTTGCCTTCGCCCGGCAGATCGATACCCGTCGGCGCGCCAAAGCCGAACCCGCGTATGTAATCGTAAAAACGCGGCGCGCCCAGCCGCAGTGCGATCTTGATCGCCCCCACGTCGCTGGACTTGGCCAGAATCTCCGAAACACTCAGCAGACCAAATGGCTTGTGATCTCGAATACGATGCCCCGCGATGTAAATCGCGCCATTTTCACAATCGAAAACCTCATCGGCACGCGTAATTTCCTGATCGAACGCCGCGGCCAGCGTAATCAATTTGAAGGTCGATCCCGGCTCATACAGCGCAGTCACCGCCCGATTCATTCGCGCTTCCGCCGGAGCTTCGCTCGCGGCGTTAGGATTGAAGCGCGGCCAATTGGACATGGCCAGAATCTCGCCGGTATTCGGATTCATCACAATCACGCTTCCGGCCAGCGCGTGAGTCTTCTCGATGGCCGCCAACAGCTCCCGCTGCACGATGTACTGAATCTTTTCATCAAGCGTGAGCACGACATTTGCGCCGCGCTCGCGCTGCGCCTCTCCTCCATCAAACCAGCGTTGCCGCGCGTCCGCCATCACCATGATCTTTTCGCTCTTGCTGCGAATCTGGCTATCGAGCTGGTACTCGATTCCCGCAAGCCCTTTTTCATCGGGATCGACGAAACCCAGAACGTGCGCCGCTAAATCGCGTTTCGGATAAAATCTCTGGTTCTCGTCCTGGAAATAAACGCCTTTGAGATTCAGCGCTTCAATGGCTTCCACTTTTTCCGGCGGTAGTTTGCGCGAGATCCACACAAACGACCGCGACGAAGCCATCCGTGCCTCAAGCACGTCCTGCGGCACACCCAGAACGCCCGAAAGCAGCCGCGCCGCCAGCGATTCGTCCGCAATCTCCGCGGGCACCGCAAACGCCGACTTCACCGGCACGCTCATCGCCAGCGCATGCATGTTGCGGTCGTAAATGATTCCGCGCTTGGGAGTGATCTCAATCGTGCGCTGCTGCTGGCGCTGTGCGCGCGCCATGTACTCGCCGTGCGCAAAAAGTTGCAGGTAGGAAAGCCGTCCGAAAACCAACGTGGTCCACAGCAGAGCCACGCCAGCGATCAGCAACAAACGGACGTGGACTCGATTTTGTCGCATGGACGGGTTCAGGTCGGTAAGCGCTCCGGTCGGAAGTTACTGTGAATTACTGAAATTTTGACCGGCGGAGAGTGGCCGAGAATTATTGCGCTCGATTTCCGCGCACGTAGCGTACGCTCGCCACTTCCGCGCCCGCGGGACCTTCGTATTCCTGCACCTGCGTCGGCAGCGGCTCCGTCAAGCCCAGTTGGCGCCGCGCAATCACGTCGATGCGCCGCGGATCGCGCAGCCCCTCAATTTCCAGGCGCAATTCCGAATTCAGTGCCGACATTTTCGTCTGCCGCGCCTTCAAATCTTCGAGCTGAAAGCTCAGATCGATGCAGCGAAAATGCTGGTACACGTAAAACATCAGAAACACGGCAACCAGCGCACCCCAGCCCGCCGTACGATAGAAACCCTGCAGGCGCACCGGCTCCGCGGCTCGCACCAGCCGTGAATTATCGATCCGCTTCACGGTGTGAAATTCCGTGTGGGCCGCTTTTTTCCGTTTCCGCATCATACTCAGACTCTTTCTGCGCACCGCAATTTCGCACTTCGCGAACGTGGGTTCGCCGAGATCTCTTCCTCGCTCGGCTGGATCACGTGTCTGGTCAGCACTTTGAGCGTGCCCTCACGCTCCGCCTGTTGAAACGCTTGCTTGACCGGGCGGTCTTCGCCTGAGTGGTACGTCAGCACCACCAGGCGCCCGCCTGAATTCAAAGTAGCTGGGGTCCGAGAAAGAAACTGCCCGAGTTCCTCCATCTCTCGATTCACCGCTATCCGCAGCGCCAGAAACGTTTTTGTGGCGGGATGCAGTCTCTGCCTTCCCCATACCTTTCGGGCCCCAGCTACAACCGTTGCCAAGTGCGCGGTGTCGCGTATCGGCCGCGCGCGTACAATCGCCTTGGCGATCCTTCTGGAATCGTGCTCTTCGGCTTCCCGATAGAGCAGGTCGGCCACTTCTTTCTCCGACCACCGATTCACAATTTCGTCTGCCGTCACTTCGTCTCCAGCATCCATGCGCATGTCCAGCGGACCAGCCTCGCGAAACGAAAAGCCTCGCGCGGCTTGATCAAGCTGCATGCTCGAAACTCCCAAGTCGGCCAAGACCCCGTCCACCCCGGGAATCCCCAACTCGTGCACGACCTCCGCAATCCTCGAGAATGGCGCCTGTACCAGCGTCACCTTCTCCCCAAAGGTCTTCAGCCGCTCCCGAGCCAGTTCCAGCGCCTGTGCGTCCCTGTCCAGACTGACTACTCGACCAGAGGTCAAGCTGTTCGCGATGGCCGCCGAGTGCCCGCCCGCTCCCAGCGTTGCGTCCACGTAGATTCCGTTTGGCTTTACGCGCAACCATTCGAGCACCTCTTGCAACATCACCGGCGTGTGTGGCTGTATCCTGTTCACTTGCCACTCGCCACTTCCTACTAAATCCCCAAATCTTCCAGCGCCTTGTCGTCCTCGCTCGTGTACGGCTCGTTCTTCAAGCTATCCACAACGCGGGTATGGTTCATCACCTCGAGATAATCGAGATTGCCGAACACATCCACTTCGCCCTTCATCTGCGCCGATTCCCGCAACACCGCGGGAACCAGAACTCTGCCCTGCCCATCGAGCTCCACTGTTTGCCCGTAATAGCTCGTGCGCATCAAAAATTTGCGCTTGGCGCGGTTCTGCGAAGACACCTTCGCGAGCTTGTCTTCGATTTCCGACCAAACTTTCATCGGGTAAATGCGCGCCGATTCGCCCGTTGGACTCGTGATGTAAAACTGGTTGCCGTACTCCCTCAAGGCATCCAGAAACACGGCGGGTATCTTGAGACGACCCTTCTCGTCCACCTTCGCTGGACAGTTGCCCCGCAGCTTCATGTGCCCCGTCTTGGACCGCCTTTTGGTTAAAGGAACGGCCCGTCAGTAAGAAGAAGTGGTATCGAATGACCGGTTGCACCACACCCCTCTAGACCTGCCTACTTTTTTCTACGATGCCCTACTGCCACCCACTTTGCCCCACTTTTGTCCACATGATAGGCCGCTTTTCCTTGTTGTCAAGGGGAAAACGCATCGCTGTTGAAAAAATCTGAGTGTGAAGTTGTGCGGAAATATGAAGAAAAAGTACACGACAGGTTGTGCTTTGATTCAACCTGGAAATCTATTTGTAGTGCCCTCGTTCTGGCGAGTCGCTATGCGCTCAATTTCCCTTTTTGGCTCTTAGCGGCGCTTTGGCTGTAATAAGGGATTTCCCCTATTCCGCTCTAACCGAATCGTGCTATCCTCTCCTTCGTCGTTCAACTCCCTGAAGGAGCACCGCTCATGGAATGGGTTACCCCTCAACACGAAGAGATCGACCTGAACTGCGAAATCAGCTCGTACGCCAACGCCGAGCTTTAATCCTTCAAGCAAATCCATGTAGCGGCCGTTCTTCGGAGCGGTCGCTTTTGTATTTCCCGTCCTCATCTTTAACCTCAACATCTTTAGCTTCAACGTCGGCCAACGCAGCCAGCTTTTGGTCGCCCTGCGCCCATGCTCGTTAAGATCCTCGGCTCCGCTGCCGGCGGTGGCTTTCCCCAGTGGAACTGCGCATGTGCCAATTGCCGGGGTCTCCGCGAAGGAACTTTGCGAAGTCGAGCGCGCACCCAAACGCAGATCGCGTTCTCTCCCGATCCGGATGCAAAGGTCTGGTTCCTGGTCTCAGCAAGCCCCGATTTGCGCACGCAAATTGTCGCCACGCCGGAATTGAATCCGCAGCCCGGCTCAGAAACGCACTCGCCTACTGCCGGTGTCTTTCTCCCTTCTGCTGACGTTGACTCCGTGATGGGCCTGCTCCACCTGCGCGAATTTCAGTCATTCTTCGTATTTGCTGCCGCCGCAGTCCAACGCATCCTCAAGAAGGACAACAAGATTTTTGGCGTACTCGACCGCGCCGATCCTCCGGTCCAGTGGCAGGTGCTGTCCAGCAAAGGGCGCCTTGGCTGTCACCTCTCGGAAAGCCCCGGTGAAGCGCCGGCATTTGTCTGCGTCACAATGCCGCTCGGCGGCTCGTATCCCGACTATGTCGGCGAAGAGATTCAGCGCAATCTTTCGCCCGACGATGCGGCGATAGGCTTCGTGTTCGAGCAAAAAGGAAAAAGCGTCTTCATCGCCCCGTCTCTCTCGGGGCGAAATCCCGAATGGACCAAAGCAGCCGCATCCAGCGATCTCGTTTTGATCGACGGCACGTTCTGGAGCGACGACGAGCTAATCAAAACCGGCCGTAGTAAAAAGACCGCTCGCGAAATCGGCCACTTACCTCTATCCGGCTCCAGTGGCTTGCTCGAACAATTTCCGGCCAACGCCAAGGGTCGTAAAGTCCTGATCCACATCAACAACACCAATCCCATCCTCGACGAAGATAGCCCCGAGCATCGCGCCGCACTGGATGCCGGCTTTGAAATCGCCTACGATGGAATGGAATTCGAGTTATGACCATCGCCGCCGCCAAGTCCGACCGCCCGCCGCTCTCCGAGGCCGAATTCATCGCCGGCTTTCACGCGATCGGCGAAGATCGCTATCACCACAAGCATCCGTTTCATTTACTGATGCACGAAGGCGAGCTAACGCGCGGCCAGTTACAGGCCTGGGCCCTCAATCGCTACTTCTACCAGAGCCGCATTCCCATCAAAGACGCTGCAATCCTCGCGCGCAGCGAAGATCCCGCCTTTCGCCTGGCCTGGCGCAAACGCATCCTCGATCACGACGGCGACGGCACCAGGCCCGGCGGCATCGAGAAATGGCTGTGCTTAGTGGAAGCCACAGGCCTTCCTCGCGAGCAAGCTCTGAATGGCGAAGGCATCCTCCCCGCCACGCGCTTTGCCGTGCAGGCCTACGTGGATTTCGTTTCCACACACTCGCATCTCGAAGCCGTAGCCTCCTCACTCACAGAACTCTTCTCGAAAAAATTGATCGTCTTACGTCTGGACCGCCTCCGCCAGCATTATCCGTGGCTCTCGAATGGCCTCGATTATTTCACTGGCCGCCTGACGCAAGCCCCGGAAGATTCCGACTTCGCTCTAGCATGGGTCCTGAAGCACGCACACACCCGCGAACAGCAAGAGCATGCCCACGCCGCCCTTCGCGCCAAGTGCGACATCCTCTGGGCTCAACTCGACGCGCTATATTTCGCCTACGTAAATCCCGGCTGGCCCCCACCCGGCGCATTCAGCCCCAGCGAGAAAAACGCGTGACACCTGATTTGCAGTCACATCCGCGGCTCGCCCCCGGCTGCCGCCTAGGAGAAAATAATCAGCAACGCGTGCTCCTGATGCCCGAACGCGCCCTCCGCCTTAACGGCCCCAGCCTCGAAATAGTCGAGCGCTGCGACGGCAAGCGTTCCGTGCGGCAAATCATCAGTGAGCTGCAGCAGATTTACTCGAAAGCCGAGCCCAAAAAAGTCGAGTCCGACATCCTCGACTACCTGGCCCGGCTACACGACCAACGCGCGATTGACTTCGCCGGCGGCGAGCCTCTCGCCCGCACCGACATCATCGAATTGATCCGCGCCTCCCGCACCGCCGGTCTGTACGTAAATCTCATCACCTCCGGCATGCCGCTCGATGAAGCTCGCCTTGCAAAATTAATCGACGCCGGCCTCGATCACCTGCAACTCAGCTTTCAAGGCGCGCGCGAAGAAACCGCCAACGAAATTTCCGGCACGAAAGCCCACGCCCAAAAACTCCGCGTGCTCGACTGGCTCTAGCAAGTTCGCGTGGCAGTGACCCTGAATTTCGTGATTCATCGCGGCAACATCGATCAGATCGAGGGAATGCTCGCGCTCGCCGAATCCTCCAGCGCCACGCGCGTCGAATTCGCCAACGTGCAGTATTACGGCTGGGCCTTCGCCAATCGCGAGCGCCTCCTGCCCACGCGCGCACAGCTCAACCGCTCCATGGAAACTCTGAAATCCGCGCAAGAGCGCCTGCGCGGCAAAATTCGCGTCGAATACGTCGTTCCGGATTACTACGCGAAATATCCCAAGCCCTGCATGGGCGGCTGGGGACGCAAGCTGATGCTCATCACGCCTTCAGGCGATGCCCTTCCCTGCCACGCCGCACAAATTATTCCGGGAATGAAATTTGAAAAC
>WNFT01006681.1_pt1 | contig 10167 bp, 7 predicted proteins | sample 5400191 | NCBI WGS metagenome assembly WNFT01 (sample SAMN13153359, study PRJNA577476) | soil metagenome | isolation source: 80 cm saprolite under Madrone tree | place: USA:California | collected 2016-06-14 | reverse complement strand
GGACGGGCTGAACCTTGCCATCGTCCTGCGTTCCCCGCAGGGGAAGAAGGTCAACGACTCCTTCGTCTCCGGGGACATGGACCACCTCACCGTGTACATCGACGACAAGGCCACTGCGCCTCAGCGGCGGGTGATGCCATCGCTGCTCGGGGGTCTGCTGGGTACGAAGGAAGTGCGGGGCTTCAAGCCGCCGCAGTTCGCGCCCATGTCGCTGACCTTGAATGGCGACGCCGCGCGGTTCGACATTTCTGGCGGCCGCACCCTCTCCTTCGACATCGAGAACATCGACGTGGAGAGGGCCAATCCGGGCGTCCCCCACGGCGATCCCGGCAAGCGGATCAGCCTCACCAACGTGGCGCCCTTCCCCTGGATCACGAACGTGACCCAGGGCTACTCCAAGGGCTTTCGCTACGCGGACCTCGGGATGAGCTGGGATTACAAGGACCGCAACGCGTTCTTCGGGACCTTCGCCACCAAGGGCGTCGGCCCCGCGGTGAGCGCGCCCTAGATCACTTCACCGCGAGTTCGGCCCTGGGCGACCTCTGGCGGGAAGGGGCGCAGAGTTAGCCGAGGCGGGCTGCATGGACCTTCGCCTTGGGCGGCGTCTCAGAGACGCGGGCGGCCCTGGCTGCCCCCGCCACACCCGGAACCGGTTGGGGGAGGATCGAAGCGCTGTCTCGGAACTCGACCAGAGCCTGGCTGAGCCGCCCTGTCTCCGGGAGGAGCTCCCCCCCAGCCACTGGGGCCCTGCTGAGGTTAGAAGAGGCTGGGGAACTCCCCGTAGTCCTCGAGACATACCGCCTCGTTCAGCATCGTTTCCCTCGCCCCCGCGCCACCCAGGCCAGGGCTTCCAGACGCTCGTCGTCCCGCGGCTCCTTGGACCCCGACCAGACGCGGGCGCCGAAGGTGTGGCGCGTTTCCTTCGCGGTGCCTTGCTCGAACTGTGCTGCGTCGCGGGCGAGACCCAGGTAGTACACGTCGAGCCCCACGCGCTGCCGCGATAGCGTTATCACGCGACTGCCGTACACGCCCCACACGTCGAAGCTGTGGTGCGACCGGTCGTCGAAGACACCGGGCGTGTTGTCCACCGGCCGCGCTGCCCAGCCGTCGAGCCGCCAGGGATCGGCGTGCGCTATCGCGCGGACGCCGTCGAAGCTGAGAGGGACGTTCGGTCCCTCGCGCAGCGCGTACATGCGTCCCCCGCCAAGCGCAATCTCCTGGCGGCCGACGCGAAGGACGGCGGCGGACGGCCCTGTCACGCCGACTGTCACGTCAACGAAAGCTTGGTGCAGATCGAGCTCGTCCTCGTCGATCACCGGCCGCGGTCCGCCGACGCGACCGGTCTCGAGGCCCGAGTTGAATTCGGTCCAGACGCGCACGCGCGATCCGACGTGCACATCGGCGTGTAGCAGATAGCGCTGCAGGAGATACCCGTCCGGATCCGGCGGCGTCAGGCCGAAGTTCTGATTGCCGAAGCGTTCATACGTGACGCGCGCCTCGCCGCCGAGCGACAGTGAGGTTGTGCCGTCTGCGGAGAGCGGCACGAACTTCACCGGGTCCCAGAAGTCCGTGTGGTCGACCCCCTGAAGCGCACGCCAGTCCTCCTCGTAAGTAGGCAACGGATACCTGTGGAGGTCCGTCGGCGGCGCGCCGGTTCCTTGCGCGAGCGCTGCGACTGGTGTCGCGACCATCGCGACAATCAAAGCGAGCCGGCAGAGCTTAAGGACATGAAGTGCCGTCATGACATCGAGAACGCCAGCATGAATCGTGATGACGACCCACGAGGCAATTGCCGGTCCAGTGCAAGTGCTGAATATAAAGAGGTTTCATCGCCGCCATCCTCCCAAGATCTGGACATTCGTGGAATATTGGACACTTCAGGGAGGGCGATCGGATGGCTGAATCGCTCGAAGCTCAGCTGCAAGCCACGCTGATGTGATTCCGGCGTACACGTGGTGCGCGGCTCGGGTTGGTGGCGCTAGCACACCGCTAGAGGGGATCACGCGTGCCTCGACGCGATCGAAAGGGCAGGGTTCCCGAAATCCGGTAAACCCTGCGGCGTTGATCAAGAGTAATCCCGTCCGTCGTTCGGTCCCGGCCGTATAATCGCGTCACACTGGACCTTACTCCCGGCTCGCGCCTCGGCGTCTACGAAATCACCGCGCCGATCGGCGAAGGCGGGATGAGTATATCGGGCTGCCGGAGGCATGGGACCGGTCAGGAACACGCATCTCGAAGGAACAACCTGGGAGGCGGCATGACGAAGACCTGCGCAGTGCTGGCTGCCGTCGGGCTGTCGGTAACGGTTCTCATCGCACAGACTCCCGACGCTCGGCAGGCGCTCATCGCGCGCGCGAAGTCACTGGAACTGAATACGCCGTACGTGCCGCCGCCGGGCGAGCCGCTGGAGCACTACGCCTCTGGCTACGCCAAGATCATGTGCTCCGCGGTCTTCGTCACGGGACTCGATCCCGCGTTTGCCGCAGAGAATGTCGGCTACTTCACGGCGCCGTACGCGGAGCGTGCCAGGCTCGGCACGCCGAAGATCGACGGCGAAAAGCGTACCGTCGAAGTGACGATGCCCAACGGAACGGTCCGGGTTGCCAAGCAGGTCGGCAGCCAGGGATGCATCACGCTTCCAATCGGCAGGACTGACGTGTTCTTCAAGCCCTCGATCGTGAAAAGCGCCCTGTCGGATCCGAAGACGCAGCCCTGGCCGATGGGCGATCTAATGCCTGCGGGCGGGCCGCCCGCGAACCTGGACATGACCAAGGTGCGGGAGGCGGTGGACGCGGCCTTCGATCCCGCCGGGATGACCGCGGCGTTCGTCGTCACCTACAAAGGGCAGATCATCGCCGAGCGGTACGGCGAGCACATCACGCCGACCACACCGCTCGAGAGTTGGTCGATGGGGAAGAGCCTGAGCGGCACGTTGATGGGGATCCTGATGCAGCAGGGCGTCTACACACTGGAGCAGCCGGCCCCAATTCCTGAATGGCAGACCCCGGGCGATCCGCGCGCGAAGATCCGAATCATGGACATCCTTCACATGTCGAGCGGGCTCCGTATCATCGCGCCACAGGATCCGGACTACGACGAAAAGGGCCCGTACCCCGATCATTTCTACCTGTACACGGGCAGCGTGGACTCCTTCAAGTATGCGGCGACGCGTCCGCTGCAGTGGCCGCCCAACACCGTTGGACGCTACCGGAACACCGATCCCGTGCTCACCAACTACCTGATCCGTCTCGCCATCGACAAGCGCAAAGAGGACTACCATTCGTTCCCGCAGCGAGCCCTGTTCGACAAGATCGGCATCCGCACGATGGTGCTGGACACTGATCCCTACGGGAACTTCCTCACCCATGGCTACGAACTTGGATCGGGGCGCGACTGGGCCCGCATCGCGAACCTCTATCTGCAAGACGGTGTGTGGAACGGCGAGCGCATCTTGCCCGAAGGCTACGTGAAGTTCGTGAGCACCCTCGCGCCGGCGTGGAAGGCCGATGGTCGACCGATCTATGGCGGTCTCTTCTGGCTGAATGGGGACAGCGCATTCCCGGCTCCGAAAGAAGCCTTCTACATGTTGGGCGTGGGCGGACAGACCGTGCTGATGATTCCCTCGCATGCACTCGCCATCGTCCGCCTTGGGCACTATAAGGGCGTGACGCCGGGCAGTGTGGCGCTAAAGAAGGCGGTCGGCATTCTAATGGGAGCGATTCCGCCGACATGATGGACCCCGGTGGAAGGCCTTGAGGATTGCTTCTGCCTTGTCGCGTACTGGCTGCCTACTGTCGTCGGCCCGCGCCGGAGCGTCCTCCGCGCCGGAGCGTCCTCATTGTTCGCCAAGGTCGTGCGCCTGGCCTCTCAGGCTACGTTGACCAAGGGAGAGAGATGGCCGTACCGGTGACCGAGCTCGAGGGTCTCGACGCGGCCTGCGAAGGCGATGACCGCATCGTTGAGAGCGGCCGATCCGAGCTCCGCGAGCGCCCGGTCGCCGTCCTGCTTCCAAATCCGATACAGCACCTTGAAGCGCGGTGCTGAGAAGGCCTCCCGGGCATGGAAGAAGCGGTCGTCCAGGTCATGGCAGCGCGATGGCGCTGCGTGGGTGCGGGCTTGGTCGAAGTACCAGCGGAGCTCGTCAGTCACCTCGGCTCTGAGCGGCGTCAGCACCTGGTTCCAGACGACCTGCTTCGCTCGCTGACTGATTTTTGGGAGGTCGGGCGGCACCACGATCCGGAGCGTCCACGTGCGCAGGGCCCGAAGCACCGGAGCATGGCGTTCGAGGAAGACGCGGAACTCGTCCAGCATCGCGTCGGTGACCACGTAGACGAGCACCCCACGGCCGTCCCAGTGGACGCCGATCGGGAGGCGTTCGGGGAAATAGCGAGTGGTCTGTTTGTCGCCCTCCCCAATAGTCACGTGTGGCAGATCCGCGGGGTTGATCGCTGCAAGGGCAGTGAGGTGCGCGGCCTTCTCCTCGGCGGTCCCCAGCCAGACCAGCTCGGGACTCTCCACGATCGCGTCTAGGCGGCTGGAACCGAGGAGAGTCTTCCCTGTCCAGAGCGCAGCGGCCTGCCGAAGGGGTCTGCGGTGCCGTGGTGTCGCGTTCAACCCGACACGTGGGGCGCAATCAGGCGCGGAAAGGCGAGCTTCGGATTTGAATCGCTGGCTACGTCGGGTTCGCGAATGCTAGTAAAGCACACGCTCGCGCCGTCGAAGCTGGCCGGACCCTCAGCCAGCGCTCAGAACGCGGTGGCATCCCGGAGGCGTCGCCCATCGCAGGTCCTTAGCTGCGATGGCCTCGTCGCCATTCGGCCGGCGTCGTGGCAGTCGCGCGCCGGAACGCCTTTGTAAGGTGGCTCTGGTCCGCAAATCCCAGTCGTGCTGCGATGTCAGCGAGGCGGAGTGTTCCGCTCAGTAACAGTGTTTGCGCTCGCTTCACGCGGGCATTCAGGAACCAGCGATAGGGCGAGACACCCATCGACGCTCTGAAAGCGCGCGCAAACTGCGATTGAGACAATCCAGTGAGTAACGCCACGGACTCTAGGCTGATGTCCGAAGACAGGTGCTCGTGGAAATACTCTAGGACGCGTTTCAGTTGGGGTGTTGACAGACCGGCGGCGGGCCGACCGCGAGTCTGTGACCGAGTCTGCCCGAACAACAGCGCCGTCAACGCGGTACAGATGCCTTCACCAAACAGCCTGACTCCTGTCCCTTCCGGGCCGCACTCCCGAGCAAGGAGACTCGCGCATTGCACGACGCGATCGTCGTAGAGAAGAAGAACGGGGTCCGCCTCACTGCCCCGCCTGAGGTCTTCACCCAACAGCGATTCGAGATGCCGACTGTCGAAGTGGAGCCTGAGGTCGCGTACGAGCTGAATCTGATCGGAGTAGCCCCATACAGTCATGTCGGCCGGGACGAACACTGTATGGCCGGCATCATAACGTGCTCTAGGAGCGGGTCTTTTCAGGTTGATGCGTGGCTCACAGTATCCACCTACCTGCTCCAGAACGACCGCAACGGTGGACTGGCTCGCAGACGCGTCATGCCACACACGCCCAGGTGCAAGATACTGTACCACGTGCCGGACGGTGATACCGTTCCACCGCCGGCTGTCGCAGAGCATCTTCAGCGTGCCGTGAGGAGCACGGTAGTCGAACGGCGGTGGCTCGCTCGACTCGTGCAGCGGTGAGCCGCCCGGTTCTGCGAGCGTGTCTGACACTCCCATTCAGCCTCCCGTCCCCGTGGTTCCCGACGCCACAGTCATTCTGTACCAACCGTGGCGGCATTCGACAAGACCAGGCCAGCGGCGTCTCTTATCATATCAGGGGGAACATGGCGACCCGAAAGCGCCCGTTTCCACGCCAGCCCGTACAGGCCGCCCGTCTAGCGTTGATGCGCTCCGCAACATCATGCAGCGACTTCTATGGTCACGACAGTGAAGAGATGGCCGCAACCGCATCTTGCGCATCGCGTTAGGGACGAAGCAGGCAACGAGGACCTTGTGGGAGCGATCGTCGACATCACGGAACACAAGGTTGCGGACGAGGCAATTCCGCGAACCGACGCTTACCTGGCGGAAGCCCAAGCACTCAGTCATACGGGCAGCTTCGGCTGGAACCCGGATACCGGAGAGATCGTCTGGTCAGACGAGACCTATCGCATTTTCGAATACGACCGCGCCGAGACACCACACCTCGACATGGTGCTCAAGCGCATACATCCACAGGATAAGGCGCTTGCACAACAGATCGTCGAGAGCGTCTCCGCGAGCGGCTCAGACTTCGAACACGAGTGTCGTCTGCTGATGCCGAGCGGGGCGATCAAAGACCTCCACGTACGAGCCCACGCTCTTCACGATTCATCCGGCCACATCGAGTTTGTTGGGGCGGTGAGAGACATCACCGCGCGCAAGGCGGGCGACGAAAAGGGTCGAGAGCAAGACATGGAGCTCCGTCAGATACTCGACTTCATGCCTCAACTGATTGCCGTATACCGGCCCAATTACGAACGGTTCTATGTGAACCGCGTTGCACTTGATTACCTCGGACTCACCCTTGACGAGTGGCTCCAGACTCCAGTGCGCAGCGCATTCGCCCATCCAGATGACCGGGCACGGGAACACTATGCTGACCATGGTTGCCATGGAGAGTCTCCCTACGAGTTGGAGTTACGGCTGCGCAAGGGTGATGGCAGTTATCGTTGGTTTCTGGCTCGGTACAACCCGGTGCTCGACATCACAGGACACGTTGTCCGTTGGTATGTTGCGTGTACCGATATCGAAGACCGCAAGAGAACTGATGAGAGACTGCAGCGGGAAAACGTCGCCCTACGCGAAGAGGTCGCCGCAGCCTCGATGTTTGAACAGATTGTGGGGACGTCTCCCGCTTTACAAACGGTGCTCTCTCGGGTCTCCAAGGTTGCACCAAGTGATTCCACGGTTCTCATCACAGGTGAGACGGGAACAGGCAAGGAACTCGTTGCGCGAGCGATTCACAGGAGGTCTCGCCGTGCTTCACGAGCGTTCGTGGCTGTGAACTGCGCGGCGCTGCCTCGCGACTTGATCGCCTCGGAGCTCTTCGGTCATGAGAAGGGGGCGTTCACCGGAGCCATCCAACGGCGCCTTGGTCGGTTCGAACTGGCACACGGCGGATCGATCTTCCTGGACGAGGTCGCCGAACTGTCATCCGACACACAAGTGGCGTTGCTGCGAGTGCTCCAGGAGCATGAGTTCGAGCGCGTGGGAGGACGAGAACGGATCCAGGTCGATGTTCGGGTGATCGCCGCCACGAATCGTGATTTGACAGCCGCGGTGGCGGACGGCACGTTCCGCCAGGATCTCTTTTATCGACTCAACGTGTTTCCCCTCGAGATGCCTCCGTTACGCGAACGGCAGGAAGACATTCCCGTGCTGGTGGAGTACTTCATCGGTCGCTACGCCCGCAAGGCGGGTAAGACATTCAGGCGGATCAGCAAGCGGACACTCGACCGCCTGCAGTCCTATCGATGGCCCGGGAACGTGCGTGAGCTGCAAAACGTCATCGAGCGGTCGGTGATCGTCTCCGACCCCGACGAATTCACCGTCGACGAGAGCTGGCTGTCCGAGGCGCACGCGGTCGATAGCCGGCTTGGCTTGTCCGGGGCCTTGGCCGCACACGAGAAGGCGATCGTCGAAGATGCCCTGCGCGCGAGCGGCGGACGCGTGTTCGGGCCATTGGGAGCGGCGGCCCGACTCGGGATTCCGCGTTCGACGCTCGAATGGAAGATTCGGGCGCTGAAAATCAACAAGAGTCGCTTTCGGGTGCGGGCTCCGAACCGTTCCTAAGGTGGCATCGTCCAGGATTTCACCCCTGGCTAAATCGAGCCCTGTGGGGTGACGCAGAGAGCGACAGACCATATCCCGATCTGAGGGGCGACCCATCGACAGGACTGTCTCCCTCGGGGCGCACGGCCCCGCCGAAGGCAGACGAGGGTCTGCACGAAAGCCCCTTAGGCGCCCTCGACTCACTTGGCTTGTAGCAGCTGCATCTCCCATGCGAGTACAGAGCCGGCAGCGCCCGCGTGTTCGCGAAAGAGCCGAGCGACCTCCTCGACCCTCTCTGTCCGCGCCCAATCGCGCTGGAGCTCGCCGGCCATGCCAAGCCACGTAATCGGTTGGGCCCCCGCGGCCACGAGGCGGCGGATTGCCATGTCGTGTGCTTCTCGAGAGACGCCCCCCGAGGCGTCGGTGACGACGTACACGTCATAGCCGTCACCCATTGCATGGAGACCGGGCATTGCAAGACACATCTCCGACCAGAGTGCGGCGATAACGAGCTTCTTCCGGCCCGTGTCCTTCACCGCGTCGACGACTCGTTTGTCCTCCCAGGCATTGATGGAGGTGCGGTTGATGGTTGTCTGATTTGGAAAGACATCCTGAACGGTCTTGAAGATCAGGCCGCCGCGCTCTTCGTTCACGGTCGTCAAGATCGTTGGAATGTTGAAGGCGCTCGCTGTTTTCGCGAGAGCCGTCACGTTGTTGATGACCATCGTGGGTTCGTGACTATTGACATTTGCCAGTTGGAACGGCTGGTGGTCAATCAGCACGAGGACACAGTTGTCGGGCGTGAGCAGCGCTTCCAGTCCGACCCTCGGTGACGTTTCCATGATTTGGCCCTTTCCTAAGGAGCATTGTTGAGCTGGCGCTGAGCGCCAGCCCATCCGGTCAACGGAAATGCGCGAGGCTCTTGCGCAGCTCGGCGACAAACAGATCGGGCTGCTCGAACGCGGCGAAGTGCCCGCCCTGGGCGACCACGTTCCAGTAGACCAGCTTCGAGTAGGTCCGCTCGCCCCAGACCTTCGGCGGCTGGAACATCTCGCCGGGGAACACACTCACGGCCACGGGCATGTCGAGCTGCTGCCGCGAGAAGTCCGTCGCAAAACTCTCGAAATAGAGCCGCGCTGACGAGGCCCCCGTGTTCGTGAGCCAATAAAGCATGATGTTGTCGAGCATCTCGTCGCTGGTCAGCCCCGTCGCGTCCTTGGGATCAGACCATTGAGACAACTTCTCATAGATCCAGGCGGCCTGGCCGACCGGCGAGTCGGCGAGGCTGTAGCCGAGCGTCTGCGGCCGCGTGCCCTGGATCCTGGCGTAGCCCGAGCCGCTGTCGCCGTACGCCGTCAGCCCCGCCAGGGCGGCCTTCTCCTCGGCGCTCGGTTGGCCCTCGAGGGGCGGCGGGAAGAGGATTGGAAGGTTCAGGTGAATGGCCTTCAGGCCCTCCACATGCTGCTTCGCCATCCAGGTGGTCACGCCCGCCCCCCAGTCGCCGCCCTGGGCGACATAGCTGGCGTAGCCCAGTCGATTCATGAGCTCCGCCCACGCCTTGGCAATATGCGGAATGCCCCAGCTGCGAGCGGTGGGCTTGTCGGAGAAGCCGTAGCCGGGGAGCGACGGGGCGACCACGTGGAAGGCGTCTTCGGCCTTGCCGCCGTGCGCCGTAGGATCGGTCAGCGGGCCCAGAACCTTGAGGAATTCCACCACCGATCCCGGCCACCCGTGGGTCATGATGATCGGCAGGGCGTTCGAGTGCTTCGATTTCACGTGCAGGAAGTGAATCCCCAGCCCGTCGATCTGCGTGCGGAATTGCGGGACGGCGTTCAGCCGCTGCTCCAGGCGGCGCATATCGTAGGTGGTTCCCCAGTAATCGGCGAGCGCCTTCATCTTCTCTAGCGGCACGCCTTGCGACCAGTCGCCGACGGTCTCCTTGTTCGGCCAGCGGGTCATGGCGAGCGCGGTCTTCAGGCCGTCGAGCGCGCCGGCTGGAATGGACAGCTTGAACTCCGAGACCGCGCCCGTCACCGGCGGCAGCACGATCTCCGTGGCCTTCGAGGAGGCGCCCTTCTGTTCAGAACAGGCCTCCGTTGCCAGAGCGACAGCGCCGAGTCCTGCGGCGGCGAGCAGCACGGCGCGACGCGAAGTTGTCTCCGTCATTGTGTCCTCCGTTGATTGCCAGCCGCGGGCGCTGGCTTTCGCGCGGGCGGCGTGGTGGAGGGCGGGTTGGCCTGCCGCCGACCCTTGGTCATTGGAGCTTGAAGACGAGGACGGTCCCGCTCTGGGGCACGACCGTCGTGGTTTTGTTGATCGCGTCCAGGCCGTTCTGGACGCCGCGCGCATCGAGGTCCCAG
>WNFT01006680.1_pt1 | contig 10167 bp, 7 predicted proteins | sample 5400191 | NCBI WGS metagenome assembly WNFT01 (sample SAMN13153359, study PRJNA577476) | soil metagenome | isolation source: 80 cm saprolite under Madrone tree | place: USA:California | collected 2016-06-14 | reverse complement strand
CCCGGCGCAACCCTCGTTACCTGCATACTGTGAGACGGGTCGCCCCGTACTCAGGCGGATATGTGGTCTAGCTGAGCGTTATCGCTGCGTCGTCGGCACGACAATAATCAACTATTTGGGTGTTCCCGGGCTGATCATCATCCTGAACTGCTGCCGATTACATCCTTTACCTTACTGGCAAGTTGCTTCAAGTTGAATGGCTTCGACAAGAAATCGATATTGCTGTCGCGATCGAGCCGTTTCCGAAACGCGTCCTCAGCATATCCCGATATGAAGATCACTTTCATATCAGATCGAATGCTGCGCACTTCACGGACAAGTGCTGGTCCGTCCAGTTGAGGCATCACGACATCGGTGATCAGCAGATCGATCCTTTCTTTCGCATCCCGGATCACCTGAAGCGCTGCTTCGCCGCTCTCGGCCTCGATGACCTTGTAGCCTTTGTTGCGCAGAGCGCGAGCTCCGAATTTCCGAACAGGATCCTCATCTTCGACCAGCAGGACCGTGGCGGACCCGGTCAAATCCTTACCTACAGCGAATTCGGTGATTTCAATCCGAGCGGTCAGCGAACCATCCTCTGCTTCGTGGCGCGGCAGATAGATCTCGAATCCGGTTCCCTCACCGGGCTCGCTGTTGACGAAGATGAAGCCCCCAGTCTGCTTGACAATGCCGTAAACCGTGGACAAACCCAGTCCAGTCCCGGAACCGACCTCTTTAGTCGAAAAAAACGGCTCAAAAATCCGCTCGAGATTGCCGTGAGGGATGCCGACCCCCGTATCCGCCACCTCGATCAGCACGTATTCGCCAGCCGGCATCACCTCGTGGCCGCGGCGCTCGGCTTGTTCCCGGCAAATATTTGCGGTGCGGATCATTAACCGTCCGCCGCCGGGCATTGCGTCACGAGCATTGACGGCGAGATTGATGATGACCTGCTCGAGCTGGCCTTGATCGACTTTCGCCCGCCCGAGGTCGCGCCCATGCACGACCTTGAGTTCGATGTTCTCGCCAATCAGCCGACGCAGCAAGTGGGACAGATCGACCAGAACGTCGGTGATATTGAGAACACGCGGGTGCAACGTCTGCTGCCGAGAGAAGGCCAATAGCTGACGCACAAGATTAGCGGCTCGGTTGGCATTCTGCTGGATCTGCATGATGTCGGCAAACGACGGGTCACCGGGTTGAAAGCGCAGCAGCAAGAGGTCGCAGAACCCGATCATCGCGGTCAGCAAGTTATTGAAATCGTGCGCGACTCCGCCGGCGAGCTGGCCGACGGCCTGCATCTTCTGCGACTGGGCGAATTGGATTTCGAGGTTCTTCTGTTCAGTCACATCGATAAAATGGAGTGTGAACCCGCCGCCCGAGAGCGGGCCGAGCGCAGAAGAGCCATCATCACCGTCATCGATTCGGCTGAGGAACAGAACTATGGTTCTCTCGCGCGGCCGCGCGATCCTGATCTCGATCGGTTCGCGTTCCGAATTCCCCTCCGCCGTCGCCGCGAGCTTGGCCGCGATACCGCGGCGGTCTTCTTCGTTTACCAAGCCAATCAGCTTTCGTCCGATCAGATCCTCGGGCTCGATGCCGAACAACTCGCCGAGCGCGCGATTCGCTTCCTCGAAACGACCAGACCGGTCGAGCAGCGCGCTGCCGACCGGCGCGTTGGCAAAGAAGCGCTGAAAACGGCGTGCCAATCTGAGAGCGGCCTTCCACTCGCGCTCGGGCGTCAGGTCGCAAACTGCAGATCGCGTGTACAGTTCGGCGCCTGACCCGACAACGCTCTGCCCAACCCAAGCAGGGAGAACGCGGCCCTGTCGGGTTTTGAGCAATACCTCGCCACGATGCGTTCCGTTGCCCGGGTCGCCGAACGGGTCTGAGGAAGCCGTACCGGCAACCGGTACCGAGGACAGAAAATCGTGCAATCGCGCCCCGCTCGCAAGAAGTTCCGAGGGAGTCACATCTAGCCACTGCGCCAAGGTTCGGTTGACGAAGCGGAAACGGCCGCTACTATCGGCTGAGTAAAAGCCGATCGGTGCGTTATCGAAAAAGTCTACCAGCTTGTCGCGCTCGGCACGGAGAATCATCTTCGATTTATGATGAGCGGTGACGTCGCGAAAATCCCAGAAGGTGTATCCGGCGCGCCCGGCGATTGGGTTTGCCGCTATGCGGAAGCGGCCAACGCCCCCGCTGAGCGGATCGGGCAGAGAAAGCGCCTCTGTCCCGCGAACCCCGGCCGCAGCCCGGCTCCTCAGCCGGCGGAACTTCATAAGCGCGTCTACGTCCACAGCCACCGAGCGTTCGATCCGATCGAGGGGCGGCTCATTCCCCGGAAAGATGTGCTGGAAAGCGGGATTGGCATAAAGCACTTGTCCATCCGGGCCGGTTATCATCTGCGCGTCCGCGGCGGTATCCAGCGCGCGGCGCAGGACATCGAGACGGTCCGCCATCACGGTCGGCCTCCCGCGGCGAGCCAATGCAGCGAAGCTGCTGATGGCGGTGAGCCCAATAATCGTAATCGCGGTCGTTTGCACGATGGTAGTGGTGCTGGTCCATGCCAAGTAAACGGCGCCTACGCCGACGGCCATGGCGGCCGATACATGAACCCCGCTCGCGAGCGACCGGATCCAGCTCAAGCGCCGACGGGCGGCAGCCCAACCGCTCCTCAGGCCTATCCCTTCGGCATCGACCAGCATTTTGCCCCGACCGGTTTGCCCACGACACTAGCTATTATATTGGTAATGTATTACTAAACTACGACCTTTAATCGAATATGCTTCATCCAATTTTGTTATGACCGTCCCAGCTGGCCCGTCCTACAGATTAGGGGAATTATTGTACAGACGTCTTGATGTCAGTCGTCGCGGTGTGTCCGCTCCATTCGCTCGTGCCGCTCCTGCGCCTCTATGCTGAGGGTCGCGATCGGGCGGGCTTCAAGCCGGCGGATGCCGATGGGTTCATCCGTTTCCTCGCAATAACCGTAGGTACCATCGTCGATTCTATTGAGGGCCGCATCGATCTTTGAGATCAGCTTGCGCCCGCGCGCCCGGGTTCGCAGTTCGATCGCCCGCTCAGTTTCCAGCGAGGCCCGATCGGTGAGATCTGGTTTGAGTAGGCTCTCCTCTTTCAGATGCTGAAGCGTACCGGATGACTCAGCCAGCAACTCAGCACGCCAGTTTAACAGCTTTTGCCGAAAATATTCGACCTGCAGCGGGTTCATGAACTCTTCATCGTCGGACGGGTGGTAGTCAGGCGGCAGTGACGGACGCATCGGTCTCCCCGAACCTCCGTGAACGAGGCGGCGCGGAGTATATGAATCGCGCCGCCGTGCCGCAAGCCGGAGAAGCACGGCGACCGCTTTGATTCTGCTTACGTTTCAGAGGTCGCGGCGGAGGTGGGCCAGGTTGCCGCCGCGAACGGGGCGAAGGAGCGAATACTACGTTCCGGTCGGTTACCTTGCGAAGACGTTGACGTGTCGGCAAAGAGCCGACGCCTATTCGGCTGGTTGATGATCACGTGAACCTGCAGTTAGCACTACGCTCGTAGTAGGAGTTCTTTAAGACCTTCGGGTTTACTCTGCGTGCATGGACAAGAACGCTACGATGTATGATTGGACTGGAGACGAGGTCTTGTCGGGCATCAACGGCACCGTCGTCGACCTGCCGCCGCCGGACACCAAACGCTGGGTGGCGCGCCGCAAGGCGGTGATCGTCGACGCCGTCCGCAGAGGCGCCATTAGTCTCGAGGAAGCCTGCCGTCGCTATGAGCTCTCGGTCGAGGAGTTCGCCGCCTGGCAGCGCGCGATCGAGGCCCATGGTGTGGCGGGCCTGCGCGTAACCCGGCTGCAAATCTATCGTGATAACCCCCCGGTCCGTGCGGGGAAGGCACGATACTGAGCGGCTGCTGCCGGCTGTGCTCGGGTCGGCGAGCGGATCGGCGAAGGCGCAGCTGAACGGAGCTTTCAGAAGTACCGACGAATAGCTCCGACAACAATGGAGCATCGCCGAGGTGGAGCGCTCCGGCTACCCAGTCGGGCATCCGCGAAAGCCTAAGTGCTTCTCCCAGTAACCCAGCAGAGACGGCCCGCCGCCATTCTGCGGCCCATGAAGCTCAAACTGATCCAAACGACTGGCCTTAGCCGCCAATTCAATATCGCCGGCTGAAATGACGAATTTCTGACTCGGGCTACGGCTCAAGCATCGATTCGCTTGCATAGTTAACGGCTACTTGTTATGTATCAAAATCATTCGGTTACGCGCCGGCGTTAACCAGGCTGCGATTGCGTCGCACTGGGGACGGAGCGGGTGCTTGTAACCAGTCGACGGGCGCGCCACGACTGTGCGATCGAGGCGAGGCCGGCCGGTTGCAGCAACCGATACTTCCCCTATCGGGGAATTCGATTGCCCTTCAATAGCGTGCACCCTCTTAAAGTCAACGAATTCAATTCTCGGACCGTTGAAAGGGCAGTCGCGGAATTCGAACTGAGTCACCCATATCTCCTGTTCAGAAAGGAAGAAGTCGGGCGCATTCGCAACGCATCAAAGAAGAATCGGAAGGTATGGACGCGCCTGCATGCCGCACTGCATGAAACAAAATCTGTCTCATTTAAGGCGGAGACACGGGAGGGAATAAAACGACGAGCTCGTCGGCTTATCAATACTTCCTTCTTGGCGATGATAGACGACATCAATGAATCACCTAAATCGCTTAAAATAACAAGAAATCTCTTACAGGATTTTATCTCGGCTCCGAGCTGGAGATATCGGCCCATTATCAGGTCATTTCTTGATTGCGCAGAAATCGCGGTTGCCGTCGCGCTTGCTTATGACTGGTTATACGACAAATTGTCGCCAGTCGAAAGGCTAGAAATTGAGCAGTCATTACGCAGGCACGTGCTCGAACCGGCATTGATGGCATGTGAAGATCGAACATTGCAATGGCCGAAACGGCGCGATAACTGCGCGCTGGTGTCGAATTCGGGAATCGTACTTGCATCCCTTGCGATGCTTGAACGGTGCCCGTCTCTCTCGACACGGCTCGTCGAACGCTGCGTGGCGTCGTCCCTGAATGTTTTTGAGGCCTTCGCGCCGGATGGCGCTTGGCCGGAGGGGCTCAGCTATTGGTCGCTGGCGATGCGCTATGCAGGTCTGATGGTCGCTGCGCTTGAGAGCACGCTGCGCGACAGCTTTGGCTTGGCGGATCAGCCGGGATTCGCGCAAACCGGCGATTTCGCGCTGCATGCGGTAGGGCCTTTCGGTGCCGCCTTTGATTTTGGCGACTCCGAGCGCCGATTCGATGTCTCACCGCTGGCTTGGCTCGCCCACCGCTTTCAGCGACCCGTCGACGGCTGGCTCGCGCGCAAGTATGACGGGTGGTTCCTGCCATTGATGACGCTGTGGCCGAAGCAACCGAGGGCCGGACCGAGCGCGCTGAACCTTTCTACAGGCAGAGTATTCCAGGGCAGTCAGCTTGCTTGCTTGAGAAATACATGGGGATCCGACCGTAAGGCGCGACCGGTCTATTTGGCCATCAAAGGAGGAAATGATTCCGGCGTCGCACTGGAATCATCGGTCCGTCCCGAAGCTGTGATGCTGCATGCTCAAGCTGATGCGGGGAGTTTCATTATCGATGGAGCGAGACGCCGGTGGGTAATCGACCTCGGCTCGGATGATTACGACTTACCCGGTTATTTCGACCACGGCGCCGACACTCGATCGGGACCGCGATGGCGGTATTATCGAATGCACGCGGCGGGCCACAACACCCTGGTCATCGACGGCTGCAACCAAGTTCCGAACGCCCGCACAACAATTCTCGGCAGCTGTGTCGAAGGGAACCGCAAATGGGTGGTGTTTGACCTCTCGCGAGCCTACGGGAAGCCGGCACGTTCGATCTGTCGCGGCGCTGCGCTGATCGGACGGCGGGTCCTCGTCCAGGACGAAATCGACCCGGAAATTTCCGGCAATATCGTATGGGCGGTTCATACCAGCGCAACCCCCGATTTGATCGCCGGCTCGGTCGCCCGCTTCCGGCTCGGCGACGACCGGTTCGTCGCGCGCATTCTTGAACCGAGCACAGCTCGCTTCGAGCTGGCTCTGCCTCCGGCGCCGTCTTCGTTTCGAATTGGCGACGCCCGGCGCCTGCACGGGCGTCCGCTTGCCGGTCACGACGGCCTGGTGTCTGAGCTGCCGCGTCGAGATGATGACGAAGACGGAGGCCGTGCTGCGGGTGCCCTGATCAGGAGGCTCGAAATCTCATGGCCAAAGGGCGCGCAGAGGCTGAGCGTGTTGCTGCTGCCCGACTGCGACGACGACGACCAGACGTTGCCGATAACACCGCTTGCCGATTGGCTTGCCCATTATCCCTTTCGGCCCGCCGTCCATCCCCCACCCCTTTACCGCATCGCGGGCCTCTGCGCTCCCGAGCAGAGTTCTGCAAGTCGATCGGCCGATGAGTTTCTCGGGCCACACTCACGAATGAGGATCGATCATGAGTGAAATCTCTAGCAACCGTCCGCCGCGAGACGATGGGTTTGCAGACCCCCGTCGGCGGGTGCTGTTGCTGACCCTGACGATGGCTTCATCTCTCGGGATGGTGGCTTCGACGATCTACGTGCCGTCGATACCGGCGATCGCCAGCGCATTAGAGACCTCGATTGCCCGGGTGCAGTTTACGTTTGTGGGCTACCTGTTGGCTTTTGCGTTGAGCATGCTCGTGCTCGGACCGCTGTCCGATCGCTACGGACGCCGGCAAACGATCATCATTGGCCTCGTGTTGAGCGCCCTCGGCAGCCTCGCCTGTGCGCTGAGCCCGACGGTCGAGTTTCTGACCGCGGCCAGAGTGGTGCAAGGAGTTGGAGCGTGCGCGGGACTGGTCGTCGGGCGCGCTATCACGCGCGAGCTGTGGGTAGGGGAGGCGGCCGCACAGGTCATTGCCGGCCGCGCCATCGCCGCCACTCTGATGCAGGCTTTCGCGCCGCTGCTAGGCGGATTTCTGCAGGGCTGGTTCGGCTGGCGGGCCAATTTCGTTGTCGTTGCCCTGCTGGCCTGCGCGGCAACGGCGCTAGTCAGTCGATATGTGCCTAAGGACCAAGCGGCAAACCGTCCGCCGTTTCGCATCGGCGCAATGTTCGCCGGCTATCGGAGTTTGATTGGCACGCGGCGCTTCCTGTCATACGCATTTACTGCGGCCGGTTCCCACGCCGGCTTTCACATCTTCGCCGCTGGGGCTCCGGCGGTATTGATCGTCGGCTTCGGTGTTCGCCCCGAAGATTACGGCTTTTACGCTGCGCTGCCGCCGATGGGCTTTCTCGCCGGCAGCTTTCTGTCGAACCGGCTGGCGCCGCGGCTCGGCATTGATGGCCTGATCGCGATCGGCTGTTTGGCGCTGATCCCGGCCGGCTCGATCATGGTCACCTTGGCATTGCTTAGTGTGACGAGCCCGTACGCGATAATCGCGCCGATGATCCTGATTTGCTGCGGCAGCGGGCTGATCACGCCCAACGCGACGGCCGGCAGTCTCGGGGTCAACGCCGGCGTTATTGGCGCTGCGGCAGGCTTGGGAAGTTTCATGCAAATGACCGGGGCTGCCGGAGCGACTGCAGCACTTTCACTCGGACCAAGCGGCAGCCCGCTGATGCTCGCCAGCGTGATCGCTCTTGCTGGGGTACTCGCCGTAACAGCTTTTGCCGCGTGGATCCAATACCAGTCGCGCGCTGGGCGGGGCGTAGCGCGAGCATGACCAGTTCGGAGGAAACGCGGCGAGCTCCGGCGGGCTGGAACCCGCTACGTGAAATCACGGCGTGTTTCCCGGCTATGGCCGATCTCTGCCGGGCGGTGCAGCCGGAGGTTCGAATGATCCAAGCCCGCCTCGACTGTGATGAGGCCCGCGGCCTTGACACCTCATGTCTGCGCCAGGCGTTGAGGGAGCTTCGCTGGCGGCTGAAATATATTGCTGACGCAGAGGGTGTTCGGGCGAACTTGGACAGGATCCGTGCTTTGGCTGCGCTGCCGAGGCCGCTGAGCGCCGGCCCGGACGAGGAAGGCAGTTACGGCGCCGGAACCGACATCTGGTTTCTGAAGCTCGATGCGTCAGTCGACCATCTCCTCGCGGCTGATTTCGACGGCCCACCGCCACGCTTTCTCGATCGCGTCAACGATCCCGATCGTCTCGAACGTTACCTCGATGGCCTCCTCGTCTCTCGCTTGGCAGAGGAGGGCACCGACCATCGCAAAGAGCTCAACTTCGCGACAGCCAATCTCGTTCGACTGATTTTGTGGCGCCGGCCAAAAAATTATCGCTGGGATCCGCGGCTCGAAGCGGTCATCCGCTCCTTTGTCGCCAATTGGCAGGACCCGGCTACCGGCTTCTTCGGCGCCACCTACGAAGTCGCCGGACAGCGCTTCCGAACGACCGATCTCAGCCTCACATTTCACATGGCCCGCTATCTCGATGGCAAAATCGGATATTGGCCGAAATTGATCGATACCCTCTTCGAGATCCGCGACGATCGTTATCCCAATGGCTGGCTCGACGACGAGGGCATGACGAGCCACAACAATTACGATGTCGCGATGCTGTTTAAGCTCGGTTGGACCGAAATGGGTGAAGACCAGCGCAGGCGCGCCTGTACCGAGCTCGACCGCCTCGTCGGATGGTGCCTCGCGACTGCGATCGCACCGGATGGGTCGGTCGTGGCGCGGGCGAAGAGCGAATCATCGGCTGAGGGCTATTATTTCACGATCGCTTTTCTTGAGACGGTCGGCTACTTCGACCCGGCAAAGCGCTTTTGGACGGATCGCGCGTTTGCGGAAGCACCTGCATTGCGGGAGCTGTTCGCGCGCCATGTCTCGCGGCTGCACCAGGGTGATCCAATGGCTCGCATGGCGCTCGACCGCCTGTCGCGGCACTGAGCCGCTACCGGTCGGCCGCGGCGAACGCCTCGTCGAGGTCGCGGATCAGATCGTCGGCGGATTCGAGGCCGATCGACAACCGGATCACGTCGGGACCGGCGCCCGCCGCCAGACGCTGCTCGTCGCTCAATTGCCGGTGCGTCGTCGAGGCGGGGTGCAGGATTAGGCTGCGGGTGTCGCCGATATTGGCGAGGTGCGAGAACAGCTGGACATTTTCGACGAGCTTGATCCCGGCCTCATAACCGCCTTTGAGGCCGAAGGTGAAGACCGCGCCAGCGCCTTTCGGCAGGTATTTCCTGGCGAGGTCGTGGAACGGGCTCTCTCTCAGCCCGGCATAGGAGACCCAGGCGACCCGCGGGTGATCGGCGAGGTGCTCGGCGACTTTGCGCGCATTCTCGACGTGCCGGTCCATGCGCAGATGCAAGGTCTCGATGCCGGTCAAGGTCAAAAAGGCGTTCATCGGGGACAGGGTCGGGCCGAAATCCCGCAGTGCCACGGCTCGCGCTTTGGTGGTGAAGGCGAAGTCACCGAAATTCTCGTAGAATTTGAGCCCGTGATAGGCGGGCTCGGGCTCGGTCAACGAGGGAAAGCGGTCGCCTTGCGCCCAGTCGAAGCGGCCGGACTCGACGACGATGCCGCCCAGCGCATGGCCGTGGCCGCTCAAGAACTTGGTCGTCGAATGGCAGATGATGTCGGCGCCCCAGCGGAAGGGCTCGCAGAGATAGGGTGTCGCCAGGGTGTTGTCGACGATCAGCGGGATCCCTGCCTCGTGGGCGATTGCCGCGACCTTTTCGAGGTCGAGCACGATGCCGCCCGGATTGGCGAGGTTCTCGACAAAGATCGCCTTGACCCGCGGGGTCAGCGCCTTGCGAAAATTCTCCGGCTCGGTCGGGTCGACAAAATGGCATTTCCAGCCGAGCTTTTTGAACGACAGCCCGAACTGGGTCAGCGAACCGCCATAGAGATTGCGCGAGGCGATAAACTCGTCGCCCGCCTCCATCAGAGTGAAGAAAATCAGAAACTGCGCGGCATGCCCCGAGGCCGCGGCGAGTGCCGCACGGCCCCCTTCGAGGCTCGCCACCCGCTCCTCGAGGACCGAGACCGTCGGATTGGTCAGCCGCGAGTAGATGTAGCCGAAATTGTGCAGGTTGAAGAGCGAGGCGGCGTGATCGACATCGTCGAACACATAGGAGGTAGTCTGGTAGATCGGCGTTGAGCGCGCGCCGGTCACGGGGTCGGGCGCGGCCCCGGCATGGATTGCGCG
>WNFT01030151.1_pt1 | contig 10168 bp, 7 predicted proteins | sample 5400191 | NCBI WGS metagenome assembly WNFT01 (sample SAMN13153359, study PRJNA577476) | soil metagenome | isolation source: 80 cm saprolite under Madrone tree | place: USA:California | collected 2016-06-14 | reverse complement strand
TGACCCGCTGATCGAAATTGTCTCCTCCCAGGTGCGTGTCGCCATTGGTGGCTTTGACTTCAACAACATTATCCCCCACTTCCAGGATAGAAATGTCAAAAGTGCCCCCCCCAAAGTCGTACACCGCAATGGTCTCATCTTTCTTCTTATCGAGCCCGTACGCCAAGGCTGCAGCAGTGGGTTCATTGATGATGCGCTTGACGTCCAGTCCAGCAATGCGGCCGGCGTCCTTGGTTGCCTGGCGCTGGCTATCATTGAAATAGGCCGGGACAGTGATCACCGCTTCGGTCACTTTCTCACCCAAATAGTCCTCAGCCGCTTCTTTGAGCTTTTGCAGCACCAAGGCGGAAATCTCTGGCGGTGCGTATTCTTTATCATCTATGCGTACCCAGACGTCGCCGTTTTTCGACACAACTTTATAGGGCACCATGCTGATTTCTTCTTTCACCTCAGCATAGCGACGCCCCATAAAGCGCTTAATCGAATAGACGGTCTTCTCGGGATTCGTCACCGCCTGCCGCCGGGCAATCTGCCCTACTAAGCGCTCCCCATCTTTGGTGAACGCCACTACGGACGGTGTCAGCCGATTGCCCTCACGGTTGGTGATAACGACCGGCTCACCACCCTCCATAACGGCGACCACTGAGTTGGTTGTTCCTAGATCAATACCAATGATCTTACCCATGAGGCTATATCCTCCTTCATATATGCGCAGCTTAAATCTTACAGTCTTTGAGTCTTTGAGGCTCCTAGACTCCTAGACACCCCGACCCCTTGCTGACCTCCCCCTGCACCGTTGCTATCATCTGATACACATACCTTACAGTGCTCACCGTAGCACATCACAGGCAGATTGTGGCATATGAGACATACAAAAGTATATTTGTTGAGTCCTATACTGTCAAGGCAGCCAGAGCGCCACACTTGCTGCGGCTTGCAAAGCGCTGCTGTGCGTATAAGGCCAATATACTTGAGAGATTCGAGCATGCTGTAGGCCCCGACGTAGCTGGAGAGAGGGTATTTCCCGTGCTGGTCAGGACTACGAGCAAAGGGACCTAAGGTTCGTGTAGTATGCTCCTACTCTCATCCTGGGACTCCGACAGGAGGAGAGGGGATACACTCAGTGACCGTCACAGATGATCACAGACACACGTCAGTGCGCAGCCCTAGCCTGGGCGGAGTATCTCGATAATTTGGTCCAGGTAAAAACCGCGGAACTCTGCCAGCAGCATCAGCAACATCAGCAACGCCAGTAGGAGTATGCCTCCAAAAGCCAACAGCCCAGGGATAGTCTGTCGTAACTCCTGTAACTTCCGCTCTCGTGCCGCCTCCATCTCTTCGGTGCGGCTGCTCCCTTTCCCCGCCGTATAGCTCCAAAAACGGCGGGGCATTTTGCTGGATGTCATGATCGGGTCTCCTACTGTCACAATAGCTTTTGCGTCCAGACACACGTCCCGTGCCAATAGCACACCGCTCCAAGGAGCGTACCAGAGTTTTTAGGGCACTTGCAATGCCACCAGATTATATGGGCGTTGCTGACTGGGCAAGCGTTTGACCTGCGCCCCTGGCACGGCCTCGCGCAACAAGGCGAGCAATTCGGCGCAGGTATAGAGGGTGTATTCCTCAATACCGCACCCCTCAAGCAGACGCGAGATGGCCCGGTTCATCAGATGGAAAGGCGTATAAGATGTCAAACCAAACGGCGGAGCAAAGGCATAGCGCAAGAGTGAACGCTCTGGGTGCACGACCACGATCATCCCTCGAGTATGCAGGGCTGCCGCCGCATGCCGCAGGGTCAGCAACGCCCGCTGGCGGGGCATATACAGACTCCGTTTAAACAGCACAATGTCGAATCCACGTCCTGCAAGAGCTTGCTGGCGTACACCGGCGAGAGTCCCGGATTCATGCGAAGCATGACACACGAGGACTTTGCCGGTCGCGACGCGTTTCGCCAGACGCGCTTTTACACGCTCGATCATGCTGGCATTGGCGTCAATCGCTACGACCCTCGCGGCCCCAGCATGCAGCAGTTTCTCCGTGACGACACCGGGGCCGCAGCCACAGTCAGCCACTATAGCGCCTACCACGCGCGCTCCGAGGTAATGCAGGAAGTCCTCGTCGATTTGATGGGCTACGTGGATGTACGACCACTCATACACCAGCGCCGAGAGGTGCCATGCCCAAAGGCGCTGTTCTTCCTGTAAACGCATGCCACTCTTCCCTCTCAGCGTGCCCGGAACAAGCGTTCGAAGATGCCATGAAGCTTCTTTGATGAGTATAACGCGTTTGATACCCCCTACACGGTAGTGTATGACCTTTTTCGCGAATTCATTTTTGCCCCTGATGTGTTCCCCTAACACCTTGATATTTCAGGCTTCTGAAAAGCCTGAAAAGTAGGCAGAGGAATTCGCGAAAGATTCCGTACACTACCCCCTACACTTCCTTCCTTATGCGTAGATGTCTCGCGTGTTATACTCCTGCATCTGCGTGTATTTGAGAGATATGACTCAGGATCAGAACGTCTATGGACATTTTTGTGCTTAAAGCTCTCGTCGACGAGCTGCGACAGCGCCTGTGTGGGGCTGTGGTGGCAAAAGTGTTTCAGATGAGCCCCGATGACCTGCTGTTGCGACTCTGGCGGCACCAGGATCTGCGTCTCTTGCTGTCTACCCAGGCGTTATGGCCGCGTCTGCTCCTGACTACAGCGCATTTTCGCAACCCACAACATCCACCTCGCTTTGCCGCGTTTTTGCGGGCGCAGCTGACACAGGTACGGTTGTGTGACATCATTGTGCGACCCTATGACCGTGTCGTGTCGCTCTGCTGGGAGCGGTCTGATGAACCCGCCCCGGCGCTGCGGCTGATCCACGAATTGCAGGGGCAGCAGGCCAATATTATCCTGGTAGACGCGCACGGTATCATTCTCGAGGCGTTAAAGCATGTGTCGGCGGAGAGAACATCACGTCGGCCTGTCCTCCCAGGGCAGCCATATCAACCCTTGCCTCTTCCACCCCAGCGATGGCTCGTCTCGGATTTGCCCATCGAGGCTGTGCAGCAGCTCCAGGTGCAGGGGACCTTTGATGCCTCGCACTTGCAGCGTCTCGTGGTGGGGCTTTCGTCGGTGTTAGCAACGGAATTAGTATACCGCAGTCAGGGGGAGCCGCATATGTGTTGGGAGTTTCTGCAAAACCTGCGGCAGCAATACGAGCAGGGTACGCTCACTCTTTCTCTCTGTACGACGCGCGAGGGGGCTAAGCACCTCAGCGCTCTTCCGTTGACGCATTGTGCTGGCAGCATCGCAGCCTTTCCTAGCGCCCAGGACGCGGTCGCCGCCTTTTACGAGCCCTGTATGGATGCCACAACGCTCGCCCACAGCCGCAATACCGTGCAAAAGGCCGTACAACAGCGGCTCCAGAAACTGCGGCACAAGATGACCAATCTCGCCCAAGATCGACACAAATTGGAGGGCTATCTGCCCTATCAACACTACGGGACCCTGTTGGTGGCGCAGCGTATACCACGTGGGGCGACGAGTGCCACAGTGGTCGATTATTACAGTCCCGATCAGGCGCAAGTGACGATCCCCCTTGATCCACGCCTGTCACTGTACGACAATGCCCAGGTCTATTTCAAGAAGTATCGGAAGGCGCAACATGGTCTCGCGAAAGTGCAGGAACTCCTCACGCAGTGTGCCGAAGAAGAGCATTACCTTGCAAGCGTAGAGCAACAGATTGTGCAGGCGGAGGACTGGGAGACCCTGGAGGCAGTTGCTAGTGAGCTGGGCGTCTCTTCCCCCCAGCCTATGGCGCCACGTCGTGCGGCGGTCCTGGCACCGACAGCGCTCCCCTACCGGACGTTCGTGCTACGTGATGGCTCGACCATCTATTGTGGGAAGCACAACCAGGGGAACGATATGTTATTGCGGCAGGTCGCCAGCCCCGAGGACCTCTGGTTACATGCCTACCAGCAGGCTGGAGCGCATGTCGTCCTCAAAGTTCGTCCGCACCAGGAGGTAGCGCTTCAGACGCTGCTGCAAGCGGCAGCCCTGGCGGCGTTCTACAGTAAGGGGAAGGAGGCTGCGTCGGTCGTAGTTATGTATACGCGAGCCAAATACGTGCGCAAGTTTCGTGGCGCGCGCCCCGGGCAGGTACAGGTCACTGAGTACCGCACGGTGGAGGTTGCACCACAACTCCCCACAGTTTAACGGAGCTATACAGCTCCCCCTCTCAGACACCTGGTTGGCAAGACTATGTGTCGGGCAGGCTATCTACGGGATAGGATAGGGCATGAAGTACGCGATCATCTCTGATTTACACGCCAATCTTGAGGCACTTGAAGCGGTGTTGGCGGATATGCAACCGCATGCTGACGCCGTGATTTGCTTGGGGGATATTGTTGGGTATAACGCCAATCCCAATGAATGCCTGGAGCTGGTGCAGAATGTCTGCGACGTCGTCATTGCGGGGAATCACGATCAGGCGGCCTGTGATCTCCGCCTCTACGACGATTTTAGTGAGTACGCTAAGGAAGCCATGCATTGGACCCGAGAGCAGCTCACCCCAGCGTGGAAACAGTATCTGTGCAGCTTGCCAAACACCGCGACCTTTGGCGGCTGTTGGCTCGCGGCCCATGGCTCCCCACGGGATACGGATGAATATCTCTTTCACGAGCTACATTTCCAGGAAGCCTTTGCCTATTTGAATGAATACACGCCTGAGGTGCGCGGGTGTTTCATCGGCCATACGCACTTGCCGATGATCTGGGAGTGCACGCAGGAAGGCCTCGTCAGAAATCTACGATGCCATGCTGCCCCTCCCACTGGCAGAACGCCTGGCGCTTGGCCAATAGCTCTTGTAAGTACTGTAAGGACCATGGAGAAGGGTATGACTGGCTGCGTGGTAGCCATTGATGTTGGCGGCACATTTACCGATATTACGCTGGCTGACCTCGAGGCAGGGCAGTTGTGGACGACGAAAACACCAACGACACCGCATGACCAGTCACAGGGGTTTGCCATTGGCGTAGCGAAGGTGCTACAGCAAGCCGATAAAACCCCTCGAGATGTCGTGGCGTCCCTGCATGGGTCAACTGTTGCGACCAATATGATCATCGAACGCAAGGGCTCGCCGCTGGCCCTGCTGACGACCACCGGATGCCGCTACGTGCTGCACATTGGGCGGCATGACGTGCCCAAAAGCGCCCACATGTATCTTTGGGTCAAACCTCCGCGTCTCGTGACACCCGAGCACATTTACGAAATCGCTGAACGCGTGGATCACACTGGGGCAGTGCAAGAGCCGCTGGATGAGGCCGCGTGCATTGCCCTCCTGCGACGTCTGCAGGAACAGCGTTTTCCAGTGATCGCTATCAGTCTCTTGCATGCCTATGCCAACCCTCTCCATGAGCAACGTCTCAAAGCGCTCTGTGAATGTTACCTCCCGGACACGCCGTTATCGGTCTCCTCAGAAGTGTTGCCACAGTTTCGGGAATACGAACGCACCATGGCGACGGTGTTAAACGCCTATGTCTTGCCACATGTGGGGAGCTATTATGGGCGTCTGGAGCGCCGTATGCATGACATGCAGGTGCGTGCTCCACTGCTGATCATGAAGTCCAACGGTGGCATGGCGAGCGCCGCAGCGGCGGCGGCTCAGCCAATCCTCACAGTGTTGTCAGGTCCAGCCGCCGCGGTGGTCGGGGCCATGGCGGTGGCGCGTCAGGCTGGCTTCACCCGCTGTATCTCCATCGACGTCGGAGGCACCTCGGCAGATGTGTGTCTCGCCGAGGAAGAGAAACCTACGTTGACGACCGAAGGGGAAATTGCGGACCTGCCTTTGCCGTTCCCGATGATCGACGTCCACAGCCTTGGGGCTGGTGGGGGGAGCATTGCACGTCTCACCGCCAGTGGCAGCTTGCAGGTGGGACCAGAGTCAGCTGGGGCTGATCCAGGGCCAGTGTGCTATGGCCACGGGGGACACGAACCAACCATCACTGATGCGCATCTCGTGCTTGGGCGTCTTGGAGAGGCACTGTTGGGGGGCGAACTGCGCCTGCACCGCGACAAGGCCTACGCGGCTATTGCTGAACGTATTGCCGGCCCACTCAACTTGAGCGTAGAGACTGCTGCCCATGGCATGCTGGAAATTTTAAACAACACGATGGCTGGTGCGATGCGGGCGATCTCCATTGAGCGGGGCGACGACCCGCGCCATTTCGTGCTCCTGGCGTGCGGTGGCGCCGGGCCGCTGCATGCCGGACGCCTGGCAGAGCTGCTCGAGATGCCTACGGTGATTATCCCACGCTATTCCGGCGTCCTTTCAACGCTTGGCCTGCTTCACAGTAACATCAAAAATGATTACGTGCGTACCATGTTGCAGCGCCACAACGCTTTTGACCTGACAGCGCTTAACCTGGCTTTTCACGACCTCGAGGGGCAAGCACGTGCCTGGCTCATTGAGGAAGGCATTGCCCCAGCGGCACAGCGCCTGGAGCGTTTTGCTGACCTGCGTTACGCCAATCAGGGATATGAGCTCACCGTGCCGGTGCCAGACGGGCTGTTGACCGAGACCACGCTGGCGCAGACGCTGGCAGCCTTCCATCAGGAGCATCAACGCCTGTACACGTACGCTTCCCCCGAACTGCCCGTGGAACTCGTCAACCTGCGGGTCTCAGCACGTGGTCCGGCACGGCCATTTGCTTTACAACCCTTGCCAGCTACCCCTGAGACCTCTATGCCCCTCCCGATGCCACGCCCTGTATACTTTTCTACCACAGACGGTTTCGTGGAGTGCCCTGTATATGACTACGTATCTCTCCCTCCTGGAGTTCTTCTGACTGGCCCTGCCATCATCACGCAAGACCTCTCGACGATCGTGGTCCAGCCCCAACACCAGGTCCATCTGGACAGCTACGGTAACATCATTATGGCTGTCCCACAGCATACCTAACAGAGGAGATAAGGCATGTTTGAGACCAGCCGTCTGGAACGGGCTGGGTTTGCTGCACAGCGTTCCGTCGTCATGGCGTGCAATGGCATGGTTGCCACCAGTCAGCCCTTGGCCACAGAGGCCGGTGTAGCGATCTTGAAAAAGGGCGGGAATGCGTTTGACGCAGCGATCGCCACGGCGTTGACCCTCGATGTGGTCGAGCCCATGTCTACGAGTATTGGAGGCGATGCCTTTTTGTTGTATCACTGGGCTGCAGACGGCAAGATCTATGGGGTCAATGGCAGTGGCCGCTGCCCCCAGCGCCTCACGCTTGACGCCTTGCGACGTCGGGGCATCCAGGGTGTCCCGCGGCATGGTTGGGGCTCGGTGACGGTGCCTGGGGCCATCGATGCCTTTGTGGAGGTGCAGCGGCGGCATGGCAAGCTGACCTTCGCGGAGGTATTGGCACCAGCGATTTATTACGCCAGCGAAGGTTTTCCAGTGAGCGAAGTCATTGCCCAGCAGTGGCGGGCTGCAGTGCCGGTGCTCTCGCAGTTTCCCAGCAGCGCCCAAACCTATCTCGTTGATGGTCAGGCGCCGCAGGCCGGGGACGTGCATCGCCAACCCAATCTGGCCCGTACGCTCCAACTGCTCGCGTCAGAGGGCAAGGAGGCGTTTTATCGGGGTGACATTGCCCGCCGTATCGTACAATTCTCACAGACGACTGGGGGCTTTTTGGCACTGGAAGACTTGGCGTCGCATACGACCGAGTGGGTGGAGCCCCTGCGGACCGACTACCGAGGCTACAGTGTTCTGGAGTTGCCCCCCAATGGCCAGGGCATCACAGCGCTGATGGCGCTCAACATCCTCGAAAGTTTTAACGTGGGGGCAATGGAATACGGTTCAGCGGCGTATTACCATCTGCTCATCGAGGCCACGAAGCAGGCTTTCGCTGACCGTAACCACTACATTGCTGATCCAGCCTACGCTGCTATCCCGGTGGCTGGTCTGCTGTCGAAGGCGTATGCTGCTGCACGGCGACGCGACATCACCCTTGATCACGCCAGTGATTACGTGCCTGGGAACCCCGCAGCGTTCGGCAATACAGTGTACGTGAGCTGTGTCGATAGTGAGCGCAATGTCGTTTCCTTGATCCATAGCTTATTCGAATCCATCAGCTTTGGCTCAGGCCTGGTGGCCGGGGACACGGGAATTTGCCTGCACAATCGCGGTGCCGGTTTTGTCGCTGATCCTGCGCACCCAAACGCCCTGGCGCCTGGTAAGCGGCCCTTCCATACCATCATCCCAGCGATGATCCTCAAGGATGAGCGGCCATGGCTGTGTTACGGGGTCATGGGTGGTGATATGCAAGTCCAAGGCCACGTACAGGTAGCGCTCAACATGATCGATTTTGCGATGAACGTGCAAGAAGCCATTGAAGCGCCGCGCTATCGCATCATGGGCGGTAGGCGGGTTGCACTCGAACGCGCGATCTCCCCTGCTGTGCGTGATGCACTCGCAACCATGGGCCATGTCCTCGCATCCTATGGTGACCAGAGCATCTCCTATGGTGGTGGCCAGGCTATTCTCATTGATGACGAACGCGGGGTGCTCCAGGGAGGCAGTGATTATCGCAAGGATGGTTGTGCTATAGGCTATTAAAACACAACGCCCTCTCCTGTGGGGAGAGGGCGAAGCACATAATATTCGCGGGTTTACAAGGCTTTCTTGAGACCGGGGGCTGGTTTGAAGCCAACGGTCTTACTGGCTTTGATGCGAATCTCAGTGCCTGTGCGCGGGTTACGACCTTTGCGGGCTGCTCGTTTCTTCATCGTGAAGGTGCCGAAACTAGGGTACGAGAAGCGGCCATCTTTTTTGATGGCTTTCCCCACGATGCCAAATATGCTGTCTATGAGCTCGCCGGCCGCTTTCTTGGTGAGATCCATCCCTTCACTGGATTTGACGACCTGATCAATGAATTCAGCCTTGGTCATGTGTCCCATCTCCCCCTCATTGTGCTCGTAGAGAGCGCATTCGCCGACCTTGCGGTAACCATTACCGCATACATTTTCCATTAGAGTCTACCCACTCAGAATCAGACGTCAAGGGTTTTGTAGGGCAAAATCGCCCAGAAAACATAAAAATTTTGCACTAAGCACATATGCTGGACGATCAGGAGGGGCATTTTGGCTATCCTCACGCCATTTTTAGGATGCGAGAGGGTAAAGAGCCTTGCCCACATACGCGATATGCACGCATCACTCTTGCTGTGAGGCGGGAAGCACGGCAACTTTGAGCGCCTGACGCGCCAGCATCAGCTCAAAGGCGTCACAGAGGCGTGCCAACGGGAGGGTCGTGGTGATCAGTGCCGCTCCAGGCAAGTGCTGTGAGGCGAGCACATCGAGTGCGAGGCGCACGTGGTAGGGGGTATTATGGAACACACCCTGGAGCGTGAGTTGGTCATAATGCAATGCCTGGGTATCCAAACGCACACTGGTGCCCCGACTACAGCCACCATAAAAGATGGCCTGCCCACCTTTGCGCACCATGGCCACCGTGGTTTCCCACACTTCCGGACGCCCCACGGCCTCGATGGCCACATCGGCGCCGCGCTGACCATCACAGTCGCTGAGGAGCACGGCCGCAGAGAATCACGCGGGCCCCGCGCCACGCCGCCATAGCCGCTAGCATCAAACCGCTTGGCCCGTCCCCGTTGACGACTACAGTATCGCCAGGATGCAGCGTGGCTTGGTCGAGACAATACAACACACAGGCCAGTGGCTCTGTTAAACAGGCCACCGCACAGGGGAGTGCTGCGGGCAGCTCGAGCAAGTTCGTGTGCACCACTCGTTCTGGCACCACGATATACTCCGCATACGCGCCGTTGATGAACAGCAAATCATCGCAGAGATTCGGCAGATTCCGGCGACAGTAGTAACATCGATAGCAGGGTGCCGAGTTATTGGCCACCACCCGCATCCCCTCGCAAAAATTTTTTACGGCGCTTCCCACTGCAGCAATAGTGCCGCTAAATTCGTGTCCAAACACGGAGGGGGGGGTAATCATGCGGGCGTGTCCGCCCTGCAAAAAGACTTTGAGATCAGTGCCACAGGTCGTCGCCGCCTCAATGCGCACGAGGACGTCTGTCTCTCCAAGCGTCGGGACTGGGATCGTTTCGAGAGCGACGTGGCGAGGTCCGTAGAGTAAGGCGGCTTGCATACTGCCATGGGACGTGCTCATAG
>WNFT01006678.1_pt1 | contig 10168 bp, 7 predicted proteins | sample 5400191 | NCBI WGS metagenome assembly WNFT01 (sample SAMN13153359, study PRJNA577476) | soil metagenome | isolation source: 80 cm saprolite under Madrone tree | place: USA:California | collected 2016-06-14 | reverse complement strand
CGGCAGCAGCGGCGCGTCATCCATCCCTTCGCCGACATCCGCGTTCAGGTCCATCGCTCCTCCACGAAGCGGACCGCGGTGCCGGGACGCGCCTGCGCCAGCAGCGGGAAGTCCACCGGCACCACCGTTGCGATCTTGGCATACCCGCCAGTCACGGGGCGATCCGGTCCAAGCACGATGGGCATTCCGTCTCCGGGCACCTGGACCGCGCCCGGAGCCGTCCCTTCCGGCGGGATGTCCGAGCGCCGCGCCAGAGCGAGCGCCGGACCTCGCAGGCGCAGGCCGCGGCGGTCGCTGCTCGGCGAGACGCGGTACTCGCAGTCGAAGAAGTCCTCCGGGCTGGCGAAGAAGCGCCACTGCGGGCCGCGATGCGCGCGCACCTCGATCAACGGCTCGCCCCAGCGGATCGGCAGTCGCGGCGCGCGGGGACCCTGTGCCGGCCGCCTCGATCCGCGGCGCAGCACCTCGCGCGCCCGCAGCGGACGCGTCGCCTCTCCCGGAATTGCCGGCGCGAGCCCTCCCTCGACCGCGAGGTACGCGCGCACTCCGCGCTGCACCAGCCCCGTGTTCAAGCGCTCGCCGCGTTTCATCGAGCGCACTTCGGTTCCGCGCGCAATCCGCACGTCCTGCAAGGCCTCCAGCTCGGGTCCGACCAGCGTGATCTCCAGCGCCGGCGCGAACGGATCATTTCCCAGCGCCCGGTTGGAAGCGGCAAGCGAGGCGAGATCCATCGCTCCTCCGGCCGGCACTCCGGAGGCGGCGAGTCCGTATCGCGGCCCTCCTTGCACGGAAGTGAACGCGCCCGGTGTGACGACGCGCAGAACCCCCTCCCCCTGGGTCTTCGGACGTTTCGCCCGCGGCGGCGGCTCGGCCAGCCGTTCCACCGGTTCGAGCAGCACCCGATCGCCCGGTCGCAGCAGCGACGGCGGCGTGGCGGCCGGGTCGAACATCCGCGCCGCGACGTGGCCGAGCAGGCGCCATCCGCCGGGCGTCTCGGCCGGATAGATGCCGGTGTAGCCATCCGCCACGGCCAGGCTGCCGGCGGGGACGCGCACGCGCGGTGTTCGCAGGCGCGGTACGTGAAACCCTCCGGTCATGTACGCGAAGCCCGGCGCGAACCCGAGGAAGGAGACGACATGCTCCGACCCCAGGTGGCGGCGTACGAGCTCCTCGCGCCGCATGCCGAGCTCGCGCGCCACGTCGTCCAGATCGGCCCCGTCGTAGCAGGCCTGCAGGCGAACGACACGCGGCGGCGGCCGCTCGCCCCGCCGCGACAGATCGAGCCTTTCGATGTCGAGGAGCTCGGGATCGTAGAGCAGCAAGAGCGTCCGCGCGCCGGGGACCGCGTCCAGCAGACCCTCCGGCGGATCTTCGGCGAAGGCAGCGGCCAGATCGAGGGCGTCCTGGTTCGCGATCGACAGCAGCGCCGCGCCGTCGCACAACTTCCTCAGCTCGCGCACCACGCCTCCTACCACCAGCGGATCAGGCAGCTGCCGCAAGGGCGTCGGCTATCTCGCTGCGGCAGCCTCGCCCTGGACCTCGTCGAAGAAATATTCGTGCTGACCATCGCGGGTGATCAGCGCGCGCTTTCCCTCGCGCTGCGCCATCACGAATTCGAAGCTGGCCAACGTCGGATCGATGGTGATGAACGAGATCGTCCCGTCGTCGTTCTTGCGCGACGCGACCGCGCTCTTCCATTCGCCCACGTCGAAGAGCACCGCGCCCCGAGCCCGCAGCACGCCGACGTCACCGAGGGCCGGGTTCCGGTAGCGCTGAGCGAGCTTGCCGGCCTCGGCCGGGTCGGCAGGGACCGTCCATCGCTCCCGCTCCTTTGCTATCGTCTCCTTCATCGCTCGCGCGGACGAGGCGAGGTCCCCTTCCGCTTCAGGGCGCCCGTCGAAGACGACCTCGAGCAGCCGGCGGAGGAACGGCCGGCGGAGCCGCCAACCTTCGTCCGCGTTCGTCAGGATGACGGCGCCGATCCCGTGATCGGGCAGCCAGATCATGTCGCTGTGGTACCCGGCGAGGTCCCCACCGTGGTGCACGACGGTGACGCCCCAGGTCCGGTCCTCGATCAGGCCCATCCCGTAGGTCTGGTCCTCGCCCAGGAGGATCTGCGGCGCCTGCCGGGCGCGAAGATTCTGCTCCGAGACGAGCTGATCGCCGTCCGGTAGCTTGCCGCCGCGAAGCTCCATCATCACGTACTGCGATAGATCGTGCGCGCTCGTCCAGACCCCGCCGGCGGGCCGGACGGGAACGACCGCGTAATTCAGGTCCATCTTTCCCAGGGCCATCTTGCCGTCGACGTCGGGCCCGTGCGGGCGCGCGCAATTCCCTCTCTGGGCCCGGGCGAAGTCGAACGTCGTCGATCTCATCCCCAGTGGCCGGAAGACGTATGCCGCCATGGCTTCGTCGTACGCGGCGCCCAGCTCGCGTCCTGGATACAGCACGCTGCCGCCGATGAAGCCGGCCGCCGCCGCCATCAGATTGCTGTACTGGAACACCTCGCCGAACTTGCTGGTCGGCTGCATGGTGGCGAGGAGCGCCATCGACGATGCCGGCGTCGCCTGCGAGAATTCGAAGATCCACTCCAGGTCCTGGCGCGGCAAGCCGGTGCAGGCGCAGATCAGGTGCTTGACCAGCACGCGGCTGGTCGTGTCCGCGTCGCCGAGCTTGAAGCCGGGATCGATCTGCGTCACCGGCTGGTCCCAGTCGAGTTTCTTCTCATCCACCAGCCGCGCGAGCAGAAGTGTGGTCATGGCCTTCGTATTCGAGGCGGCGATGAAGAGCGTATCGCGGTCGACCTTGGCCGGCTTGCCCAGCTCACGGACCCCGAGGCCGCCCTCGAACACCACCTTCCCGCCGTCGATCAGGCTGAACCCGACGCCGGGCACCCCCAGCTCTCGCATTCCAGTCTCTACGAAGGACTTCATCTGGGCGACGCGTTCGGCATCGAGCGGATGGGACTTGCGTCCTGCAAACGATTCGCGCTGGTACCCTTTGGGCCGCAAGCTCTGGATGATCAGTCTCGCGGCGGCTTCGCGGCGCTCGTACGTAGGCTCCGTGGCGTCGATGAGCAGGACCGTCCACGCTTCGCCAGCGCGGTGGGTGATCGCCAGCACCACCGCACGCTCGTTGGGCGAGGTCTCGTATTCATGGACGCGGCGCTGCTCCCAGCCGTTGCGGGCGGGACGATCGGTGGCGATCCGGATCGGCCGGTTCATCTCCGGCTTGTAGAGCTTCCAGGCGGCGGCCGCTGCCGCCTCTGAGTCCTTCGCCTGGACTCCTACGACGGCGATGTGCGAGTCGGCTTCGGGCGGCTCGAGAATCACGGCCGGGTCTTGGGACAGGACCGACCATCCGGCCGGGGCCGTGAAGGTTACGCCCGCCGGCGTGGACCGCGGCGTATTCGCGGCCATTCGCTCCGCAGCCGGCTTCGGCTCGGACGGTGGAATCGGCGACGGAGTGACCGCTGGCACAGCCGACTTCGTTGACGGCTCGTGCTGCGGCGCAGGGGTTGAAACGCAGGCGCAGAGAAGGACGGTGAAGACGAATCGGCGCATGAGAGGCCTCTCTGGATCGAGCGTACAACGCTGGCAAGAACCGGCCTACCTCCCCCAGCTCATGCAATCGCGGCCAGCTCCCGGCCGCGCGTCTCCGGGAGGAGGACGGCGGCGACGAAGAGCAGCGCGTAGGCGGCCGCCGCGAAGATGCCGATGGCGCGGCCGAGCGGCATCGAGGCGGAGAGGAAGCCGATCACGCTGGGGAACAGCGCTCCCACTCCGCGACCGAAGTTGTAGCTGAAACCCTGGCCAGAGCCGCGGATGCGGGTCGGGAAGAGCTCGGTGAAGAAGGCGCCCATCCCGCTGAAGATCCCGCTGGCGAAGAAGCCGAGCGGAAAGCCGAGCACCAGCATCGCGCGATCGCTGATCGGCGTCAGCGTGTAAGCGAGCACCGTGGCCATCGAGCAGAGCGAGAACAGATAGAAGTTGCGCTTGCGGCCGAGCTGGTCCGAGAGCCAGGCGGAAACGAGATATCCGCAGAACGAGCCTGCGATGACGACGCCCAGGTATCCACCGGTATTGAACACGGAGAGGCCCCGCACCGTCTTCAGATACGTCGGCAACCAGGTAGTGATCGCGTAATAACCGCCCTGCGCGCCGGTCGCGAGCAGCGCCGCCAGCGCCGTGGTCGGCGCGATGTCCGGCGCGAAGATCTCCCAGAAGCGGCCGCGGGCGCCGCTCTCGCGCGCCGCGCGGAAGACGGCGGGCTCCTCGACGTTGCGGCGGATGTAGAACACGAGAAGCGAAGGGAGGATGCCTGCGAGGAAGAGCACCCGCCAGGCGGTCTGCTCCGGCAGGATGCTGAACATGATCGTGTACAGGACGGCCGCGGCGCCCCATCCGAGCGCCCAACCGCTCTGGACGGCGCCCACCGCCTTCCCCCGGTTCCGCGCGGCGATCACCTCGCCCATCAGCACTGCGCCTGCGGCCCATTCCCCGCCGAACCCAAGACCCATCAGCGCGCGGGTCGCCAGGAGCTGGCCGTAGCTCTGCGCCAGCCCACAGAGGCCGGTGAAGAGAGCGAACCAGAGGATGGTGATCTGGAGCGTGCGTACGCGGCCGATCCGATCGGCGATGAGTCCCGCGAGCCAGCCGCCGAGGGCGGAAGCGAGCAGCGTGGCCGTCTGCAGCGTTCCCGCCTGCGCCTTGGAGAGGTGCCAGCCAGCGATCAGCGACGGGATGACGAAGCTGTAGAACTGGAAGTCCATGCCATCGAGCGCCCAGCCGCCGAAGCAGGCGCGGAACGTCGCGCGCTCGCCCTTGGACATCTCGCGCCAGAACGACACGCCCACCGCCTAGAACACATTTCGTAGGGTGTACAGTCTAAAAGCCGCAGTCGCTAAGCCGCCTTCGGCGGCCGCGACTGACCGGCCGCACCTTGTCCGGAAATGGGACGGCCGATCCCCGCCCCGGTCAGGGACTGCGGCGGGCTCCCTCTGCTGTCAGCTGGCACGAACTTCGCTGAAGTGCCCATGGAATGCAGCCCGAGATTTCCAGAGCGGACCCGCACACGAGCGTCGTGGACATCCCGCGCAAGCCACGAAACCGGCGGAAGCGGAACCTGATCTTCGCCGCGTGTGCCGCCGCCGTGATCGCCGCGATCACGTTCGGCCTCTCGCGGCTGCGCGCGGCGGCGCCGTTGGTGGACCGCGGCGGGTTGTGGACCGACACCGTGAAACGCGGCCCCATGCTCCGCGAAGTCAAGGGGCCGGGTACGCTGGTTCCCGAGCGCATCCGCTTGATCACGGCGGATACCGCCGGGCGGGTCGAGCGGATCCCGCTCCGGCCGGGCGCGCAGGTGGAGCCGGGCACCGTGCTCCTGGAGCTTTCGAATCCTGACGTGATGCTGCAGGCGCTGGACGCCGAGCGCCAGCTCGCGCAGGCCCAGGCGGACCTCATCAACCTGCGCGCCACCGCCGATGGGAACACGCTCACGACGCGGTCCAGCGTGGCAACGCTCGAGGCCCAGGTCGCCGATGCGCAGCGCCGCGCCAAGGCGGATGAGAAGCTCGCCGCCGAGGGCGTGATCAGCGAGGTGGAGGCGCGCCAGCAGGTGGAGCGCGCCGAGGAGCTGAGGAGCCGTCTCGGCCTGGAGCGCAAGCGCCTCGGCGTGGTGGCGGGGAGCGGCAAGGAGCAGGTGGCGGCGCAGGAGGCGCAGATCGAGCGGCTGAGGGCCGTGGTGGCCTTCCGGCGCAAGCAGGTGGATTCGATGAAGGTGCGCTCGATCGATCGCGGCGTGCTGTCCGAGCTTCCGCTGGAGCTCGGGCAATGGGTCACGCCGGGCGCGCTGCTCGCCAAGGTGGTCCAGCCGGAGCAGCTCAAGGCGGTGCTGCGGATCCCGGAGACGCAAGCGCGCGATCTAGCGCTGCATCTTGGCGCGGCCATCGATACGCGCAACGGCGTGGTGCAGGGGCGGGTCTCCCGGATCTCTCCGTCGGCGAATCAGGGCTCGGTCGAGGTGGACGTCTCTCTTCCCGCCGAGCTGCCGCGCGGCGCCCGGCCGGACCTCACCGTCGAAGGAACGATCGAGATCGAGAAGCTGCAGAACGTGCTCTTCGTCGGCCGGCCCGCTGGCGCGCAGGCCGGCGGGCAGACCGAGCTGTTCAAGATCGTCAAGGGCGGCGACGAAGCGCATCGCGTGAAGGTGCGCCTCGGACGCAGCTCCGTCAGCACCGTGGAGATCGTCGATGGCCTCGCCGAGGGAGACGCCGTGATCCTGTCCGAGATGTCCCAGTGGGACACAACCGATCGTGTGAGGCTGCGGTGAGCGACGCCCTGATCTCGATGCAGAAGGTGGAGAAGGTATTCCTCACCGACGAGGTGGAGACGCACGCTCTCTCCAACATCCACCTCGAGGTCCGCAGGAACGAGTGGGTGTCCATCGTCGGCCCCTCGGGGTCGGGGAAGACCACCCTGCTCGCCATCCTCGGTCTCCTCGACACGGCGACCGCCGGCCAGTACCTGCTCGATGGCAAGGCCGTGCAGGACCTGTCGCCTTCCGACCGCGCGCACGTCCGCAACCGCCACATCGGGTTCATCTTCCAGAGCTTCAACCTGATCGGTGACCTGACGGTATTCGAGAACGTCGAGCTGCCGCTCACGTATCGCGGCATGCCCCCGCAGGAGCGCCGCCGGCGTGTGGAGCAGGCGCTGAACCGGGTGGGGATGAGCCACCGGGCGCGCCACATGCCGGGACAGCTCTCCGGCGGTCAGCAGCAGCGGGTCGCCGTGGCGCGCGCTGTCGCCGGAGATCCGCTGATCCTGCTCGCCGACGAGCCCACCGGAAACCTGGACTCCAAGAACGGCCTGGGCGTGATGAAGCTGCTCTCCGAGCTGCACCAAGGCGGATCGACGTTGATCATGGTGACGCACGACCCCGCCTACGCGAGGCTCGCCACCCGGACGGTGTCCCTCTTCGACGGCCGCATCGTCGACGAGACGGGCACTACCGCCGCCTGAAGGGACCCGGAGTGATGGCGCTCGCGTCATTGCTGGTTGCTCTTGCGGCTGCGCAGGTCTTCGCGGCCGCGCTGGTCGCGCTCGGCGCCATCGTGGCGAGGTGCCTGCGGTGATCAAGCTGCGGAACCTGGAGAAGGCGGTGAAGCACGGCCCCGGGCAGATCTTCCTCCTGCGGCGCATCGACCTGGACGTCGCGACCGGCGAGTTCGTCACCGTGATGGGCCCATCCGGCGCGGGGAAGAGCACGCTGCTCGCCATCCTCGGGCTCCTCGACCATGCGTGGACAGGCGAGTACGAGCTGTTCGGAGAACGAGTGGATGGTTTGCAGGGCAAACAGCGCGCGGAGCTGGCCAAGCGCACCGTCGGCTTCGTGTTCCAGCAGTACCACCTGCTCGATTCGCTGACGGTGGCGGAAAATCTGGAAGCGCCGCTCAGCTATCGGAACATGAGATCGTCCGAGCGGCAGGCGCTGGTCGCCGATACGCTCGACCGATTCGGGATCGTCGGCAAGAAGGACCTGTATCCGGCGCAGCTCTCGGGTGGCCAGCAGCAGCTGGTCGGCGTCGCCCGGGCGCTAATCGCGAATCCGAAGCTCTTGCTCGCGGACGAGCCTACGGGCAACCTGCACTCCGAGCAGGGAGCGGAGATCATGGGGCTCTTCCGCGAGTTGAACCGCCAGGGAACGACCATCGTCCAGGTGACCCATTCGGAGGCGAACGCAGCCTACGGCAACCGCATCGTGCGGCTGCGGAACGGGTGGCTGGCAAGGTGACGCGGATCATCGCCGCGGACGACCAGCCCGACGTCCTCGAGGCGCTCCGCCTGCTGCTCAAGCGCGAAAACATCTCCATGGTGCCGGCGACTTCGCCCGCGGGCGTGCTCTCCGCGCTCGAGCACGAAGATTTCGACGCGGCGTTGATCGACCTGAATTATGCCCGCGATACCACCAGCGGCGGCGAAGGGCTCGATCTGCTCTCGCGGCTGCGCGCGCTCGATCCCACCCTGCCCGTGGTGGTGATGACGGCGTGGGGCAGCGTCGAGGGCGCCGTGGAAGCGATGCGGCGAGGCGCCCGGGACTACGTGCAGAAGCCCTGGGACAATGCGCGCCTGGTCGCCACCCTGCGGACCCAGGTGGAGCTCGGGCGCGCGCTGCGGCGCAGCCTCCGCCTGGAGGAAGAGAACTCCCGGCTGCGGGGAAGCGCGCCCCAGATGATCGCGCGTTCTCCGGCGATGCAGGCGGTCCTGCGGGTGCTCGAGAAGGTCGCGCCCAGCGATGCCAACGTGCTGATCACCGGCGAGCATGGCACCGGAAAAGAGGTGGTGGCCCGTTACATCCACGCTGCGTCCAAGCGTGCGGGCAAGCCTCTCGTCACCGTCAACGCCGGTGGGGTCGCGGAGGGCGTCTTCGAGAGCGAGCTGTTCGGCCACGTCCGCGGCGCGTTCACCGACGCGAAGACGGACCGCGCCGGCGCCTTCGAGGTGGCCGACGGCGGCACCCTCTTTCTCGACGAGGTCGGCAACATGCCGACGCAGCAGCAGGCGAAGCTCTTGCGCGTGCTGCAGACAGGCGAGTTCACGCCGGTGGGCTCGAGCAAGGTCAAGCGGTCGGACGTGCGCGTCCTCGCGGCCACCAATGCCCGCCTGCACGAGGAGGTCGCGCAGGGTCGCTTCCGCGAGGATCTGCTCTATCGCCTGAACACGGTGGAAGTGCAGCTTCCGCCGCTGCGCGATCGACTCGACGACATTCCCCAGCTGGCGCAGTTCTTCCTCAAGCGCATCGTGGACAAAGGCGGCACGCCCGCCCGGCGCTTTTCGCAGGCCGCGCTGGAAGGGCTGGTACGCCAACCCTGGCGCGGCAACGTGCGGGAGCTGGAGCACGCGGTGGAGCGCGCGGTCCTGCTCGCCTCCGCCGAGGAGATCGGCGCGCAGGACATCCTCCTCGGCGCGCCGGAACGAGGACCGGCGCTGCTCGAGAGCATGACCCTTGACGATGCGGAGCGGCACCTGATCCAGCGGGCGCTGGCCCGCTGCGGCGGCAACGTGAGCGAGGCCGCCAAGGAGCTGGGCCTCTCGCGCAGCGCCCTCTACCGCAGGCTCCAGCATCATGGTTTGAAAGCTTCGTGAGCTCCAGGCGGAAGAAGCGGCTGACGCACGATCAACACGTCTTTCTCCTCGCGCTGGGCGCGGGGGCGCCCGCGGTGCTCGCTACGCTGCTGCTGCTCCGGTCGTATGTCGAGGATGCGAAGGTCGCCTGGACCGTGGGCGCGATCGTGGTGCTCGTATGGCTGTTCGCCTCGGTGGCGCTGCGCGAGCGCGTGCTCCGGCCACTGCAGACCGCCGCGAACCTGCTCGCGGCGCTGCGCGAGGAGGACTTCTCGGTGCGCGGGCGGGAGGCCCGTCCGGGCGACCCGCTCGGGGAGCTGCTGCTCGAGATCAACCAGCTGGCGGATTCCCTGCATGCCCAGCGCGTCGGCTCGCTCGAGGCGGGGGCGCTCCTGCGGCGGGTGATGGACGAGATCGAGGTGGCGGTGCTCGCCTTCGATGCGCAGGGCCGCGCGGCGCTGGCGAACCGCGCGGCGGAGAAGTTGCTCGGCATCCCGCTGTCGCGGCTGCTCGAGGGGGGAGGGCTGGACGCTGGACGGCTGCGGCTCGAGGAAGCCCTGGCGGGCGAGTCGCCGCGCGTGATGGAGCTGAACTTGCCCGGCGCCAGCGGCCGATTCGAGGTGCGGCGCAGCACGTTCCGGATGGGCGGGCTTCCGCACCAGCTCCTGGTGCTCTCGGACCTGAGGCGGGCGCTGAGGGAAGAGGAGCGGCTCGCCTGGCAGCGTCTGGTGCGGGTCCTCGGGCACGAGATCAACAACTCGCTCGCGCCCATCCATAGCATCTCCAGCAGCCTGAAGGGCTCGGCGCCGGAAGACGTGGAAGCGGGCCTCGCCGTCATCGAGCGCCGAGCGGAAGGGCTGATGCGCTTCATGAACGCGTACACCCGGCTTGCCCGGCTCCCTCCGCCGCAGCTGCGCGAGCTCGACGTGCCGGACTGGGTGAACCGGGTCGCCTCGCTGGAGAAACGGATTGCGGTGAGCGTGCGAGAGGGACCGCCGGTATCGGTGCGCGCCGACGCCGATCAGCTCGAGCAGCTGCTGATC
>WNFT01034312.1_pt1 | contig 10169 bp, 10 predicted proteins | sample 5400191 | NCBI WGS metagenome assembly WNFT01 (sample SAMN13153359, study PRJNA577476) | soil metagenome | isolation source: 80 cm saprolite under Madrone tree | place: USA:California | collected 2016-06-14 | reverse complement strand
GAGGGCCCGGACGCGCGCTGAGACACGGGAGGATTTCATTTCCCGGCTCCCACGCGCTTGCGGAGAAGGGCTACCACGTTCGGGGGCACGAGCCCTTCGATCGCGCCGCCGTAGCGCGCGATCTCCTTCACCAGCGAAGCGTTCACGTACGTGTAGGTCTCGCTCGGCATGAGGAACACGGTCTCGATCTCATCGGCGAGGCGGCGGTTCATGAGCGCCATCTGAAACTCGTATTCGAAATCCGATATGAATCGAAGGCCCCGAACCAGGACCGGGATCTTCCGCTCCTTCGCGAAGTCGACGAGCAGTCCCGCAAAGGGCTCGACTACGATCCGGTCGAGCTTCGATGTGGCATCGCGGATCATGGCGACCCGCTCCTCCTGGCTGAATACCACGCCCTTCTCCACGCGCTCCGCCACGGCCACGGTGAGATGGTCGAACATGCGAAGCGCCCGCTGCATCAGATCCAGATGTCCGTTCGTCACCGGGTCGAACGTCCCGGCGAACACCGCGCGTTTCATGCGCCTCCTCTTCCCTCGCGCCTCACGTCTTCCGGGCGCGATAGAACGTGACCGTGGTCTCGGAGTACGTGCGTTCGGTGGCGACCTCGAATGCGGCCGGCGGGGACGACTCCGTCCCCTTCCGGTGCTCGTATACCACGAGTCCGCCCCCTTCGGGCCAGGCCATTCGTCCCAGGCGCGCGAGCCAGAGCCTGCCCGCGTCCCCGGCGTACGGCGGATCGAGGAAGACCAGATGAAAGGGTCCGGCGACTCCGGACGGCAGCTCGGCGCGGGAGAGGTCGGTCTCGTGCACGCTCGCGCGGGCTTCGAGTCCGAGCCGGGCCAGGTTTTCGCGCAGCGCGAGCGCGACCGCCCGGCTCCCCTCGACAAACCTCGCCTCGCTCGCGCCGCGGCTCAGCGCCTCGATCCCGAGCGCGCCGGTCCCGGCGTAGAGGTCGAGCACCCGCGCGTCCGCGACGCGACCCGGACCCAGCACGTCGAAGACCGCTTCGCGGGTGCGGTCCGACGTCGGACGGACGCCGCGGGCGGGGACCTGGATCCTCCTCCCGCGCAGCTCGCCGCCTACGATACGGACGAATCCCATCGAAGCCCGGATCGATCGATCTCCGCCGCGATCCGCTCCGCGACTTCCTCCGGCGTCCGGCCGGAGGTCTCGACGGTGGCGCCCGCCGCCTCGGCGTACGCGGGTCCGCGCCGGTCCAGGAGCGAACGCAGCCGCTCCTCGACGGGTCCTCCCCGCAAGAGCGGACGCGCGGGCTCTCCCGGCCCGCCCAGGCGCCGCGCCGCGGTAGCGGGATCGACCTGGAGCCAGAAGGCGCGCGCGCGCGACTTCAAGAGGTCCCGGTTGGCCACGCGGCCCAAGATACCCCCGCCGCACGCCACGACCACCGGAGCGGCGCCGCCCAGCGCGTGCTTGAGCGCGAGCGATTCCAGATCCCGGAAACGCTCCTCCCCTTCCTCCTCGAAGATCGCGTCGACCGAACGCCCGGCGAGCCGCTCGATCTCGCGGTCGAGATCCACGCTCGAGCACCGGAGCCGACGCGCCAGAAGCGGGGCCACGGTGCTCTTCCCGGAGCCCGGCAATCCGATCAGGGCGTAGTGCTCGACCAGTGGCTCTCCTCGGCGGCCAAAGAAAAACGGGGTCCTTCCACGAAGGACCCCGCAGTATAACCCGTGTGCGCCGCGGGCGAAAGCCGCGCGGCTTCGCTCAGGCGCTCGTCATCCTTTCGGCGTCGTCTCGCCGAGTATTTTCGGCGTCACGAAGATCAGAAGCTCGCGCTTCTGCTTGGTCGTCGAGTTCGACCGGAACAGATTTCCCAATAGCGGCACGTCCATGAGGACCGGGATGCCGCGTTTTGTCGAGCTCTCGTTGCTCCGGATCAGGCCGCCGATGACCGCCGTCTCGCCGGATGGACGTCCATCGTGATCCGGTTGCCCGTGTTGATGTGAGGGGTCACGCTGAGCTTGATGCCGATCGTCGTCATCTGGGTGACCGCGTTCCCCGCGAAGTCCTGGACGATGAGCGGAATCTGCTTGCCCACGACCACGGACGCCTCACGGTTGTTGACCGTGGTGATGCGCGGATTCGAGATGATATTCGCCTTGTTCTGCGACTCGAGCGCCTGGAGCGTCGCGTCGATGGAGCCGAACCTCTTGATCGTCCCGAGCGTAACCGAGCCTGCCGGGTTGGCGACGTCCGCCGCGCGCACGTCCACGTGCTCCGTCACGCCGGCGTCGAAGACGTCGATGTTGTGCACGCCCCACGAGATTCCCAGATCCCGGGTCGCCGAGACGTCCACGTCCACGAGGCGCGCCACGATTTCCACCTGCGGGGTCCGCGTATCGAGGTTCCGCACCATGGCGTCCACCTGGTCCAGCTTGTCCGAGATGTCCGTCACGATCAGCGAGTTCGACCGCTCGTCCACCTCGATGTGGCCGCGCTTGGTCATCGTCTTTTCCACGGCCTTCGCCATTTCCTTCGAATTGGCGTAGTTGATCGGGAGGATCCGCGTCTCGAGCGGCAGGAGCTCCTCCTGATTCCGCTCCGCGGAACGGCGCTCCAGCTCTTCCTTGCGGAGCGTGTCCAGATTCGAGATGACGATGGTCTGGCCGGTCTCGACCATGCCCAGCCCCTGCGACTTGAGCACGATGTCGAGCGCGTGCCGCCACGGCACGTTCCGGAGTCTCAGGGTCACCTCCCCCTTGACCTCCTTGCTCGCCACGATGTTCTTGCCGCTGAATTCGGCAAGGCTGCGGAGGACCGTCTGGATGTCCGCGCCCTGGACGTCGAGCGACATCCGGCGTCCGTCGGTGGGCTGCATGCGGTCGTAGTCGTTATCGTTCTGCTCCTTGGCGGCCGGCGCGGCCGGCACCTCGACCGCGAGGACGAGGTTGTTCCCGACGCTGCTCAGCGCATAGGAAGAGGGCTGCGTCAGATCGACGACGATCCGCGTCCCCGCCTCCTTGCCCCAGCCCGTCTCCGTCGCGCGCACCGCCTTGACGGAGGAGCCCTCGCGGCCCGACCAGCTGCGCTCGCTGAAGCTGAGCTGCGTTCCCGGACAATCCACGACGATGCGGTCCGGAGACTCGAGGGTGAAGTCGTGGTAGTTGAGCGGAGCGTCCCCTTCGATGACGACCTGCGTCGCGGAACCCGCTTCCTTCATCGAGACGCTCTTGACGGTTGCCGCGAACGCCGATGACGCGGTCAGCAGAATCGCCGCCGTCAGCGCCGCGACGCGGCCGCCCGGGCGGCCCATACGCGCGAAGCTAGTTTCGAGTCGCATTCTTTTCACCCTCTTTGGTTTGCAGGCGGATCGACAGCGTTTGGGATTCGCCGAACGCGTTCTGCACCACCTGCAGCTCGCTCTTGCTGATCCCTGAGATGTACCCGTTCAAAACTGGGTCTCCGACGCGAAGCACGTATCCGTGTCCGCGGCTGTCTTCCACCAGCGCGAACTTGTCCGAGGATCCCCACATGATGCCCACCAGATGGATGTCCCCCACATCGACCAGGGACCCGTCCGCCGTATGGGTCTGGAATCTGCCGTCGAGAAGCGACTGGAACGGATCGCGGCGTCCGCCTCCCACGTACTCGTAACGCTCCCGCGCGAAGAGCACACTGGCGTCCACCGACTTCGGGGTCTCGCCCGTGAGCGCTCCGATCGCCGCCGCCGGAGCGGGGGTCTGCGTCGGAACGGCCGCGGCCGAGGAGGGCGCCTGCGCGACCGCGGACGGCGCCGGCGTCTCGCCGGGCGCCAGGGTCACGGGGGCCGGAGAGGTGGCCGTGCCGGGCGCCGGAACCGTGGCGCTGGTCATGAACTCCGCGGGAGCCGCAGGGCCGTACTGGATGTCGGTCCGCGCCCAGACCGGAGCGGGCGGGCCGTACGTCAGGAGCTTGGGCGCTGCAGCGCGCGGCAGCGCCTGCGCCGCGGGCGAGGTTGCCGGCGTCGGCAGGACGGGAGCCGGCGGCTCCTTCTGCCGGAGCAGCATGATGCCGCCCGCAATCATGAGCCCGACCAGAGCGAGGAGAAGAATCCCGAGACGGCTCTGGAAGAACTTACTTTGTGACAGCGCCAGACTGCTTGGCAGATTCATTGGGAGTCCCCTCGGCCAGCGTGTACGCGGTCGCGACGAAATCCGCCTGCACGGTTTCGTCGAGGTCGCCCTTGTCAAATCCCTTCAACTTGAGCTGCGAGACGTTCACCAACCGGCTCAGATCCGAGATCTCGCCCAGGAAAGCGCCCGCGCGGTGGAACCCGCCGGTCACCGACACCTCCACCGGATTCTCGGTGAAGTACGTCGACGCCTTGGGGTCGCCCGGCTTGAAGAGCACGAAGTGCACGCCCGATTCCTGTCCGGCGATCGTCACCTTGCGAAGGAGGCTCGCGACCTCCTTCTGGGAGGGCAGGAGCTCCTGCGCCACCGTCCAGCGCTGGTTCAGGAGCTCGAACTCCTTCTTGAGCTCGGGCAGCCGGTTCACGAGCTGCTGCGCCTTGGTGAGCTCGCTCATCTTCTTGGTGTAGTCCGCCTTGAGCGTACCGATCTCCTTCGCGCGCGCCGGAAAGTTGAAGGGCACGTAGTTCGCGATCAGATAGAAGTAAACCAGGACGCCGATTCCGGCTCCGATCAGAATCAGCTTCTGGGTCTTCGGATCTTTGAGGTCCATCGTCCTCCCCCGGGCGGCCTGAGGCCTACAAGGTCATCAACGCGGTGACCTTGAACTTCACCACGTTGCGCTGATCGATCTGGCCCTTCTCCGCGATGAGCAAGTCCACGCTTCCGTAGAGGGGGCTCGCTTCAAGCCGGGTCATGAAATCCGCCACGAGCAGGTTCGAGAAGGTCACGCCCTCGATCTGGACCTTGTTGCCCGTTTCCTCGTAGCTGGTGAGCCAGAGATGCTCGGGCACGCACTTGCTCAGCTCGTCCACAAGCATCACGCGCTGAAGGCGGGTCTTGTCCAGATCCTGGATCACGTTCAGGCGCCGCTGCAGCTCCTCGCGCTTCTGGGTGAGGTCCTGGATCGTCTGGATCTGCGGCCTGAGCTTCTCCGACTCCTGCTCCGCCCGCGCGATGTCGGATTTCAGCCGCCCGATCTGCAGCGTCTGGAATACCGAAACGGCCCCGAAGAGCGCGATCACCAGGAGCAAGACCAGGACCGGCATGACCGAGCCGATCTTCGGCATCTGAATGGATCGCCGGGTCTGGCGTTCCTCGCGGGGCAGCAGGTTGATGCGAATCATGGATTCTGTCCCCCTATCGAAGCGCGAGGCCGATCGCGACGGTGAGCGCGGGAGCCACGTTCTCCACCGATTCACCGTTGAACAGGCCTGCGTCGTAGCCCAACTTCTGCAGCGGGTTCACGACCTCCACGGGCACCTGATGGCGCGTGTTCAGGAACTGCTGGAGCCCCGGCACCCGCGCCGAGCCGCCCGAGAGGAGGATCCGGTCCACGTGCTCCGCCTCTCCGGAAGACTTCAAGTACGCGATCGCGCGGTCCAGCTGCACGGAGAGGTCCTCGCACGCGGCCTGGATGATCGGAGCGACGTCGATCGAGGAATCCCCGCGGCCGCGCAGCGCGTTCAGGGCGTCGGGCTGGCTCACGTTGTACCGGCGCTGGATGCCCTCGACGAAGGCGTTGCTGCCCACCGAGAGGTCCTTCGTGAAGTGCGGCACCTGGTCCTGGACGATGTTCACGTTGGTGATCTCCGCGCCGATGTTCACGAGCGCGACGACCTCGTCGGGTCTCAGGTCGTAATTCGCCTCGACGCAGTTCTGGATGGCGAAGGAGTCCACGTCGATGACCACGGGGGTCAGGCCGGCCTCGCGAATGATGTCCGCGTGGTTCTGGATCATCTCCTTTTTGGCCGCGACCAGGAGCACCTGCATCTTCTTCTGGTCCACGTTGGGATTGATGATCTGGAAATCGAGCGAGACGTCGTTGATGTCGTACGGAACGTGCTGCTCGGCCTCCCACTGGATGGCTTCCTTCGCGTCCTCCTCGCTGAGGCGGTCCATCAGAATCTTCTTCACGATCACGGCGCGGCCCGAGACGGCGGTCGCGACCACGCGATTGCGGATCTGGCGGGATTCGATGAGATTGGCGATCGCCTCGTGCACCAGCTGGCGGTCCATGATCTCGCCGTCGACGATGGCCTCGGACAGCGGCTCCGAAATCCCGAAGTTGATCAGACGGTCCCCGGAGCGGTCGTGCGCGATCTCGACGACCTTGATCGAGCTGGATCCGATATCGAGCCCTACCGTGCTCTTTTTCTTACCGAACATGATCCGCTCCGCTTAGGTTGTGTATGGGGCTGATGCGTTCCGCGTTCACGACGCAGCGGTTCGCGTGGACCACATCGAGCAAGTTCCATGCCACGAACCGCTCCCGCTGCAATGTAAGCTCTTTACGCATAACGGCTTACGCGCTCACTCCAGCTCTCGCGCGGTTTGCCCTGCACGTGCCTCCCCGCATTGCATCCCGCACGAGCGGCCATCCCTGAGCCGTCTTTCGAGCCGCCGACGCAAACTGCGCCGCAAGAGCTCGAGCTGCATGCGCGCGGCGCGACGTGGGTGTCGTTGACCCCACGCGGCGCGCTTGCTATACGTTGCGCCCATGAGCCTCCGTGACCCTCGGTATTCCTCATCCGACCGGCTACCCCCTCTTCGTTCTGCTCGGGCGCGTCGCGACCTTTCTGCCGCTCGGCTCGCTCGCGTTCCGGATCAACCTGATCGCCGCGCTCGCGGCCGCGGCGAGCGTCTACTTCGTGGTGCGCCTCGCCTGCGCCCTGGCGCCCGAAGGGGCACGGGGCGCGGGCGGAGCCTTCTGCGCCGCCGCGTGCGCGCTTCTCTATGCGTCCTCGCGCGGCGCATGGAGCCAAAGCGTTCTCGCCGAGGTGTACACGCTGAACGCCGCGTTCCTCGGCGCGATTCTCTGGCTCCTCGTCGAGGCCGAGCGCGAGGGGGACCTTCGAAGGCTCCTGCTCGCGGCGTATCTCTTCGGCCTCGGGCTGACGAACCATCTGCTCCTGCTCGCCGTCTCGCCCGCGTTGCTCGTGGTGGCGTGGCGGCTTGCCCATGAAGGTAGAATCGGCCTCCTCGGGGCGGTTCTTTTGCCCGTTCTCATCTTCTGGGGGGTGACCCTGGACCTCTTCCTGCCCGTTCGCGCGGCCCAAAACCCCGAGTTTTCCTGGGGGTCGCCGTCCACCCCGGGGCAGCTCTGGTGGGTCCTGAGCGGCGCCCAGTACGCCCGTAACTTCTTCGCGCGGGACCTTCCGGGCGCGGTCCGGCATCTCCTGCCCGGCCGCTGGGTGATGGACTTCGGGTGGGGGCTCCTGATTCTGGGAATCGGTGTCGCCGTCGCCGCGATCCGCCGTCCGGCCGGCGCGGGCGCCGTCTGGCTGGCCCTCCTCGCCTCGCTGGTGCTCCTCTCGGTCTACGCGATCGGAGACGACGTGGGCTACTGGATGCCGGCCGGGCTCATCGGCGCCGGGCTCGCGGGGGCCGGGTGGGCCTCGCTCTGGCAAGGGCTCCCCTCCAGCCGCCCGGCCCGAGCGGCAGTCGCGCTCCTTCTTCTACTCGCCGTGGGCCTGGGATTCTTTTCCAGCTGGCGGAAGGTGGACGCTTCCGGGGATCTCACTCCCTACCTCTACGCGCAGCGCAACCTCTCGAGCGTCGAGCCGAACGCGCTCATCGTGAGCGAGTACGACGGCCGAACGTTCGCCCTCTGGTTCTACCAGGCGACCGATTTCAAGAAGAGCCATCCGGAAGTGGTGGTGGCCTACAAATACCTTCTCGTCTGGCCGTGGTACCTGCACCACCTCGCCCGCTATTACCGGACGCTCGCAGTGCCCGGCTATCCGGGCAGTCTCGACCTCATGATGAACCGGCTCATCGCGCGGAACATCCGGACGCGTCCGGTCTACCTCACGCGCGAGGACCCCGGGCTGCTTCCCCTGTTCCGCACCGAGCCCGTGGGGGACTCCCGCATGCCGCTCTATCGCGTGCGTGAGGCGGCTCCGCCCCCCGCGCCGGCTCGCCCGCGCCCCGCGGCGGCGCGACCGCGTCAATCCGCCCGGTGATCGCCAGGCTCATCGAGTTCGCCCGCCGGCGGCCGATGCTCCTGATCGGGATCGCCTCCGTCGCGTACGTCTCGTATCAGATCGGTCGGCTGCTGCGCGCCGAGCGCGTGATCACGGGGGGCGAGCTCTCGCTGCCGCTCGACGACAGCTTCATCTATCTCCAGTACGCCCGCGCCATGGCACACGGGCATCCCTTCGTCTACACGCCCGGAAACGCCCCGACGACGGGAGCGACCAGTCTCCTCTGGCCTTTCTTGTTGTTGCCTCCGCATCTCACTCCGCTCGGTCCCACGTTCGCGATCGCGTGGGCGCTCGCGCTGGGGGCGCTGGCGCTTCTCGCGAGCGCCCTGCTCGTGGCCCGGCTGGGTCGCTCCCTGGGTGGAACGCTCGGGATGCTGCTCGCGGTGGCGCTCTTTCTGGGGAGTCCGCATCTCCTCTGGGGCTATATGAGCGGGATGGAGATCGGTCTCTACGCCTCGGTGCTCCTCGCGACGCTCTGGATCTATCTCCGCGAGCGCGAGGAGGCGCGGTTCCCCCGGCTTCGGTGGATCCTCTTCATCCTGTCCGCCTCTCGACCGGAGGGGGCGGTCCTGAGCGGCGTGCTGGCTCTGGCCATGGCGTACGACCGGCTGAGCGCAGTCCGGTCGGGGTCGATCCAGCGCTTCTGGAGCGCCACCCTCCTGCTGCCCTTTCTCGCGGCCGCGATGCCCTTCCTGATCAATCTCGCGGTTTCCGGGTCGATCGAATCCACGAGCTCGCAGGCCAAGTCGATTCTCTCCGAGCCCCATCCGGACATCCGGCACAAGTTCATCATGGACTCCCCCAAGGTCTGGTTCTCGATCGCGAAGGGCTACCTGTCCTGGCTCGAGCTGGCTCCGGGCGCGATCATGGTCCCTCGGTACTGGATTCCCACCGCGGCTGTGTCCTTCTTATTCACGCTCTTCTCGTGGCTCCCGCGCGGGCGCCCCTGGTCCGACGGCAGGGTTTTCTTCCTGCTCTTTCCCGTGGCCGTTGTCGTGGACTCGCTCCCGGTCGCCTGGTCGGTGCATTTCTATCGCTACCAGCAGGGATTCTATCCCATCCTGCTCGCCGTCCTGGCGGCGGGGATGGCCCGGACCGCGATCCTCGCGTGGACGCGCCTACCGCGCGCGCTCGGCGCGCCCGCGGCGGCGCTCGCGGTTGTGGCGCCCCTCGTGGCCTGGTCTCCGATTCCTACTCAGGTATACGACCGCGTGATCCAGTTCTACGGGCACAACTGCGAGAACATCCTCCACCAGCAAGTCAGAACCGGCCGATGGATCGCCCGGAATCTTCCGGAAAAGGCGGTGGTGGGGATGAACGACGCGGGCGCGATCGCCTACTACGGAAACCGCTCGACGGTGGACATGCTGGGCCTGACCTCGGAGGGCTTCGCCAAGGCGTACCGCTCCGGCATCGGCTGCATGTTCGAGAAGCTGAGGAGGCTTTCTCCGCGCCGCCTGCCGTCCTATTTCGCCATCTATCCGGAGTGGTTTCCCTATCTCCAGTCGAGCGGCGTCCTGGGCAAGGAGATCTTCCGGGCGCACCTGGGCTATAACACGATCTGCGGGGAGGACGACAAGGTGGTCTATCCCGCCGAGTGGATCGATGTCACCCCGGCCGATTCGGTGGTGCTGCCCCATCCCGAGATCGCGGGCATGAAGCTCCACGACACGTTCGACCTGGCTTGGCTCGACGACGAGCGGCGGCACGCGTGGAAGCCGTTCGGCTACGAGTACAACGACAAGGGCTCGGATTGGAAGCGCACTCCCAGCGTGCTCCTGCGCGACGTCCTTCGCCAGTATTCCTATACCGACCGGCCCACACGGCCGGTCACCGATGCGGGCCGGAAGATATTCGGGTGGGAGCGGTTCCGCGTGAGTACCACGCCCGGGAAGAACGCCGTGCTGATCATGCGGACCGACGCGTGGTACGTAAATCGCCTGTCGGTGAAGGTGGATGGAGCCCCGGCGGGGATCTGGACGATCGCACGATCGGAGACGGCCTGGGTCGAGCCCTCCTTCACGATTCCGGGAAGGCTGATCACGCGGGA